>Ga0137409_10004139_pt1 | contig 15275 bp, 14 predicted proteins | sample CZODoug1_16funga_FD_122059 | JGI IMG/M metagenome (GOLD analysis project Ga0137409, IMG submission 122059) | Vadose zone soil fungal communities from Angelo Coast Range Reserve, California, USA - CZODoug1_16fungal (Hybrid Assembly) | ecosystem: Environmental > Terrestrial > Soil > Vadose zone... | reverse complement strand
CTCTCCGGCGAAGTACCCAACCCGGTGACGCCGCCGTCGGGCTGCCGCTTCCACCCGCGCTGCCCCCGAGCCTTGCCCCGCTGCACAGACCAGGAGCCCGAGTGGCGCGAGATCAAGCCGGGACGCTTCACCGCTTGCCACCTTTACTGAGCAACACCGGGACGAACGACGCCGAACCCTGCGCGAGATGAATAGCTACGCGGGAACTGCGCGACAGCGACGCGGCGGGAGCGGTCGGGGTCGAAGGGACCCGTTCCCGTCAAGCGACGGCGGGCGTCACGTGTCTGGATGGAGCCCAGCCGCATCGGAGCAGCGCACGCGTGCCGCGTGGTCGTCTCGACCCCGACCGCTCCCGCCGCGTCGCTGTCGTGCAGCCGTCCAGCGCTAGCGGGTCCAGAGAGAGCGGTACCGGGTAGCAACGACGTCTTCGTAGCTGACCGGCGCTTTCAGGAGGCCCAGGGACTGAGCGAAGCCATTCATGACTGTGATCGCTTGTTCGCCGATCGCCGGATCGTAGAACGGGAGATCGCGCTCGACGACGGCGGCGATGATGTCGGCCGCCGCCGGCGGGAAGCGGCGCCGGCCGACCTCGGTGGCGCGCGCTGGTTCCTTTCGCAGCACGCCCTGCGCCCTCACGATCGCCCTCACCGCCGCCGCGACGCGCTCGGGCTCGCGGGCGATCACGGCGTCGGTCGTCGAGAGCGCCGCGAAGGTGTACTGTCCCGCGCCGGGCGGGCCGTCGCCCCGCCGAACGTCGACGACGATCTTCCCGACGCCGCGCCGGACGGCGGTCTCGCTCCCGAGCGCGTTCGCCCAGAATCCGTCGACGAGGCCCCGCTCGAGCGCATCGGCGGCGAGGACGCCGAACGACGCGCCCGGGTCGAGCGCGCCGGGCACCGGCGCGATCCTGACGCCGTCACGCGCGGGGTCGATGCCGCCCTCGCCGAGGACCCGGATGAAGACACGGTCCGGCCCGGGCGCGGCGCCGATGCGAAGGCCCTTGACCATGGTGATGTCGCCGCGCCGGGCCGGGAGATCGGAGCGCAGGACCAGGAGCCATGGCGTTCCCTGCGAAAGGGCGACGACCAGCTTCGCGCCCTTCCAGCCCGGAAACGCGAGGAGCATCGAATGGGCGCCGCCGGCCACGAAGTCCACCGCGCCGTCCCGGAGCGCGTTGACGGCGTCCAGCGACGGCAGGAGCTCGACGTGCGCGTCGAGCCCCTCGGCACGATAGAGGCCGAGCTCCTCGGCGGCGAGCGCGGGGAAGTACGAATTCGTTACCAGATCCGGCGTCGCGATCTTCATCGTTGCCTCGCTGCCCGCTACTTCTCGGCGACCACGTAGTTTCTGAGCACTCCGATGCCGCTGACCTCGACCTCGATGACGTCGCCGGGCACCATGTCGCCGTCGGCGCCCTCGGTGCCCATCCAGAGGACGTCGCCGGGATGGAGCGTCGCGGTCTTGCTCATCTCGTGAAGCCACGTCGCGGTGTCCCAGATCTGATCGCCCGAGGAGAAGTCCTCCGACACCTTGCCGTTGTGCCGCACGACGATGCGGAGCTTTCCCGGGTCCAGATCGGTCACGATGAAAGGCCCGAACGGCTTGAACGTGTCGCAGTTCTTCGCGCGGAACAGCGTACGGTCGCTCTTCTGCCACACGCGCTGGCTGATGTCGTTGCCGATGCTGTAGCCGAGGACGCAGTCGAGGGCCTCTTCTCGGGAGACGTTGCGGGCCTTCTTGCCGATCACGACCGCCAGCTGGCCCTCGGGCTGGACGGCCCCCGAGCTCTCTCGCGGTACGACGATGCGCTCTTCGGTCGCGATGATCGCGTTCACCGAGCGAAGCTTGGGCTCCGGCCGGCTCGGGTAGTGTGGCGGCTCCCCGCGCCGCCGGGCCATGCCCTCCAGATGGCCGCGGTAGTTCGGGCCCGCCGCGTAGAGCACACGGGGCATGATCGGCGCGAGCAGCTTGACCCGGCCGAGCGGGTGGGTGGTCCCGGTCACCGCGTGCTCGTCGAACGGGCTGCCCGAGACTTCCCGGATCATGTCGTCTTCGACCAGGCCATAGCTGACGCGCTCTCCCGCGAGGAACCGGCACCATTTCATGGGCGTAGTTATACCTCCGAACCGCGGCCGCCGGCGAGCCCGCTTCCGCGTTGACACATCCGGCGCGCGCATGGGAGTCTTCTCACCTTGCCCAAGACGGTACCTGAGCCCTCGGCGAGAGTCCCGGTCCGCCCGGGCGCGGCGATCTTCGCCGCCGGCGGCCTGCTGCTCGCGCTCACGGCCCTGCTGATCACGGACGGCGGCGGCGCCGAGTCGCCGTCGGTGCGTCTGAGCGTGCACGTGCCGGACTTGCTGCTGCTGGCCGCGGCGACGGCGTTCGCGCTCACCGCGCTGGTTGTCACGTGGATCCTCGTCTCCCGCTCCGGCCGCCGGCTGGAGGGAGACAACGAGCTGGTCGAGCGCTACCGGCGATTCCTCGCGCTTCCCTGGTGGATGCAGGTGCTGCTCCGCCTTGCGCCGATCCTGCCGCTGATCGCGATCGTCAGCATCCTGGTGTATGCGTGGCCGGGCCTCGAGGAGTCGTTCCGGGCGTTCAGCCGCCGGATCCTGACGCCGTTCTCCGACGCCGAGGCTCCAGTCCCGGCGGTTCCAGTCGTTTCGCTCCCCTGGCTCGGATGGCTTCTCGGCCTGCTGGGGCTCGTGGCGGGGCTCGCGAGCCTGGCGCTGGCCGTGGTGCTGCTGTTCGCCGAGCGCATCGCCGACTGGCTCGAGCGCCGGAATCGCCCCTCGCCGGCCGAGCCCCTGCGCGAGGTGGTCGAGGAGAGCCTCGACGATCTCGCCGACGAGCCCGACCCGCGGACGGCCATCGTCCGGTGCTATCGGCGCTTCGAGCGCTTCGCCGCGGGGGCCCGCGTGCCGCGAGCGCCCTGGCAGACCTCGAGCGAATTCGTCCTCGAGGCGCTGGCCCGGCTCGCGTTGCCGCGCGCCCCGGTCGAGCAGCTGACGCGGCTCTTCGAGCTGGCGCGGTTCAGCGATCACCCGCTCGAGTCGGTCGAGCGGGACGGCGCGCGCGCCTGTCTCGAGGAGATCAGGACGGTGCTCGAGCCGGAAGGAGCAAGGCGTGTCGGCCGGTGAGCCGGGCCGCGCGGCCACCATCGCCGGCACCCTGACGCTCGTCGTCGCTCTGGTGGCCGGCATCGCGTCGATCCAGCTCCTGGTCGACCATTCCTACCGCTCCGCGGCGATCCGTCTCGTCGCCGCCGCGGTGCTGCTCGTCGCGGTGAGCCGGATCCGCGCGTTCGTCCGCGCCGCCGTCGAGTGGCCGTCGGCCTGGGAAGAACGCGCCGGCGAGACGAGCTGGGCGCCGCCGACGCACGGACCGTTCGAGCATTTTCACGACGAGATCACGTTCAGCGCGAGAAGCCAGCGCTACTTCGACCACGTGCTGTGGCCCCGGCTCAACGCGCTCGCGGGCGAGGCGACCGGGCCACCGGCTCGGCTCGATCGGCCCGCGGGTCGCCGCTTCGGCCGCGGACCGTCGCTCGCGGCGCTCCGCGCGCTCCTCGACTCGCTGGAGGGGCGCCGATGACGATTGCCCGCGTCACCGAGCGCAGCGGCGAGATTCTCGCGGCCCTCGCGCGCGTGATCGTCGGCAAGTCCGACGTCCTCGAGCGCATCCTGGCCGGGATCCTCGCGAACGGCCACATCCTGATCGAGGACTATCCGGGCCTCGCCAAGACGCTCATCGCGCGGCTGTTCGCGCAGGCCCTGAACCTCTCCTTCAAGCGGCTGCAGTGCACGCCCGACCTCCTGCCCGCCGACGTCACTGGAAGCTTCCTGTACGACCAGCGGGAGGCCCGCTTCGAATTCCGGCCGGGCCCGGTCTTCACGCATCTCCTGCTCGCCGACGAGATCAACCGGGCGACGCCGAAGACGCAGGCCGCGCTCCTGGAAGCGATGCAGGAGGCGCAGGTGAGCGTGGAGGGCGAGTCCTTTCGCCTGGAGCCGCCGTTCATCGTCATCGCGACCCAGAACCCGATCGAGCTCGAAGGCACCTATCCCCTCCCCGAGGCGCAGCTCGACCGGTTCCTGATGCGTGTCAGCGTCGGCTACCCCAGCGCGGACGAGGAGCGGCTCATCCTCGAGCGGCGGCGCCAGCGGCGGCAGGACGACGCGCCGGTTCCGGCGGTGGTGTCGCGCGACGAGATCCTGGCGATGCAGGGGGCGCTCGAGGACGTGTTCGTCTCGGAGGCGGTGGAGCGCTACGTCGTGGACCTGGTCCAGGCCTCGCGCGCCGACCACCGGGTGGCGCTGGGCGCGTCGCCGCGTGGCGCGCTGGCCCTCTTGAAGCTGACGCGCGCCTGGGCGGCGCTGCGCGGCCGCGATTTCGTCACGCCGGACGACGTGAAGGCCATGGCGGGCGCCGCCCTCGCCCATCGGCTGATCCTGCAGCCGGAGCTGTGGGTATCCAAGGTGTCCGCGGCCCAGGTCGTGAGCGATCTCCTGACACAGGTTCCCGTGCCAAAGGCCGAGGCCGGGTGACGCCCCGCCTGACGCCGCTCGCCCTGTCGGTGGTGTCGCTCGCCGCGTGCGGGCTCGTCCTCGGTGTCTTCTCGGGCCGCCCCGAGCTCGTCGTCGCCGTGGTCCCGCTGGTCCTCGGTCTGTTCCGCCGCGCGCGCTCCCTCGCCTCGAGCGAATGGCGCATCGCGCGCGCGCTCTCGGCGGATCAAGCGTTCGAGGGCGAGCGCGTCGTGGTGACGATCACCGTGAGCGCCGGCGGCCCCGTGCCGCTGCTGGAGCTGTACGAGCCGCTCCCGCCGTCGCTCAGGCTCGTGGCCGGCTCCAATCACGGCTTCTTCGTGCTGGCCCGCGAGCAGGAAGTTCAGTGGACGTACGAGGTCGAGTGCCGGCGTCGCGGACGGGCGAGCCTCGGCGTCGTGCACGCGCGGCTCTGGGATCGAGCGGGGCTTCACGCCGTCGAGAGCGCGGCGCGCGCGAGCGGGCCGCTGCGCGTCTATCCGCGCCGGCTTCCGTTGCGCCGGCTGCCGCGCCCGCGCCGGATGCAGGCCTCGGTCGGCAATTACGTGGCGTCGAGCGTCGGCCAGGGCATCGAGCCGGGCGACATCAGGGAGTTCGTCCCGGGCGATCGGATCCGGCACGTGAACTGGCGGGCGTCGCTCCGGTTTCGCAAGCTGTTCGTGACCCAGTACCATCAGGAGCGCAACGCCGACGTCATCTTGATGCTCGACACGCTCTCCGAGGCCGGCGCCGCCCCCGAGACGACGCTCGATGCCTCGGTCCGCGCGGCCGCGTCGCTCGCCGGGGCGTATCTCGCCAGAAAGGATCGCGTCGGGCTGATCGAGTACGGCGGACCGTTCCGCTGGGTCCGACCCGGCTCCGGCCGCGGCCAGCGCGAGCGGCTGCTCGAAGCCCTGCTGCGGGCCGAGGTAGTCTTCAGCTACGTGCGGGGCGACGTCGGGCTCGTCCCGCGTCGCGTCTTGCCGCCCCAGGCCCTCGTGATCGCGATCAGCCCCCTGCTCGACCCGCACTTCGAGAAGGCCGTGGTCGATCTGGCGGCGCGCGGCTTCGATCTCGTGATCCTGAGCCCGTCGCCGATTCCACTCGTGCGGCGGACGATGCCGGCGTCGCCCAGCGTCGAGCTGGCCTGCCGCCTGTGGGCGCTCGAGCGACGCGCGCGCGCCGCGTCGCTGCAGCGGCTCGGGCTCACGGTTCTCGAGTGGGACCCGCGTGAGCCGCTCGAGCTCGCGCTCGCCGGCTTCAACCCGGTCCGGCGCCGCCTGGCGGGCTGACGATGTGGATCCCCCCGGTGATCCTCGCCGTCGCGGTCCTCGGCTATCCGCTTCTCATCGCACCGGTCCGGAGCATCCTGGCCGTCGCCCTCGCCGCGCTGGCCCTCTGCGCGCTGGGACTGGTCGTGCGCTCCACGTCCCTCGTGACCGCCGGCGGCGTGCTCGCGCTCGCCGAGTACGCGCTCGCGCTCCGGCTCGCCGCCGGGCCGCCTCGTCTCGGCGGCGCGGCGCTCTTCGGTGTGGGGCTGATCCTTCTGGTGGAGACCGCCGATTTCAGTCGCCGCGTCAGGGGCGCGACGCTCGGCCCGGGGCTCGTGGCGTCGCAGGTGCGCTACTGGGCGGGATTCGCCGGGCTCGCCGGAGCCGCCGCGCTCGTCGCTGCGGGGCTCGCGACCGCGGCGAGCGCGGTGGTGCGTCTGCCCTGGGCTCCCGCGGTCGCGGCGGGCGGGGCCGCGGCGGCGCTGGTCGCCGTCACGATCGCCCTTCGCCGCCGAGAAATCCCTTGACGGGGTTGTCGCCCACGCGGTACTGGCTCGTAAACTCGGGGGGTGTCCCATGACGCGACGGTGCATCGTGTTCGGCCTGCTCCTGGCTCTTCTCTCCATCGACCGCGCTGCCGGCGACGACCTGCCGACGGCGAAGCCCGAGCAGGTCGGGCTCTCCGCCGAGCGGCTCGAGCGCATCGGACAGGCGCTCCGCAACGATGTCGAGCGCGGGCGGATTCCCGGCGCGGTCGTCGTCGTCGTACGCAACGGGCGTGTCGCGCTGGTGCAGGCGGTCGGCTTTCGCGACAAGGCGGCCGGCGCGGCGATGACGCCCGACGCGATGTTCCGGATCGCGTCCATGACCAAGCCGCTCGTCACGGTGGCGGCGCTCTCGCTCTACGAGGAGGGCCGGCTGCTCCTGTCCGATCCGGTGTCGAAGTACATTCCCGCGCTCAAGAGCCAGACGGTTGGTCTGGAACGGGCGCCGGTCGAGCGTGAGATGACGATCCAGGACCTGATGCGGCACACCTCCGGAATCACGTATGGCAACCGTGGCAAGACGGAGATCTACAAGATGTACCCGGAGTCCTCGAACGTGTCCGCGCAGACCCTCACGATGGACGAGCTCATCGCGCAGCTCAGCCGGGCGCCTCTCCTCTATCAGCCGGGCACTCGCTGGGAATACGGCCTTTCCACCGATGTCCTCGGCCGTGTGGTCGAGATCGCCGCCGGCAAGCCGCTCGGTGAGGTCCTCGCCGAGCGCATCTACCGGCCGCTCAAGATGACGGACACGACGTTCCTGGTGTCCGCGGACAAGCGCGCCCGTCTCGCGCAGGGGCTGCCCACCCACCCCGATACCGGCGCCGAGATCAAGCTCGTCGACCCCACGGTGCCGAAGAAGTTCGACTGCGGCGGCGGGTGCGCCGTCTCGACGGCGGGCGATTACGCGCGCTTTGCTCAGATGCTCCTCAACCGCGGCACGCTCAACGGTGTCCGCGTGCTGGGCTCGCGGACCGTCGAGCTGATGACCGCTGACCACCTCGGTGCGATCTCTCGCGGAACCGGGGCCAGCGCCTGGCCCGGCTACACCTGGGGGCTCGGTGTCGCCGTCCGCCAGGAAAAGGGCCTCGCGCCGATCCCAGGCTCGCCGGGAGATTACTACTGGCCGGGTGCCTTCGCGACGTACTGGTGGGCCGACCCCAAGGAGGATCTGGCGGTGGTGTTCATGACGCAGTCCCCCCTGGGGCGTCACTACCAGCACCTGATGCGGGGCCTCGTGTACCAGGCGATCACGAACTGACGACGCGGGCGGCCGAGCGCGCCGCCCGCTCCCAGCTAGACGCCCGTGTACGGATTGCCCCAGCGGTCCTGGTAGACGATCTCGGCCAGGGGCCCGCGGCCGACGGGGCCGAATTTCCCCATGGGGTAGCCGATGGGGAGAATCGCGTAGGAGCGCACGCCCGGCGGCAGCCCGAGCGCGGCCTCCGCCTCCTTCTCGTAGAGCAGATGCCGCGTCGTGAGCGTGGCGCCGAGCCCGAGGGCGCGCGCCGCGAGCAGCATGTTCTGCACGGCGGGGTAAATCGACGCGCCGGAGCCGCGCGTGGGCTGCGCGGCGCCTTCCTCGAGGCAGGCGACGATCCACACCGGCGCCTCGTGGAAGTGGTCGGTCAGATACTCGACCGCCGCGTGCTGCCGGTTGTACTGCTCGCGGCTCACGCCGGGCGGCGGCGCGCTCTTCAGATAGCGCGGGCCGACCACCTCGTCGAACGCCTTCTTGTACCAGACCTGCACGGCCTGCTTGATCTTCGTGTCCTTGATGACGAGGAAGCGCCAGCGCTGGGTGTTGCCGCCGTTCGGCGCGCAGGACCCGGCCAGCAAGATTTTCCGGATCAGCTCGTCGGGAACCGGATCGGGATGCAGGCGGCGCATGGCCCGCATGTTCTTCATGATCTCGAACAGGTCGTCGTAATCCGCCATAGAGCCTCCTCTGTCAGCGTCGTTCGAACGGCGGAATGATACCCCGAGGGGGAGGCTTGCGCCCACCGGCGGAATGACGCACGATCGGCGCCACCGTCACCTTTCACGAACTCGCGGTGCGATTATCACGAAGGAGGAGCGCCCATGGCGACGACTGTCGGAACCGGCACTTACCAGTTCGAGCTGAACGAATCGTGGGCGAAGCTGCCGACGGGCTGGGCGTGGGGACAGGTGAGCGCCGTCGCGACCGACTCGCAGGACCGCGTCTACGCCTTCCAGCGCAAGGACCCGCCGATCGTCGTGCTCGATCGCGACGGCAACTATCTGACCTCGTGGGGTCACAGCGCCATCAGGGATCCCCACGGCATCGCCATCTTCGACGACGTGATCTACGTGACCGATCGGGACGACCACGTCGCGCTCAAGTTCACGCTCGATGGCAAGCCCTTGATGGTCCTGGGCACGCGCGGCAAGCCGTCGGACACGGGCGCGACCAAGGACATCGAGCTTCCCCCGCGCTCGGCCGGGCCCTTCAACAAGCCGACCGAGATGGTTCCGGCGCCGTCGGGCGACCTCTACGTCTCGGACGGCTACCGCAACAGCCGGGTGCATCGCTTCTCGAAGGACGGCAGTCTGATCTCCTCCTGGGGCACCCCCGGCAAGGAGGCGCCGGGCGAGTTCCACCTGCCGCACAGCCTCTGGGTGGGGCCTGACGGCACCGTCTATGTCTGCGACCGTGAGAACAGCCGGGTCCAGGTCTTCACCGCCGAGGGCAAGTTCCTCTCGCAGTGGCGCGACATCAAGAAGCCGACCGATATCTATTTCAACAAGCAGCAGGTGGCCTACGTCAGCGAGCAGCGGCCGTCGATCAGCATCCTGGAGCGGAGCGGCAAGGTGCTCGCCCGGTTCGACACGCCGGGGTCGGGCCACGGGCTCTGGGTCGATTCCCACGGCGACATCTATCTGGCCGAGGCCGGAGGTAAGCGGCTCACCAAGTACGTGCACAAGCACTGAGACGCCGCGTTGGCGAAGCGCAAGGCAGCGCGGCGGGACCGCCCCCGCCGCGCCCTGCCGAAGGACGTCTATCCCGAGTCGCTCTCGCGCTTTCCCCTCCTGACGCGCGAGCTTCTCGACGAGGTGGGGCGGAAGCTCTACGACACGGTGGTGGGGCCGCAGAGCCGGACCCTCGTGGGGCTTCGCGGCCCGAGCGGGATCTGGCTGCACTCGCCGAAGCTCGCCGGCTTCGTGAGGGCGGCCAATCAGTACCTGCGATTCGAGACGGCGCTCGACCGCCGGCTGACCGAGCTGGCCATTCTCGTCACCGCCCGCGAGCTCCACAGCCAGTTCGAGTGGACCGCTCACGAGCCCGCCGCGCTCAAAGAGGGTCTCGAGCCGAAAATCATCGACGTGGTCAAGCGCGGTCGACCGATTGCCGGGCTTGGAAAGAAGGAAGCGCTGATCGTCGGCTTCGGTCGCGAGCTGTTCCGCACGCGCAAGCTTCGCTCGGGCACGTTCGCCCGCGCCGTCGAGCTCTTCGGCCGGCGCGGCGTCCTCGAGCTGGCCGCGCTGATGGGGAACTACGCCGGGACGGCCCTCATCCTGGCCGCCGTCGATCAGCAGCTCCATCCGGAGCAGACGCCGTTGTTGCCCAGGTCCTGAACCGATGAGAGACTCGCCCCGCATCGCCACGGGAGGACAGGCGCATGGCTAAGCAAGGGTTCCGTGTCATGGACAGCGACCTGCACGTCATCGAGCCGCGCACCCTGTGGGAGGACTACCTCGACCCGAAGTTCCGCGGGCGCATCGTGACGATCCCCGACACCAGCGGCCAGATGCGCGCGCACGTCGACGGCAAGGTCATGCCGCCGTACGCCGACCGTCCGGAGCGGCAGCGCGCCTGGGCCTTGCGCATGGAACGCCCGGGCTGGGAGCGCATCCGCAAGGGCACCCCGGCCAAGGACATCATCGAGGCGATGGACGTCGAGGGCATCGACGTCGGCATTCTCTTCCGGACCTGGGCGACCCAGGCCATCAACATCGACGGGCTCGAGCCCGCTTTCGCGGCGGCCATGAGCCGTGCGTGGAACCGCTGGATCACCGATCTGTGCCACGACAACCTCGACCGGATGAAGCCGTCGGCTCTGGTGCCGCTGCAGGACGTCGACCTCGCGGTGGCCGAGGCCCGCTTCGGCGTCCAGGAGCTGGGCGCGGTCACGCTGGTGCTCCCCTCGCACCTGGTCAACGGACGGCCCATCTACGACCGGTATTACGACCCCCTCTGGGCCGCCGCGCAGGACATGGACGTGACGGTCTCGTTCCACGGCAATCACGCCGCGTACGGCGAGCACCTGGCCCGGCGCTACCTGGATAACCTTGTCCTCAGCCACGCCTGTGGCCAGCCGGTCGAGATGATGCTGACGCTCGGCGCGGCGGTGACGGGCGGCGTGCTGTCGCGCTTCCCGCGCCTGCGGATGGCCTTCCTCGAGGGTAACTGCAGCTGGTTGCCCTGGTGGCTCTGGGCCCTGGACGAGCGCTGGGAGGAGTGGGGCGACCGCGAGCTGTTCGAGCAGGACGCCAAGCCCTCGGAGCTGTTCCGGCGCCAGTGCTACGTGTCGGTGGAGCCCGAGGAGGAGCTCTGCAAGTACGTCGTCGCCGAGCTCGGCGACGACAACCTCGTGCTGTCGACCGACTGGCCGCACGACGACTCGCGGTTCCCGCACTCGATCGACTCGTTCCTGGCCCTGCCCTATCTCTCATCCGAGACGAAGCGCAAGGTTCTGTGGGACAATTGCGCCCGACTCTACAATCTCCAGCCCGTGAGCGTGGAGAGCCCCGGAGGGAACTGATGCCTTTCGACCTGGTGATCAAGAACGGGATGGTCGTCGACGGCTCGGGCTTTTCACGCTATCGCGCCGACGTCGCGGTGAAGGACGGCACGATCGTCGAGATCGGCAAGATCCGCGGCGCCGCCGCCACGACGATCGATGCCGACGGGCTCTTCGTGACGCCGGGCATCATCGACACGCACACCCACTACGACGCCCAGCCTTTCTGGGACAAGCTCTGCACCTCGTCGATCTGGCACGGCGTCACGACCGTGCTGATGGGCAACTGTGGGCTCACGCTCGCGCCGCTCCGCCCGGAGCATCGCGAGACGATGCTCGCGACGTTCTGCTGCGTCGAGGACCTGCCGGTGCGCTCGCTGGCGTCCGTCACGCCCTGGAACTGGGAGACGTTCGGCGAGTACCTGGACGCGATCGACCACGGCCTCGGGCTGAACCTGATGCCGCTGGTCGGCCACAATCCGCTGCGCCTGTCGGCGATGGACCAGGCCGCCTGGGACCGGGCCGCGACGGCCGACGAGATCGCCCACATGCAACGGTTGCTGCGCGAGTCGCTCGAGGCGGGCGCCTGGGGCTGGAGCACCACCGATTCGCCGACGCACGCCGGCCCGGCCGGGCAGCCCGTGCCGACGCGACTGGCCGCCGACGAGGAGCGCGTGGCCCTGGGCCGCACCCTCGGTGAGTTCAACCGCGGAATCATCGAGATCCTCCCGAAGGGCGCGGGCAAGCCGAGCCCGGCCGACCTCGATCACCTGCGCGACGTGGCGGTCGCCAGCGGCCGGCCGGTGTTCTTCCTGAGCTTCGACACCAACGCGTGGCCCTACGTCGAGAAGGCGACGCGGGAGGGCGCGCAGATGTTCAATCTGCTGCGGGCCATCCCGTTCAATCCGCGCTTCACGCTGAAGAAGACGACCTTCTTCCACAACCTCGACGTCTGGGACATCGTGATGCACCTGCGCGTGCCCGAGCGGCTCGCCGCGCTCGCCGACCCGGAACGCCGCGCCCGGATGCGTGAGCAGGCGCTGAAGCCGCAGCGGCGCCGGCCCGGCGTGCCCGGTCGGCTCGTGCCGTGGCGCTCGATCTTCGTTCGCAAGGTGAAGCTCGCCAAGAACCTGGGGCTCGTCGATCAGAGCCTCATGGATCTGGCCGAGCGGCAGAACCGGCACGTCGCCGACGTGATGCTCGACCTGGCGCTGGAGGAAGAGCTCGACACCGAGTTCCAGCTCATGACCCGGTCGGCGGAAGAAGAATCGCAGATCGCCGACATGGTGAAGAGCGGCCACGCGCTGCCCACGCAGTCCGACGCCGGCGCCCATCTGAACACCAACTTCTGCACGGCCGGCGAGTCGAGCTACGTCCTGGGCCAGTGGGTGCGCGACCGTGAGCTGATGACCCTCGAGGACGCCATCCGGCGCTTCACCTTCCAGCCGGCCCGCATCCTGGGGCTGCGCGATCGCGGGATGATCCGCGAGGGACTGGCGGCCGATCTCATGGTGTTCGACCTCGCGAGCATCGGCATCAAGGAGGACGAGGTCACCAACGACGGCCCGTCCGGCACGCCGCGCCGCGTGCAGGGCGCCGAGGGCGTCCACCAGGTCATCGTCGGCGGCCAGGTCGTGCTCGAGCAGGGCAAGCACACCGGAGTGCTGCCCGGTCGCGTGCTCCGCGCCGGACGAGCGCACTGACGCGCTGAGCCTAGGGAAGCGGCGTTACGGTGCGCGCTGCCACGTCAACGGAAAATCTCTGGCCGCGCTCGTTTTCGATGATGAGGCGTCCGCGCGGGTCGAATGCCATCGATCGAAAGAACACGTCCTGGACGTCGCCTTCGAGTCCGGGCCGGCGTTTGTTGTCGTAAACCTTCAGAGACCATAGCAGCGCGCCGGTCGTGGCGTTGCGCGCGCTGAGCACACCGCCGACCTGACCGAACTCGGACTCCGACGCGCCGAGGTTCTGTTCGTAACGGATGCCGTTGCGTACCACGGGTGGGATACGCTTAGGCGCATTGCGATCAGGGGACGGAGGAGGCGGAGGAGTTTGATTTGACATCGGGCCCTCGAGAGCTAGGGTTGGCTGGCTATGGATGGGTCGAGGGGTCGGGGCCACCTGGGTACAGCCGTCGACGCCGAGCACCATCACGATGGTACACAGAATGGATGGCGCCGACATGGCTAAGCGACCGTCCCGTTCAGCGCCCGGGCGAGATCCGTCTTTCTCATGGCACCCGCCGCGTCGGCAACGAATAATGCCCAGCTGTCGGCGTTGACCATGGCATCGGCCGAGGGGAACGAGCCTTTGGCCGGTTTCACGCCTTTCCAGCCGTATCGTTTGTCGACCGTCTTAGCTTCTCGGTGCGTCATCTCATGCACCATGATTCTTGCCCAGTGCCGCTCATCCTTCTGGAACACGGCGGCGGCGTCCTTGGTGAAGAATCCCTTCTCGACATAGATCACGTCCCGGGTGTCCGCCCAGACAAAGGCGTTGGCGTTGACAAAACCCTCGTCGTCCGGCGAATTCCGGATCGGGACGAAATCGGTGACGATCAGCGTACCTGCCGACAGCTTGGGCGCGATCTTCTTCAGGCCGGCCCTCAGGATTGCGCCGAAGTTGCGCGCTTGTTCATCGCTCGTATCCTCGTCCGCGAACCAACGCTTCAGCAGCGCCAACCCTGTCGACTGGTCGCGCAGATTGTCGAGGACGATCTCAGCCTTGTGTACCCACTTCAAACCGCGTTGGGTGGCGTCCGACATGTGCTTGCGCTGGTCAGCCGAAAAATGCTCCTTCCCTTCACCCAGCCTCGCGACCAGCTGTTTCGTCGTGCCCACCAGGTAGCGATCCGGCCATTGGCTGTAACTTTCGGGCAGCGAGACGATCCACATCTTGTGGTTCCCTCGCCGCGCGTGATAGTGGGTGTGACGTAGCAACTTTAACGCAGCGCATCGCAGCACATTCCGGCGGTCCGCGATCGTGGCATCGTTGGTGAGTTTCACGCTGCCTCCGCCGGCCGCCAAAAACATGCCTTCTTTGGTGCCCTTGTGCTCGGCCTGGGTAATGGCCTTACGCAGCTCTTCAAGGACTGTGTACTCAGCGGGCTCAAAGGTCTTCCCAACCATCTTCTTCAGTCTCGGGATCAGCGTTTGCCACGGCTCTGAATTCGAAAATCCGGCCTCCCGGAGTCCCTGGACCGTCGCGTCCATCGCCGTGTCGAACAAGTTCGCCACCGTGAGATTCGATACCATGCCCATATCCTATAGCAGGTGTTGTCGAGGGGACAGAGCGGGCACAAAAGGTGAAGCGAGGTAGCGTGAACCGAATCCAGCGGGAAGGGGCGGCTCACGATGGCGCGGATGTCTGAGGGTGCTAGGATGTCGCGTGCGCCGACGGATCCTGGTGGCCGGCCCCCTCGTGCTGCTCGTCGCCAGCGTCCTCCTGAGCCTCGCCCTGGCCGAGATCGCGGTTCGCGCTCACATATGGAGCCGGCCCGTCTCCTTCCACATCGTGAAGTCCGTCTTCGGGCAGTTCGACGCCCGGTTCGGCCAGCGATTTCCGCCGAGCACGAGCAAGGTTCTCTCGCTCGTTCGCGACGGCAGGGTGGTCTGGTGCCCGGGGATCGTCGCGAGGGCCAACGCCGACGGGCTTGGAGGTCGGAGCACGCTGGCGGACGCCCGGAAGGCCGACTACGTGATCTTCACGACCGGGGATTCGTTCAGCTACTGGATGCGCTCGGACCTGACGATACCCGACGTGATCGAGTCCCGGCTGAGCCAGAGAACCGGTCTCAAGGTCGTGAACCTGAATTTTGCGCGCGGCACCTACGGGGTGCTGCAGATGCTGACGCTGGCCGCCGAGATGTACCCGGTCCTCAAGCCCGATCTCATCGTCGTCCAGCTCATCAGCGACGACCTGACGCGCGGGCGCTGGTGGACACGCGAGGCGGTCATCGACGGCCGGCCGCGGGCGCAGATCTCTCCACGCCCGGACGGCTTCGACGACCCCCGGATCACCAACGAGCAGGACGTCGTGGATGGGCGGGCGACCGAGGCCTGGTGTCGCGGACAGCTCGGCGCTCAGCAACCGGATGCGGTCGTGAAGGATTCGGTCGGCTACTATCGCGCCTATCTCCGCGCGAAGGGAATCGGCTTCGACCCCTTTTCGCCG
>Ga0137409_10004133_pt1 | contig 15290 bp, 14 predicted proteins | sample CZODoug1_16funga_FD_122059 | JGI IMG/M metagenome (GOLD analysis project Ga0137409, IMG submission 122059) | Vadose zone soil fungal communities from Angelo Coast Range Reserve, California, USA - CZODoug1_16fungal (Hybrid Assembly) | ecosystem: Environmental > Terrestrial > Soil > Vadose zone... | reverse complement strand
CCGTCGGATCCGTCCATGAAGTTGTAGAGGTTGGTGATCCAGGTGATCGCCAGCACGATCAGGGCGAGCTCGAGCGGATCCATCGGCGCGAGCACGTACCAGGCGAGCCAGCCGCAGGCGGCGAGATGCGCCGCGAGACGAACCACGGTCGGCAAGGGCCGCAGGTCATCGAGAAACGAAAGCGCGGCGAGCGCCAGCGCGAGACCGAGCGCGAGGCCGGACGGCGCGAGGCCGGCGAGCACCGCGGCGGCGACCCCGAGGACGATGGCGACGCCGCCGACGCGCGGCACCGGCCGCTCGTGCAGCGAGCGCTCGTTCGGAATGTCGAGCGCGAGGCGGGCAAACTTCGTCAGCAGCAGCCACAAGACGAGGGCCGCGACGACGAACGACAGGACGGCCGGCGCGACGACCATGGCGGCCATTCTAGCGAGCGCGGTACCAGAGGGCGGTCTGGCGCAACCCCTCGTCCATGGCATAGGGCACGTGCCAGTCGAGCGCCGTCGTGCTGACTTCGAGCGAGCGCGTCAGCCGGCGGAACGCGGGCAGGATCTCGAGCAGCGCCGGCGGGACGGGCAGGAGGCGCGCCGGCCTGCCGAGCGCCGCGGCGATCGCGCGGCAGAGCGCCGGCGTCGACACCGGCTCGCCGTCGGCGACGAGGCAGGTGCCGGTCCTGCGTTCTTCGAGGCAGCGCAGCACCGTATGCACGAGGTTGCCGACATAGATGAGGCTGCGCCGGTTGGCGATCGACGCGAGCGGCAGCGGCCAGCCGGAATCGATCGCCCGCAGCAGGGCGAGGAAGTTGGCCTTGACGCCGGGGCCGTAGACGAGCGGCGGGCGGAGAATGGTGAGCGCAAGCCCCGGCACCGCACGCAGCCGCTCCTCGGCCTCGGCCTTGGCGCGCCCGTAGGCGTCCTGCGGCGCGAGCGGCGAGTCCGGAGTGAGCGGCGCGGCACTCTCGTTGCCGTGCACCTTGAGGCTGCTGAGAAACACCAGGTGCGCCCCCGCTGCGGCGGCGCTGCGTCCCACGCGTTCGGCGAGCTCGACGTTCACCTCGCGCAGCGCGGTCGCGCCGGCGCGGGCATGAGCGATCGCCGCGAGATGAACCACGGCATCGACGCGAGGCGGCGCCGGCGAATAGGCGACCACTTCATGGCCGGCGGCGGCGAGCTCCGGGCACAACTTTCGGCCGATGAAGCCGGAGGCGCCGGTGACGAGGACCTTCAGGTGCTTCTCGAGCATGGGCCATAGAATAGTGCATGGCCGAAACGATTCACCCGGTGATTCTTTGCGGCGGCAGCGGCACGCGCCTGTGGCCGTTGTCGCGCCAGTCGCGGCCGAAGCGCTACCGGCGCGGCTAGGCCAGGCCGCCATCACATGTCCAAACCGCTGGTCTCCATCTGTATTCCCACTTACAACTATCGGCGTTTCCTGCCGGAAACCCTCGAATCGGCGATGCGGCAAACACTGCGCAATCTCGAAATCGTGGTCGTCGACAACCATTCCCACGACGGCACCATGGAGCTACTCGCCGAATACGCGCGGCGCGATGCTCGCATCGTCGCGCACCGCAATACAACCAATCTCGGCATGGCGGGAAACTTCAACCGCTGCATCGAGGTGGCGAGAGGCAAGTACGTTAAGCTCCTTTGCGCCGACGACGTTCTCGGCGAGGCGTGCGTCGAGCGCCTGGTCGCTGCCTTGGAGGAGAATCGCGATGCGCGGCTTGCGGGATGCGCGCGCTATTACTTCCGCGAGCCGGGCAAGCTGACGCGAACACAGGCGTACGGGGCAGGGCGCCGCGTAGTACCGGGCACCGACGTCATCCGCGAGTGCTTTTTCAAGGGCAACCTGATCGGCGAGCCGACCGCCGTCTTGTTTCGGCGTTCGGACGCAGCAGCGAGATTCGATGCAAGCTATCTTCAGGCGTTCGACATGGAGCTGTGGTTTCGTCTGCTGGACGACGGCTGGTTTGCATTTGTGCCGGAGCCGCTCTGCGGCATCCGCGAGCATCCGGGCAGCGGAACCGCGGACAACCTTCGCGCAGGCAAAGTGACGCAGGACAAGGTCAGGCTGTTTGCCGACTATGCCCGGCGACCCTACCTGCACGGCACGTTGCTCGATCGGCTGCGGTGGGACAGCCGCATGGCCTCCAGCGTGGCGCGGGAAGCGGCCGCCGGCTCGCCGCAAGGCGGCGAGCAAGTACTAGACGCCGTCTACCATCCGGCGCTCTTCAGACTCGCCACCCTGCCGCTCGCGCGGCTTGTCACAGCCGTCCGCTACTGACCGGTCCGACATGCGCCTGTCGGTGATCACGGTCTGCCGCAACGCGCGGGAGACCATCGACGAAGCTCTTTCCTCCATTCATCGGCAGTCGTACCGGCCTATAGAGCATATCGTTGTCGACGGGGCCTCCACCGACGGCACACTGGGCGTCCTGCGCGCGCGGCAATCAGGCATCGCGTACCTGGTATCGGAGCCGGACGAGGGTCTCTACCACGCCATGAACAAGGGCATCGCGCTCGCGACCGGGAACTACGTAGGCTTCTTGAACGCGGACGACATTTATGCTCATCCGGACGTGCTGGCGCGCATCGGCGAAACCTTGCGCGGAGGGGCGTGCGACGCCGCCTATGGAGATCTCGTCTACGTCAGGCAGAGCGATCCGGGAGCGGTGGTCCGCTACTGGCGCTCCGGACCTTACGTCGCGGGACGCATCAAGCGCGGCTGGATGCCAGCGCACCCCACTTTCTTCGTGCGCACGGCGTTGCTCCGCAAGCTCGGCGGCTTCGACACCCGCTACCGCTACCAGGCGGATTACGAGCTGATGGTCCGGCTATTCCTGAAGGAGCGCATCTCGAGCGCCTACGTGCCCGAGGTGCTGGTGCGCATGCGTGTAGGCGGGCACACCAACCGCTCCTTGCGCAACGTCTACTTGGGAAACATGGAGGCCTACCGCGCCTGCATCGAGAACGGCATACGCGTTTCGCCGTTCTTCATCTTGCAGAAGATGATGTCGCGGCTGCCGCAGTTCTTTGCGCGGCCGCCGCCTCAACATGTGCCGCCCGGCTGGCCCTAGGGCGCGCCCCGCGGGCGCCGCCCGGCGCGGCTGCGAAGCCCATCGAAGATGCCGCTCATCGCCGCGCCAATATGAAGTCTGCGTGGTGCGCAGAACGCAGCGATGGCGAGGAATGTGGCAATGAGCTTCAACGCGTCGCCCAACACCCACCCTAGCGGTGCATGACGCCGGCGGTAAAGCAGGATGCTGTTGCGAAACATGTAGTAATGGCGATCCGGGCTCCTGAAGAAGATCCGCCTTCCCGCAATCGCACGCGAGGGCTCGTCGCCTAGCCGATGCGCCATCGTCGCCGCGCAGACACCGAGCAAGCGATACCCCTTGGACCCTGCACGCATGCACCAGTCGGTATCGACGTGATCAATGAACAGGGATTCGTCCATCCGTCCCACGTCTCGCAGCGCGTCCGCGGGAATCAGCATGCCTGAGGAGATCAGCGCATCGGTGCGCAATACGTCGGCCCTACCCGAGCATCCGAGGCGCCTGGCGCCCACGACGCCATAGCGCAGAAAATGCGACTCTGCCGCGGATTGCTCCTCGATGTATCGCGGGCCGGCCGCCGCCACCTTCTCACCTCGAGCAGCGGCCTCATCAATCGCGTGAAGCAGGACGCCAACCATGCCCTCGCCGGGCATGCTATCGTCGTCGAGCAGGAGCACATAATCCGCGCCGGCGGAAAGGGCGTGCTCGATACCCGCGTTCTGCGCAGCGGCCACGCCCACATTGCCTTGCATTGGCAGCACAGTGCAATCGGTCTTGTGCCGATGATCGCGCAGAAATTCGCCCACCCGAGAAGCAGCACCACCATTGTCCACTACCACCACCGCGTCTACTTGTCTGGCCGTCGCACGCAATGCGGCGGCGAATCTATCCACTTCCGGGTAAAAGGCCACTATGACGGCGTGGACCATGGTGAGCTCGATTATAATTCGGCGTTTTCCGTATCCCCTTCATTGTCGCGGCCGACAGATGCTTGACCGCGCATTCCACCCACAAGACGCAGAGTGAAGTTCTCAGTCGTCATTCCCACACATGATCGCCTCGACTTGCTACGCGACGCGATTGAGACCACGCGCCGACAAGAATATCCGGACTGGGAGCTTGTCGTCTTCGACAACGCGTCGACGGACGATATCGTCGGTCACGTGCGCGGCCTGTCGGACCCTCGCGTGCGATATGCGCGCTCCGAGAAATTCCTTGCTGTCACCGACAGCTGGAATGCCGCGATCGACTACGCCACGGGCGATTACGTGGTGTTCCTGGGGGACGATGACGGCCTGACACCCGGCTACTTCTCCAGGATGGCAGCCACTCTCACGGAATTCGCTTTGCCCGAAGTGGCGTACTGCGCCATCTACCAGTTCCTGCATCCAGGCGTGGCGCCCTGGGAACCGCGCGGTTATGTCGTAAACCTGAGAGATGGATTCTTCTTTGCCGGACGCGACGCCCCATTCATGCTTTCGCGCAAGGACGCGCAGAAAGCGGTCAACGGTTCGATCAACCTCAAGCGCAATTTCACTTTCAACATCCAGGCATTCGCGTTCAGCCGCGCATTTCTCGAGCGCCTAGGTGGCGACGGCCCCGTCTTTCGGTCGCCGTTCCCCGACTACTATCTCGCAAACGTCGCCTTCGCCAAGTCCCGCTCCACGCTCGTGGTTCCCGCCGCCATGGCGATTGCCGGCGTCTCCAAGGCTTCCTTCGGCTTTACGCTCTTGAACGACCTCGAGGAACAAGGCGCCGAGATCCTCAATGCCGTACCGTCGGCCGACCCACTGTACGGTGAACTGGAGCCCGTCCTGCTGCCCGGATCGCGCTACAACAACAACTACATCATAACGATGGCGCATGTCGCGAAGTACGCGCCGGAGTTCGCGCTTCGGAGCGTCGACTTCGGCCGGTACCGCAGGCTGCAAATATTCGCCATGCTGAGCAGGGGAAATGGCCGCCTGTCGCGCGTCGAAGGCGGGCAAGTGCTGTGGTCACGGCTTTCGCGCAGCGAACGGCTGTGGGCTCGCGTGATGGCACTGCCCCTGCTCGCCGGCGGCGCGCTGGGCATTGGAGCCCTTGTCCGGCGCACGCTGTTTCGCCTGATCGGCCCCTATCGCTTTCATCCTGAGCGGCACGCCCTTGACAGGGGAAAGTACGTTCGATTGATCGACCTGTTTGAATCGATGCGACGTCGAAAGCCGGACGGATGCGCCATGTGAGCGGCCCCAACCCAACGAGGCGTGTTGCGGTGCTCTACCTCGCCCGGCACGCAGAGGGGTTGGACTGTCTGCGGCGTTTCGCCGACAGCTATTTGCGGTGTCCGGCGGGAGTCGAGCACGATCTCGTTATCCTGTACAAAGGTTTCGCTCAAGCCAGCTCGCTGGACAGCGCGCGGAAGATCTTCGCGCTCGCGCCGCATACCGCGATCGAGCTGCCTGACTCGGGATTCGATATCGGCGCGTACCTCGCGGCAGCCCGTCTCGTGACGAACGAGTACCTTTGCTTCGTGAATACCTTCGCGCAAGTCACAGCGGGCGGGTGGTTGCAGAGCTTGCTGCGCATCGCTTCTGCGCCCTCGGTGGGTGTGGCGGGCGCCATGGGTTCCTACGAGAGCATGCAATCCACGCTCAAGCTATCGCACAAGATTCGCTGGCTCTGCAATGAGGCGCGCTTGCCGTACGACGAGCGGCTGGATCGCTACTTCGCGTTCGTAACCTCTGGCGCCTGCAAGGAATGGCGAGCCCAGGCCGCCCGCACGCGGCCCAGCCTATGGGCCCGCATGCGGGAGCGCGTGAAAACCCTCGGCTGGCGCTATCGCAGCTCGACTTCCCTCGCCGCGGCCCTGAGACCGCTCGTTCCCGGCGTGCCGCTTGACGAGCAGTTCGAGCGACGCTGGAGCGTGCTCGCGGGGTCCCACGGCATCTTCGCCGACTACACGCGTTTCAAGCCTTTTCCCAACCCGCATGTCAGGACCAATGGCTTCATCCTGCGGCGGCAGCGACTGCTGGAGCTCGGCTTCGACATGCCGAAGAGCAAGATGGATGCGTGGGAGTTCGAGAGTGGGGCGCGCAGCATCACTTCGCGACTCAGGGGTGAGGGCCTCGCTGCCATGATAGTAGACCGGGACGGCCGCGTCTTCGACGTGCAAGACTGGTCTCACAGCAGTACTTTCCGGCTCGGCGCACAGCAAGGACTGCTGTTGACTGACAATCAAACGCGCAAATTCGCGTACGCTACAGCGCCGGCGCGAGCCGCGGAGACCCGCGTGGCCTGGGGCGATTATGCGGGTCCACCACCCGCTGACTTCCCCGACTTGGGCGTCCCGTTCGCGGTGGACGCCAGCGCGATGCTCGGACCGAGGGCCCTGCCTGCGCCGAGCGGTTAGCCCCCGGCCGGATGCCTCTCGCGCAGGTAATGCGCCAGAGCTTCCTGCCAGGGACGCATCGTCACACCCAAGGCGCGGGCGCGCGTGTTTGCCAACACTGAGAAGAGCGGTCGCCGCACGTTCCCCGTCCGGCCACCACGGTCCACCGGCACCACTTCTGCTTGCGCGCCGATCATTCGCACGATTTCGCAGGTGAACTCGTACCAGGAACAGGCGCCCTCATTGACGAGATGGTAGAGCCCCGCCGTGAGCGCGGGAATCCTCAGCAAAGCGAATACTGCGCGGCTAAGGTCATCTGTCGAAGTCGGCGCGACCACTTGCTCGCAAGCCATCTCGATGCGCTTGCCGGCGCGCGCGTCCGTGACACGACCATCCACGAAATTGCCGCCCTTGGACCGTGCTCCGGAGCGTCCATACAGACCGCAAGTGCGGATCACCACCGCGTGTTGCGGCGCGGCAGCAAGAGCCGCATGCTCACCGGCGAGCCGACTGATGCCGTAGATCTGCAGCGGCGCCGGCCGATCGTCCTCGCGCCAAGGTTCCCTTCGCTCACCACCGAAGACGTAGTCCGTGCTGAACGTGACGAAGCGGATGCCCTGCGCCGCGCAGGCTGTGGCCAAGTCGCGCACCGCCACGCAATTGATTAGGAATGCCTGGGTGGGTTCTTCCTCGCATTTCGGCACGTTGTGAAACGCGGCGCAGTTGATCACCGCATCGGGCCGCAGCTGGGCGACAAGCCGATCTGCTTCGCCGGATCGGGAAAGGTCGAGTTGCTCCCGCGGCGGCGCGACGATCTCGTGTCCCGGGTTGTTGCGCAGCAAGTCGCCGCCGAGCTGCCCCGTCGCACCGATGAGCAGGATCTTCACGGCAGCGGCGCGTAAGAACGGTCGCGCTCCGACAGGATGGGATCGGGCAGCGGCCACTTGATGCCGAGCCTGGGGTCATCCCAGCGCACGCCCCGCGCAAGCTCAGGATAGTAGGACTCGGACATCTGGTAGAGGACCTCGCTGTCCTCGGCCAGCGTCTGGAAGCCGTGCGCGAAGCCCTCGGGCACGTACAACGCGCGGCGGTTCTCCGCGCTCAATTCCACCGCGTGCCAGCGCCGCCGCGTCGCCGAGCCGTCGCGCAGGTCCACAACCACGTCCCAGACTGCGCCACGTGTGCAGCGCACTACCTTCGCCTCCTCGTGGGGTATAGCTTGAAAGTGCAGGCCCCGCAAGGTCCCGCGCCTGCGGTTCCACGACACGTTGCACTGCGCAATTCCCGGCCGCAGCCCATGCTTACGGAACTCTTCCTCGCAGAAGGAGCGCGCGAAAAAGCCGCGCTCGTCCTCCAGGCGTTCGAGCTCGACGATGTAGGCCCCTGCGAGCGGCGTGGGCAGGAACTTCAATCGAACACTTTCGTTTCCGGAATGGGCACCACGAAGCGCCCGCCCCAGGCGCGGATGCTTGCCATCTGCCCCACAATCTCCTCCCGCAGATTCCAAGGCAGTATGAGCACATAGTCAGGCTGCGTCTGGATGATCTTCTCCGGCGCGTGGATCGGGATGTGCACCCCGGGAAGAAAGCGGCCCTGCTTGTGCGGGCTACGGTCGACGGTGTACTCCAGCAGGTCGCTTCGCACACCGCAGTAGTTGAGGAGCGTGTTGCCCTTCGCCGGCGCGCCATAGCCCACGACGCTCTTGCCGGAATCCCTGGCACCGATCAGGAATTTAAGGAGGCTGCGCTTGGTGCCCTTCACCTTCTCCGCGAACGTGCGGTAGGTCTCTGCGCGCTCCAGGCCCGCTGCGCGTTCGCGCTTGCGCAATTCGGCAACCTTGGCCGACACCTCTAGCGCCCCGTTCGCCGCGTGGCGTGCGTAGATGCGCAGCGACCCGCCATGGGTGGGGATCTCGTCGACGTCGAACAAAGTCAGCCCGTGCGCCGCGAACACGCGCTCTGCGACGATGAAGGAGATATAGGAAAAATGCTCGTGGTAGATGGTATCGAACTGGTTTTCCTGCATAAGCCGAAGCAGATGCGGAAATTCCATTGTCACCACGCCACCCGGCTTGAGCAGTGCCCCCATGCCGCTGACGAAGTCGTTCAGGTCCGGCACATGGGCGAGCACGTTGTTGCCCAGGATCAGGTCCGCCTTTCGGCCCGCCGCGAGCTCCTGCGCAGTTTGCGTGCCGAAGAACTTCACCAGCGTCGGCACACCTTTCTTCTCGGCCACCGCCGCCACGTTGGCCGCCGGCTCGATGCCAAGCACCGGTATGCCTTGCGCCACAAAGTACTGCAGGAGGTAACCGTCGTTGCTCGCGATCTCCACCACGAAGCTGCCGGTATTCAGCAGTAGTCGCGCCGTCATCGCCTGCGTGTACGCCTTGGCGTGGGCCAGCCACGACTCGGAGTATGAGGAAAAGTAGGCGTAGTCGCTGAAGATCTGCTCCGGCGTTTCGAACTCCTCCAGTTGCACCAAGAAGCACTTCTCGCACACCCACGCATGCAGCGGGTAGAACTGCTCCATGCGATTCAGATCGTCAGCCTTGAGGTAGGAATTCGACGGCGGCGACATGCCCAGGTCGGCAAACGAAAGCATGAGCGGCGCTCTGCAGAAACGGCAGGCGGCCGGCTTCATGTGGCGAGCGTCGAGTAGCGCTCGATTTGTTCGAGCGTGAGCCTCATGGCGTCCGCCCCTTGCGCCTGCTTCTTGTACCAGTCCACCGTCCATTCGATGGCTGCCTGCAGGCGAAGCCGCGGCCGCCAGCCAAGGCGGGTACGCGCCTTGCCGCTATCGAGCCTCAGGAGCCCGGCCTCGTGCGGATGCTGGTCCGCGTCGCTCGTCCAGCCCGCGGGCGGGCCCCACAGCCGCGTCACGGCGGAAACCACCTCTTCCACCGGCACGGCGTCGGCCTCATCGGGACCGAAATTCCACCCCTCGGCGTATTCGCCCGGCTTCTCGCACAGGCGTTGCGCGACCTGCAGGTAGCCCGCCAGCGGCTCGAGCACGTGCTGCCAAGGCCGAACCGCGTGCGGATTGCGCACTTTCACTGGCTTGCCTGCGGCAGCGGCGCGCACGGTATCCGGCACGATGCGGTCCCGCGCCCAGTCCCCACCGCCAATGACGTTGCCGGCGCGCACGGAGGCGATGGCCGCACCGCCGTCGCCGAAGAACGAAGCGCGATAGGCGGCGGTCACCAGCTCGGCGCAGCCTTTGCTGCTGCTGTAGGGGTCGCGCCCGCCCATGGCATCGTCTTCCCTGTAGGTCTGCCCCGTCTCGAGGTTCCGGTAGCACTTGTCGCTGGTGACGTTGACAACCGCGCGCACGCTCGGCGCGCGCCGAACCGCTTCCAGCAGGTTCACGGTTCCCATGACGTTGGTGGCGTAGGTGTCGATCGGGTTTTCGTAGGATGGCCGCACGAGCGACTGCGCGGCGAGATGAAACACGATCTCGGGTTTCGCCGTATCGAGCACCGCCGACAGGGCGCCCAGGTCACGGATGTCCGCGATCGTGCTCGCGATCGGCGCTTTTTCCCCAACGAGAGCCCACAGCGAGGGCGTGCTCGGCGGCTTGAGCGCGTAACCGGCAACCCGCGCGCCGAGGCTTTGCAGCCACAGCGCAAGCCACGCTCCCTTGAAACCCGTGTGCCCGGTGACGAAGACCCGCCTGCCGGCCCAGAACTGCCTCTGCATTACCACATCTTCCAAGGTGCCTCACCACTCGCCCAGAGCTCCTCGAGATGGTTCTTGTCGCGCAGAGTATCCATCGGTTGCCAGAAGCCGCGGTGGAAGTGGGCCGCGAGCTGGCCCTGGCGGGCGAGGTTCTCCAACGGCTCGCGCTCCCAGATCGACCCGTCGTCCTGGATGTGGTCGATGACTGCGGGCGAGCAAACGAAGAATCCGCCGTTGATCCAGCCGCCGTCACCCTTGGGCTTTTCCTGGAAACGCGTGACGCGCGCGCCCTCCAACACCAGAGAGCCGAAGCGCCCGGGCGGCTGCACCGCGGTCAGGGTCGCCTTGACCTTCTGAGCCTTGTGAAAGGCAATCAGGGCACGCAGATCTACGTCGGAGAGCCCATCGCCGTAGGTGAAGCAGAAGTCCTCCTTGCCGAGGTACTGCGCCACGCGCTTGAGTCGACCCCCGGTCTGCGTCCCTTCCCCGGTCTCCACCAGGGTCACCTTCCACGGCTCGGCACTCTTCTGGTGAACCTGCATCGAGTTGTCGCGCATGTCGAACGTCACGTCCGACATGTGCAGGAAATAGTTGGCGAAGTATTCTTTGATGATGTAGCCCTTGTATCCGAGGCACACGACGAAATCGTCCACGCCCTGCGACGAGTAGATCTTCATGATGTGCCAGATCATCGGCCTGCCGCCGATCTCGATCATCGGCTTCGGCTTGAGGACGGATTCCTCGCTAATGCGAGTGCCCAGGCCTCCGGCGAGAATGACGCACTTCATGGACGCATCAGGAAGGAATTTGCTCCCGCAGCGGATCGGGGCTTTCGAAGACCTCGAGAATGTTTCGGTACCGCCCGGTGACTCGCCTGGGACTATACCACGGGTGTATCCCGAGCAGCGCGCTGAGGGCCGATTTGCCGATCTGGCTCAGACGGAATGGCAGCGCATGGATCACCTTGGCCGCAATCCAGAGCGCTGCGCCGGCGAGCTTCTCGCCGGGCCGAAGCAGCGGCCAGAGCTCGTGCAGCGGCGGCGCGGCGTTGTCCGCGCCGCGACGCTCGGCGATGCAAGCGTGAATCTGCAGCAAGCGGTATCGGCGATGATTCACGTCGAGCGCGAAATCCTGACCATAGTTGAGCCGCAGGCATTCCATCGCCGCCAGCCACGAATCGTTCAAGTCCGCGCCCGGCAGGAGCACGTCCTTTAGCCGCCGGCGCGCCTCCTCGCTCGGCGCATTTCCCAGGAACTGCACGCCAGCGCGCTCGGATCGATTGATGTAGTGAAAGCCGAACGAGCTGGTGCTCATGCCGATGACAACGAGCGGCTCCGGGCAGACCAGGATTCGCGCGGCGTTAAGAAACAAGGCATTCATCGCGTAGTAATCGGGATAGGGAGACTGGAAGAACGCGCCCTTGGCCCGCAAGACGTCGATCAGGTCGCGCCGGAAGAGCGCGAATTGCATGTTGAACCCAAACGTGATCCTGAAATTCATCGAATTGCGCACTGCGCGTCGCGCCCTTTCACGGTCGAGCCGGAAGGGTCGCGTCTCGCCCTTGAGGAAATCCGCGTACCCGTACGGCTGGAGCAGGCCGTCGGGGAATCCCGGGATCACGCCCGGATACGCGAAAAGCAGCGCCGGGTGGTAGACAAGGTCCACTCCCTCGTAGGATTCGATCAGGCGCTGCAAGCGGGTGAAGTACCTCGGAAGCAAGCAGTCGTCGTCGCCCAGCATGACCACGTAGTCGCCGTTGCCCCGCTGCAGCGCACGGTTCCAGTTCTCCGTGACCGGCAGCAGCGAATCGGTCCTCGAGTACTTAACCCGTGGGTCGTTCAGCGAGCGCACGTAGGCCGCGACGTCTTGCCGCGAGCAATTGTCCGAGACGATGACTTCCCAATCCCGGTAGTCCTGCCGCAGGACGCTCTCCACCGCATACCTGAGGAGTTCGAGCCGATCGCGCGTCGGCAATAGCACCGAGAACTTCATGCCGGGCCCGGCTTGCGATAGATCGCCGTGTACGCGCTGCCACGGCCTTCCCCGCCTTCGATGAACGACAGCGCCCTCCCGACCGTTTTGCCGATCCTGTGCATGACACGCTTGAGCAGCGGACTTTGTGTGGCATTGGCGAGCGTCATGCGCCAGCCGAAACCGTTCCAGTCCATGCTGCCCGTGTCGGTCGTCGTGACGAGAAGCGGGTTCAGCCCCAGCCCGATCGCGTGCTCGCTGAGGGTCGCCGCCGGGATGAGCTGCAGGTGACGCGGCGCATCCAGATGGGTCCAGTACCGTCCCATGACCCCGAACTGGAACGCCTCCGGATTCGGCGCTGCGATCACCAGCACGCCCCCAGGGGCGAGCTTCCGCACGATCTGCTCAAGCATCGACCAAGCGTCCGGCAGGTGCTCAATGACATGCCATAGCGCGATCACGTCGCACGGCTCCACTTGCCTCAGTGCAGCCGCCGTGTCATGGCTGTGGATCGCGCGCACACCGAGAACATCATTCATGAAGCGGCAGCATTGCTCGTTCATCTCGATCGTCAGCGTTTCGAAGCCAGCTTTGCTCGCCAGATACGCAAAGGCGCCATAGGCGGGGCCGATCTCGAGCAGCCTGCCGCCCGGAACGAAGCGCCGCACGAGGTCGATCTTGTAGCGCTCGAGCTCGGCATTCGCCGCCAGTTGCTCCGCCGATCCTGGGATGCCGTAGTAGTCGCCTGGGTAGTGCCTGCCCAAGTCGGCGGGAACGGGCGACAGAAAAACGATGCCGCACTGCGGGCAGCGGTAGTAATAGAAATTCTCCTCGGTCAAGCGGCGGTTGTAGTCCGCCGCCAGGCAATACCACGGCGACGGGCGGCGACATCGCGGGCATGCCGCTAGGTTTGCGCCGGCGCCGTCCATTGCCTGCGCAATCTGAAGAAGATGAACGTGCCCCAGACAAGCCCCACTGCCATTCCGGCAAGATAGCTCAAGGCGGGCCCATAGGCGCCGAGCGATGGCGTGAGGAGCACGGTCCCCGCGCCGATGATGAGTGCCCCCGCGAGCGACAGTGGCAGGAAGGGCTCTTGCTTGAAAGCTCGGAGGTAGGTCGCCTGGGCGAGCGAGAGTTGCAGCATGCACTCCGCCGCCAGGAAGACAGCGAGAGCCCTTGAAGAGATGAAGCGCGCGGCGACCTCGGGATATTGCTGCTCGAGGAACAGCAGCGCGCCGAGTGCGACGGCGCATTCGCCAACGAAGATCAGGAAGCCGACGGCCGTCGTGCGCAGCGCGGTCGCATCCAGTGCCGCGAAGTCCTTCCTCGCCACCATCATCGCGTAGTTCGGCGCCTGCACCTGCAACCAGGTCCCCGCGATTCCCGAGGTCCCCGCCACCAGGGCCCAGGTCATGCCCATGCGCCCGGCTTCGGCTGGCCCGTGGAAATGGAACGTCACCGGCACGAACAGCGAGAAGATGAAGTACCCGCACATCCAGCTGACGGCGATGCGCAGCTGCAGCGGCGCGAGCTCCTTGGCCCAATGGATTCCGTTGCCGTGGTGCGCGCACAAGAGCGAGGCGAAGAAGCGGCGATAGCGGGCGAGGAGGAATGCGACGCTCGCAGCGGTGGACACGGTAAGCGCTACCACTGTCGACCAGAGATCTCCGCCGGCGGCCATGCACGCCCACAGGGCCGCGCTGCGCAGGACGACCTCGAGCAGTCTGAACGCGTTCAGATTGGCGAGCTGCCCGCAGCCGGTAAGCAACGCCCAGGCCGGCGTCAATACGAAGCTAAGTGCCGCCACAAGGCACATCACAAGCCACGGCAGCCGCCAGGCGACGGCGTGCGCTGCGTCATGCGTGCCGAAGAACCAGGTGCCCGCGCCGGCAAGCAGGACGAAGAGCAACGCGGCGCCACTCATATACCACTTGGCCACCAGCCGCGCGAGCGACCCGAGGCGCGACAGCGACCGCGCATCGCCCTCCACGGCGCCGCCTGCGCCGAGGGACAGGCGCGCCCATTCGTGCGCAGCGAAAGTGTTAACAACCGCGGATAAGCCAAGTTCGAGGAAGATCTGCAGGGCGAGGATGTTGGCGAATGTGTAGTAGTAGCCCTGCACCTCTGGACTAAAGTAACGCACCACAAAGATGGCCGAAGCGAGGCTCGCAAAGCCCTGGACAGCCTTGATGGCGACTCCGTAGACCGCCGCCGGATTGGCAAGGATGGATCTCAGCACCGGCGCTCCAGCAGCGCAGCATGCTCGCGCAGAAACTCCCGACCCACGCGCGAGGTACTGCCAAAGCCATAGTGGCCGGGGCGGAACAGGGCCCGGAAACGCGCCTGCAGCGCGTCGTCGTCAGCGTCGTAGCGCGCTACGCCGTCGACCCGGTCGAGCATCTCGAGTGCGAGTGCCCGCACTTCGTGCGGGCGGTTGTCCACGGGGCGAATGCGCGCTTTCTCGTAAAGCTGAGCGAAACGGTAGTTGGCGACGGGCGAGGCGAACACCTCAGAAATCGACAGCATCCGATGCTCCGGCTCGTGCCACAGCAGTTTCGGGATACCGAGCTGGTGTGGCCCGCCCGAGAACGCCATTGACATAGGCACGAGGTTAGCGAGCGCGCTGGGCCGACCAAAGGCCGTTGAGATCAGGTACAGCCCCGACGTGTTGCCAACGAAGAACTGACATTGGGCGCAAAGGAACACATCAAGCCACTCCGCGCGCAGGGGAGAATGCGCGTAATCGACGCAGCCAAGGGTCGGCGGCATCCTCGGCATGGTTGGGTCGCCCATTCGAATGCAGTACAGGCCGCGCGCGTGCAGTGCTGCGATCGCCTCGAGATAGGTCTCGATCGGAGCGTTGCGAAAGCTGTGGTAGTGCTCGTCGGAAGGCGAGTACCCCCCGTCTCTCGTATGCAGGCAGACGAAACGAGCGCCCGCAGGGACGCCGAGCGTGCGCAACGCGTCCGCGCCGCGCAGCCGGTCCTCCTCGCGCAACTGCAGCAGCGGCGGCCGATCCGACCAGTCGCTGTTAATGGCGTTAAACGTGGCAGTTTCGTCGATCGCCGACAGATACTTCGCGACGCCGTCCCGGTAGCGCGCGAAGGCGAAGCGGTCGACCGGCGCTAGGAGCCTGCAAAGAAGCGGCGACTCGGCAATCGCAAGGCGGTCTCGCCAGTAGGAGACGACATGATGGTTGGCAACCTTGTCTCGCGGCGCG
>Ga0137409_10004132_pt1 | contig 15291 bp, 15 predicted proteins | sample CZODoug1_16funga_FD_122059 | JGI IMG/M metagenome (GOLD analysis project Ga0137409, IMG submission 122059) | Vadose zone soil fungal communities from Angelo Coast Range Reserve, California, USA - CZODoug1_16fungal (Hybrid Assembly) | ecosystem: Environmental > Terrestrial > Soil > Vadose zone... | reverse complement strand
CCACGTGCTCGGCCCCGCCGATGCCGAGATCACGCTCGTCGAGTACGGCAGCTACGCGTGCCCGCACTGCAGGGCTGCCAACGAGCGCATCGCGCAAGCACGCGACCAACTTGGCGACCGCGTCTGCTACGCCTTCCGCCACAGGCCGCTCATGGACAACAGCCTTGCGTTTCGGGCCGCCGAGCTCGCTGAGCTTGCCCGGACGCCCGAGGCGTTCTGGTCGGCGCACATCAAGCTGATGACGAGGTCGATGCAGCTCACAGAGGACGACCTCGTCGCGGTGGCCGCCGATCTTGGCGTGAACGCCAACTTCGCGCTCGGCGACAGCGACGCCGTGCGGCGCGCGAGGGCGAGGGTGGAGGCGGACGTCGCAAGCTCACGCGCGAGCGGGGTGAGATTTACGCCGACCTTCTACATCAACCGCCGGCGCTACGACGGGCCCTGGGACGAGAGCTCTCTCGTCGATGCGATGCTTGGCACGCTCGGTCACCGCGTCCGTACGGCAGCCCTGGACTTCGCGAGCTGGGGCCCGTCCGCCGGCATTTTGCTGGTCCTCGCGACCGTGGCGGCGATCGTCTTGACGAACTCGCCGATCGGGCCGGCGTTCGAGGCGCTCTGGCGCCAGGAGCTCGGCGTTAGCTTGGGCGACGCGGCCTTTCGGATGTCCATCCTCCATTGGGTCAACGACGGCCTGCTGACGGTGTTCTTCGTGGTGGTGGGATTGGAAGTGAAGCGGGAGATGACAGTCGGCCACCTCGCAAGCCGCCGCTCCGCCGCGCTTCCGATCGCGGCCGCGCACCGGCTGGTTTCGGCGGCAGCAACAACAGCAACCGTCCGTCGAACTCAGGCAACGTTGGCGGCGCGCCTCGTGGAACAAGCATGACCCACAGCGATCGTCCGCCTTGGGCTGGATCTGGTAACTCTGGCAACCCCTCCCGCGGCTCCATGGATCGCTCCAACGTTGGCACTTACAATGGCGGCAACAATCGCGGCGGTAATCAGCGCAATTACGAGCCGCCGCAACGCAACAACTCGCAGCGCCCGCCCTCTTCCTACAATCAGGGCACCCAGGGACGCAGCTATTCGCAACCACGCTCCTACAACGCTCCGGCTCCGCGTTCCTATTCCGCTCCCCAAGGCGGCGGTCGTACCTACTCAGCACCGCAAAGCAGGGGTAATTCCAGTGGCGGTTCCAGCCGCGGGGGTTCCGCGCCAAGCCGCAGCTCCGGCGGCGGAGGCTCACCTCACGGTGGCGGCGGTTCTTCTCACGGCCGTCACTAATCTCAACCAATAATTTTTAACACTCGCAAAGGGCGGCTTCCCAAAGCCGCCCTTTCTTTCTCCTGTAGCGTGGCCACTCCTGGCTGCGCTCTTACGACCTCGACCGAGCCACAAGCAACAACTAGACTCGTACCGCCCAAATCTCTGTGTGCCCTGTGTTCTCAGCGATCTCTGTGTAACTCCGATGTTCTGGCCACCCTGCCACCTCAATCTACCCCCCTGCAACTCTTTGTCTTCTCAAGTGTTTAATGAGATGAAGCTTTTCGTATCAGGTCATTCCGTTTTGGAAACTGGCAAAAGACCTGACGGCCCTGTGGTGATTGGTGGTGTTAGTTTCAAGGGAGTGGAATAACCTGGCGTACCTCGCGCACTCCAGCTCAGCGCCGTTCGCCGGTTCCAGGAGAGATGCAAATTTATGCGTAGGACAACAAAATGGCTCGGCCTCTTCCCCATAATGCTTGCCACGCTTTTGGCTTTGCCCCAGTTCTCGTTCGCGCAAGGGGATCGCGACGACCGCGATAACGATGATCCACCTTCACGCGCCGCACGCCTGAGCTACAGCGGCGGCCCCGTTTCTTTTCAGCCGGCAGGCACAGACGATTGGGTCACCATCGTCGCCAATCGCCCGGTAACCACCGGCGACAAACTTTGGACCGACAAAGGCGGCCGCGCCGAATTGCGTTTCGGTGCAAGCGCTGTCCGCATCGGCAGCGAAACAGGTTTTTCGTTTCTCAATCTCGATGACCGTACCGCTCAGATCCGTCTTACTGAAGGCTCCATCAACCTTCGTGTGAAGCGCCTTGACGAAGATGAAACCATCGAAATTGACACACCTAACCTCGCATTTACTGTTCTAAGGCCAGGCAGCTATCGGGTAACGGTGGACGAATCCGGCGAAACTACTTTGATCAAGGTTCGTGGCGGCGACGGCGAAGTCACCGGTGGCGGCTCCGCCTATTCCGTTCACGCCGATCAATCCGCAACTTTTTCCGGAATTGATCAGCTCAGCGCCGACATTGAAAATTACGGCCGCGACGACGATTTCGACAATTGGTGCGCCGACCGCGACCACAAATGGGATCACTCAAACTCTGCACGCTACGTATCCGATGACGTCGTTGGCTACGAAGACCTCGACGAATACGGCGGCTGGCGTCCAGTGCCGGAATACGGAACTGTGTGGTTTCCACACACGACGGTCGTCGGCTGGGCCCCCTACCGCTATGGTCACTGGGCATACGTTGCGCCGTGGGGCTGGACTTGGGTGGATGACGCGCCCTGGGGCTTCGCTCCGTTCCACTATGGACGTTGGGTAACGGTTGGCGGCGTTTGGGGCTGGGTGCCTGTTGCGCCGCGGCCTGCGGTTTATAGCGTCGCGTACGTCCGGCCTGTCTATGCTCCGGCGCTCGTCGCCTGGGTCGGCGGCGCGCATTGGGGAGTTGGTGTTGCGGTCGGCGGCCCTCCAGCGGTTGGCGTTGCATGGTTCCCGCTTGGACCGCGCGATGTGTACTGCCCGTCGTACCACGTTTCGCAGCGCTACGTGGAACGCGTGAACGTCTCCAACACCGTCATCATCAATCGCACGCAAGTCACAAACGTCTACAACAACGTTTACGTGAACAAGAGCGTGAACGTGACCAACATCACTTACCAGAACCAACGCACCAACAACGCTGTAACGGCGACTTCGCAGACGACGTTTACTTCCGCGCAGCCCGTCGGACGCAATATGGTTCGAGTTGATTCAAGGGAAGTAAATGCGGCTCCGGTTGCGCCAACAGGACCCTCCGTTGTGCCGCAGCAGCGCAGCGTTCTGGGCGCTGGCGCCGCATCCAACATTCGTCCAACCGGAGCGGAGACGTTCAGAAATCGCGCGGTCGTAGCAAGGACTGCTCCGCCGCCGGCTCCTGTTCCGTTTGCGCGCCAGCAGCAAGCGATTCAGGCCAATGGCGGACGTCCGATCGGCATCAACGAAGAGCGCCAAATGCAGACGCAGGCGACGCGCCCGAACATCCGCATTGCTCCGCCAGCGCGTCAGGTCACGCCGCAAGTACAGAACGGCGTACAGAATCGCGGGAACGGTCCAAACACGCCGCCTCAGAATCAGGCAAACCAAGCAAATCGTCCGAACAATCAGCCCAATCAACCGACGCAAGGGAATCCACAGGTTCAGCCGAAGCAGCCCGTACAGCCAAATCAACCGCCTGCGAATCCAAATCGTCCGACATACACGAACGACAACATTCAGAACAATCCGCCGAACAACGGACAAAACAACGGACAGAACAGGGGCCAGAATAACGGCCAGAACAACGGGCAGAACAACGGACGCGGCAACGGCAGCAACCGCAACTTGAATGATCGTCCGCCGGCGTCCCGCCCGAACGTGAATCCTCAAGTCGAGCAGCAGCATCAACAACAGCTCGACAATCTGCGCCAGCAGCAGGATCGCGAGCGCCAAAAGGTCGAACAACAGCAGGTGCAGCAACAGCAGAAGCTTCAACAAAAACAGGCTGATGATCGCGCGCAACAGCAGATCCAGCAAAAACAGCAGAAGCAGCTGGAACAGCTCGAACAGAAACACGATCGCCAGCAACAGCAGCTCGAACAGAAACAGCAAAAGGATCAGCAGAAACCACGCGGAGAAAACAAGCCTCCGAAGCAGGCGAAGAACGAACCGAAGAATAACAACGACCGTCCGCCGCACTGACGATTGCAGTTCGTCAGGGCAGGGAATCAGAGCGTCCCGAATTTCGGGACGCTCTTTTTTCTTGCGCCACTTCCTGCCGCCGTTTGCAATCTTTCTCCCTAGCGTGTGTTATCTTGAGGAGAAAATATGGCAGCCGGTCCAGTAACCTCTACGGAATTTCGCCGCGCGATGGGGCATTTTGCCACGGGCGTTACTGTAGTTACTGTCGAACGCGAAGCCGGACACGTTCATGGCATGACGGCGAATTCGTTTGCCTCGGTGTCGCTCGATCCGCCGCTGGTTTCCGTTTGTGTGGACCATCGCGCGCGGCTTTTGCCGATGCTGAAAGAGAAGCAACGATTCGGCGTCAACGTTTTGAAGCAAGGGCAGCGGGCACATTCGGAATACTTTGCCGGAATCGAGCAGGATCCCGAAGCGCAAGAGCGGCTTGGCATACGGTTTTTCTGGACTGACCAGAAAATCCCGCTGCTTGAAAATGTGTTGTGCCAGCTTTCCTGCAAACTTTCCGGATTGCACGTTGCCGGCGATCACACGATTGTGATTGCCGAAGTCGAAAGCGCGAAATTCTTTGACGGCGAGCCGCTTCTTTTTTATCGCGGCCAGTATCATTGCATTTCCTAAAAGCCGTAGCCGCGTTGCGTTTTTTCTTAAACAGAGCTAGTGCAAACCTCCGATTGGATCGCGTTTGACGCCGTATTGCGCGCCCCAGCGATCCGTCATTTCGTTGCGAATTTCCCAGAGCGCCGGAAAAAATTTGTGGCGCATGCCGTCTTCGAGAATTTCGACGGGGCGGCCTTTCAGCGATTTTGAGCCGAAGCCGATGGTGCGATGAATGAGCTGCATGTGCTCGAAGCGGAATTTCTGGAAGAGTTCATCGAATTCCGCCAGCGCTTCCGCAACGACGTAGGCTGGACCGTGGTCGTATTTGGAATCGTAGATTTGTTCGACGGTCAGGCCGTGCTTTTTCAGGTAGTGCTCCTCGAAAGAATTCCAGACGGGTGCGTACATTTTCAGCAGGACGCGGAAGCCGGGCGATTCCTGGCCGCTGCCATTGCCGAGGCGCTTGCGAATGTCCTGATATTCCTTGGGAGACATGGTTTCGAGCAGGGCGATTTGCTGAATCATCAATCGCTGCGTGGCGTGAATGCGGCGGAAAAGAGTAAGAACGCGGCCAGTATTTTCCTGCTGGAGATAATCGTCAATATCGAGCAGCGTGTAGGCGATGAGCTTCATCCAGAGTTCTTCGATCTGGTGAACGATCTGGAATTGCATTTCATCGCGATTGCAGAGTTCACCAAAATCGGACTGGCACGAGAGAAGCGCTTTGGTGTTCAGGTATTTTTCATAGTCGAGCGTGCCATCGCCATTCATGATTGCGTAAAACTGCTCACGGTTCACAGGAAGCCTCCGGAAATGTCCAGGGTGAAGACAGCCCCTCGCAAAAGACTGCTCGGGGTAAACAGTGTGGACATACAAGGGTAGCGCAGGGACAGGGAAGTGGCCCCTCAAAAATGAGTTCGGGGTAAACGGTGGCGATGGATGAAGCGGTGCTACGTAGAGTTTAGCGATCGAGAACGCGCTGCGTGCGATTCCCAAAGTCGAATGGTCTGGGTGCACCCGGTTGTTTTGTAAAGAGTGCGGAAACGGCTGAAAACGCGGGAGATGGAGTTGCCGGGCCCGGCAACAGAGAGCGGGAAAGAGCAACAGAGAGAGCTGAAAGCTGGAGTTGGACTACCCCACGCTGGGGCAGTCCAGATGGCTATCAATACAAGGGAGTTGCGGGAGTGGCAATTCGGATCGTTGTCAAAACAAAAAGGATAGGAAAGTTGGGCAAGAGCCGGTGATTCGGGTCGGAGCGAGGCAATCACGTGACACGGTAGCACGGAATGTTATTAAAGTATATATATTCTTATACAGTTAATTCTAATCGGCTGTGGAAATTTGTTCGAACGGGAAGAAAGGTCAAACCCAAGACCCGCCCTATCACTTCGGGGATGGGGCACCCTCCGCGTATCTGCGAGTTGAGAGCCCCGGAAAAATTGTCTTGTGATTTTGCGTGGCGCCGAAAGAAGTAGGGGAATTTCGTCCGTGCCGCACGCCACATCCCTTGCGTCCTCGACGATGGCGCATCGCAAATAACCACTTTGAAATAGTACCGCGGAGTGTTAAGAACGGCCACCTAGGAAGGCATTTCCGATTTAGGAATGCGCCGCCCGCCCAAACCTACCGAATGGGTAGAAATGGTCTACAGGAGGGCTGGCTCATGCGAAATAATCTCGGCAAAGGTGCACTATGAGCATTCAAGAGACTATTAAGCGACACAAGAAGGGACTCGGTTTTTTGAGTTCAGTAATTGTGCTTGCAGGCTTCTTTGGCAAAGAGGGACTGGCGGAGCGATCGAAGGAGAATCTTGCAAACGCAAAGGAGGCGCTGGAAAAAACGCTGAGACGCGGCGAAACTGCAGCTCAAGCACAGCAAGCGGACATCATAGTCAAGAAGCTCGACCAAACCATTGAGATCATACGGGGCAAGACGCACGCCCCAGAAGAGATGGCGCTGCAAAAGACGCTGCAGGACCCCATCCAAGAAGGGAACAAGATCGGGCAATTACTGGAAGACATCCGTATAGCCGCGAGTGCGCTTCCTAATAAGAAGGACTATGAAAGGCAGGCCGATGAAATCCAAAACACAGAAGCGCCGCTATTTCGGGAAGCGCTGCGAATTCTAAGCAACGTGGACCGCACTCAGGCTGACATCGCTAAAGCCAACAAAATCTACGTGCAGCTTTCCTTGATATCTAACGAGGCCGAATTACTCCATTTCGGTGTCTTCAAAGAGCTCGTCACCTATCGAGATGACCTAGAGGTAGTGAACCCCTTGACCAGATGGGTTGTGTACTTGCTCTTTATTGTGGGGTGGGGATTGGGCATTGCACTAGGCCTCATCGGCGAATCACCACAAACGGGGCACGAAGGTTAGAGACATTCCCAAACGATTACAGTGGGATTTACTGAGTAATGCAGAATTGAAAAATAAAAACCCGCGCCCTTAGCACCGAGGGATGCGGCACCCGAGTTTTCAGCCGTCGAGTCTTCGCCACCCGCCCGTTCGCCCTTCGGGGATTCGGCTGGCGCGAGAAAGTGCGCGGGTCTATATTCATGAACCTGTGCGACAGGTCAGAAAGGGATGGCTGTGAGCAGCAACTTAATTGGGATTTTCGTTGCGATTCCTGGCGAGGTGATTTGGTCGTACTGTGTCGGCGGAGCGGTTTTTGCCATTGGGCTTGCGGCAATTTTTCTTCGCGGCGATTGGCAAAAGGCGCGAGGATTCGACAAGTTGATTCTGTTCGGACCGATTTTTTACGCGGCACCGGTCGCGGCCTTCGGCACGGAACATTTCACGCTGGCGACGGCGATTGCGTCGATCGTGCCGAAGTGGATGCCGTGGCATCTGTTTTGGGCGTACTTCGTTGGTGCATGCTTTATCGCAGCTGGATTCAGTATGGTGACGCGGATTCAGGCGCGTCTTGCGGCAAGTTTGGTTGCGCTGACATTTTTTCTTTTTGTGGTGCTAATGGACATCCCGGCTTGGGTGCGCAATCCGAGCGATCGGTTTGGGATTACGCTCGCGTTGCGGGAATTAGCGTTTAGCGGCGGCGCTTTGGCGCTGGCAGTGAGTTTTACTACAGGGCAGCAGGACCGTTCTGCGCGAATCTTTGCCGCTATCGCCCGATACTTCGTCGCGATTCCCGTTCTGTTCTACGGCTTTGAGCAATTCCTCCATGCGGATCATGTCCCCGGTGTTCCGCTGGAGCCGCTAACTCCTGCCTACATTCCCGGACATGCTTTTTGGGGTTATTTGCCGGCAGTGGTTTATGCGGTTGGAGGTGTTTTGCTATTTGCGGGAAAGAAGACGCGGGCGGCTGCAACCTGGGTGGGTGCGTCTGTGCTTTTGGTGGAGTTGGCCGTGTATGTGCCGTTCGCGGTTAGGGAACGAGGCAGTATTGAAGGACTGAATTTTCTGGGGGACACGCTGATGTTTTGCGGGGCCGTTCTTCTCTTGGCGGCCGCCATGCCGCGGGAAGGTAAGAAAGCGCCGATCTAAAGATCGGCCACCACAACGCAATCTGAATATGGCGACGAAAAGTCGCTTCTACGAAGAAACCAAGAACGAAGGGGCACGATATATCGTGCCCCTATACAAAAACACAAAATCGTCAGGCTAGCGGGGGACGAATTTTTGGACGCGCATGCCGTGATAGACGTCTCCTACGTACACGGCGCCATCTTTGCCTACGGCGAGATCGTGGCCCCAGTAGATTTGTCCGTCGTAATTGCCGAAGCGGCTCCACTTGGCGAGGATTTTGCCGGTGAGATCGAGCTTAAGGATTTGACCGCGGTCGGGTGGAGCGGCCTTTAAATCGCCGCCGTCCACAACGTAGAGCAAATTGTCGGGGCCGATCGTCAGCGACCAAGGCCTGCCGAGTTCCTCTGACTTCCATACTTTTAAGAATTTGCCGTTGGCACCAAATACCTGGATGCGGGAGTTGGAGCGGTCAGCTACGTAAACGAGTCCTTGCGCATCCACAGCGACGCTGTGGGGAAGATCGAATTCCCCTGGCTCTTTGCCTTTGCGGCCCCAATCGAGCAGGAATTTTCCATTGGAAGAAAACTTGGCGACGCGATTGTTGCCGTAGCCGTCGGCGACGTAGATTGCGCCATCTGGAGCGAAAGCGATATCCGCCGGCAAGTTGAAGTGAGTGGCGTCCAGACCGGGCGTGCGCTCCGTGCCGATGGTGAGGAGAAGTTTGCCGTCGTGAGAGAACTTGAAGACTTGCTGAAGCGCGCGATCGGTGACCCAGACGTTATCGTCGCGATCCACGCGAAGACCGTGTGGCTCGGCGAAACGATTCTGTCCCCAGGAGAAAAGGAGTTTGCCGGAAGCCCCGTCAAAGCAAAGGACCGTGGGCGACGCAATGGGGTGAGATTTGTCTGTAGCCCAGGAATTTTCCGCGCGATGAAAGGCGAAGACATGATTGTGGGAGTCAACGGCGACTCCCGAGACCTGGCCTAAGACGAAGCCGGGCGGAAGCTGTGGCCAACCGTGGACGACGGAGTATGGCTCTGCGGCGCCGGATTGCTGGGCTGGGTTAGGCTGCTGGGCTGGCGAGAAAGCGGAAATCGAGGCAGGTAAGACCGCGAGAACGGCGATGCGACAAAAAAGCTGGCAGGACATACACCGGCCTCCAAAGCGGATGGAATAGTGCGGAAGACCACGATTGAGGCTGTGAGTATAGCGTAAACGAAACTCGGTCAAGTGAGTGGAATCCACCGACTAGAACGTTAGGGCGCGCCGCAGTTCCCGGGTTTTCACACCGTGAATTTTGCGCCAGTTCGTGAGAGTTTTTCGCCAACTTTCATGGTAGAAATTGCGTGCTTAAGGGGAGAGACGCAAATGGCTGAGAAGATTAGTCGGCGCAAATTGCTCGAAAGAAGTTCGCAAGCGATTGTGGCGGGTGGGCTTGGTGTGTACGGTTTATCGGGCGCGCCGGCTGAGGCGACTGCTTCGGATCATAAGGCTGCGGCGCGCGGTGTGGACTACTACGAAAAACTTGGTGTCGAGGCGTTCATCAATGCGGCTGGGACTTACACGTTCTTGACTGCGTCCACGATGCCGCCAGAGGTGCAGGCGGCCGTTGCGCTGGCTGCAAAGAAGCCTGTGAACCTTATGGAGCTTCACGAAGCCACAGGAAAATATCTTGCCGAGAAGCTGCACTGCGGCGGAGCAATGGTGACTTCCGGCGCCGCGGCTGCACTCACACTGGGCACCGCCGCGTGCATCACGCTGGGCGACAAAGAAGCGATGGAGCGAATCCCGACTGACATGTCGGGACTCAAGAATGAAGTGATTGTGCAAAAGATGCATCGGTATGAATACGACCACGCGATGCGCAACTGCGGCGTGAGGGTCGTTGAAGTCGAAACGATGGAGCAATACAAAAGCGCGTTTACCGACAAAACGGTCATGACGAATTACTTCAACGCTGTGGAAGCTCCTGTCGGGCGCGAAGATTGGATTCGCGTTGCGCACGAACACGGAGTTCCCTGTTTTAATGACGCCGCGGCGGATGTTCCGCCCATCTCGAATCTCTGGAACTACAGTAAGATGGGGTTCGACCTCGTGGCGTTTTCAGGTGGCAAGGGTATGCGCGGACCGCAATGTGCAGGGTTGCTGCTGGGGCGCAAGGATCTGATTGACGCCGCGCGTCTGAACAATTCGCCCAACTCCAACACGGTTGGACGTGGGCTTAAAGTTGCAAAAGAAGAGATAGTTGGCATGGTCGCCGCGGTGGATTGGTTCTTGAGCCAAGATGACGCGGCGATGGAGAAAGAATTCCGGCAACGGGCGCAAAGAATTGCTGACCAGGTTGCAAAAATACCTACAGTGAAGACACAGATATTCATCCCACCGATCGCGAATCATGTCCCACATTTGGTGATCAATTATGATGCGGCGCGAGTTCGTACGAGCGGACGTGAAGTGATGAAGAAATTGCGCGAGGGCAAACCGCGCATCGAACTGAATCCTGCGACTGGCGGAGGGCCTGCGAGCGCCGGGCTTCCCAGTTCACCGGATACGATTGTTGTCGGCGTGTGGATGCTCCAGCCTGGCGAAGACATCGTGGTTGGCCGGCGACTTCGTGAGGTCCTGCAAGGGGCGGTTCAATCGTAATTCCCAGGTCCGATTCCTGGCCGAGGCGAGCCTCATTGGCTCCGGCTTATTTCTTTATGGGTGAAGCGGGTTTGTGTTTTGACCAGCGGTGAATGGCCCTTTTTCTGGAATCGAGTTGCACCTGTCTATCGGCTTTGCCGGAGTTGCGCAGAAGCTTGACGGGAGCAGGAATCACTTCCGTGAAGTGCAAGGGGTCGCGGAGATTTTGCAGGGTGCGGTAGTAGAAGAGCTCATTCGGACGGGTGTCGACGAACTTCAAGCTTTCCAGGATCCGGGATTCGGCTTCGGTGATTCCTGCACTCATGGCAGGAATGCGGAGGAATGCGCGCAATCCGGTCTGTTCTTGCGGCTGGTCCGAACTGACTTCGGCAAAGTGAAATTTTATGAACTCAATCGGAGCGAGGCGGCGGTTCAAAACGATTTCCATGGCGAGCGTTTTCAGATCAATGTCCCAGGACTCAATCATCGGGTCGAGAAACTCGTGGCAGTGATCCGGGGAGATGTTGAAGACGTCCGTCGCCAGGAACTCGGGAATTGCGGCGCACATTTTTTCAGAAGAGCAATCTCGCCGTTTGGCGGCGGCGCTTAACCAGGCTTCGTTCTTCGATTCGGCGCGGACGATTTTCTTTGCGACATCGAGGAGTTTCTGCGTGACCAAACGCTCCAACTCGCCAAAAGCCTGCTTTTCGAAAATGTCGCAGACGGCGGATCGTTTCTCGGCCTTGCATTTGCGCATGACGAGCTGGCGAACTTCCTTGAACAAGGCAGAAGGCTGGTCGGATAGTTTTTGTTTCAATTCTTCCCGGCGCTGCGCCACGACGATTGCCGAAAGGCGGCCCTTGGGAAGCTTCAAAAAGGAGTTCATGCGTTCATAGAGCCCGGTGCGACCGACAGCGGGAGGGGCTTTTTTCTGCGTAAGCAGCTGGGAGATATAAGACTCGGTAACGCGGGCGGCAGCGGCGAGATCGCGCTGTTCGAGGCCCAATTCCTCGAGCCTTTGTTTGATGACCAAGCGAACGTCCACGAGCTCCTCCCTGACTTAACTATAATAGTAAAGCACGTGTGGAAGGGAGCCAATCTGGTTGACAAAAACGGTGAAGTAGCGCAAGATAAACGTGGATCAAGGCTGCCTTCAGGTCTTCCCGACCGGTAGCGACCCTCCTGAAATACTCCCTTGGCCAGAAACCGGGGAGCACGCCATGTTCGCACGCAAAGTGTCCGTGCAATTGAAGCCGGGAAGCATTGCGAAGTTCAGCCTTCTGATGGAACAGCAAGTGATTCCCAAACTTCGCAAGCAGAACGGGTTCCTGGACGAGATTACGTTTTTCACGTCCGGCAGAGATGCCGTGTTCGGAATCAGTTTCTGGGAAAAAGCAGAACATGCGGAAGCCTACAATCGCGGGACTTATCCGGCGGTATTGAAGATCTTGTGTGGCCTAATTGAAGGAAGTCCTCGAGTGGAAACGTTTGAAGTGGTCAATTCGACGTTTCACAAGATTGCCGCCTCTGCAGCAGCTTGAGATTTGGTTCGGGCGACGGCTGAACAGCTAACTAAGCTGGGTCGAATTTCCGCAGTCGGTCAAAGGAGAACATATGTATCTTTTGCTTTTATCACTCTGGATTTTCGTTGGGCTCGCGGCCGGATGGCTTGTGGGTAAGAGCCTCGAAGGCGAAGGCTTTGGCCGCTCGATGGACATTTTGATGGGAATTGGCGGAGCGATCCTCGGCGGAGTTTCCATGCGGTCGGTCGGTTTCTCCGGCTACGGCGGGACGGCTCTTGCAACGCTGGTGGCAATTACGTGCGCCGTTCTGTTGACGACTGTGGCCGCACTGAGCGAAGGAAGACGAATTTATACGCGGGCGCTGTAAGGAATCAGCCGGAAACCACATTTAAGGGGAGACGAATGGCAAAGCTGTATGTTGGACAACTCGCGGCGGAAATTACGAACGACGAACTTGGGGAACTCTTCACAACGAGGGGGTTCCCGGTAACATCGGCGCGAGTGATCTGCGACCGCGAGGGCGGCCGTTCGCGTGGATTTGGATTCGTGGAATTCGCGTCGGTTGATGAAGCAGAGCGGGCCATCGAAGAGTTGAACGGGATTGACGTTCAAGGGCGCAAGATATTGGTCAAGGAAGCGGTTGGGCAGGGAGCGGGGGGCAGTGCAGGCAGGAGTTCTGCGAACCGGAGGACGACATCCGTGACGGGTGCGAAATGAACAGCAAGATCGTTGTGAAGTATATGGGCTTCAAGCCAATGTCGCTCGCGCGCGAATATACATTTCACGTGAGTGAAGACGGTGCGGACCGCGAATTCAAACTAAACATCGCCAACGATGCGTTTGTCTCTCATCGAGCGCGCTATCAAGATGCGCCGGCGATCTGCTCCGAGCGGCTGCAAGCGGAATTGGCGGCGCATGAGAATCATCCCGAGACCACGGAATACGAAATTACCGGGGCGGAACTAGACAATTTCCGAGAGCGGCGGGCGACGAAGTTCGGGCGCGGCTCGTATGGATGGAAGAAAGCGCAAGAGGATTTTTAAGAAAAAGCGAAGGCACACGCCGTCCGAAAACAAAAACAGAGTTCACGAAGCCGCGCTGAATGCGCGGTTTTTCTTTTTAGGCGGGTACACCGCGAGAATGCGCCATCGGGATGAATCGGGGTTAGGAAAAATCCCTATGCGTTTGCAGTTCAGAGAGTCTGACGTTGATTTTCCTATGGGATGAGCCAACGTTCGATTTCTTCCTCTAGTTTTTTGAAATTGATGGGTTTGGAGACGCAGGAGTTGCAGCCAGCTTCGAGGAAGCGCTCTTGTTCGGTGACGATGGCGTGGGCGGTGACGGCGATGACAGGGATGTGAGCGAGGTGAGGTTGTTTGCGCATCCAGGCGGCGAGCGTTAGGCCGTCGTCGGGGCCGACTTGTACGTCGAGCAGGACGATGGCGGGCAAGGGCGTGTTCACGTTTTGACCTTCGAGAAGGCGGAATGCGGCAGGTAGCGCTTCGACATAAGGGGCTTCGAAGCCGCGCGATTCGAGCCAATCGCAAAGAAGTTCTCGATTGACGGTGTTATCTTCGACGACCAGGACTCGGCGCATCACCACGACTCCAGACTGAATCTGTACAAAACTTTGAGAATTATTGGTTTTACATCTTCCTTCAGCCTCAGATTTTTTGCGGCGGACCAAGAGAGCCGATGCGATTGAGCTCTCTGGCGAGTTCGTCATGCCAGGAATGCCGCTTGTAGAAGAAAGATTCCGCGTGCCTGCGGAGATAGTCCTGATCTTCTTTGCATAAATCTCTGCCGGTCACAACGAGGATGGGAAGATCCGCGGTGCGAGGATGGGCGCGCCATTCGGCGATGAGTTCGAGACCGCTGACATCCGGCAAACCCAAATCCAGAACGATCAGCCCCGGCGAGTGAAGCTGAACATGAGCGCGAGCTTGTGCGCCGTCGCAGGCAGTGATGATTGGGCGGCCCTGCGAAGAAAGCATCTCCGCAAGGAAGTGGATTGTCGGGAAACACTTCGAAAATGCCCCGGCCAAGAATATTCTCGCGCTTGGTCATGGTCGCGCGGAGATAAGTGTCGCTGACGGCGACGATGGTGAGGTCGGGAGCGAGGACAAGATAGAGACCGGGCGCCGATTGGAACAGGACGCGGAAATCCGGCGCGGAGCGAATTGGAGGTGAGCCGTTCGTGACCTGTCCCCAAAGGCTGAAAAAGTTGCCCAGAAAAATGTTAGGGGTTTGCCTGGCCGGTGGCAATGGATCGAAAGCAGGAGGGGTTCCTAATTGATACCGTAGTGAGATTCGGACGTCGCCATCGCCGATGGCGAACGAGTAGACAGGCTTTGAAGACGGCGGACGAGGAGAGCGCCAAGAAGGGCACCGAGAGAATTGGTGATCACGTCGTTGAAGCCGGAATCGCGCTGCGGAATGTAGCCCTGAAGGAGTTCGATGAGGAAACTGAAGGCAGCACCAGAGAGGAAAGAATAGAGGACGGCGAGGCGTGTGAAGCGCGTGTTTGCGAGATAGGCGCAGAGAAGAAAGCCGAATGGCACGAAACCGAGGATGTTGGCGAGGAGGTCGCGATAGTAAGTCCACGTGGTTTCATATTGATTGAGAGGGGCCTGAAGAAAAGGCTTGTGTGGAGGAAAGAATCTGTCTGGCATTTGCAGGTCTGGAGCAGTTGGGACAAAACTGCGGGTGATGCGACCCGAAGATTCCGTGAACGAGTATTGCGCGAGAAGGGACTGAGTTTGCGGGGAAGGCGCAGATGGCGCAGAAATGGAGTCGTAGCGAAGGCGGACTTCCTGGGGAGAGAATGCGGACGCATGCAGAGCAATGAGATAGAGGTCGCCACGCCAGGGGTTGAAGCTGGCGGGAGCACTGCCGACGATGAGCTGTCCGGAAAGATCACCGGCATGGACTTGGAGATTTGGGAAAGATTGCTTTTGGACGGCATTTACGTAGACGACTGTGCCGGCTGGGCTCGAAGTGATTGTCAGAAACAGAGCATGGCCGCGCCGAAAGAGATCTTTTACATAGATTTTTTCCGCAGCGGCG
>Ga0137409_10004131_pt1 | contig 15296 bp, 14 predicted proteins | sample CZODoug1_16funga_FD_122059 | JGI IMG/M metagenome (GOLD analysis project Ga0137409, IMG submission 122059) | Vadose zone soil fungal communities from Angelo Coast Range Reserve, California, USA - CZODoug1_16fungal (Hybrid Assembly) | ecosystem: Environmental > Terrestrial > Soil > Vadose zone... | reverse complement strand
AAGTCGATAGCGTCGGCGGTCGGTGCAACGGTGAGGCCGGTGGAAGAAAAACCCGCCGGTGCGGAAGTGCCTGCATCCGCGCCCGCGCCTACGCCCGCGGGGGGCGGACTAGCGGACATCATGGCGAGGCTCGACGGAACCGCAGCGAAGCTGAAGGAAGCGGCCGCGGCGGCACCGCCGGCGGCCGCCGCCGATCCGAAGTATTGCCCCGTCTACGACTACAAGAAGGCGATGGCTTTCTGGACCGACGGCCCGGACAGCGTTCCGGGAGCGCACCGGAAAAAACTCGACATCACGTTTCACGAGACGAAAGTCAAGCCGCAGGTCACTTACACCACGGTCAAGGCAGCGGACCTGGACGCGCAGCGTGATTCGCTGAACGGGAAACCGATCGAGCTCACCCTCAGGGAGCTGCGCGACAACTCCTCGAACCCATCGACCTTCGCGCCCGGCACCGACAAGAAGAACTACAGTTCCTACAGCGTGTCTGCGGTCGACGGAGACGTCCGGACGCGGCTCTACATCACCATCCGCGAGGACACCGATGTCAGCAGGCGCATCCGGCGCGTCACGAACACGGACAAGCTGATCGTCCGTGGCACCGCGTACACGACCCAGAACGCGAGTGCACTGACGATCCTCGTCGACACGTTCGACGTGGCCGGCACCTAGCGAGTGAAACGCAGCGCGAAACTCGTGTCCGCGCACGCTCGACGGAGCAACTACTTGATTTGTTGGTCGGGGCGGCGAGATTCGAACTCGCGACCACCTGCACCCCATGCAGGTACGCTACCAGGCTGCGCTACGCCCCGAGGGGGAAAATTATATCAGCGCGCCGAGCCTGACGCCTTCTCGGCGAGCAGTTCGATGACGCTTTTCAGCTCTTGCTTGAGCGAGGCGAGGTTGACGCCGCGCCCGTCCACGGGGCGCGACGACGCGGCCGACGACGAAGCGCGCGCGGGCGCGGCGCTCAGGCTCTCGTCGAGGCGGTTGCGGGCTCCGCTGATGGTGAATCCCTGCTCGTACAGCAGCTCGCGGATGCGCCGGATGAGCAGCACCTCGTGGTGCTGGTAGTACCTGCGGTTGCCGCGGCGCTTGACGGGACGCAGCTGGGTGAATTCCTGCTCCCAGTAGCGCAGCACATGCGGCTTGACCCCGCACAACTCGCTCACTTCACCGATGGTGAAGTAGCGCTTGGCGGGAATCGGCGGCAGGCTATCCTTGGTCGCCTTGCTTTCCATGGGTCTGCTCGACCAGGGCCTTCAGTTTCTGGCTGGCGTGGAAGGTCACGACGCGGCGCGCTGTGATGGGAATCTCCTCACCGGTCTTGGGGTTGCGTCCGGGGCGCTGCGGCTTGTCCCGAAGCTGAAAATTGCCGAACCCCGACAGCTTGACGCTCTCGCCGCTTTCGAGGGCCAGGCGGATCTCTTCGAAGAACGTCTCCACCATGTCCTTCGCCTCGCGCTTGTTCAGACCGACCTTCTCAAAAAGCATGTCCGCAAGCTCGGCTTTCGTCAGTGTCATTTCTGCTCCCTTGGAGGGGTGCAAATCTCCCTCCACTTCATTACTTAAGTACGTAATTTAGCACCGAATTTCGCGGCGAGAAGCTCAGTTAGTTGCGCCATTGCGGCGTCCGCTTCCGCATCGGTCAACGTCCTTGCAGTATCTTGCATAACTACCCGAAACGCAAGGCTTTTTCTACCCCTTTCTACACCTTTACCCCGGTAAAAGTCAAACAAGCGTATTTCCCGCACCACGGGGGGCCGGTTCCGCTCGATTTCCTCCAGGATCCGGGCTGCCGGGAGCCTTTCGTCGAATTCCATGGCGCGATCCCGCACGACGGGGGGATATTTGGACACCTCCCGGTAGCGGGGCAAGTCCACCTGGGACAGGGCCTGGACATCCAGCTCGAACAAAGCCGCCGGAAGGGGAAGCCCGTATTTCTGCTGCCAGCGGGGGTGCAGCTCCCCCAACCAGCCGACTGGGGTCCCATCGAGGGTCACCCAGGCCGACCGGGCGGGATGCAGGGCGGGATGGGGCGCCGGCTCGTACCGGGCGATGCGGGGAGCGAGCAGCGCCTCCACGTCCGCCTTGAGGTCGTAAAAGTCGACCGCGCGCTTCTTGTCCGGAATACCCCATTGTTCCTCCAGCGCCGGTCCGTAAGCGATTGCTCCGAGACGCGTCGGCTGCCGGATCCCGGCCACGTCCTGCTCGCCTTCCCTCACCCCCGGATCGCGCAGGTACACGCGCCCCACCTCGAATATCCGGATACGCGGTGCCTGGCGTGCGACGTTGTAGGCCACGTTCGCCACCAGGCTCCCGAAAAGCGTGCTGCGCATTACCGCCATCTGGCTCGCAATAGGGTTGAGGACCCGGATCGGGTTCGGCTCGCCGGCGAAATCGGTCTCCCATTGCGGGTCGACGAAGCTGAAGTTAATCGCTTCCTGGTAGTCGGCGTCGACGAGCCGCTGTCGCAGGGCGTGCGCAGAGCGGTGCGTTTCGCGCTGCGGACGCATGGCGACGGGCGCGCGCGGCGGCCGCGCCGGAATGCGCTCGAAACCGTGGACGCGCGCCACTTCCTCGACCAGGTCTTCCTCTATTTCGATGTCGAAACGGTAAGACGGCGGGGTGACGACGAAGGCTTCCCCGTCCCGCGTGTGGGCAAGGCCCAGCCGTCCGAAGATGTCAGCCATCTCCGCGGCAGGGACAGGCACGCCGATGATCCTGTGCGCGCGCGCGACGCGCATGCGGACGGGCTTGCGCTCGGGCAGCTTCGCCACGGTGTCCACGGTGCGGCCCGCCTCGCCGCCGCAGACTTCGAGGATGAGTCGCGTCGCTCGCTCGATGCCAGCGACGTTGTTGTCGAAGTCCACGCCGCGCTCGAAGCGGTGCGAGGCGTCGCTCGCGAAGTTGTAGCGCCGCGCGCGTCCCGCGACTGCCTCCGGATAGAAGAACGCCGACTCGAGAAAGATGTTTCGCGTGGTCAGCTCGGCCTTGGTCGAGTCGCCGCCCATGATCCCGCCCAGCCCGATCGGGCCGGAGCGGTCGGTGATGCACAGCACGGTCTCGTCCACGTCGACCGTCATGTCGTTGAGCAGCTTGACGCGCTCGCCCTTGCGCCCGAAGCGCACGTCGATGCCACCCGAGAGCTTGTCGAGGTCATAGACGTGCAGGGGTCGCCCCAGCTCGAGCATCACGTAGTTGGTGACGTCAACGAGCGCGGAGATCGAGCGCTGGCCGGCGCGCTCCAGGCGCTCCCTCATCCACGCCGGCGTGGCCGCGCCGGCGTCGACGCCGCGAATCACCCGCCCGGCGAAGCGGCCGCAGCCGCGCGGGTCGCTGATCTTCACTGGGAAGGTTGCGTCGCTCGCCGCAGGCACCGGCAGTATCTCCGGCGCCTGGAGCTTCGTGCGGGTCAGCGCCGAGACCTCGCGCGCAACACCGAGGACCGACAGGCAGTCGGCGCGGTTGGGCGTGAGCTTGAGCGTGAACACGCGGTCGTCGAGCGCGAGCACCTCGCGAACGTCGCGGCCTACCTGGGCGTCGGCGGGGAGCGCGAGCAGACCGCTGTGATCATCCGACAGGCCGAGCTCGCGCGCCGAGCACAGCATGCCGCGGCTCTCGACTCCACGCATCGAAGCCGCCTTGATTTCCAGCCCGCCGGGCAGGTTCGCCCCGACCATCGCGACAGGCGCCTTCATCCCGGCCGCGACGTTGGGGGCGCCGCAGACGACCGTGAGCGGCCCTCCTGCCCCGGCGTTGACGCTGCACACCGTCAGCCGGTCGGCGTTGGGATGCCTTTGCACCGACAGCACCTGCCCGACCACCACTCCGGTGAAGGGCGGCGCCACGGGAACACAGGTCTCGACCTCGACGCCGGACATCGTCAGCAAGCGCGCGAGCTCCTCCGACGCGAGGGGCGGATCGACGAAGCTGCGTAGCCAGCGCTCGGAGAACTGCATCGTTCAGGCGAACTGGCGCAGGAAGCGCAGATCGTTCTCGAAGAACAGCCTCAGGTCGTCCACGCCGTAGCGCAGCATGGCGAGGCGCTCCAGGCCCGAGCCGAACGCGAAGCCGATGTAGCGCTCCGGGTCGAGGCCGTAGTTGCGCACCACGTTGGGGTGCACCTGCCCGGCGCCGGATATCTCGAGCCACCTGCCCTGGTTCGGGCCCGAGCCGAACATCATGTCGATCTCCGCCGACGGCTCAGTGAACGGAAAGAAGGACGGCCGGAAGCGCACCTGCAGGTCATCGGTCTCGAAGAACCGGCGCAGAAAATCGATGTATACGCCCTTCAGGTCGGCGAAACTCACGTCCTCGTCCATCCACAGGCCTTCGACCTGGTGGAACATCGGCGAATGCGTGGCGTCCGAGTCCACCCGGTAGACGCGTCCGGGCGCGATCACCTTGATCGGCGGCTTGTGCGTGCGCGCGTAGCGCACCTGGATCGGGCTGGTGTGCGTGCGCAGCAGCAGCCCGCCCTCGACGTAGAACGTGTCGTGCATCGAGCGCGCCGGATGGTTCTCGGGCTGGTTGAGCGCGGTGAAGTTGTACCAGTCGGTCTCGATCTCCGGCCCGTCGGCGACGTCGAACCCGATCGAGCCGAAAATCGCCTCGATGCGCTGCCATGTGCGGATCACGGGGTGGATGCTCCCCGTGCCCCGTCCGCGGCCGGGAAGCGTCACGTCGAGCGCTTCTTCGGCAAGGCGCGCGTCGAGCTGCGCGGCGGCGAGCGCCTCGCGCCGCGCGGCGAGTGCAGCCTCGATGCGGTCCTTGGCCGAGTTGATCCGGGCGCCCGCCTCGCGGCGCTGCGCGGGCGCGAGGCGAGCCAGCTCCTTCATGGCCTCGGGGATCGCGCCCGACTTACCGAGGTAGCGCGCCTTCGCCCGCTCGAGCTCCGCCGGGTCGCTGATCGCCGCGAACCGCGCGGTGGCTTCCGAAACGAGTTTGTCGAGGTCGGTCATGACCCCGGCCGTGCGCTATGCGCCGAGCTTGGCCTTGGCCTGCCCGGCGAGCTGCGCGAACGCAGGCTTGTCCGCTACCGCCAAGTCGGCGAGAACCTTGCGATCGATCTCGATCGAAGCCTTCTTCAGGCCGTGCATGAAGGCCGAGTAGGTCATGCCGTGCTCGCGCACGGCGGCGTTGATTCGCGCGATCCACAGGCCGCGAAACTGCCGCTTGCGTTGCTTGCGATCGCGGTACGCATATTGCTGCGCCTTCATCACTGCTTCTTTGGCGATGTTGAAGACATTGCCGCGCCGGCCGCGGAACCCCTTGGCTTGGCGAATGACTTTCTTGTGTTTGGCGTGCGCGGTTACGCCGCGCTTGACTCTTGGCATGGCCGCTCCCCTTTATGCGTACGGGAGCATCGCGCGGACGCGCTGCTTATCCGTGGAATGGACGCCCGCCGTGCCGCGCAGATGTCGCTTGTTCTTGGTGGTCTTCTTCGTGAGGATGTGGCGTTTGAACGCCTGCGACCGCTTGATGCTGCCGCCGGAGCGGGTCTTGAAGCGCTTCGCGGCGCTCCGCTTGGTCTTCATCTTGGGCATTGCTTGACTCCTGTTTGTGATGGCGGCGGGCGGCTTCCCTTGGAAGCGCTTTCGGGCCCGAACACCACTTCTTCTAATCCCGCTCGCCGCGCTAGGACGCGACAGCAGGCTTCGGATCTTTCTTGACCTGCTTCGTTGCCGGCTTCTTTACCTCTTTCTTGCCCTTCTTCGGCGCCAGCACCATGATGAGCTGCCGGCCCTCCATCTTCGGGTACTGCTCCACCACCGCGTGCGGCTCAAGGTCCTGCTTCACGCGCTCGATCAGCCGCACACCGAATTCCTGGTGCGCCATCTCGCGGCCCCGGTAGCGCAGGGTGACCTTGGTCTTGTCCCCCTCGTCCAGGAACTTGATGAGATTGCGCAGCTTGATCTGGTAGTCGCCCTCGTCCGTGCCGGGACGGAACTTGACCTCTTTGACGTGGATCTGCTTCTGCTTGAGCTTCGCCTCGTGGGCTTTCTTCGCCTCGCGGTACTTGAACTTGCCGTAGTCCATCAGCTTGCAAACCGGCGGCTTGGCGAGCGGCGCGATTTCCACCAGATCCACTTCGGCTTCCTCGGCCATCTTTAGCGCTTGAGCGGTCGGCACGATGCCGATCTGTTCGCCGTTGACTCCGATCAGACGCACCTCGGGGGCGTTGATCTCTATGTTGATACGTTGCGTTCTTTCCGTGGCGATGTTCGATCCTCCGTATCCGTTAAAAATTAAGCCGTACCGCCCGGCCCAACCTCCGATTCGAGGCGCGCGATGAACTCGGTCAGACCCATCTGTCCGAGGTCTTCGCCGGCACGGGTACGCACGGCCACCTTTTCGCCTGCCTTTTCCTTGTCTCCGACAATGAGCTGGTAAGGCAGTTTCTGCAAGCTATGTTCTCGAATTTTATAGCTAATTTTCTCGTTCCTCAAGTCGGCATGCACGCGGTATCCGGAGCCTTTCAACCGTGCGGCAACGGCTTGAGCGTAGTCGCTTTGGCCCTCCGAGATGTTGAGCACGACCAGCTGAACGGGAGCCAGCCATAGAGGCATGGCGCCCGCGTAGTGCTCGATCAAAATGCCGACGAAGCGCTCCATGGACCCCAGGACCGCGCGGTGCAGCATCACCGGGACCCGTCGGGCGTTGTCCTCGGCCACGTACTCGGCGCCCAGCCGCCCCGGCATGGAGAAGTCGACCTGCATGGTCCCGCACTGCCAGGAACGGCCGATCGAGTCCTTGAGGTGGTACTCGACCTTCGGGCCGTAGAACGCCCCCTCGCCGGGCAGCGCCTCGAAGGGGATTCCCCCCTCTTCGAGCGCCGAGCGCAGAGCGTTCTCGGCCTTGTCCCAGTCCCCGTCCGAGCCGACGCGCTTGGCCGGGCGGGTGGCGAGCTTGTAGAGAATGTCGGTGAAGCCGAAATCGGCGTAGACGCGCTTGAGCTGCGCGGTGAACGCCTTGACCTCGGGCTTGATCTGCCCTTCGGTGCAGAAGATGTGGCCGTCGTCCTGGGTGAAGGCGCGCACGCGCATGATCCCGTGCAGGGCTCCGGACGGCTCGTTGCGGGTGCAAACCCCGAACTCGCCGTAGCGGAGCGGCAGCTCGCGGTAGCTACGCAGGCCCCTGTTGAATATCTGGATATGACCGGGGCAGTTCATCGGCTTGATGGCGTAGTCGCGCTTCTCCGACTCGGTCGTGAACATGTTCTCCCGGTAGTTCTGCCAGTGCCCGGTCTTCTCCCACAGGCTGCGGTCGAGGATCTGGGGCGCGCGCACCTCGAGATAGCCGTTGTCGCGGTAGACGCGCCGCATGTATTGCTCCACTTGCTGCCACAGCGTCCAGCCGTTCGGGTGCCAGAACACCATCCCGGGAGATTCGTCCTGCAGGTGGAACAGGTCGAGCTGCGTGCCGAGCTTGCGGTGGTCGCGCTTCTCCGCCTCCTCGAGCATGCGCAGGTAGGCGTCCTGCTCCTCTTTCTTCGCCCAGGCGGTGCCGTAGATCCGCTGAAGCATCTCGTTCTTCGAGTCGCCGCGCCAGTACGCGCCCGCGACCTTCATCAGCTTGAAAACCCTCAGCCTGCCGGTCGACGGCACGTGCGGGCCGCGGCACAGATCGACGAAATCGCCTTCCCGGTACAGCGAAACCTCTTCCCCGGCCGGGATCGCCGCAATGATCTCGGCCTTGTAGCGCTCGCCGATCGACTTGAAGAACTCGACCGCCTTGTCGCGCTGCCAGACTTCGCGCTTCACGGGCAGGTCCTTGGCCGCGAGCTCGGCCATGCGCTTCTCGATGGCGGCCAGGTCCTCCGGCGTAAAGGCGCGCTTGTACGCGAAGTCGTAGTAGAACCCGTCCTCGATCACGGGCCCGATGGTCACCTGCGCCTCCGGGAACAGCTGCTTCACGGCGTAGGCGAGCAGATGCGCGGTGGAATGCCGGATGAGCTCCAGCCCCTCCTTGTCGCGCTCCGTGACGATGGCGACCTCCGCGTCGCGCTCGATTCGATGGGCAGCGTCGACCAGCTTCCCGTCAACCTTGCCCGCGAGCGCCGCGCGCGCAAGTCCCGGTCCGATGGCTTTCGCGATCTCGGCAACGGTGACCGGGTCGGCGAAGACTTTCACCGAGCCGTCGGGGAGGCGGATATTGGGCATCGGTCCTTCCAGAAACACAAACCGCGCGTTGAACGTCGCTGAGCGCACGTTCCAACGCGCGGAGTCATTGCGGAGGCAGCGCCACCGCCTCTAGCAGCAAATTGGTAGGCGCGATTGGACTCGAACCAACGACCCCCACCATGTCAAGGTGATGCTCTAGCCAGCTGAGCTACGCGCCTGGAGAGCGCCGAATTCTATCGGAAAACGGCCGCTGCGTACACTCTACACTCGAGGCGCCGACGGACGTCAACCGCTCCAGCGCTTCGAGCGCGAATCGTAGGTGTAGGGCAGGTATTTGAAGACCACATGAGCGCAGGAGAGCGTGTACTCTCCCGCCGACGCTGCGTATCCCATCGGCGCGCCGCCCGGACACTTGGCCACCGCGGGCGCATATTTGGGCACGAGCTTGTCGAGCGTATCGGGATAGGAGCCCTGGTCGCGCCTGAAAGCCGAGAGCGCCGACGCCATCTGCACCCCACGACTCTCGACCACCATCATCTCCTTCTCGCCTCCGGAGTAGAGGTCTATCGCGACATACGCCGCGCCGAGGGCGACGGCGATCACGATAAGCAGGATGATCTGGCTCGCCCCTCCCTGAAATTCCGCTCTGCGCATTCGCACTCCCGAGAGCCGTGTGATTCGACGGCAAATACTAGCACTACCGTAAGCCCAGCATCTCCGCCGCGTGCTGGCGCGTCGTCGCCGTGATCGCGACCCCGCCCAGCATCCGCGCGATTTCCTCGATGCGCGATTTCTGATCGAGGACGGCGACGCGACTGCGCGCGCTGCCGCTGTCGGTCCCCTTCGCGACCGACCACTGCTCGCGCGCCTGTGCCGCGACTTGCGGCAAGTGCGTGACACACAGCACCTGGCGTTCCTCCCCCAGGGACCTCAGCTTCCTGCCGACGACCTCGGCCACCGCTCCGCCGATCCCCGCGTCGACCTCGTCGAAGATCAGGGTGGGAACCGCCGCCGCCTTGCTCGTGATCACCTGGATGGCGAGGCTGATGCGCGACAACTCGCCCCCGGACGCGACCCTGGCAAGGGCTCGCGGGTCCGTCCCGGGGTTGGTCGAGACCAGGAACTCGACCTGCTCGTTGCCCGAGACGCTGCCGTCGGGCAGCAGCGAGCGCAGCTCCACCGCGAAGCGTCCTCCCGCCATGGCGAGCTCCTTCATCGCCGCGCTGACTTCCCGGCCCAGCCTGGCCGCAGCCTTGCCGCGCTCCGCGGACAGCTTGGAGGCGAGCGCGTCGTAGCTCGAGCGTGCCGCCTGCTCCTGCTTGGCGAGCGCCTCGAGGTCCGCCGTCACCTCCAGGTCTTTGAGGCGCTGTCTGAGAGAAACGAGGAGTTCGGGTAGCGCTTCCGGCCTTACGCGAAGCTTGCGCGCCGCCCCGTGTACCGCTTCGAGGCGCTGCTCCACCTCGCGCAGGCGCTCGGGGTCGAGCTCGACGCGGTCGGCATAATGGCGCAGCGCGTACGCCGCCTCGCGCAGCTGCGCCTCGCCCGACTCGAGCATGGCGATGGTGTCGCCCAGCGTGGCGTCGAATTCCGTGAGCGGGCGAAGGCGCGAGAGAGCGCCCGAGAGCGATCCCAGCGCCGCGCTCTCCGATTCCGAGAGACGCTCGATCGCGTCGCGTACGCCCTCGATCAGGCTCGCAGCGTGTGCGAGGCGGCCGTGCTCCGCCTGGACGGTTTCCCATTCGCCAGGAGCCAACGCGAGTCGCGACAGCTCGTCCACCTGCCAGCTCAGCTGTTCGCGCTCGACGTTTCGCGCCGCGGCGTTTTGCTGGTGGTCCAGCCGGGCGCGGCAAAGCCGCTGCCATTCACGGTAAGCGTCGCCCGTCTCGCTCGCGAGCCCGGCGAGCCCCGCGTGCGCGTCCAGTACCTGCCGCTGCGACTCGGGCCTGAGGAGCGACTGGTGCGCGTGCTGTCCGTGGATGTCGACAAGGCGCTCGCCCGCTTCCTTCAGCTGATTGACCGTGGCCGTGTGCCCGTTGATGAAGCCGCGGGAGCGTCCGCTGCGGTCGACGACGCGGCGAAGCATCAGCCGGTTGGCGTCGCCTTCCAGCGCCTGCTCGGCCAGCCAGCGACCGACCTCGGGCAGGGCCTCGATAGAGAAGTCCGCGGTGACGTCGGCGCGCTCTGCCCCCGATCGCACCTGCTCGCTGCCCGCCCGATCACCGAGCGCCAGCGACAGCGCGTCGATCAGGATCGATTTTCCCGCGCCCGTCTCGCCGGTCAGCGCCGTGAACCCGGGCCGAAACTCGAGCTCCAGGCGGTCGACTATGGCAAAGTCCCGGATCGACAGGTTGAGCAGCATGCTCCCTCAGAGTCCCTCGCTCCAGTGCAGTTTCTCGCGCAACATCGTGAAGTAGCTATAGCCCGGAGGATGCACGAACTTGATGGTGTGCTCGGCTCGCCGGATCACCACCCGGTCGTCTTCCTGGAGATCGCACTGCAACTGGCCGTCGAAGTGTAGCCGCGCGTCGACCGCGCGCTTCAGCGAAATCTCGATCACCGAGCGGTCGCTGATCATGATGGGTCGGTTCGACAGGGTGTGCGGCGAGATCGGGACCAGCGCAAAGCCGGGCACCCCGGGCTGGACGATCGGCCCGTCCGCCGACAGGGCGTATGCGGTCGAGCCGGTGGGCGTGGCCACGATCAGGCCGTCTGCGCGCAGGTCGTAGACGAACTCTGCGTCGATGTTCACCACGAATTCGATCAACCGTCCCACGGACCCCTTGTTGACCACGGCGTCGTTGAGCGCGAGGGTCGAGAGCGTGACCGCGCCGTCGCGGCGCACCTCGGCCGCGAGCATGGTGCGTTCCTCGATCGTGTACCTGCCCGCCAGGATCTCGGCCATGGCGTCGATCATCTTGGACGAAGCGATGTCGGTCATGAAGCCCAGCCGCCCCTGATTCACGCCCACCATCGGAACGTCCCGACCGGCGAGGTTTCGCGCGGCGCTCAGCATGCTTCCGTCGCCTCCCTGAACGACGACCAAGTCGGCGCGCGCGCCGATCTCGGCGTAGTCGGCTACCGGAAAGCCGTTCGCCCCTTTGGTCGCGGCGGTTTCCTTCTCGACCAGTACGGCGCGCCCCTGCTTCCGCAGGTACTCGCCCAGTGCGGCGAGCGCCCTCGCGACTCCAGGGGACTCGTAGCGGCCGATCAGCGCAACAGTCTTGAAAGTCGACATCCCGCCATTTAATCATGACCCTTCCGAGGTGACAAAAGCCGGAGGACCGGCGCGTGAACAAACCCCAAACAGGGCCGATTCGGTAGAATCGCCGGTATGCTGGACCGTCGCGCACAGATGCTGCTCAAGACGCTGGTCGAGCGGTACATCACCGAGGGAGAGCCGGTGGGCTCGCGCGCCCTGTCGCGCTATTCGGGGCTGGACCTGAGTCCGGCCACGATACGCAACGTGATGGCCGATCTCGAGCAGCTCGGCTTCGTCGCGAGCCCCCACACCTCTGCAGGACGCGTACCGACCGATCGCGGCTACCGATTCTTCGTCGATACACTGCTTACGGTGAAGGAGCTGGATCGCGTCGAGATCAACCAGCTCGAGATCAACCTTCACCCCGATCACCCGCAGCGGGTCATTAGCGCGGCGTCGCAACTTCTTTCCGATCTCACGCACTTCGCGGGTGTCGTCGTAGCCAGCAAGCGCAAGACGCCGGCGTTCCGTCACATGGAGTTCCTGGCGCTCTCCGACAAGCGGATTCTCCTGATCATCGTCACACCCGAGGGCAACGTGCAGAACCGTATCCTGTTTACGGAGAAGACCTACACGCCCTCGGAGCTCACCACTGCGGCGAATTTTCTCAACCAGAACTACGCCGGCCTGACGTTCGAGGAAATACGCGGCCGCATCCACGCCGAGATGAAACAGCTGAGGGAAGACATGACGCAGCTCATGACCGCTGCGCTCGAGGCCGGCAACGAGGCTCTTTCGCAGTCCGCGGACAACTACGTGCTGTCGGGCGAGCGAAACCTGCTCGACTCCCACGACCTCGCGTCCAACATGTCGCGCCTGCGGGAGCTGTTCGAGCTGTTCGAGAAGAAGACGCTTCTCATGCAGATCCTGGAGCTCAGCACGCGTGCCCAGGGGGTGCAGATCTTCATCGGGGGAGAATCCGGCGTCGCACCGCTCGACGAATGCAGCGTCGTGACCGCGCCCTACGAGGTCGACGGGCAGGTCATCGGCACGGTCGGCGTGATCGGCCCCACCCGCATGGCTTACGAGCGGGTGATCCCGATCGTCGACATCACCGCCAAGCTGCTGTCGAGCGCCCTCTCACAACCATGATCCGGCGTTGAGGACGAACGCGAAGATCGCGGTCCTGCTCGTCAATCTCGGGACGCCTGACGCGCCGACCCCTCGGGCGGTGCGCCGCTACCTGCGGCAGTTTCTCTCCGACCCGCGCGTGGTCGAGATCCCGCGTGCGGTTTGGCTGCCCATTCTGCACGGCGTGGTTCTCACGACGCGACCGACACAGTCGGCGCGAAAGTACGCGAGTATCTGGACCCCCGAGGGCTCTCCGCTCAGAGTCCACACCGAGAAGCAGGCGCGCCTCCTGGGCGAGCGCCTCGGCGCGGAGACACGGGTCGCATTCGCGATGCGTTACGGCGAGCCTTCCATCCCGGCAACGCTCGCGCGCCTGAAATCCGACGGACACGATAGGGTCCTTCTCCTTCCGCTGTATCCGCAATACGCCGCGAGCACCACGGCGAGCGCATTCGATCACGCCGCCGAGTTCCTGCGTGCCGCACGCGACGTGCCGGAAATACGCCTGGTGAAGGAATTCCACGACCAGCAGGCATATATCGACGCGCTCGCCGCATCGGTGCGCGAGCACTGGGAGCAGTCGGGCCGTCCTGACAAGCTGCTCATGAGCTTTCACGGACTGCCGCAGTACACGGTCGCACGGGGCGATCCCTATTCCCGGCACTGCCACGAGACCGCCGCTCTCGTCGCCGGGCGCCTCGGCCTGACGCCGGGGGAGTGGCGCACCACGTTCCAGTCGCGCTTCGGACGAACCGCGTGGCTCCAGCCCTACACCGCAGCGACGCTCGCGGAGTACGGGCGCCAAGGGATCGGCCGCGTGGACGTCGTCTGCCCCGGCTTCGTCGCCGACTGCCTGGAGACCCTCGAAGAGATCGGCATCGAAGGAAGGAAGACGTTCCTCGAAGCAGGGGGCCGCGAGCTTCGCCTCCTGCCCTGCCTCAACGAGCGCGCCGACTGGATCGACGCTCTGGCCGCTATTGCGCGGCAGCATCTTTCCGGCTGGACCGACGCGCCCACCCGCACCTCTTGAAATCCCCGGGCGGGGCCCCAGTTACAATCGCCTGCGAAAGCCGTTCTCGAAGATCGTCCAGTCCAAATCTCCGGAGACCGTATGCCCGACCCCGATCTGACCAGTTCGCCGACCGCCGCGGGCGATGCCCCGGCCGGAGAGCCGCCAGCCCCAGCGAGCCCCGAAGCGCCGGCGTCCGACCCGGGAGAGCTCCTGCGGCAAGCCGAGGCCAAGGCAGCAGAGCACCACGACGCGTGGCTTCGCGCGAAGGCCGAGGCGGACAACATCCGCAAGCGCACTGCCGTCGAACTGGCCAACGCGTACAAGTACGCGATCGAATCCCTCGCGGTAGAGCTTCTTCCGGTGAAGGACGGCCTGGAAGCGACGCTCGCCGCCGACTCCGCGTCGCTGGAGTCCCTGAGGAACGGTGTCGAGCTGACCCTGAAGCAGCTGAGCACGGTATTCGGCAAGGCCGGCCTCACGGAAATCAACCCCGGGGGCGAGAAGTTCGATCCTCACCGGCACCAGGCGATCAGCATGCTGCCGTCGGACAAGGAGCCAAACACCGTGATCAACGTCCTTCAGAAGGGCTACAGCCTGCACGACCGGGTGATCCGCCCGGCGCTGGTGACGGTCGCCAAGCCTAGGGATCCGCAAGCTTGAAGTTGGGGGATTGATCCCCATATCGACATCCAGGTTATTTGCGAGCGAATTCAAGAGGAAACGCCATGGGAAAGATCATCGGAATCGACCTCGGGACGACCAACTCCTGTGTCGCGATCATGGAGGGCGGCAAGCCCAAGGTGATCGAGAATTCAGAGGGTGCGCGCACGACTCCCTCGATCGTCGCGTACATGGAGGACGGAGAAGTCCTGGTCGGCGCGCCCGCCAAGCGGCAGGCCGTGACCAATCCGAAGAACACCCTGTACGCCATCAAGCGCCTCATCGGACGCAAGTTCGAGGAAAAGGAAGTGCAGAAGGACATCGACCTGATGCCTTACAAGATCGCCAAGGCGGACAACGGCGACGCCTGGGTCGAGATCCGCGGCAAGAAGATCGCGCCCCCGGAAGTCTCGGCGCAGGTGCTGCGCAAGATGAAGAAGACCGCCGAGGACTATCTCGGCGAGGAATGCACCGAAGCAGTCATCACCGTCCCGGCCTACTTCAACGATTCGCAACGGCAGGCGACCAAGGACGCCGGCCGGATCGCGGGCCTCGAGGTCAAGCGCATCATCAACGAGCCGACCGCCGCGGCGCTCGCGTTCGGCCTGGACAAGAAGGAAGGCGACCGCAAGATCGCGGTGTACGACCTCGGCGGCGGCACCTTCGACATCTCGATCATCGAGATCGCCGAAGTGGAAGGCGAGCACCAGTTCGAGGTGCTTTCGACCAACGGGGATACCTTCCTCGGCGGCGAGGACTTCGACCAGCGCCTCATCGATTATCTCTGCGACGAGTTCAAGAAGGAGCAGGGCCTGGATCTCAGGAACGACGTGCTCGCGCTGCAGCGCCTGAAGGAAGCCGCTGAAAAGGCCAAGATCGAGCTCTCGTCGAGCCAGCAGACCGAGATCAACCTGCCCTACATCACCGCGGACAAGAGCGGGCCTAAGCACCTGGCGATCAAGATCACCCGGGCGAAATTCGAGAGCCTGGTGGAGGAGCTGATCGAGAAGACCGTCGAGCCGTGCCGCATCGCGCTCAAGGACGCCGGGCTGAAGATCTCCGAGATCGAGGACGTGATCCTGGTCGGCGGCATGACGCGCATGCCCAAGGTCCAGGAAACGGTGAAGGACTTCTTCGGCAAGGAGCCGCGCAAGGACGTCAACCCCGA
>Ga0137409_10004130_pt1 | contig 15298 bp, 12 predicted proteins | sample CZODoug1_16funga_FD_122059 | JGI IMG/M metagenome (GOLD analysis project Ga0137409, IMG submission 122059) | Vadose zone soil fungal communities from Angelo Coast Range Reserve, California, USA - CZODoug1_16fungal (Hybrid Assembly) | ecosystem: Environmental > Terrestrial > Soil > Vadose zone... | reverse complement strand
CAACCCCGTGACCTACCGGGCGATCGCAAAAACGTCCTGAACCCAATATGTAGTGGTCGGTGGAGCTAAGTGGATACTCCATATACAATAACAGTATCCGAATCCAACCTATTCCCGGGAGGCTTTCATGGCAGCCAATGCGCTTCGCTGGGCCGCGCCCGCGTCCTCGGACGAGCGTTCCATCGACGACCTCGTCTCATTGATCGTCAACCTCGATCGGCAAATGCGCGGCGACTCGTATCGCATGCTGGTGCTCGTGCGCGAGCTCGACGACCGTTACGGGTGGTCGAAGTGGCCGGTCGCCAGCTGCGCCGAGTGGCTCGCGTGGTACTGCAGCCTGTCGTTGTCCGCGGCGCGCGAGAAGGTGCGTACGGCGCACGCGCTGCGCGCGCTGCCGGCGACCTCGGCGGCGTTCGCGGATGGTCGGCTGTCGTACTCTAAAGTGCGGGCGCTTACGCGGGTTGCGCGCGAGCACGACGAGGACTTGTTGCTCGCGTATGCGCTCAATGCTTCTCAAGCGCAGGTCGAGCAACGGTGCGCGCAGATTCGTAACGTCGCGCCGGAATCGGTGGACGTGGCGCGGCGGGCGTGGGAGCGACGGTCGTTGTGGATATCGAGGAACGTGGCGCGGGGCACGGTATTGATCAGCGTCGAGGTGCCGGCCGAGGAGGGCGAGCTCGTCGCGCAAGCGCTCGATCGCGCCGTCGCCGCCGGCGAGGTTGCGAGCGGGATCGAGCTCGGCGCCGAGCGCGAGAATGCGTCGACGCCCTGGCAGGCGCAGCAGGCGGATGCGCTCATCGCGATCGTGAAGGCGTATGTCGCTGGCGGGTCGGCGGATTCCGACGCGGTCTGCGCGGATCACCATCAAGTGGTGGTCCACGTCGACGCGGCAGCCCTCCATGGAGGGGCGGGACGCTCCGACTTGCCGCTCGAGACGATCAAGCGGCTCACCTGCGACTGTAGCCTGGTCGCCGTCGTCGAGGACGAGCGCGGCACGCCGCTCGACGTCGGTCGCAAGCAGCGCAACGTGTCGACGGCGTTGCGCCGGGCGCTGTGGGCGCGCGACCGCGGCTGCACGTTCCCCGGCTGTCACCGCACCCGCTACGTGGACGGTCACCACATCGAGCACTGGGCAAACCGCGGCGAGACGAGCCTCGACAACATGACGCTGCTCTGCTCGTTCCACCATCGGCTGCTGCACGAGGGCGGGTTCCGGATGCGCAATGACCAGGACGGCGAGATGTACTTCGAGCGGCCGGACGGTCGGGTGATTCCGCGCGGGGGCTATCGCTACGAGGACATGGTCGACGACCCGGGTGCACCGGATTTGGGCGCAGATCCCTCCATGGAGGTGCGCGAGCCGCGCGCTACTTACGGACCGCGTCGCTCTTTTTCTTCAGCCCGTCGTCGACCGCCACGTTCTCGGGTTTCAGCGTGAGGCCGGACGCCTTGGCCTGCTGATCGAGCAAGATCGCGAAGTCGCACTCGGTGTGGCCGGCCTCGACGGCGCGATTCACGATGTCGCGTGTCAGCTGCGTGAGCTCGAGCGGCACTTGTAGCGCCTTCGCGGCCTTGAGCCCGAGATCGAGGTCCTTGCGCAGCAACACCGGCGTGAACGTGGGCGTCCAGTCGAGGTTCACGAGCGCGGGCGTCTTGTAGCGCGAGAACATCGAGCCGACGACGCTGTTGTTGATGAACTCGAGGAACGCGTGCCGCGGCACGCCGCCTTTCTCCGCGAGCACGGTGATCTCGGCCAACGATTGCGCGATCACGCCGAGCAGCAGGTTGTGGCAGATCTTGACCATGCGCGCGAGCTCGCCCTCGCCGACATATGTCGTGCCGACGCCGAGCGCGTCGAGGTACGGCTTGGCGACGTCGAACGCCTCGCGCGGGCCCGATGCGACGATCGTGAGCTTGCCCGCCGCGACGACCTTGGCATTGCCGCTCACCGGCGCCGCGAGCATGTCGGTGCCGAGCTTGGCCGCGGCCGCGCGCACCTTGGCGGAAGCGTCCTCGGAGACGCTCGAGCAGTCGATGATCAGCTTCGGCGACTGCTTCGCGTCAAGCACGCCGTCCGGCCCGAGACATACCGCCACGAGATCGTCGGACGCCGATACCGTGGTGAACACGATGTCGCAGCCGCGCAGCGCCTTCGGCGAGTCGACGATCGTGGCGCCGAATTCGGCGAGAGGCTCGACCTTCGCACGCGTGCGGTTGTAGACGGCCACGCCATTGCCGGCGGCGAGCAGCCGCTTCGCCATCGCGAAGCCCATGCGCCCGCCGGCGCCGATCCAGCCGAGCGAGCGCCGCGCGCCGGTCATGCTAGACCTCGACGACCCAGTGGCCGTTCTCGAGCAGCTTGCGCACGCTGTCCAAGAACGCGGCGGAGTACGCGCCGTCGACGGCGCGATGGTCGAACGACTGCGCGAGGACGCCGACCGGCCGGATCGCGATCGCGTCGCCCTCCGACGTCTCGATCACCACCGGTTTCTTGCGCACGCCGTCGGTCGACAGGATCGCGACCTGCGGCTGGTTGATGATTGGTGCCGTGATCAGCGTGCCGAACGTGCCGGAGTTCGACAGGGTGTAAGTGCCGCTCGCAAAGTCGTCCGGCTTCAAGCGTCCGCTGCGCGAGCGCTGCGAGAGCTCGCTGATCGCGCCCGCGAGCTGCGCGACCGTGAGCGCCTCCGCGTGCTTGATCACCGGCGCGACGAGACCCTCGGCACCCAAGTCGATGGCGATCGCGAGATTCACGTGCTCGTGCAATATCAAGCTATCGCCGTGCACGCTCGAGTTCAGGTTCGGGAAGTCGTGCAGCGCCTCGCACACTGCGTGTGCAATGAACGGCAGGTAGGTGATCGAGTGGCCGTGCTTCGCCTTCCACGCGTCGCGGACCGTCTTGCGCACCGAGTCGACGCGCGCGAAGTCGACCTCCACGGCCTGCAGCACGTGCGGGCTCGTGGCCTTCGACCGCACCATGTGCTCGGCCGTGAGCTTGCGGATCCGCGTGAACGGCAGCGTTTTCGCGCCGGCGGGCGCCGGACCGGCGGCGGGCGAGGGCGCCGGCGCGCGTGCGGCTGGCGCGGCGGACGCGCTGCGCGCCGCGGCGAGATCGGCGACGGGCGGCGCGGTGCGTGCCGCGGGAGCCGCGCCAGCCTGCGGCCCTGCCTTGTTGGACTGGATGAAGTCGAGCACATTGCGCCGCGTGATTCGGCCGTTGCGTCCAGACCCCGGCACGGCCCCAAGATCCAATCGGTACTCCGCGGCTAACCGGCGGACGGCCGGCGACAGCCGCAATTGATCGCTGCGCGCCGCGTGATGCGCGGACGCCGACGAGGCGACGGCCGCCGCGGGCACGGCCGACGGCCCCGACGAGCCCATGCTCGGCTGCGCGGAGCTCATCGACGGCGGCATCGCGGCATACCACGACGGCGGCGCCGCCTCGGCCGCCTTCGCGGCCGGCGGCGGCGTGGCAGCTGCCGGCGCGGCAGCTGTCGCGACTTGGGGCGCGGCCGCGGATTCCGCGGCGCCGCTGTCGATCACGGCCAACACGGTGCCGACGTCCACGGTGGTGCCCACCGGAACGAGGATCTTCGTGATCACGCCGGATGTGGGGGACGGGACCTCCATCGACACCTTGTCGGTTTCGATGTCGAACAGGAGCTCGTCGGCCGCGACCTTGTCGCCGACCTTCTTGTGCCAGTTCGAAACGGTACCCTCGGTGACGGTCTCGCCGAGCTGCGGCATCAATACGTTCATCGCGACCTCGCGGCTAGTCGACGAGCTGGCGCACGCCGGCGACGATCCGCTCGGGATTCGGCAGCTGCGCGTCCTCGAGGTTGTTCGCGGCCGCGAGCGGAATGTGCGGTGTGGTGACGCGGACGATCGGGCCGTCCAGGTCCCAGAACAGCTCCTCGGCCACGATCGACGAGATCTCGGCGCCCCAACCGCAGAGCCGCGGGTTCTCCTCCACGGTGACGAGCCGGCCGGTCTTCGCGACCTCGCGCAGGATCGTTTGCGTGTCGAGCGGCACGAGCGAGCGCAGGTCTACGACCGTCGCGTTGATGCCGTGCTGCTCCTGAAGGATCTCCGCCGCCTTGAGCGCGCGCGGCACCATGAGCGCGAGCGCCACGATCGTGACGTCGCTGCCCTCGCGCACCACGTTCGCCTTGCCGAGCTCGACGATGTGCTCGCCGTCCGGCACTTCGCCCTTGGTCGCGTAGAGCGATTTCTGCTCGAAGAACAGCACCGGATCGTTGTCGCGGATCGCCGCGGCCATCAGGCCTTTCACATCGGCCGGGAACGCCGGCGCGACGACCTTCAAGCCCGGGATCGCCATCGCCCAGTTCTCGACGCTCTGCGAGTGCTGCGCGCCGAAGCGCGCGCCGCCGCCGTTGCCCGACTTGATGACGAGCGGCATCGTGATCTGGCCGTCCGTCATGTAGCGGGCCTTCGCGATTTGATTCACGACGATGTCCCAGCACACCGCGAAGAAGTCGGAGAACATGATCTCGGCGATCGGCCGGAGTCCCGTCATCGCGGCGCCCATCGCGGCGCCCAGGATCGCTTGCTCGGAGATCGGTGTGTCCTTCACGCGCTTCGGACCGAACTCGTCGAGGAGCCCCACGGTGGTCTTGAACACGCCGCCCGCGGCGGCGACGTCCTCGCCCAGGAACACGACGCTCGGATCGCGGCGCATCTCCTGCGCCATGCCCGCGGCGACCGCGTCGCGATAAGTCAGTTGCGCCATGCCGAGCCTCCGTTCGCCCAGACGTCCGTGCTTGCGATCTCGAGCGGCGGCGGCGGTGCGTTGCGCGCGACTTCTGTAGCCGCGTCGATCTTCGCCTTGGTCTCGTCGTCGATCTTCTGCAATTCGCTATCGCTGACGCCCATCTGGGCCAAGCGCGTGCGGTAGCGGGGGAGCGGGTCCTTGTTGAGCCACTCCTTGACCTCTTCGTCCGGCCGGTACTTGCCCGGGTCGGCGCGCGAGTGGCCGCCGTGACGATAGGTTTCGGCCTCGATCAAGCTCGGGCCGCCGCCGCGGCGGGCGAGGTCGAGCGCGCGCTGCGCTGTGCGGTAGACGACGTCGACGTCGTTGCCGTCGATGAGCACGGGCTCGAGGCCGTAGGCGCTCGCGCGGTCCGCGGCCGGGCGCTCGACGGCGGTCACGTCGTGGATCGACGTGTACTCCATATATAGGTTGTTCTCGCAGACGAACACCACCGGCAGCTTCCAGATCACGGCGAAGTTGAGCGCCTCGTGGAACGCGCCGATATTCGTGGTGCCGTCGCCGAAGAAGCACACGGCCACCTGCTCGGTGCCGCGGTATTGCGCGGACCAGGCCGCGCCGTTCGCGATCGTGAGGTGCGCGCCGATGATGGCGTACGACCCCAGCATGTTGTGCTTCACGCTCGTCAAGTGCATCGAGCCGCCCTTGCCGCGCATGAGGCCCGACGAGTTGCCCATGAGCTCGCCCAAGATCTCGGTCATCCCGACGCCGCGGACCAGCGTGTGATTGTGGCCGCGATAGGTGCAGAACGTGTAGTCCTCGGGCCGCATTGCGACGCCGAAGCCCGCCGCGATCGCCTCTTGGCCGAGCGCCAAGTGGCTCGTGCCCTTGATCAGGTTCTGCATGAACAGGTCGTAGGCGCGCTTCTCGAGCATCCGGCACTCTTGCATCGTGCGGTAGAGCTTGAGGCGCGTTTCGGGGCTAATGGAACTCTGCGTACCCCGTGCCGCCGGCACCGGGGTCATCGTTGGTGCATCCACTTGCGTTTCCGCCTTCTGAGTCAGTTCTTTGGAGTTCGTCTAGCCTAGCAAGAATCGGCGCGCGTCGGCCAGGGCGTTTGACCCGAATTCCACCGAGGACTAGCGCGCTCTCGAGGCTGCGCCGTCCCTGCCGAAGCCGAACTTGAGCCCGAGCAGCCATTGCTCGCCGCCGAGCTCGGCGCCCGTTTGCTCGGTGGAGAAGCGCCGCCACTCGAGGTAGACGTACGTCTGCTTCACCGGGCCGTCGCCGTAGCCGCCGTGCGTGTCGGCGTCGAGCCGATTCAAGTAGACCTCGAGCCCGACGCGCGCTCCCGCACCGAGCTCCGAGGTGCCGGTACGCTTCTGCTGGCCGTCGATGCGCTCCTCGTAATAGGCGGTCGCGAGCCCCACGCCGACGTATGGCACGAACAGCTGCCCGGGGCGGAACAGCCCGCGGACTTTGACGAACGCCTGCGCCGGCCACAGCGTGTAGTCGACCTGGCCGCCGGGCACGCCTTGGCCCGTGAGGATGCCGACGCCGTCGGCGTGCCCGCGGCCGATCTCCCCGCCCGCTTCGAGCCACGGACGAAACGCATACGCGAAGCCGACCGCCCACGCGGTCATCTTGTCGTCGCCGTAGAAGAGCTCGAACGAGTCCAGGTCCGGCTCGAAGTCGCCGACGTCGACCGCTACGCTCCAGCGCGGCGCCACGAGGGTTGCGGTGGGCACGTCGCTCGCCGGCTGCGCGCCCGCGATGCGGACGCCGGCGCAGAGGGCGGCCGCGGCGACCAGCGCGGCGAGCGACCGGGCGATCGGGCTCATCGCGCCTCCTCGCGCGCACGCTCGCGGCGGCGGCGCACGCGCACGGCCGCGAGCGCGGCGAGCAGGCCCGCGAGAGCGGCTTTCTCGACCGCGTTCGAGCTCACGGCCACGAGCGCCGCCCCCACCGCGGGCGCGAGCGCGGCGCGCACCCAGGGTTTCCATGCGGGACGCGCGTCGAGCTTGCGGCTCAACGCCGGGCTCGCGCGGTAGTAGGCCGCGACCAACGCGCGGCCGGGGCGCGTCGGCAGCAGAAAACGATCGCGGAAGTCGCGGAGGATCGCGACCTCCGCGCGCCGCGCGGAGCCGAACGCCGACGTCGCGATGAAGCAGCCCTCGTCGGGAAGATTCGGCACCGGCGTGGTCGGACCCGGGATCGCGGTGAGCTCGTTCGAGCGCGCGCCCGCGACGACGTCGCCGAGCGGCGCAAGGGTGAGTGCCGACAGCGCGCTCTCGTGCCGGCTCGGCGTGTTGTCGAGCGCGGTGACCGCGATCGAGTACTGCGCCTGCGCGCGCGCGGTCACTGCGAAGCGGTACAGCGTGCCGTCGACGAGCCCGCCGAGCGTCAACGTCGTGACCGCGCCCACGTCGATTCGATTGTCGTCGACGGAGCCGGCGCCGTAGCCGACGCGGTACGCGGTGGCGCCGGCCACCGCGGTCCAGCTGAGCACCGCGGCATTCTGCCGCGGCTCCGCGGAGAGGAGTTGCGGGACGCCCGGCGCCGCTACCGTCGGCGTGAGATTGGCGAGCGTGAACGCCGTGACGTTGCCGACGGCGATCGGCGACGGCTGCGTGCCGCCGCCCGCGTCCGTGCCGTCGAGCGGCGGCTCGGCGTCGTTCAACGCGTAGTAGAGCCGATAGCTGCCGGGCACGACGGAGCTCGTGACGTGATAGTCGAGGTTCGCGGGCCAGGTCACGTCGATCGCCGCGCTGCCGTTTGCGTTTGCGGCGGGCTTGCCGACGGGGAACGGGTCTGCGTCCGCGGACGCGCCGCCGTAGGCGCCCGCGTCGGCGACGCTCGCGTCGATCGCATCGGTGCCGCCGCCGATGTCGATGCAGGCGGATCCCTGGCGCAGGTGGAAGTCGCCGGCGTCGGGCTCGACGAACAATGGATCGCCCAGCTGGAACCCTACGCCGAACGCCGGATTGGCGTCGGCGTTACGGAAGTAGCAGTTGAACGTGACGTTCGCGCGGTTGTCGGTCGCGCCGTCGGCCGCGACGATCGTGCGCGCGTTGCCGAAGAAGATATTGCCGATCACCGGCGCGGTCGCGGTGCCGCGCTCGATCGCGACCGCATTGTTGGCGAAGGTGACGTTGCGCACGACCACGGTAGAGAACGAGTCGACGAGCACCGCCGTTCCCGCCACGCCGTCGAGCACGTCGTTCGCGATCGTGACGCCGTTGCTCCCGACGACTTGCACGCCGAGCGTGCCGCCGTCGAGCGTAAGCCCTAGCAGCGCGCTCCCGGTGACCGTGTCGAACGTGACCAGCGCGTTCGCCGGGTTGCGCGCGCGCAGGATCACGCGAGCGGTCTCCACGCCGATCACGTCCACACCGGAGCGCATTCGCAGGTTGTCTTGGTACGCTCCCGGCTCGACGATGACGCGGTCGCCCACGCGCGCACGCGTGATCGCCTGCTGGATATCGCTGAAATCGCGGGGCACGACGAGGTCGTCCGCCGCGGCGACGTTGCCGAGCGCGGCCGGGGTTGCCAGCAAGCAGGCCATGGCGCGTGTCGGCCGCGTGGTGATCGCTCCGATCGATGTTCCGATCGATGTTCTGATCGATTCCGGGCGATCGTAAGCGCCGCGCCTGCGCGGCACTCATTGGACCTTGGTCTACGGGCTCAGTCGCGCGCGTGGTCGCGCGGGAAGTGTCCGACGGAAACTCGACGTAAGATGCGCTGGCACACCGTGGCGGCTCACAAGGGGGGAACGCAAATGAGCAACAAGGGCACTCTGTCGCGCCGGCGACTACTGAAGAAGAGCATGGCCGCGGCCGCCGGCGGCGCCGCGCTGCTCGCGCAAGCGGGCGCGTTCGCGCAGGCGCCCGCCGCCGTCACGCGGCGGCGCTTCAAGGCTTGGATCTCCCGCGGCGACGGGCCGGGACGCACGACGTTGCAGGAAGCGGTGCTGCGGCCCGTCACCGGCCGGCAGGTGCTCGTGCGCACCGAGGCCACCAATCTCTGCTACTCCAATGTACCCGCGGTGCTTGGCATCGTGCCGGCCGTGCTCGGCACGCAGCCGCCGGGCGCGGCGCGGCCGAACGGGCTCGCGGCGCCGCCGGGCGCGCGCCGGATGAACGACCTGGCCGTGATCCAAGGGCACGGCGGCGTCGGCGTCGTCGAGGCCGTGGGACCCGAGGTGCGGCGCGTGCAGGTCGGCGATCGCGTCTGCGTGTCCGGCACGCCGCAGTGCGGGTCGTGCTACCGGTGTCTGCGCGGGCGCGCCGACATGTGCCAGTTCCTGAGCGCAAACGGCGCCGACGATCTCGTCGCGATCGCGGATCTCGCCGACGGCACGCCGGTGTACCAGAACTCGCACATCGGCGGCCTCGCCGAGGTGATGGTCGCGTTCGAGGAATGGGTGGTGCCGATCTTCACGAAGCTACCGGCGGCGGACGTCGGCATGGCGTGCAGCTGCACGGCGGTGGCGGGGCTCGGCGCGACCACGGCCCACGCGCTGATGACGATCGAGCCCGCGTCGAGCGTCGCCGTGGTCGGCTGCGGACCGCTCGGCTTGAGCGCGGTGCAGGGCGCGCGAATCGCGGGCGCGTCCACGATCATTGCGATCGACCCGATCGCCGCGCGCCGCGACGCCGCGCGCAAGGTCGGCGCCACGCACGTGCTCGACCCGAACGCCGAGGGCGACGCCATGGTGCAGCGCGTGCGCTCGCTCACGACCTGGCCCACCGATCGGCTGTGGGCCGGCGGCCGCAACCCCGCGGGCCGGCGCCCCGGCGCGGGCGCCGACTACGTGATCGAGGCCGCGGGCGCGGAGAACGCCGTGCCGAAGCTCGAGCGCGGGCCGGACTCGACCGGCATCCTGCCGATGCAGCAGGCGTATCAGATGTGCGGGCAGGGCGGGCACTTGATCACGACCAGCCTCGTGCGCGGCGACTTCACGCTGCCGGGCGCGCTGTTCTCGATCGGCGGCGTCACGCATCACGCGGGGCAGGCGGGCGGCTGCAGCCCGATGCGCGACATCCCCCGCTTCGTCGAGCTGCTCGAGAAGAAGCAGTTCGACGCAAAGACGCTCGCGACTACCGTCGTGCCGCTCGAGCGGATGCTCGAGGCTTACGAGGAGGTCGCGTATCGGACCACGATCACCGCGATCATGACGGCGTGATGGCGCGCTACTTCGCGCGCCCCTTGTAGCCCTGCGCGAGCATCGGGATCGTGAAGATCTCGTCGAATTGCTGGTTGTTCGCCACGCCGAAGAGCGTCTTCTTGTTCGGGCCGCCGAACGCGACGGTGATCAGCGGCAGCGGCGACGGGATCTCGCCCAGGACCTTGCCGGTCTTGTCGAGCACCTGCACGCCGTTGCCGCCCGTCGAGTAGATTCTGCCCTGGTCGTCGACGGCGCTGCCGTCGGCGCCGACGAGCGCGAACTGCCGCTCGTTGGTCAGCGAGCCGTCGGCCTGCACGTCGTACGCGACGAGCCCGCCGGGACGCGCCGCCGGCGGCGCGCCCGCGGGCGCGGCCTCGGTGGGCGTGCTCGGCAGACGGCCGGTGACGTACAGCGTCTTCTCGTCGGGGCTCAAGATGATGCCGTTGCCGCCGGCGACCGTGCCGTAGTGCGCGACGGCGCCCTTCGCGTCGGCGTAGTAGACGCCGCCCTTCGTGAAGTACACGCCGCCCTTGCTGTCGGCCGTCATGTCGTTCAAGAGACCGCCGGCGCAGTCGAGCGGCTCACCGTTCATCGAGCTCGCGAGCCTCTGGCGCTTCGGCTCGAGCTGCCAGATCTCCTGCGGCAAGCCGCGCTCCAAGACGTACAGCGCGCCGGTCTTGCTCATCGCGAGCGCGCCGCCCGTGTTCGTGTCCGAGTAGGGGAACGACGCCTTGCCGCTCGCGTCGAGCTTCATGACCTTGCTGTCGGAGTTCTGCGCGAACAGCATGCCGCCGTCCGTCGTGGCGACCGGGCCGTCTGCGTTGTTACCGGTGCCGGTCCAGATCGTCTTCCAAGTTGCGCCCGCGGCGATGACGCCGGGGATCGCCGCGACCTTGTAGTCGCGGTGCGTGGGAGCCGGAGCCGCGGCGCGCGGCGGCTGCGCGGCGGGCGGAGCCGGCGGTGTCTTGCAGTTGGCGGTGAGATACGACGGATAGCGCGAGTCGCGTAGAGCTTGCACACCGGGTCCGGATTGCGGCGCGGCCGGAGCGGCCGCCGGCGCCTGCGTCGCCTGGCCGAGACTCTCACCCGATACGAGCAGCGCGCCGAACAGTGCCGCGGCGGTCGCCAGCGTCTTCTTTGTGGAATTCATGCTCCCCCTCCGGATTGATGGTCCGCGGCCAAGCGGCCGCGGCGATGAGGCGGAAGGTTACCGCGCCGCGCGTGCGCGCGTACAATTCTCGGTCTGCCGCGCACGCCGGTGCGAACCGCGCGGTTCGATTCGAGCGCCACCAACGAGGACAGCATGGCAAAGAAGAAGGTCAAGGCGGTCACGCCGAAGCAATCCAAGGCGAAGATCAGGAAGGGCGAGAAGTCCGCGCTCGTCGAGCCCACGGTCGTGCACGACGACGACATCGACCCGCGCCATCAATGGAAGCGCCCGCTCCAGGCACCGGGCCACACGCAGGTGGACTTCGAGGAACGCGTCAACTTCCGCCGGCTGCATTCCTATCGCCTCGCGCGCGTGCGTCAGGCGCTCGCGGGCTCGGGTCTCGGCGCGCTGCTGTCGTTCGACCAGCACAACATCCGCTACACCACCAGCACCGTCATCGGCGAATGGGCGCGCGACAAGCTGCTGCGCTACTCGTTGATCACCGGCAACGGCGACCCCTACATCTGGGACTTCGGCTCGGCCGCGAAGCACCACCGGCTGTACGCGCCGTGGCTGCAAACCGACCACTGCCGCGCCGGGATGCTCGGCATGCGCGGCGCCGTCGGCAGCGATATCACGCTGTTCCGCGACGCGGCGCAGGAGATCAAGGCGATCTTGGACGCGGAAGGCGTCGGCGACATGCCGGTCGGCGTGGACGTCGTCGAGCCGCCGATGCTGTTCGAGCTCCAAAAGGCGGGCATCGAGGTCCGCGACGGCCAGCAGACGATGCTCCTCGCGCGCGAGATCAAGAGCCACGACGAGATCACGCTGCTCAACATGGCGGCCGCGATGGTCGACGGCGTCTATCAGGACATTTCCGAGGCGCTCAAGCCCGGAGTAAAGGAGTCGGAGATCGTCGCGCTCGCCGCGGGCCGCTTGTACGGGATGGGCTCGGACTGCGTCGAGGCGATCAACGCGATCGCCGGCGAACGCTGCGCGCCGCATCCGCACAACTTCACCGACCGCCTGATCCGCCCGGGCGACCAGGCGTTCTTCGACGTGATCCACTCGTTCATCGGATACCGCACGTGCTACTACCGCACGTTCGCGGTCGGCCGCGCGACGAGCCCGCAGCGCACCGCCTACCGCAAGGCGCGCGAGTGGATGGACAACGCGATCGCGCTGCTCAAGCCCGGCATGGGCAGCGACGAGGTCGCGAACGCGCTGCCGACGGCGGAAGACATCGGCTTCCCGAGCGAGATCGACGCGTTCGGCTTGAACTTCTGCCACGGCTTGGGGCTCGGCCTGCACGAGCGGCCGCTGATCAGCCGCGTCACGTCGTTCCGCGACCCGATCGAGCTCAAGGCGGGCATGGTGTTCGCCGTCGAGACCTATTGCCCGGCCACCGACGGCATCTCCGCCGCGCGCATCGAGGAAGAGGTGGTGCTCACGCCGGACGGCGCGAAGATCATCACGCTGTTCCCGGCGGAGGACCTGCCGATCGCGAATCCCTACTGATTCGCGAGCTCTCGTTCGATGGGCAGAGGAGGCGTGTCATGAGGTGCCGCTCGATCGTAGCCCTGAGTCTTCCCGTGAGTTTTCTGATGGCGGTCGGATCGCCGGCGATGCTCCGCGCCGATCCTCCCGCGAAGCTCGAGAAGCCGGAGGACTTCATCGCGGCGCGCCAAGCCCTGATGGTCGAGATGGAAGAGAAGATGCAGCCGATCGACTCGTTCACGGTCGGCGTGGCGGCCGCTCCGGCGGCGCTCGACGCTGCGGCGCTCGAGATCTCGAAGACGCTGGCCACGGTACCGAGCTTGTTTCCGCCGGCCACGAATCTCTACGACCCGAAGGTGGAGCAACCGGTCACGATCGCGCTGCCCGCGATCTGGAAGGATTTCGCCACGTTCGAAAAGCTCGCGGCGGCGGCCTCGGCGTCAGCGAAGTCGCTGGCGGCGAAGACCGACGCCGACGGGATCAAGGCGGGCGCGCTGGCTCTGCGCGGATCGTGCGACGCTTGTCACACGCTGTTCCTGCGGCCCTACACGGCCGCGAAGGCCAACGAGCAGGACGCGAACTTCGACTTCGACAAGCTGTTCAAGGACGCCGACGAGGCGCAGAAGGACGCGCCGAAGAAGTAGCCGCTGGGCCTTCTAGGCCGTGACGCAGCGATTGCGTCCCTGTTCCTTCGCCCTGTAGAGCGCGCGGTCCGCGCGGTCGTAGACCACATCGGGAGTATCGCCCGTGCGGAATTCCGTGAGGCCGCACGAGATCGTTACGCGCTCGCGTTGACCCTTGTGCTGGAACGTCGCGATTTCGATGGTCTTGCGGAGCTTGTCGGCGGTGCTCAGGCCCTCGTCGATCGACGTCGAGGGCAGCAGCAGCACGAATTCCTCGCCGCCGAGCCGCGCGAGGAAGTCCGCGTCGCGCTTGTTGCGAGTCAATAGCTCGGCCACCGCGCGCAGGAGGCGATCGCCCGCCTCGTGCCCGAGCTGATCGTTGATCCGCTTGAAGCCGTCGAGATCCCAGATCGTGTAGGTGAGCGGCCGGCCGTGCCGCAGCCAAGTCTGATGCTCCTCCAGGAGCCGGCGCTCGTAGGCGTAGCGGCTGTGCGTGCCCGTGAGCGGATCGAGCAGCAACTGTCGCTCTTGCGACGCGCAGAGCTCCGCGAGATCGTGAGTGCGGGTCTTCAGGCGGCCCACCTCCTGCTGGAGCGCCGTCGAGCGCGCCTCGCTCTCCGCGCTGCGCCGCTCCTCGTTCTTGCGGAAGTCGTGGAGCTGTTTCGTCACCGTGTCGAGGCGCGTCTGCACCTTGCTCTTGAGCGCGCCGATGTCGGGGCTCTCGTCGACGTCGCGCAGCAATCGGCTCATCTCCGCCGCGACGTCCCGCTCGAGACCGTCCGTGTCGTTTACGCGGCTCTGCGCCGCGCCGGTTTGCCAGCTCGTCCATGCCTCGAGCAAGGCGAGCTGGTGCGTGATCTGCTCGAGAAAATCCTCGAGCTCGTTGCGCTGCGAGCGCAGCCGCTCCACGACGGCGCCGACGTCCCGCGCGAGGTCTTCCAAGAGCTCGCCCCAGCCGCCCGGCGCGATGCCCGCGGCGAGCCGGTCGGAGAGCGCCATTTCCGCCGCGCCGAATCCAGGCACGCGCCCGAGCGCGCGCACGAGACCGGCGAGCAGCTTCGGAAGGTCCGGCAGTGTCTGCTTCTGCGCGGTCGATTCATGGACCTTGAGCGCGCGCACGAGCGACGTCGTGCTCGTGTCGAGGTGCGGCAGCGCGCCCTTGGTGCGCAGCGATTCGACGAGCGGCCCCAGGGCATGGTCGAGCTCGTCGCTTTGGCCCATCGCGGCGACCGCCACGCGGCTCGCGGCGGCGCGCAGCGCCGTCTCGAGCTCTGCCCACTCGCGCTCTTTCGTCTCGAAATCGCGGACGAGCTCGCGATAACGGCTCTTCCACTGCAGGTCTGACGCGGGCTCGGCCATAAGCGCCAAGGATCGCCCAAGCGCGGCGCCGCAAACTGCGGACTGCGTCGTAAAAGCCCACTCACGTTGCGGACGCGGTCGGCCGGTCCGGCCGTGGCTGCCGGGCCGATTACCCGATAAAGTGGCCCCGATTCGGGCAAAGCGAGCTTCCGCCATGAAATCGCGCGCTTCGTCGGCCGCCCTGCTCCTGGCGGCACTATGGGGTCTGGGGCTCGTCGAGCCCGCGAGCGCCCAGATGGTGCAGATTCCCGGCACGTCGGTCGCGATGACGCCTCCGCCGGGCTTCAAGCTGTCGCGCACCGGTCTCGAGGATCCGGACAGCGGGTCGAGCGTGTCGGTCGCCGAGATGCCCGCGGACGGTTTCGCGAAGCTTGCCGCCACGTTCGCGTCGCCGAAGACCGCGTCGGCGGGGTTCGCCGGGCAAGGCATCAAGATCACGCGCATCGAGCAGATCGCCGTGGAGGGCGGCCAGATTCCGCTCGCCATCGGCGACCAGTCGCAGAGCGGCCAGCAGCTCACCAAGTACATCGCGGTGATGGGCGGCCCCATGCTCCACACGAACGCCGTGCTCATCACGTTCAACCTCACGAGCACGAGCCGCGTGCGTCAGGGCGACGTGGAGGCGGCGCTCAAGTCGGTGCGGCTCGCGCGGGTGCCCACCACCGAGGAGAAGGTCGCGGGACTGCCGTTCAAGTTCAACGCCGTGGCGCCGTTCCACACGGCGGACGTGTTCTCGAACGGCACCGCGCTGCTCACCACCTACCAAGGCTCCG
>Ga0137409_10004127_pt1 | contig 15305 bp, 9 predicted proteins | sample CZODoug1_16funga_FD_122059 | JGI IMG/M metagenome (GOLD analysis project Ga0137409, IMG submission 122059) | Vadose zone soil fungal communities from Angelo Coast Range Reserve, California, USA - CZODoug1_16fungal (Hybrid Assembly) | ecosystem: Environmental > Terrestrial > Soil > Vadose zone... | reverse complement strand
TCGGCGATCGGCATTGCCGGCATGGACCGGCTGGTGCGCTTCAACGTGCTGGCGATGTCCGGCCGCGCGGTCGAGGCGGCAGGCGACGTCGACACGCTGTTGCTGGACAAGACCGGCACCATCACGCTCGGCAACCGGCAGGCGACGGCGTTCCGCCCCGTGCGCGGCGTCACCGAGCAGGAATTGGCCGATGCGGCGCAACTTGCGTCCTTGGCTGACGAGACTCCGGAAGGCCGCTCGATCGTCGTCCTGGCCAAGGAGAAATACGGCATCCGCGGCCGCGACATGAAGGAGCTCGCTGCGACCTTCGTGCCCTTCACCGCGCAAACCCGCATGAGCGGCATCGACGCTGGATCCTCCTCGGTGCGCAAAGGCGCGGTGGATGCCATCCTGAACTATATCGGCGGCGGGACCGCCCAAACCATGGCCAGTGGCAACGCGGTCCGCGCCCTGCAGCCGACCGTCAACTCGGAAGCGGCCCGCGAACTCCAGAGCATAGCCGACGAGATCGCGAAGGAGGGCGGTACGCCGCTGGCGGTGGCGAAAGATGGCCGCCTGCTTGGCGTCATCCATCTCAAGGATATCGTCAAGGGCGGTATCCGCGAACGCTTTGCCGAACTTCGCCGGATGGGCATCCGCACCGTGATGATAACAGGCGATAACCCGATGACGGCAGCCGCGATTGCCGCCGAAGCAGGCGTCGACGATTTCCTGGCGCAGGCAACCCCTGAAGACAAGCTGAAGCTGATCCGTGACGAGCAGGCCAAGGGCAAATTGGTCGCGATGTGCGGCGACGGCACCAACGACGCGCCTGCACTGGCGCAGGCCGACGTCGGCGTCGCCATGAACACCGGCACGCAGGCCGCGCGCGAGGCCGGCAACATGGTCGATCTCGACTCCAATCCGACCAAACTGATCGAGGTGGTGGAGATCGGCAAGCAGTTGCTGATGACCCGCGGCGCGCTCACCACGTTCTCGATCGCCAACGACGTCGCGAAGTATTTCGCGATCATCCCGGCGATGTTCCTGGCTTTCTATCCGCAGCTCGCGGTGCTCAACGTCATGCATCTGGCAAGTCCGCAGAGCGCCATCCTGTCGGCGATCATCTTCAATGCGTTGATCATCATCGCGCTGATTCCACTGGCCTTGAAAGGCGTGGCCTATCGCGCCATCGGGGCCGGCGCGCTGTTGCAGCGTAACCTGCTGATCTACGGCCTCGGCGGCATCATCATTCCCTTTATCGGCATCAAGGCCATCGATCTCGTCGTCGCGGCTTTGCATCTGGCCTGACAACACCGTCATTGCGAGCGCAGCGAAGCAATCCAGAGGCACAAAGAAAAGATGGATTGCTTCGTCGCTTCGCTCCTCGCAATGACGGAAAACTCTGAGGAGACACACCATGCTTCGAGAAATTCGCCCCGCCATCATCATCCTGGTCCTGCTGACGCTGATTACGGGCCTCGCCTATCCCCTCGCCATGACCGCGATTGCGGGCGTGATCTTTCCGAAACAGGCGCAGGGCAGCCTGATTGAGAAGGATGGCAAGGTGGTCGGCTCCGCCCTGATCGGGCAGGAGTTCAAGGACGACAAATACTTCCATGGCCGGCCCTCGGCGACCTTGGCGCCCGACCCCGCCGATTCCACCAAGACGGTGCCGGCACCCTACAATGCCGCCAATTCGGGTGGCTCCAACCTCGGCCCGACCAGCAAGGCGCTGAACGATCGAATCAAGGAAGACGTTTTCAAGTTGAAAGCCGAGAATCCTTCCGCGGCCGTTCCGATCGATCTCGTCACCACGTCCGGCAGCGGCCTCGATCCCGATATCTCGCCGGAGGGTGCGCTGTTCCAGGTGCCTCGGGTCGCCAAGGCGCGGAATATGCCGGAAGACCGGGTCCGCCAACTGGTTACGGAGAACACGAAAGGCCGCTTAGCCGGCTTGCTCGGCGAACCGCGGGTCAACGTGCTGGCGCTGAATCTGGCTTTGGACGCGGCTGCATCCAAATAGATGCCACCTAGGCGGCATCGGGCGTGAGGACTATATTGCCGTATGGCAAATCAACGCCACGACCCTGAAAAAAGACCCTCGCCGGATGCGCTTCTGGAAGCCGCCCGGCGAGAGAACGATCAGGCCGGTCGCCTCAAGATTTTCGTCGGTGCCGCTCCCGGCGTCGGCAAGACCTATGAGATGCTGCAGAGCGCACGCGCCAAACTCAAGGCCGGCGTCGATGTCGTGGTCGGCGTCGTCGAAACCCATGGACGGGCTGAGACGGAAGCGTTGCTGCAAGGTCTTGAAGTTCTCCCGCGCAAGCGGCTTGAGTACAAGGACCAGATTCTCGAAGAGATGGACCTCGACGCGCTGATCGCGCGTCATCCGCAGATTGCGTTGGTCGATGAACTCGCCCACACCAACGCGCCGGGCAGCCGCCATCCGAAGCGCTATCTCGACGTCGAGGAACTGCTGTCCTGCGGTATCGACGTCTACACCGCGGTCAATATCCAGCATATCGAGAGCCTCAACGACGTGGTCGCCCAGATCACCCATGTGCGGGTGCGCGAGACCGTGCCGGACTCGGTGTTCGATCGTGCGGACGCCATCGAACTGATCGATCTGACGCCGGACGATCTGATTCAGCGGCTCAAGGAAGGCAAGGTCTATGTTCCCAAACAGGCCGAGCGCGCGCTCGAGCATTATTTTTCGCCGGGAAATCTGACCGCGCTGCGCGAACTGGCGCTGCGGCGCACCGCCGAGCGCGTCGACGAACAACTGCTCACGCATATGCAGGCCAACGCGATCGCGGGGCCCTGGGCCGCCGGCGAGCGCATCCTGGTTTGCCTCAGCGAGGATCCGCGGGCGGCGGGGCTGGTTCGCTACACCAAGCGGCTGGCGGACCGGCTGCACGCGCCCTGGACTGCGCTCAGCATTGAGACGCGGCGAAGCCTGCAATTGACCGACGAGCAACGCGACCGGCTTGCCGACACCTTGCGATTGGCCGAGGCATTGGGCGGCGAGGCGCTGACCATTCCCGGCGTCGGTCGCCGCATTGCCGATGACGTGATCAACTTTGCCCACGCCAACAATGTGACCCAGATCATCATCGGCAAGTCGACACGTTCCTGGTGGTTCGAGCTTACGCGCGGCTCGGTGGTGCATGACCTGGTGCGGCGCGCCGGCAATATCAGCGTCAACGTCATCGCCGGCGACGAGCCGTCGACCAGTCCAACTGCCAAAACCGGAGTACAGACGGCGGCACGGCCCGAGCCATTCGATATCAGGTCCTATCTGATGGCGCTGGCTATCGTGGCAGTCGGCCTCGTTGCTGCCGAGCTGATCCATCCATGGTTCGGCATCGAGAATGTCGATCTCGTGTTCCTCACGGCAGTGGTCAGCGTGGCCGTTCGCTTCGGCCTGTTGCCGTCGTTGCTGGCCAGCGTGGCAGCGTCGCTCTGCTACAATTTCTTCTTCTTGCCGCCGGTCTACACTTTCACCATCACCGATCCGACCAACGTCGCGGCCTTTTTCTTCTTTATGCTGATCGCGGTTCTGGTCTCCAATCTCGCGGCGCGGGTGCGCACGCAGGCCGTGAGTGCGATCGGCAGGGTGCGGACCACGGAATCGCTCTATGCTTTCAGCCGCAAGCTCGCGGGCACCGCGACGCTCGATGATGTGTTGTGGGCGACCGCTTACCAAATCGCGCTATTGCTGAAAGTGCGTGTGGTTCTGCTGTTGCCCGAGGAGAGCGTCTTGACGGTAAAGTCGGGATATCCGCCCGAGGATCAGCTCGATAAGGCCGATCTTGCCGCCGCGAACTGGGCCTGGAGCAACGACCGCCCGGCCGGACGCGGTTCGGATACGCTGCCGGGCGCCAAGCGGCTGTTTCTGCCGATGCGGACGGGCCGCGGGGCGATCGGTGTCATCGGCATCGACGACGATAAAACAGGCCCGCTGTTGACGCCGGACCAGCGCCGTCTGCTCGATGCGCTGGTGGACCAGGGCGCGCTGGCGATCGAACGGGTACTGCTGGTCGAGGATATGGACCGCGTCAAGCGCAATGTGGAGTCCGACCGCTTGCGCGCGGCGCTCTTGACCTCGATCTCGCACGATCTGAAGACGCCGCTGGCGTCCGTTCTCGGCGCCGCCAGTACGATGCGGGATCTCTCCAGCGGTTTGACCGATGCTGAGAAGCGCGATCTGCTCGCGACCGTGATCGACGAATCCGAGCGGCTCAACCGGTTCATCGCCAATCTACTCGACATGACCAAGCTGGAATCCGGCGCCATCGTGCCGAACACGGCGCGGCATGATATCGGCGAGATCGTTGGCAGCGTGTTGCGGCGCGCCAGCAAGATCCTCGCGCGTCACCAGGTCTCGCTCGAGCTTGCGGCGGATTTGCCGATGCTGGAACTCGACGCGGTACTGTTCGAACAGGTGCTGTTCAATCTGCTGGATAACGCGGCGAAATATGCACCCGTGGACACCACGATATCGATCCGGAGTCTGCGGGATAAGGATTGGGTGTCGCTGCAGGTCCTCGACGAAGGCGAAGGCATCCCGCCGGCGGAGCTGGAAAGCGTGTTCGACAAGTTCTATCGCGCACAAAAGGGCGACCATGTTCGCCCGGGCACTGGCCTCGGGCTCGCGATTTCCCGTGGCTTTGTCGAGGCCATGCATGGCACGATTTCCGCCGCCAACCGCGCCGATCGAAGCGGTGCGGCGTTGACCATCCGATTGCCGATTCCGGCGGCATCGGAAGCGCTGGACACCGCCGCATGAACGCCACGCAGATCAAGGTCCTTGTCATCGACGATGAACCGCCGATCCGCAAATTGTTGCGGATGGGTCTGAACACGCAAGGTTACGAAATCCTGGAAGCCTCCAACGGCAAGCTGGCTCTCGAATTACTGGCCCAGAACCCTGCGCTCATCATTCTCGATCTCGGCCTGCCGGATATCCAGGGCCACGAATTGCTGCGCATGATCAGAGGGCGCAACGACAGCGTGCCCATCGTGGTGCTCTCGAGCCGCGGCGATGAGGCCGGAAAGGTCCAGGCGCTCGATCTCGGCGCCGACGATTACCTGACAAAACCGTTCGGGATGGATGAACTGCTGGCCCGCATGCGCGCGGCGCTGCGGCATCAATTGCAGGTCCATGGCGAGCGCCCGGTGTTTCGATCCGGAAATCTCTCGGTCGATCTGGTGCGCCGCATCGTCAAGGTTGGCGACAAGGATATAAAGCTGTCGCCGAAGGAGTACGATTTGTTGCGCGTGCTGGTGCAGCACGCCGGCAAGGTGCTGACCCACAGATTCCTGCTGAAGGAATTGTGGGATGAACTGACCGACGCGCAATATCTGCGGGTCTATGTGCGCCAACTTCGGCAGAAGATCGAAGCCGATCCGGAGCGTCCGCAATTCGTGCTGACCGAAACCGGAATTGGCTATCGGCTGAGGGCAGCTGACTAGTTCAGTCAGTTTCTCGGCAACGGAAGTGCGCTCCCTCTCGCCTTGTGGGAGAGGGTTGGGGTGAAGGGTTCAGCTCTATCGTGAGAGCGTAACCCCTCACCCGGATCGCATCTGTCGATGCGACGTAGCCGAAGCTTCGCTTCGGCGTCCTTTTCCAAGAACGGCCGCCGAAGGCGGCCTATGCTCTCCCACAAGGGGAGAGGTGAAGTCACGAACGCTCCGACTCGACTTCGCGGGAACCATCTTCACGCGCGAAGATTATTTTCCCTTAACTGGGAGAATAGTCATGGCACGGAAGTATTCGAAGACGGCATCCGCCAAGGTCGGTCGCGCAATGAAGAAGCGCAAGGCCGGTACCTTGAAGAGCGGGCGATCGGGCAGGAAGGTCAAGAGCCGCAAACAGGCGATCGCGATCGGTCTTTCCGAGGCGAGGGCCGCGGGAGCGAAGGTGCCGAAGAAGGCTTCGAAGAAAAAGGGCAAGAAGCGCAAAGCGAAGCACTAGGTTTGATCGTCATTGCGAGCGAAGCGAAGCAATCCATGGGGCGTGTCCCGCTGCTTGGATTGCTTCGCTTCGCTCGCAATCACGGGAGGGAAGGCGAGCCTTCAGCCCGCCTTGTGCGACCGAGTGATGCGCCTTCTTGGCGGGACGATGCGCGGCGCTTGGTCGAGGCCGGATAAAGCAAAGATCAGGCATGACACGAGGGAAAGCTTCAGGGACCCTTTCCAATGGGCGCGAACGGCCATTACAATCTCCGGCTTGTTGTGCGTTGGAGGAATTCGGGAACTTTCAACGACTGCCGGGGGTTTTGGTTCCGGCCCTTGCTGTCGGACCGCAGCGGGCTGCTTCTTCATTTGGCGTGGGATTTGATCGTGTCGTTGAGAAACCTCTCCACCTACAGAAAAAAGCGCGATTTCGAAAAGACCGCGGAACCAAGCGGGGAGGGCAAGATAGCGCCTTCGAAGCAGCGACGGTTCGTGATCCAGAAGCATGACGCCAGCCGGCTGCACTACGATCTGCGGCTGGAGTTCGACGGCGTCTTCAAGTCCTGGGCGGTCACGCGCGGCCCCTCGCTGGATCCGCATGACAAGCGGCTGGCGGTGGAGGTGGAAGATCATCCACTGGACTACGGCGATTTCGAAGGCACCATTCCAGAGGACCAGTATGGCGGCGGCACCGTGCAGCTCTGGGACCGCGGCTATTGGGAATCCGACGACCCGGAGCGGGGCTTCAAGAAGGGCGATCTGAAATTTACGCTGCATGGCGACAAGCTTCATGGCAGTTGGGTGCTGGTGCGCATGCGCCACGACCGCAATGGCGGCAAGCGGACCAACTGGCTGCTGATCAAGCATCGCGACGATTTTGCCAAAGAAGGCCAAGCCAACAATATCCTCGACGAGGACCGATCGGTCGCGTCGGGACGCTCGATGCAGCAGATCGCCGCAGGTAAAGGCAAAGCGCCAAAACCCTTTATGACGGTGAAGTCCGGCCCGGCCAAGGCCGACGCGGTCTGGCATTCAAACCGGGGAGATGCCGCGGAGGCGCGGGCGGAGAACAAGGCGGCCGCATCGCCGGCAACGAAGCCGCGCCAAGGCAAAAAGGTCAGCGCGCTGCCGGAGTTCGTCGCGCCGCAGCTTTGTAAGTTGGTCGATCGTCCACCTGCGGCAGATGGATGGTGCCATGAAATCAAATTCGACGGCTACCGGGTGCAGTTGCGTGTCGAGGATGGCAAGGCCACGCTTAAAACCCGCAAAGGGCTGGACTGGACCGATAAATTCGAGGCCATCGCCAAGGAGGGAAACTCACTTCCGGACGTCCTGATCGACGGCGAGATCGTCGCGCTCGACCACAACGGCGCGCCGGATTTCTCGACGCTGCAGGCCGCCCTTTCCGACGGCAAGACCGACGAACTCATCTTCTTTGCATTCGATCTGCTGTTTGCCGATGGCGAGGATCTTCGCCGGCTGTCGCTCGGAGAACGTAAGCAGCGATTGAGGGAATTGCTGGAGGCGAGGCCAAAGGCCAAGGCAAAATTGATCCGCTATGTCGAGCATTTCGAAACCGGCGGCGACGCCATCCTGCAATCGGCCTGCCAGCTTTCGCTGGAAGGCATTATCTCAAAGAAGCTCAGCGCGCCCTATCATTCCGGTCGCTCCGAGAACTGGACCAAGGCGAAATGCCGGGCCGGTCACGAGGTCGTGCTGGGCGGCTGGAAAACCACCAACGGCAAATTCCGCTCGCTGATGGCGGGCGTGTATCGCGGCGATCATCTGGCCTTTGTCGGCATCGTCGGTACCGGCTTTGGGCAGGACAAGGTCAGGCGCATCATGCCGACGCTGAAGGCCGCGGCGTCAAACCAGAGTCCGTTCGGCGGCAAGGATGCGCCGAAGAAGACCCGGGATGTGCATTGGCTGAAGCCCGAGCTCGTCGCCGAAATCGAATTCGCCGGCTGGACCGACGGCGGCAATATACGGCAGGCTGCATTCAAGGGGCTGCGCCAGGACAAGCCGGCCGATGAAGTGGAGGCGGAAAAGCCGGCCATGACCAAAATCGCCAAGCCCGCCGGGAAGATCGTCGCCAAGACCGGCAAGTCCACGACCGGCAAGTCCGCAGACAGCAAATCCGCTACCGTCATGGGCGTGGTTATTTCAAAGCCCGACAAGGAGCTGTGGCCGGACGCGGGTGACGGCGAGGGAGTGACAAAACTCGAACTCGCCCGCTATTTCGAGGCGGTGGGCGGCTGGATGATCGGCCATCTGAAGGGGCGGCCATGTTCCGTGGTCCGTGCGCCCGACGGTATCGGCGGCGAGCGCTTCTTTCAGCGCCACGCCATGCCCGGGACTTCGAACCTGCTGGAGCTGGTCAAGGTCTCCGGCGATCGCAAACCTTATTTGCAGATCGATCGCGTCGAAGGGCTTGCCGCTGTGGCGCAGATCGGCGGTCTCGAATTGCATCCGTGGAATTGCGCGCCGGATGCGCCTGACGTGCCGGGGCGGCTGGTATTCGATCTCGACCCCGCGCCGGAAGTCGAATTCACCGATGTCATCGAGGCCGCCAAGGATATGCGGCAGCGTCTCGCGGATCTTGGCATGGAGAGTTTCTGCAAGACCACCGGCGGCAAGGGGCTTCACGTGGTGACGCCGTTGGCCTACGGCGCAAAAGACAAGGTAAGCTGGAAAGAGGCCAAGGCCTTCGCGCAAGGCGTTTGCCAGTGGATGGCCGACGAAGCCCCGGAGCGTTATCTGGTCAACATGTCGAAGAAGCTGCGCAAGGGAAAGATCTTCCTCGATTATCTCCGCAACGACCGGATGGCGACGGCGGTCGCCGTGCTGTCGCCGCGAGCACGCGACGGCGCGACGGTCTCGATGCCGCTGACATGGCCGCAGGTGCGTGGCGATCTCGATCCGAAACGCTACACGGTTCACACCGTGCCGGCGCTGCTCGCCAAGACCAAGGCGTGGGACGGTTATGATGACGCCGCGTCATCGATAAAGGCCGCGATCAAGAAGCTGACCGCTCGGAAATGATGACGACGTTGGTTGGCGCAATTGATCACCGTCGTTGGATCAGTTACCGCCGTCATACTCCGCGAAGGCGGAGTATCCAGTATTCAAGAGGAATTGTGATCTTATCACCGGCGCTGCGGCGTACTGGATCGCCCGCCTGCGCGGGCGATGACGGCCATTGTTGGCAATTCCCAACAAAATGATCGGGACCCAGCATCGCCGAGTCCCGAACCATTTTCGACTTCAAGACTTAGAGTCTTCCAAGCAGCAGCAGGATTAACAGGATCACAATGATGAGGCCGAGGCCGCCGCCGCCGTAATATCCGGTGCCGTAGAACGGTCCGCCACCGATGCCGCTGAAGCCGCCAAGCAGGGCGATAACAAGAATGATCAGGATGATAGTTCCGATGGACATGTAGTGTGTCTCCTCCAGCCTGGCAGTCGGCACCTGTTGCTCTGCCATCCGCCGAAAAAACGAACGGGAACCCATAAGGTTCCGGTTTTGCAACCGCATTTATTCGGCTTCCTCTTTCTTTCGGACAATGTGGAATTACATGGTGTCGGATCAACCCGGGATCTTGAAATGTCCGCACCTCTCATCGTTTCGATTCCGCATCGCCTCGGCCGCGAGGAAGCAAGCCGCCGTCTCAAGGCCGGATTGACGCGCGCCGCTTCCAGCGTCCCGGTGCTGAAAGTCGATGAAGAGCGATGGGAAGGCGATCGCATGATCTTTCGCGTGCGCGCGCTCGGACAGGCCGCCTGGGGTCATCTCGATGTGGCGGACGATCATGTCCGGCTGGAAGTAACGCTACCCTGGCTGCTGCAGCGATTTGCGCAGGCCGCCCAGATCGCGATCAAGAATCGCGGCAATCTGCTGCTGACCAAGCGATAGTTGACGAACAAGCGATCAGGCGCGGGCACGTTTCCGCAAAGGCTTCAAGGCGCCTTCGAATCTGGCCTTCAATACCGCGACCGGCAGATGCCGGAAAAGCGCAGAGAAGGGTATCTCCGCTCCGACGCCGATGCCTTCCACGGAATAGCCGTCGACATTGAGCGTCGCATCGAAGGCTTCCGCGCGGGGCCAGTCCCGGCCGCCTTGCGAGAACCCAGCGAATGATTTCGCAACGGCCACAATCGCCGTCTCGCGGCCATGGCGGCGTGCGAAGGCAATGATGTGGTCGCGGTGCGGCCCGGTCACTTCCAACGACAGGTAGTCGCCATGCGTGAAGACGTCGGCGAGTTCGGTCCGCAGCTCCAGCAGGCTGCGGGTCCACGCCAGCTTCAGATGACCACTCGGCCAGTTTTGCGTGAGGCTTTGCCAATCCGGATTCTCGACCGACGCCAGCACGGCAGCGCGTTCCGTAAAATCCACCGGCCGCCGGTTGTCGGGATCGACCAGCGACAGATCCCAGAATTCCGTTCCCTGGTAGAAATCGGGCACGCCCGGCATCGTGGCCTTTAGCGTGACCTGACTGAGCGAATTCAGCGCACCCAGCAGCGAGACACGTTGCGCCAGCGTCTCCAGCGAAGTCAGAAAGTCGGCCGCGGCTGAACGATCCAGAATGCGTTCGATAAATGTCTGCAACCCCGCTTCATAGGCCAGGTTGGGATTGAGCCAACTGGTTTCCTGCTTGCCCTCGCGTGCCGCCTTCAGCGCATAGGCCTGCATCCGCTCCAGAAATTCGTCGTCGCGTTGGCCCAATGGCCACGCGCCGAGCAGCGCCTGATACAGCATGTATTCGAACGTCGCTGACGGCGCGCGCATCTCACCCTCGATGACGAGATGCGGCGCGTTCAGTATTTTCCACCGTGCGACGGCGCTGGTCCATTCACCGGGAATTTCAGCCAGCGCCAGCAATCGCGCGCGGGCGTCCTCGCCGCGTTTGGTGTCGTGCGTCGCCGTCGCGGTCATGCCATGCGGCCACTCCCTGGCGCGAATCGTCATGGTGTCGTGGAATGTTTCGACGGGGAGCGCCCTCGCTGAGGGATCGCCGCCGACCTCGTTGAGCGCGAGCAGGCGGTGATAGCGATAGAAGGTGGTATCCTCCAGCGATTTCGCCATCATCGGCCCGGTGAACTGCTGCACCTTCAGGGCAAAGCGGCGCAGGCGCGGCGCGCTATGCGCAGGCCCACCCGGCTTGATCAGATCCATGGTCAGCGTATCGCGCAGGAATTCAAAAATGCCCTCGTCGGCGGCAAACCAGTCCGCGCGTGCTTTCTCGATCGTGTCCGAAATCAGCTTGCGGTCATGAATTGTTGGATCCGCCGACGTCAGATAGGTGCGATAGACCGGAAAATGCAGGACGTAGAGCTCGAGCGCCTGCCGCAAGCTGTCGGCGGAATAGTCGCGGGTGGAATAATGCCCACTGGCGATCCGCGCGAGCAGACGCGCCAGCACTGTGAACTCGCTGGTCAGCAAGGTCTCGAGCACCCGGCGTTTGGCGTCCTTCAGGATCGGCTCTAATTTGGGCGGCCTGTTGCTGATCTGCCGCCACACCTCGTCGAGCTGGTCGAGACCAGCGCCTTCGATCAGAACGTGCGTGATGACATTCAGCCATTCATAGCCGGTGGTGCCGTGGACGCCGGCGAAGGGATGCAGCTTCTCATGTTCGCCGAGAATTTTCTCGATCACCATGTAGAACGGCTTGGCGTCTTTCCCCTGCGCATCGCGGATCAGGCGGCGCAGGCGCTGGAAATATTGCGCGGGATCGCGCAGGCCGTCGATGTGATCGAGCCGCAGGCCCTGCAACCTGCCTTCGGCGATGAGCTTCTTGACGAGGCTATGGGTGGCGTCGAAGGTAGCTGCATCCTCGACCCGCAATCCCGCGAGCGTGTTGACGTCGAAGAAGCGCCGATAGTTGATGTCGCTGGAAGCCAGTCGCCAATGCCCGAGCTTGTAGTGCTGACGCTCCAGCAGATGATGCAGCGCCGAGATCTGCGCGGCACGATCCGGCCCGGCACGATAGGCCTGCAGCCCGCGCGCGATAATGTCGGCGCCCCCGGCGATGGCTTTCAACTCGGCCTTGAAGGCGGGCGCTTGCTTGCGATTGGGATGACGCAATCCCTTGTAGCGCGAGGCAAGCTCAAGAATGCGTTTTCCTGCCGCGCTATCTTCGGCCCCGGCTTCTCTCACGATGGCGCGCAACATCTCGCTGTAGCGTTCGGGCGCGATCGGCAGACGATGCTCGAAATACCAGGCTGAAAAGCTGCCTTCGCCGGGATCGTAGCGAAGTTCGATCTCGCCATTTTCCAGCGCCTGCCCATAGGAAGAACCGAGAATCGGCAGCAACACGCCGCCGCGCGCTCGATACGGCAACAGGTCCCAGTCGATGTCGAACGACACTGCATGCGGCGACGCCGGACCCCACTCGAGCACATCGAGCCACCATGGATTGTCGGCGAAATGCACGCCGACATGGTTGGGCACGAAATCAAGAATAAGGCCGAGGTCGTGCTGCGCGAGCGCGCGGCTCAATCGTTCGAAGCCGGCATCGCCGCCGAGTTCCGGATTGATCTGGGTGTGGTCGACGATGTCGTAGCCGTGGGTGCTGCCCTTGCGCGCCTTCATGAAGGGCGATGCATAGAGATGCGTGATGCCAAGCGCTTTCAGATAGGGAACGATGGCGGCAGCCGCGTCGAAATCGAAGCTCGCGGTTAGTTGCAGCCGGTAGGTCGCGATCGGAATGGCCGGAGGCATTATGGCGCTTCCAGACGCCAGTACACCGACCATGGCGCAATGCGTTCGCCGGTCTCGCCGCCCCAGATCGGCCTGCCGATGGTTTCGCCTTGCGGGTGGGCGATTTCGTTGGCCGACAGGTTGGCCAGCAGCCCAAGCGTCGCGCCATCGCCCATGCGCCAGCTCGCTGTCAGCAGACCATTGTCCGCCGCCTGTGCCTGGCCGAACGTTGCGCGCGCAAGCCGGGGAACGATCTCCCGGTGGCGTATCGCGAGAAGCTCTTTCACCAGCGCCAGCCGCTGGCGTCCCGGGGGTTCATTGCGTGAGTCCCAGTCGAGTACGGCGGACCGGAATGTCGAGGAGTGAAGCGGGTCTGGAATCTCGTCGCCATGTTTCGTATAGGCTGCGGCGAATTCCTTGCGCCGGCCGTTGCGCACGGCCTCCGCCAGATCACCCCTGAAATCGCAGAAGAACGGAAACGGCGCTTTCGAGCCCCATTCTTCACCCATGAACAGCATCGGAACCATCGGCGCCAATAACGTGATCGCCAGCGCGCCTTCGATCGCGGCGGCATTCACATGGCTTTCGAGCCGGTCGCCGAGCGCACGGTTGCCGATCTGGTCATGGTTCTGCAGGAAATTGACAAAGGCGGTCGGGGTGAGTTTGCCACTCGGCTCGCCGCGTAGTCTCCCGCCACGATGCGCAGAGGCTTCACCTTGATAGACAAAGCCCGACCCCAGTGCGCGCGCGATATCGTCAAGCGGGGAGCGCTGGTAGTCGCGGTAATAGCCGTGGGCTTCGGCGGTCAGCAACACATGCCAGGCGTGATGATAGTCGTCGTTCCACTGCGCGCGGTATTTGCCGCGCGGCGGGTCTTGCACGGCATCCAGTGCGCTCGCGCTGTTGTCGTCGTTCTCGAGCACGAGATGGATGTGGCGGCCGGTCTCCGCGGCAAACTCGCCCACGGCGATGCTGAGATCATGCAGCATCGAGATTTCGCCTTGCTCGGGGATGGCGTGCACTGCGTCCAGGCGCAGCCCGTCGAAGCGATATTCGCGCAGCCAATACAGCACATTCTCGATCGCGAAGGCGCGCACCTCCGGCACCCGGTAATCGATGGCGCTGCCCCAGGGCGTCTGGGCTTCCGTAAAGAAGCCCGGCGCATATCGGCCGAGGTAGTTTCCCTCGGGGCCGAAGTGATTATAGACCACGTCGAGCAATACCATCAGCCCGCGCAGATGCGCCTCATCAATCAGGGCCTTGAGATCGTCGGGGCGTCCATAGGCACTGTCCGGCGCATACCACAGCACGCCGTCATAGCCCCAATTACGCGACCCTGCGAAATCTGCCAGCGGCATCAATTCCAGCGCGGTGATACCGGTGGCCACCAGATGATCGAGCTTGCCGATCATGGCACGGTAGGTGCCATCAGGTGTGAAGGTGCCGACATGGCTTTCGAGCACGACGGCTTCCTGCCACGGGCGTCCGCGCCAGTCCGAAGCGCGCCATTGGTAGGTGCTGTGATCGATCACTTCGCTTGGGCCTGATACGTCGTCAGGCTGAAAGGCGGACGCCGGATCGGGCACATCGATCTCGTCGTCGATCCGGAATTTATACCGCGTGCCGGCTTTGACGCCGGGGATATCGGCGGAAAACCAGCCGTCGTCGCCGCGCCGCAGGGGGCGAGATTTTTCGAGCAGCAGATCGACACGTTTCGCCGCCGGCGCCCAAAGCCGAAAAGCGGCGCCGTCCGTCGTCAGTCGTGTGCCGAAGTGCCGCCCATTCATGTCAACCCCACAAAGGCAAGCACCGAGCGGGGAGGCGCCGTTGTGTCGCTTCCCGATGCGAAATCCACGGCCTTTTGCTGCTTGTCAGTCGTGTTCAGCACCTGCTGCCAGCTCTTGTATTCCGGCATCTTCGGCAGTTTGAATCCGATCGCTTCCGGTGCGGCATTCAGCACGATGAAGATCGGTTGCTGTCCGTGCTCGGTCGGACCGAGTACATAAGCGAGAAAGCGGCCTTCCGGAAAATTCCAGTCCTGCTCCTTCATCTCCTCGGCCGCCGGCGTCAGCCACAACACGCCGTAAGATCCGTCGGCGCGGCGGCCGTCGAGCCAGCGGTGCGAGCGGATTTGCGTAAATCGTCGGCGCAATCCGGTCATGTGGCCAATGAAATCGATGAGGTCGTCGCCGTCGCGGTTGAGACCTTCCCAGCCCACCCAGCCGACCTCGTTATCCTGGCAATAGGCGTTGTTGTTACCGTTCTGGGTGTTGCCGACTTCGTCGCCGGCCAGGATCAGCGGCAGGCCCTGCGCCAGCAACAGACACGCGAGTTGGTTTTTTCGAAGCTGACGCCGCAGCGCGACAATCGCGGCGTCATCGGTCGGGCCTTCGTGGCCGCAATTGTTGCTGTGGTTGTCGCTGGAGCCGTCGCGATTGTCCTCGCCATTGGCCTCGTTGTGCTTTTCGTTGTAGCTGAACAAATCGGTCAGCGTGAAGCCGTCGTGAACGGTGATGTGATTGACGCTGGCGCGCTGGGTGCGGCCATCGTGATTGAACAGATCCGAAGAGCCGGTCATGCGGCTGGATACCTCGCCGATCAGGCTGCCTTCGCCGCTCCAGTAGCGCCGCATCGCGCTGCGATAACGGTCATTCCATTCCGACCATTG
>Ga0137409_10004126_pt1 | contig 15306 bp, 10 predicted proteins | sample CZODoug1_16funga_FD_122059 | JGI IMG/M metagenome (GOLD analysis project Ga0137409, IMG submission 122059) | Vadose zone soil fungal communities from Angelo Coast Range Reserve, California, USA - CZODoug1_16fungal (Hybrid Assembly) | ecosystem: Environmental > Terrestrial > Soil > Vadose zone... | reverse complement strand
GGACGTGGACTGGAGCTGGGACTACCACCGCGCCGTCGACGCATTTCGCCGTCATCCCAAGGTCTGCGGTTGGCTGTACACCGAGCACCACGACGTAATCAACGAATGGAACGGCTACTGGCGCTACGACCGCTCCTGGAAGGAAACGGGGTTTGGCGACATTGTGCCCGGGATGTCGCTGCGCGATCTGCACGCGCCGCTCTACATCGCGGTGGGCGATCCAGAGCTGAGCCGCACGGTTCGTCCGGGCGAGCACGTCGACGTGCCCCTGTACGCGTCGTTCCTGACCGGTAGCACATCGTTCGGCGACTCGCTAACCCTGCGTACCGAGCTCTACGGCTGGAATACACTCGGCGAACGGCGCACGTGGGACACGGCCGCGACGCGTATCCCCTACCGGCCCTGGATGTCGCGAGCCTTGCCGCCGCTCCCCGTCACCATGCCGAACGAGCCCGCCACTGTCGTGCTGGCGACGCGGCTCGTCGATGCCAAGGACTCAGTGCTACAGCGCAACTTCACGACATTCGTCGTCGCAGGCACACCGCCCGACCGCCCGAACGTGCGAGTCGCTCGGGTTCCGGCCACTGCCGTGCGGGACGGCCACTGGACACTCAAACAGTGGACCGTGCTCGGCGACCGCAAACTGAACGGCGCGGGCAGCGGATTCTTCGAGTACGCGATTCCCTGGCCGGCCGGGCTCGCCGTGAGCGACGTCGCGAGCGCGACGTTTCTGGTCGAGGCGTCCGCCAAGCGGCTGAACGGCAAGGACCGCGATTCGACGGCGTCGGACAATGGTGACTACATGCGTGGCGGTGGCTTCCACGATCCCAGTCGCAACCCGAACAGCTATCCGATGACGGGGGCCACACCGTTTCGGAGCGCGGTCACGGTGCGCGCGAACGGTGAATTGGCCGGCCGCTGGGAGCTGCCCGACGATCCCGCCGACTCGCGCGGCATCCTCAGCTGGCACGCGCAACCGCATGATGGGCATCTTTACGAAGCCGGATCGTACGGAGAGCTGCTCCGCGTGCCGATTCCCGCCGCGGCGCTCCGCGAGGGAGCCCGCACTGGAACGATGCTCGTCAGGTTGGAGGTCGATGCGGCGGCGCCGGCCCTACCCGGAGGACTCGCAATCTATGGCGCACGGTTCGGGCGGTATCCGATTGATCCGTCGGTGGTCTTTGCGCTGCGAGACACGATGAAGCACTCGCCCTTCGGACAGCTTCCCGATGGTCGGACAGTAGAAAAGTTCACGCTCACGAATGCGCACGGCATCGAAGTGCAGGTGATCACGTACGGCGCCATCATCACGTCGATCCGCACTCCCGACCGCTCCGGACGCATCGACGACGTCGTACTCGGCTTCGACAGTCTCGCGGGATATCTCAAGAACGTGCCGTACTTCGGCGCGATCGTCGGCCGGTACGCCAATCGCATCAGGAATGCGCAGTTCACCCTCGACGGCACGACGTACCACCTCGCCAAAAACATCGGAGAGAACACGCTGCATGGGGGCGTCCGCGGATTCGACAAGGTCCTGTGGACCGGCGAGCCGTTCCAAACCGACAGCGGCGCCGGCGTCACACTGCAGTACACGAGCAAGGACGGTGAAGAGGGTTACCCGGGCACGCTCGTGACACGCGTGACCTACACGCTCACGCCGCGCGATGAGCTCGTCGTGGACTATGAGGCCACGACCGACAAAGCCACGCCGTTGAATCTCTCACAGCACACGTATTGGAACCTGCACGGCACGACGGGTGGCACCATCCTCGATCACGTGTTGACGCTCGACGCGTCGGCATTCACGCCCGTCGACTCGGCGGTGATTCCCACGGGCGAGATCGCGCGTGTGGCGGGAACGCCGCTCGATTTTCGAACTGCGACGCGGATCGGCGACCGGATCGGCCAGGACAACGAGCAGTTACGGTTTGGCCGGGGATACGATCACAACTGGGTGCTCGATCGGCCAGGTGGATCGGGCCTGGTCCACGCCGCGCGCGTGTTGGAGCCGGCGAGCGGTCGCACGCTCGAGGTGAGCACGACCGAGCCGAGCGTGCAGTTCTACGCCGGCAACTTCCTGGACGGCACCATCAGGGGAAAGGGCGGGCGCGTGTACGCGCACCGGTCCGGGCTGTGCCTCGAGACACAGCATTTTCCCGACTCGCCCAATCACGCCAACTTCCCGTCGACGATCCTGCGCCCGGGCGCGACCTATCGTTCGCGCACCGTGTTCACGTTCGGAGTGGCTCGATGATCCACGTCCTCGCGCTGCTGCTGCAAATCCACGCCGCTGACTCGCTCTCGCCGAAGCCTGCCGCGCCGCCCGCTGCATGGATGAGCCTGATCGGCGCGTACGCTTCGGGCCAAGACACGCTGTACGTCTTTGAAGAAGGCGGCGCGCTCGTCGCGCTCCTCCGGCCTGCCGCGCCCAGTCGTCTCGCGCAAGCGGCGGAATCAGTCTTCACGTTCTCCGGTCCCGGACCCTACGACGCCGACCGCATCGTCTTTCGGCCAGGCGAGATCCAGGTGGGGCCGGTCGTGCTGCGGCGCCTCCAGATGGGGCCGGCGGCGGGAGGGCAGCTTCGCTTGGAGCCCGTCCGACCGGTCGCGGAGCTGCTCCGGGTCGATCGCGGGCTGACGCCACCCGCCGAGAGCACTGCGTTTCTGCCGCCCGACCTGGTGGAGCCGGGCAAAATGGATGCTACGATCCGACTCGATATCCGGTACGCGACGACGAACAACTTCCTCGGCACCGTCGTCTACTCCTCGGCCCGCGCCTTCCTGCAGCGGCCGGCCGCGCTCGCGCTCGTGCGGGCGGCGCGCGTGCTCAGGCCCCTCGGCTATGGGCTGTTGATCCACGATGCCTACCGGCCGTGGTATGTGACCAAGGTGTTCTGGGACGCGACGCCACCCGAGCACCATTGGCTCGTGGCGAATCCCGCGCAGGGCTCGAAACACAACCGCGGGGCGGCGGTGGACATCACGTTGTACGAACTCGCGACGGGACGGCCCGTCGACATGCCCTCGACCTACGACGAAGCCACGCCGCGTGCCCTCTCCGATTATCCGGGCGGCACGTCACGCCAGCGCTGGCACCGCGCCTTGCTGCGCCGCGTGTTGGAGACCGAAGGGTTCATCGTGAACCCGAGCGAGTGGTGGCATTTCGACTTTCGGGACTGGCAGCGGTATCAGATCCTGAACACGCCGTTCGAAGCGATCAGATGACGATGGGAACCGCCCGCAGGATCTAGCGTCTTGCACGCACTCGCGGACAGGTATAGCCTCTCCCGATGCGACATCGAAGCGTCATCCTCGCCGCGCTGCTGATCGGGGCGAGTGCGCCGGCCGAAGCACAGCGCACTCCAGCGCGGGCCGCCCCCACACCGAACGTGGTTCTCGTTTTGATGGACGACCTGGGCTACGGCGATCTCGGGAGCTACGGCGCGCCGGACGTGCGTACGCCGAACATCGATCGGCTGGCGCGCGAAGGTGTACGTCTGACCGACGCCTACGCCAATGGCGCCGTGTGCACGCCCACCCGCACAGCCTTGATCACCGGCCGCTACCAGCAGCGCGTTGGCCTCGAATGGGCCCTCGGTGCCTCGCCGGGAGATCGAGAGCTCGGCCTGCCCGCAACGGGGACGTCGTTGCCGGCGCTGCTCAAAGCCAACGGCTATGTCACTGGCCTCGTCGGCAAATGGCACCTCGGGTGGAAACCCGAGTTCGGGCCGATCACCCATGGGTTCGACGAGTTCTACGGGTTCCTGAGTGGCGCGCACGACTACTACACGCGTACCGCCGATGGGCCACCCGATCTGTACGAGAATACGACCCCGATCGAACCCGCCGGGTACCTGACCGACGAGATCACGCGACGTGGGGTGAGTTTCATCACGCGCCATGCGGACGGCCGGTTCTTTCTCGAAGTCGCCTATAACGCTGTGCACTGGCCGTTCGAGCCACCTGATCGGCCGCCCACCGACGCCACCCTTCGGCCCCTGCGCCAGATGCCCGACGATTCCGTCCCGGCCACGCGCCAGGACTATGTGCGCATGCTCGAGCGCGCCGATCAGGGTGTGGGGGAGATCCTCGCGGCGCTCGACCGCCGCGGCCTTACCAGCAATACGCTGGTGATCTTCACCAATGACAACGGTGGCGAGTGGCTGTCGCGCAATGCGCCCTTCTACCACCGCAAGGGGACGCTGTGGGAGGGGGGCATCCGGGTGCCGCTGATCCTGCGGTGGCCCGCGCAGCTCCCTGCCGCCAAGACCTCCGCCCAGGTCGCCATGACGTTCGATCTCACGGCATCGATCCTCTCGGCCACACGAACGCCGCTGCCCGAGAGCTACCGCGCGGACGGGATCGACCTGCTCCCCCTCCTGCGGGGTGACTCCCCGGTGGTTGACCGCAGGCTGTTCTGGCGCATCAATCGCCCCGTTCGGCAGCAGCAGGCCGTCAGGTCTGGTCGTTGGAAGTTGCTGGTCGACGGCGGTCAATACCTGCTGTTTGATCTCGCCGACGACCCGGGCGAACGCACCGATCTCGCGTCGCGGCATCCGGACATCGTCGTTGTGTTGAAGGGCGCGTTGGCTGACTGGCAGAAGGATGTCGATCAAGGACTCCGAGGACCGCGATGACCCCGACTGATCCGTCGAACCCCCTCTCGCGCCGCGAATTCGCGGAGCTCGCCTCCCTCGCCGTCGCCGGGGCCATGATGCCCGGGTTGGCTTCCCGTCCGCAGCAAGCACTTACGCTCGACGAAACCACGATCGCCCAGCTCCAGGACGGCATGAAAGCCGGACGCCTTACCTCGCGCGGCGTCGCGCAGGCCTACCTGGATCGCATCGCGGCGCTCGATCGCCAGGGGCCATCGCTGCGCGCCGTGCTCGAGACGAATCCCGAGGCGCTCGCGATCGCCGATGCACTGGACGGCGAGCGGCGCCGAGGCAAGGTGCGCGGTCCCCTGCACGGCATCCCGGTCATCGTCAAGGACAACATCGAGACGCACGACAAGATGCAGACGACCGCAGGCTCCCTCGCACTCGAGGGCAACGTCGCGGCGCGGGATGCGTCCATTGTCGAACGCTTGCGTGCCGCGGGCGCCGTGATCCTCGCCAAGGCGAACCTCTCGGAGTGGGCCAACTTCCGGTCCAACCGCTCGTCGAGCGGCTGGAGCGGCCGCGGGCGCCAGTGCCGGAACCCCTATGTGCTGGATCGTACGCCGTCGGGCTCGAGCTCCGGGTCGGCAGTGTCGGTGAGCGCCAATCTCTGCGCCGTTGCCGTGGGAACCGAGACCGACGGGTCGATCATCAGCCCGGCGAACACCTGCGGCATCGTCGGCATCAAGCCGACAGTTGGCCTGGTGAGTCGCGCGGGAATCATCCCGATCGCCCACAGCCAGGACACCGCGGGACCGATGGCCCGCACCGTGGCCGACGCCGCCGCGCTCCTCACGGCGCTGGCCGGCGTGGACCAGCGCGATCCCGCGACGGCGGACGCGCAGGGCCATGTCGCGAAGGACTACACCGCGTTTCTCGACGCGAGCGGATTGAAGGGCGCGCGTATCGGTGTCCTGGCGCGCACCGGCAACAATCCGATCGTGGACAAGGTGCTCGAGCAGGCGATCGCGGTGCTCAAGGCCCAGGGCGCCGAAGTCGTGGATCCCGCCCCAATCGAAACGGCCGGCCAGCTGGGGATGAACGAGCGCGACGTGCTGCAGTACGAATTCAAGACGGATCTGAACACCTATCTCGCCACGATGCCCGCCACCGTAAAGCCGCGCACGCTCGCGGACCTGATCGCGTTCAACGCGGCAAACGAGACCCAAGAGATGCCCTACTTCGGGCAGGAGACGTTCATCGCCGCGCAGGCCCGGGGGCCTCTCACCGAGCAGGCGTACCTCGACGCACGCGCCAAGTGCATCGAGCTGACCCGCACCAAGGGCATCGACGCGACGATGGACAAGAACAAGCTCGACGCGATGCTCGGACCCTCGGGCGGCATCGCGTCACTCGTCGACCTCGCGGGGGGCGGGGGTGGTGGGGGCGGCGCCGGCAGCTCCCAGTTCCCCGCGGTCTCCGGATACCCGCACATCACGGTGCCGGCGGGTTTCCATTTCGGCCTGCCGCTCGGCGTCTCATTCTATGGGCGCGCCTGGAGCGAGCCGGTGTTGCTGCGGCTGGCGTACGCGTTCGAGCAGGCGACCAAGGCGCGCCGGGCCCCCGGCTTTACGCCGACGCTGGCCCTGAGCTAGACACCGCCGACGGTGAAACTCCGCCGGCGAGTGCGCGTACCCTTGCCATGAATACACGCCGCCTGATCGTCTCAGCCGCGGTTGGCCTCGCGATCGTCGCCGGTGTTATCAGCTACGTTCTGCTTCCCTCGCGCCATGCTTTCCAGCCGGAAGTACGGATCCAAACCGAGGACTACGCGCAGGTACGCAGACATTTTCGCACAACGCTGCTGCGTTCAGCGCCATCACCACAGCGCGACGTCTTTGCGTTGCGGCCACCGGACTATGTCGACGAGATCGAGTACCCGTCTGGCGGGCTGCGCCTGAAAGCATGGATCGCCGGGCACCGGGATGCCCGTCAGAGACTGCCTGCCGTCCTGTTCCTGCACGGGGGCTTTGAATTCGGCGCCGCCGACTGGGACATGGCGGTGCCGTACTGGCAAGCGGGCTTCGTGGCCATGGCGCCGATGCTGCGCGGCGAGAACGGGCAGCAAGGCACCTTCTCGTTCCTCTACGATGAGGTTGACGATGTGCTAGCGGCGGCGGAGTACTTGAGCAAGCAGCCCGCCGTCGATCCGGATCACATCTACCTCGCCGGGCACAGCGCCGGCGGAACCTTGACGCAGCTGGCGGTGGAGGCGTCGTCGCGCTTCCGCGCTGCCGCGTCGTTCGATGGCTCACCCGATCAGCAGCTGCTGTACAACGGCAGCGCCACGAAACCGGGAAGTCACCGCGAACTGGTCTTCGATCCACTGGATTCAGCCGAGTTGCAGGTGCGTTCGCCGCTGGCATATGTGAACAGCTTGAAGGCGCCGATCCGGTTGTACTACAGCTACGAGGCGGCTCCGCTCAACGAGCGATCGAGCCAGCGATTCGCGGAGCTCGCGCGCGCGCAGGGACAGGACGCCAAAGCGATTCGGGTGTGGGGCAGCCACATGTCTCACGTCGCGCGCGCATTGCCACAGAGTATCGCATTCTTCAAGCAGAGCCTCGGCGAAAAGTCCGCACTGCTCACGTCCCGGACGGTTCCCCGGCTGACTCCGAGTCTGAAAGGAAACACGACGTTCACGCTGAGAGGCCACGACAGTGCTCATGTCGTAACGCTGGCGGGCTCATTCAACGGCTGGGATTCGCAGCATTACTTGTGCGGGAAGGACAGCGGCGCCTGGCTGTGCCACGTTGACCTTCCCGCCGGCAAGTACCTCTACCAGTTCGTCGTGGACGACGAATGGATCAACGATCCCGATAACCCGGCGCTCGAAGACAGCGGCAACGGCGGCCCGGCATCGGTGATCGTGAAGCGCTAGGCGGCCTCAGCGGGTTCGCGCCACCTCGAACAGGTACTCCACGTACGACCGCACGCCGCCGTCGATCCCCTGCACCTTGGGATTGGTGGACTCGATCACGTAATACTCGTCCGGCGCATGCGCGCCGCTGCCATGGCCCAGGCCAAAGTGACCAGCTGCGAGCTTGAGCGGCTCGCCCGTGAAGACATAGCCGGGCCAGGAGCCCGCGTTCCGCGGCAGTAGAATTGGGTCGATCCGCGAGCGGCGATAGACTGCCTCCTGGGCCCGAATCACCATCGCGTCCCGGGGCGTGCTCGTGGGATCGTAGCCGCCCGACATGTTGACCTCGATGTCGCCGAAGCCGCGCTTGGCGAGATGCGCCTTGAGCGCGGCGAGCGCGTCGGCGGCGGTCATGTCTGGGACCAGGCGAAGATCGAGCTTCGCGACCGCCCGGTGGGGCAGAATCGTCTTCCCGCCGGGGCCGGTGTACCCGCCCACGAGACCTTCGATGTTGACGGTAGGCCGGGACATCAACAGCTCCAGCGCCTCGGTCCAGCTCACATCGCGCACCCAATGCTCGACGCCGAGTAACCGCTTGGCGCCGGCCTCGTCGAGGCGAGCGGCGGCGGCGGCGATCATCGCCTTTTCGTCCGCCGAGAGCGGCCGCGCCTTGTCGGCGAAGTTGTCGATCGCGGGATCGTTGCCGTCCGCCGAGACCAGCGTCCCGAGCGCCTGCACCAGGTGCCACGCCGGACTATCGATTCGCGCCTTGTTGCTCGAGTGAATGTCCGTGCGCGGACCCCTGCCCCACTTTTCGCCGCTCGACACGAGCTCGACCTCGATCACCCCTTTGGCACCGAGCGTCATCGTGACCTGGCCATCGAGCCCCTGCGACGCGGACGGCATGAAAATCCCGGCCGTTTTTTGCAGCGCCGCGAGCACCTCGGGCCGCCGCACGATCTGCGGGAAGTGCGGCGAGCCGATCTCTTCTTCACCTTCGGCGACCAGCACCAGGTTCACGGGGAGCTTCCGGCCCGCGGCGCGAATCGCGTGAAGCGCGGCGAGGAACGTGGCCTCGGGACCCTTCTGATTTACCGCACCCCGCCCCATGACGACCTTGCCGAGGCCCGGTTTGTCCACGAGCGCGGCGTCCCACGGCGGCGACGACCATTCCGCCGGATCCACCTGCTTGACGTCGTACATGAAGTAGAGGCCGAGCGTCTTGGGCGCGCCCGAGTCGAGCGTGGCGAAGATGCCCGGCTGGCCGTCGCTCGGGATCTTCGTCACTTGCTGAAAGCCCGCGTCGCGCAACAGCCGCATCGTCAGCTCGCAGCCTTCGTTCATCCCGCGATTCTCGGCGGCGATCGACGGCTGTCGCATCCATTCCTGTAGCCGCTGCACCGATTCGTCGTGGCGGCGCTCGATCTGCGCATAGATGGGCGCGAGATCGGACTGTTGGGGGCGAATGAAGGGCGGCAACGTCACGGCCGCGGCGGCCGCGGTCGCGTTCTGGAGAAAAGCACGGCGGTCGATGCTCATAGCTCCTCGAGGTTGGTCTTGCGCCAGCAATTCTGGCTGCTAGCGTTCGAGGTGCGCTAGGGGCGCATCCAGTCCGCAGACAGGGCCGTGCCCACCCACGAGCAGGCACAATCGCTAGACGAACTTCTTTCAGCCCGAAACAGGCGGACAACCGGGCGCGCACTGAGAGGAGCTTCGTGTGTTTCCCAATCCGCAGGACGCACTGCCGCTTCCGCCCCGTCCGAACCTCGAACAGTACCGCAAGCTCGCCAAGGATCTGGTCAAGGCATGTCAGTCAGGCTCCATCGCGGCGTGGGCCGATCGCTGGATGGCAGCGCTGCTCTCCAGCTGGGAGCGGAAGAGCGCCGATCGCGCCGCAACGGAGGTCGAGGAGTTCGCGGTGAAGACGCTCACGCGCGCGGAACGCCGCTGCGTGCTGGCCGACGCGCAATTCGTGCTCGCGCGCTCGCACGGTTTCGTGACCTGGCCGGCCTTCGCCACGCACCTCGATGGGCTCGCGCACAGTGATACCCAGACCGCCGCATTCGAGGCAGCGGCCGAGGCCATCGTGCGGGGCGACGAGGCGACGCTGCAGCGGCTGCTGCGGGAGCATCCGGGGCTGATTCGCGCACAATCCACGCGCGAGCATCGCGCCACGCTGCTGCATTACGTCTCGGCGAACGGTGTGGAGGGCTATCGGCAGAAGTCTCCCCGGAATGCGGCTCGCATGACCGAGCTACTGCTGACCGCGGGCGCGGACGTCGAAGCCGAGGCGGATGTGTATGGCGGTGGCTGCACGGCGCTGGGTCTCGTGGCGACGAGCTCGCCGCCGCGGGACGCGGGTGTCCAGATTCCAGTGATCCAGGTGCTGCTGGATCATGGCGCGCAGGTCGAGCATCCCAATTTGGCGGGGAACAACCACGGCGCAGTCTACGCCTGCCTGGCCAACGGTTGTCCTGAAGCGGCGCGCTATCTTGCCGAGCATGGCGCACAGCTCGACATCGTCGGTGCGGCAGGGATCGGCCGCGGTGACGCCGTGGACAAGCTGTTTGACGCAACGGATCCCGCAACGCGCGAGCGCGCGCTGCGGTACGCGGCCGGGTTTGGACAATTGGAGGTCACCCGCGTCCTGCTCGATCGCGGCGTGCCGGTGGACGCACATTCCGGCGATGGCGAAACCGCGCTCTTCTATGCCGCACTCGGCGATCACGTCGAGGTCGTACGGTTACTGCTCGAGCGGGGGGCTCAGCCCGGAGTCCGGACCAGGTATGGCGTCGTCGGCCAAGCGCCGATTTGGCGGGCGGGGCACGGCGGTAATCCCGATCGGTGCGCGGAGATCATCGAGGCACTCATGGCGGCTGGGGCTGAGGCGCCGGAGCGGCACCCGCCGATCAACGAGAAGATTGACGCGCTGCTCAGCCGCTATGGCAGTGTGGCCGATCCGGCGCGGTATTGGCACGGGGAAGAGCCCAGGCAGCCGTGAGCTGGTGTCAATATGCGGGTCGTGTCACGGTGCGACGGTTCGACTAGCGCCTCGTCCGCAATTGGGACAGAATCCACGCCTCCCCTTAATAGGAGTTGATCATGAAACCTCGAGCCTATGCTCTGCTGACGGCCCTCGCGATTGTGCCGGCGTCGCTCGCCGGCCAAGCGACGGCCACTGCCACCGCCGCCGCCGCCCCCGCCCCCGCCCCCGCCCCGTCGACGAGCCCAGTCGCCGACGGACTGCGCGGCATGGAACAGCGCTTCTCGGGCATTCTGATCGCCGCGGCCCAGGCGATGCCCGCGGACAAGTACAACTATCGCCCCACCGCGGCGCAGATGAGTTTCGCGCAGATCCAGGTACACCTCGCGAACGAGGGGAACGACGTCCTCTGTGGCAAGGCGGCCGGCATCGATATCCCGAAGCGCGCCGCGGTAGACACGACCGCCACCAAAGAGCAGCTCGTCGCACGGCTCAAGGAGACGTTCCAGTTTTGTGAGCAGGCCTTTGCAAAAATGGACGACTCGAAGCTGGCCGATCCGGTCTCGATGTTCGGCATGAACATGAATCGGGCGATGGCCGTCCTCATCACGGTCGCGGATTGGTCCGATCACTACAGCCAGGAAGCGAATTACCTGCGGCTGAACAACGTGCTGCCGCCGACGGCGCAGCGCCGCGCGGGCATGTAGTCCTCACCGGTAGGGGCGCAGCAATCTGCGCCCCTACTTCAGGGACCTGATGGAAGTCATTGTTCAGCGGGACTACGCGCAGATGAGCAAAGTCGCGGCGCAGATCGTCGCGGAATTGCTCAACACCAAGCCGAGTGCCGTCCTCGGCATGGCGACGGGCTCCACCCCGCTGGGGCTGTATCAGGAGCTCGTGCGGCTGCACAAGAAGGAGCAGCTCGACTTCTCGCGCGTGACGACGTTCAACCTCGACGAATACGTCGGCCTGCCCGGGAATCACGCGCAGAGCTATCACTACTTCATGCACGAGCATTTTTTTCGGCATGTGAACATCCCGCCGCACAACATCAACATTCCCTCCGGTACCACCAGCAATTATCCGGCCTTTTGCGAGTGGTACGAGAAGCGCATCACGGAGTGCGGGGGCATCGACCTGCAGATCCTCGGCATCGGCACCGACGGGCATATCGGGTTCAACGAGCCGACGAGCTCGCTGAGCTCGCGCACCCGGCTCAAGACCCTGTCCAAGCAGACGATCGATGACAATGCGCGCTTCTTCGAGCGCCGCGAGGACGTGCCGGTCTATGCCATTACGATGGGAGTCGGCACGATCCTCGAGGCGCGCCAGCTGGTGTTGGTGGCGAGCGGCAAGACCAAGGCAAAGGCCATTGCGCAGGCCGTCGAAGGGCCGGTGACCAGTATGGTGACGGCCAGCGCGCTCCAGCTGCATGGAGACGCGATCGTGATCGTGGACAACGAAGCGGCGGCCGGACTGACGATGCGCGACTACTACGACTTCATCTACGCGGCCAAACCTGCGGCGCCGAGGGCTTAACGCATGTATGCCGTCGCGGTAGTACTGCTGCTTGTGCAGGCCCCAAGCGTGACAAAAGACGGGCTGCAGTTCAGGGATCTGAATCGGAACGGCATCCTCGATCCCTACGAGGACTGGCGCCTCTCCCCCGAACAACGCGCGCGTGATCTCGCCCAGCGCATGACGCTCGAAGAGAAAGCGGGCACCATGATGCACGGCACCGCGCGCTCGGTCGGCGGTCCGATGGCGGCAGCCGGCATGGGCGGCCAGTACGATACCGCGGCGATTCGGGCGCTGATCGACAGCGTGAAGGTCACCAACCTGATCACGCGTCTGAACACGGACCCGAGGACGCTCGCGGCGCAGAACAACGTCCTGCAGGCGATCGCCGAGCGCACGCGGCTCGGCATTCCGGTGACGATCAGCACCGATCCGCGCAACCATTTCCAGTACCTGCCCGGTGTCAGCAGTCAGACCACGTTCTCCCAGTGGCCGGAAGCGCTCGGCTTCGCGGCGATCGACGACACCGCACTGACTCGGGCGTTCGGCGACATTGCGCGGCAGGAGTATCGCGCGGTGGGCATCCACATGGCGCTCTCGCCTCAGGCGGACCTCGCGACCGAGCCCCGCTGGCCTCGCGTTGCCGGGACGTTCGGCGAGGACGCCGACCTGGCCGGCCGTCAGGTACGTGCCTATGTGATCGGGTTTCAGCACGGCGCGAACGGGGTTGACTCGAACGGCGTGGTCACGGTGGTGAAGCACTGGGTGGGCTACGGCGCAGCGAAGGACGGTTGGGATAGTCACACCTACTATGGCCGATTCGCGACGTTCACGGGACCGAACCTCGAATACCACATCCGACCATTCCTTGGCGCCTTTGCCGCCAATGCCGCCGGGGTCATGCCGACGTACTCGATCCTCGAAGGCGCCACGTGGGACGGCCGGCCGGTCGAGCCGGTCGGCGCGGGATACAATCGCCAGCTGCTCACCGATATGCTGCGCGGCCGCTACGGCTTTCGCGGCATCGTCGTCACCGACTGGGCCATCACGTGGGACTGTCCGGAACGCTGCCGTATGGGCGCGCCGGCGGGACAGCGTCCGACATTTGCCGACCTCGGCATGCCGTGGGGCGTCGAAAACCTCTCGATGCGCGACCGCTTTGCGAAAGCAGTCGAGGCCGGCGTGGATCAGTTCGGCGGAACGGAGCGCGCCGACCTGCTGGTCGAGGCGGTCCGCGCCGGTCAGCTGACGGTTGCCAGGCTGGATAGCTCAGTCGTGCGCGTGCTCACGCAGAAGTTCGCGCTCGGGCTGTTCGAGCATCCATACGTGAATGCGCAATTGGCGGGGGCTGTCGTAGGGAACCACGAGTTCACGGGCCAGGCGGTCGGGGCGCAGATGCGCGCTCTTGTGTTGCTGGAGAACAAGGGAAACCTGTTGCCGCTCACGCCAGGCCGCGCGCTGCGTGTGTTCCTGCACGGCGTCTCGGCCGACGCAGCGACGCGCGCGGGATGGACCGTCGTCACGGATCCATTGAAGGCCGACGTCGCCATCATGCGCCTCAGCGCGCCATATGAGACACTCCATCCACAGTACGTGTTCGGTGGGTTCATGCACGAAGGAAATCTCGGCTTCAAAGACGACGACCCGGATTTCGAGGCCTTCAAGCGGGTGAGCGCCGTGGTGCCGACGATCGTGACCGTGTACTTGGATCGTCCGGCGATTCTTACGCCCCTCAAGGACAAAGCCCGCGCGCTGATCGCGAATTTCGGCGTGAGTGATGCGGCGCTGATCGACGTGCTCGTCGGCCGGGGCCGGCCTGAGGGCAAGCTGCCGTTCGAGCTGCCGTCGTCGATGGAGGCGGTCCAGGCGCAGCGCTCCGACCTCCCGCACGACAGCGCGCGACCGCTCTATCCGTTTGGCTTCGGGCGGAGCTACTGAGGGTGAGCGATCGCCCCATCATCCGCGTCCAGCACGTCGTGAAGTCTTTCGGAAAGGTCACAGCGGTCAACGACGTCTCGTTCGACGTGCGTGCCGGCGAAATTTTCGCGTTTCTCGGCCCGAACGGCGCCGGGAAGACCACCACCATCAAGATGCTCACCACCCTGCTCCGCCCCACGAGCGGGTCGCTCGAGCTCGATAGGCTCGATCCCACCACGCATCAGACGGAGGTGCGGCGCCGCTTCGGCGTCGTGTTCCAGGACCCGAGTCTCGACAGCGACCTCACGGCGTGGGAGAACATGGACATCCACGGCGTCCTGTACCACGTGCCGCGCCAGGTCCGGCGGGACCGGTCCGAGGCGCTGCTCAAGCTGTTCGAGCTCTGGGACCGGCGCGATGATTTGGTGAAGACGTTCTCCGGTGGCATGAAACGCCGCCTCGAGATCGCCCGCGGGTTGCTACACACCCCGAAGGTGCTGTTTCTCGATGAGCCGACGCTGGGCCTCGATCCGCAGAGCCGCAACCAGATGTGGACCCTCGTGCAAAACCTCAATAAGTCCGAGGGGGTCACGGTGTTCCTCACGACCCATTACATGGACGAAGCCGATCGCGTGGCGGAGCGTATTGCGGTGATCGACCACGGGCGCATCGTCGCCATCGGTTCGTCCGCGGAGCTCAAGCAGCAAACCGGCACCGATTCGCTCGAAGCGGCCTTCCTCAAGCTCACCGGCACGACGATTCGCGACGAGAGCGCCACCGCCGCAGACCAGATGCGCCAGGTATCCCGCGTGTGGAGGCGGTAGGCTCATGAACGTCGTCTACGTCCTCTGGCTGCGCGAGGTGAAGAAGTACCTCCGGTCGCGCGTGCAGATCGTCGCGTCCCTCGGCTCTCCGCTCATGTACCTGGGCGTGCTCGGGTTCGGCCTCGGACCGGTATTCCAACGCGCCGGCGAGGGCAAGTATCTCCAGTTCATGGCGCCCGGGGTGATCGGCATGACGGTGCTGTTCACCGCCATGTTCTCGGGGATCGCGATGCTCTGGGACCGCCAATTCGGATTTCTGAAAGAGACCCTCGTCGCGCCGGTGCCGCGCCTGCTCATCATGATCGGCCGCACCCTCGGCGGCGCTACCGTGGCTGTGCTGCAGGGCGCGCTGATTTTCGCGGTGACGCTCATCGCGGGATTCCGCCCTGCGAGTCTCCTCGCCGTGCCGCTGGCGTTTCTGGTGATCGCGCTGATCGCCGTGATCTTCTCGGCGCTTGCGACGGCGATCGGCTCGAGTATCAAGGAGATGCAGGGCTTCCAGATGGTGATGAACTTTCTCGTGATGCCCCTCTTCTTTCTGTC
>Ga0137409_10004124_pt1 | contig 15310 bp, 13 predicted proteins | sample CZODoug1_16funga_FD_122059 | JGI IMG/M metagenome (GOLD analysis project Ga0137409, IMG submission 122059) | Vadose zone soil fungal communities from Angelo Coast Range Reserve, California, USA - CZODoug1_16fungal (Hybrid Assembly) | ecosystem: Environmental > Terrestrial > Soil > Vadose zone... | reverse complement strand
GCGCGTTCTCGCTCACGGCGACAAGCTGCGCCGCACCAGTGATGCGTGGGGCCCGTGGGCCGGTCGGCGCCAGCGCGCTGCCGTCGCCGTTCCCCGGTGTAGCCTTGCGTTCATGAACGCTCCGACCGAAGCCGCGCCGAAGTTGCTGGCCGAGCGCATTCCGCTGGACGGCGCGGGCGCGATCGACGCGCAGCGTCAGCGCACGGTCGCCGAGCGCCTGCGCCGCATCCTGCCGGAGCATGCGGTCCTCTTTCGTGAGGAGGACACGCGCCCCTATGAGTGCGATGGCCTGACGCTTTATCGGCAGCTGCCGATGATCGTCGTGCTGCCGGAAACCGAGCAGCAGGTGATCGAGATCCTCAAGCTGTGCCACGCGTTGTCCGTGCCGGTGGTGCCGCGCGGCGCCGGCACAGGACTCGCGGGCAGCGCGTTGCCGCATCACGCCGGCGTGTTGTTGTCGACCGCCAAATTCAATCGCATCGTCAAGCTCGATCCGCGCGCGCGCACGGCGGTCGTGCAGCCGGGAGTGCGCAATCAGGCGGTGTCCGAAGCGGCCGCGCCGCTGCGCCTCTACTACGCGCCCGATCCATCGAGCCAGATCGCGTGCACGATCGGTGGCAACGTTGCCGAAAATTCCGGCGGCGTGCATTGCCTCAAATACGGACTTACCGTGCACAACGTGCTCGCGGTGCGCGGCGTGACGATGGCGGGCGACATCGTCGAATTCGGCTCCGGCGCGCTCGATGCGCCCGGCCTTGATCTGCTCGCCGTCGTGATCGGCTCCGAAGGCATGCTCGCAGTCGCCACCGAAATTACGGTCAAGCTCCTGCCCAAGCCGCCGCTCGCGCGCTGCGTGATGGCGAGCTTCGACGACGTTGAACGCGCCGGCGAAGCAGTGGCCGCGGTGATCGCTGCCGGCATCATTCCGGCCGGCCTGGAGATGATGGACCAGCCCGCGACCCGGATGGTCGAGCCGTTCGCGAAGGCGGGCTATGACCTCGATGCGGCCGCGATCCTCCTGTGCGAATCCGATGGCACGGCCGAGGAGGTGGACGAAGAAGTCACGCGCGTGAGCGAAGTCTTGCGCGGCGCCGGCGCGACGCGGATCGCGGTTTCCAATTCCGAAGCCGAACGCCTGCGCTTCTGGGCCGGCCGCAAGAACGCGTTTCCCGCGGCCGGCCGCGTCTCGCCCGACTACTACTGCATGGACGGCACGATTCCGCGCAAGAAGCTCGGCACCGTGTTGAAGGCGATCCAGCAGATGGAAATCAAATACAACCTGCGCTGTCCCAACGTGTTTCACGCGGGCGACGGCAACCTGCATCCGCTGCTGCTGTTCGACAGCAACGATCCGGATTCGATGGCACGCGCCGAAGCATTCGGCTTTGAAATTCTCGAACTCTCAATCGCCGTCGGCGGCACGGTCACCGGCGAACACGGCGTCGGGGTCGAGAAGATTCATCAGATGTGCCTGCAGTTCGATGAGCCCACGCGCGCCGCGTTTTTTGCCGTCAAGCGCGCGTTCGACCCGAGTGGACTGCTGAATCCGGGCAAGGTGATCCCGACGCTGCACCGCTGCGCGGAATACGGCCGCATGCATGTGCACGGCGGCGCGTTGCCGTTTCCGGGTCTGCCGCGGTTCTGATGTCCGCACGCGTGTGCCGGCGATTGCGATGAACGCTGCCGTCGCGCCGGAACTCGACGCGCTTGCGGAGCGCGTGCGCGCTGCGGCCGCCACGCGCACGCCGCAGGTGATTCGCGCCGGCGGCAGCAAGGACTTTTACGGCAACGCGAGCAAAGGTGAGTTGCTCGATCCGCGCGCCTATCGCGGCATCGTCAACTACGAACCAACCGAACTCGTGGTGACCGCGCGCTGCGGCACGCCGCTCGCTGAGTTGGAAGCTGCGCTCGACGCCAAGGGCCAGATGCTTGCGTTCGAGCCGCCGCACTTTGGCAGTGCCGCCACGGTCGGCGGCTGCGTTGCCGCGGGGCTCTCGGGCCCGCGCCGTGCTGCCACGGTTGGCGGCGGCGCCGTGCGCGACTTCGTGCTCGGCACGCGTTTGCTGACCGCGCGCGGCGAAGTTCTCTCGTTCGGCGGGCAGGTCATGAAAAATGTCGCCGGCTACGACGTCAGCCGCTTGTTGACCGGCTCGCTGGGCACGCTCGGCGTCATCGTTGAAGTGTCGTTCAAGGTTGCGCCGAAACCCGCTGCCGAGGCGACGCTGCGCTTTGCGCTGGACGAGGCGGCGATGCTCGCGCGCGTTAACGAATGGCGCGGCCAGCCGATGCCGATTTCGGCGACGGCATGGAGCGCTGGCGTTCTGCATATGCGGCTATCGGGGACACGGGCCGGCGTGGCCGCCGCGCAGTCACGCTTGCAGCACGCCGGCGGCGAAGCGATCGATCCGGCGCACGCGGCCAAGCTCTGGCGCGCGCTGCGCGAACATACCGAACCATTTTTCGCAGTCAACGCGCCGCTGTGGCGGCTGTCCCTGCCTGCGACCGCGGAGCCGATTGCGCTCGCAGCCGAGCAATTGGTCGAATGGGGCGGCGCGCTGCGCTGGCTGCGCTCGACGCTCGACGCGCAAACGATTCGCACGCGCGCGAAAAATCTCGGCGGTCATGCGACGCGCTTTCGCGGCGAACAGCACGACGTCTTTGCGCCCCTGTCGCCGCCGCTCGCGGAGATTCACAAGCGTTTGAAAGCGGAGTTCGACCCGGACGGCATCTTCAATCGCGGCCGGATGTATCCCGCGTTCTAGCCGCGGCGCAACTTTGAATACAGCGCGATCGTGAACTGCACGACGACTTCGCACATCGATGGGCCGCGTCCGGCCGACGTGGACCCCGCTGATCCGGACCAGGAACGCGCGTAATGCAAACCCATCTCGCCGATTGGATCCGCGACACGCCCGACGGACAGGAGGCCGACGCGATCCTGCGCAAGTGTGTGCATTGCGGCTTCTGCACCGCTACTTGTCCAACCTATCAGCTGCTGGGCGATGAACTCGACAGCCCGCGCGGCCGGATCTACCTGATCAAGCAGGCGCTCGAGGGCGGACCGATCACCGCCAAGACGCAACTGCATCTGGATCGTTGTCTCACCTGCCGCAATTGCGAGACGACCTGTCCGTCCGGCGTCCAATATGGGAGGTTGGTGGACATCGGCCGCAAAGTGGTCGAGCAGAAAGTGCCGCGGCCGCTGCTGCAGAAAGCCGCTCGCACCGCGCTGATGGAGGGCCTGACGAGCGGCGCGTTCGCGCCGGCGCTCAAGCTCGGACAACTCGCGCGATCGCTGCTGCCAGAGGTCCTGCGCAACAAGGTGCCGGCGGCGCAGAGCGCAGGCGCCTGGCCGGCGCGCAAACACGCGCGCAAGATGCTTCTGCTCGCGGGCTGCGTGCAGCCGGCGATGCAGCCCAACATCAACAGCGCCACGGCGCGCGTGTTCGACGCGCTCGGAATCGAACTCGTGATCGCACGCGGCGATCGTGATGCCGGCAACGCAGGCAGTTCCGGCATGGCGGCCGCCGGCTGCTGCGGCGCCATTCGTCACCATCTGAACGATCACGAAGGCGCGCTCATCGAAGCTCGCCGCAATATCGACGCCTGGTGGCCGCGCGTCACGGCCGCCGGCAGCGAACGCGCCGAAGCGATCGTGATCAACGCGTCGGGGTGCGGCACGATGGTCAAGGACTACGGCCATCTGCTGCGCAACGAACCTCGCTACGCCGAGAAAGCGCAACGCGTTGCCGAACTCACGCGCGACGTCGCCGAGATCGTGCCGCAGTTCGAGAGCGAATTGCTGGCGCTCCTTGCGCAACCGGCGGCGGCGCGCGCGCCGGCACGCGTCGCGTTCCACGCCAGTTGCACACTGCAGCACGGCCAGCAGATCCACGGCGTGGTCGAGTCGTTCCTCGTCAAAATGGGCGCGCAACTTGCGAGCGTCAACGAGCCACATCTGTGCTGCGGCTCGGCCGGCACCTATTCAGTCTTGCAGCCCGATCTGGCCTACCGGCTGCGCGATCGCAAGTTGGCGAACCTGCAGGGCGACGCACCCGCGACGATTCTTTCGGCCAACATCGGTTGCATCACGCATCTGCAGAGCGGCACCGAGCGCCCGGTACGGCACTGGATCGAATGGCTTGACGAACAGATTGCTTAGGGTCGCGCTCAAAGTCTTTTCCCTGATTGACTCAGTTCAAGGAGATGCGACTGGTCGTTGCGACGCTCCCTCACCCCACCCCTCTCCCGCTGGGAGAAGTGCTTACTACCTCTGGTCCTCCTGGCAATTCTCCCAACGATCCTCCTAACACCGATGTCCAAGCCCCATGCTTGAAACGCTCGCCGCCCTGCTCGTGTTCCAGACCATCGGCGAAATGCTCGCGTTTGCCGCGCGCCTGCCGATTCCCGGCCCGGTGCTTGGCATGGCGCTGCTGCTCGCGTTCCTGCTGCTCAACCCCAACGCCGCGCCGAGATGGCGCGAAACAGGCGTCGGTTTATTGCGCCACCTGTCGCTGCTGTTTGTGCCGGCGGGTGTCGGCGTGATGCTGCATGTGAGCCGGCTCGAATCGGAGTGGCTGCCGATCGTGGTCGCGGTGGTCGTCAGCACGGCACTGGCGATCGCGGTCGCGGCGCTGGTCGTGCATTGGGCGATGCGCTGGACCGGCCACGATGAGGCGACTCCGGTGGCTGACAAGAAGCAGGAGCCGAAGTCATGACGCCGCGCCTGTCCGCCATTTGGGTCTACCTGGAGACCACACCGCTGCTAGGACTTACCGCGACTTTGCTCGCCTACGTCTTCGCGTACCGGATCTACGAGCGCGCGCACTTCAATCCGCTCGCCAATCCGGTGGCGATCGCGGTGGCCGCGCTGGTCACGCTGCTCGCGCTCACCGGCACGCCGTACAAGACCTATTTCGAGGGCGCTCAGTTCGTGCATTTCCTGCTTGGGCCGGCGACCGTTGCGCTTGCCATTCCGCTCTACGACCAGCGCGCCAAACTGGCGAAGCTCGCGCTGCCGCTGCTGCTGGGTCTGAGCGCCGGCGTGGCGACCGCGATTGCGTCCGCGGTCGGGATCGCCTGGGCGCTCGGCGCCAGTCGCGAGACGCTGCTGTCGCTCGCGCCGAAGTCAGTGACGATGCCCATTGCCATGGGCATCGCCGAAAAAATCGGCGGCCTGCCCTCCCTGACTGCGGTGCTCGTGATGTTTACCGGCATCACCGGCGCGATCATCGCCCGGCCGCTGCTGAACGCGCTGCGCATCCAGGCGCATCCGACGCGAGGCTTCGCGGTGGGCCTTGCCGCACACGGCATCGGCACCGCACGCGCGTTCCAGGTCAGCGAAGAGATGGGTGCATTCGCCGGCCTGGCGATGGGCATGACGGGACTTGCGACCGCGGTGATCGCGCCGTGGCTGGCGCCGTGGCTGATCAGTTTGCTGCGCTAGCGGGCGGTCAGGCCGGCAGCCGCCTGACGCGATTGGTTCAACGCAGCGGCCGCACCTCGCCGGAACCCGAGGTCCGCTTGCTGACGCGCGGCGCGCCTTTGTAGAGGACGTCGCCGGAGCCCGCGACATCGGCCTGCAGACTCTCGGTCGCGTTGACCTTCGTGTCGCCGCTGCCACGAACGCGCACGGCGACATCCTTGGCCTGCAGGTTCTCGCAATTCACGTCGCCCGAACCCTCGATCACGATGCCGACGTTGCTCGCCTGCCCGCGCAGCACGACATCGCCGCTGCCGGCGATGACCAGCGCCGCCGCGTCGGTTTCCAACTGGTCGATGTCGACGTCGCCCGAGCCGTGCACATTGATCTCGAAGATCGGCGTCTTGATGCTGTCGGCATGGACGTCGCCTGAACCACGGATGGCAATGCTTTTCATCTCCTTGAACGTGACCGCGACCTGAACCTTGTTGCTGCTACGAAAGGACGCGTGTGCGGTCACTCCGACGAGCAGCTTGCCGCCCTCGACGCGCGTTTCGATCAGCGGCGCGATGTTGTCGTCGGCGCGCACGACCACAGCCTCCGCAGCGCCGGCCTTGAGCTCGACGTCGATCGGCCCGTTGACAACGAGGCCATCGAATCCGGTCAATGCCCGGGACTGCTCGACCGGATTGCCCGAGCCCGCGATATGCGGTCCGTTGCCGGTGACGATGACGCTGAAGGCCAGGGTGCCGCCCGGCAACATGATCCACAGTGCAAGCACCGCCAGCAGCACGCCGCCAAAGCGCATCCGCGACATCACGAACTCTCTCCCCATGTTGACGCCGGACGGCATTGTGCCGCCCCTTTGCGCAGTATCGGACGAGGCCTTGCTGCCGTCATGCGCGACGCGACAGGATGCAGAATGCGTAGAACAGATGGCACGAACCGCGGGCACGGGGCACCGGCCGCGGGCAAAAGCGGCGCAACCACCCGCGCCCGCGCAACGCCGCTCTCAATCCAGCGTCTGCCGATACCGCTTCAACGCCAACGCGCCCACGACCGCGATGAAGGCGAGAATCGGCCACACCTGCGGTGCGACGTCGACGGTGGTCGCCCCCTTGAGCATGATCCCGCGCACGATGCGCAAGAAATGCGTCAGCGGCAGAACCTCGCCGATCGCCTGCGCCCATTGCGGCATGCCGCGGAACGGGAACATGAAGCCCGACAGCAGGATGTTCGGGAGGAAGTAGAACATCGTCATCTGCATCGACTGCATCTGCGACTGCGCCAGCGTGGAGAACGTGAAGCCCACGGCCAGCGTGGCGACGATGATCAGCAGGAGCGCCGCCGAGAGCAGCGTGAGGCTGCCGACCATAGGCACGCCGAACAACAGGCGCGCGGCGATGAACACGATCGACACCTGGATGTAGCCGATCCCGACGTAGGGCAGGATCTTGCCCAACATCACTTCCACCGGCCGCACCGGCGTAGCGAGGAGATTCTCGAGCGTGCCGCGCTCGCGTTCGCGCGTCATCGCCATCGCCGTCATCATCACCAGCGTCATGGTCAGGATCACGCCCATCAAGCCCGGCACCACGTTGTAGTTGGTGAGCCCTTCGGGGTTGTAGCGGCGATGAACGCGCACCTCGAACGGCTCGGCGCCGGGCGCCAACCGTGCCAGCGACCCGCGCAAATCATGCGCGAGCGCAATCTGCGGCAGCATTGACAGCGCCGTGACTGCGGCGCCGGTGGCGGATGGATCGGAGGCGTCGGCAAAGACGACCAGCGGCGGCCGTTCGCCGCGCAGCAGGCGCGTGGAAAAATCGCCCGGAAACACGAGCGCGAACTGCACGCTGCCATCGGCGATCATCGCCTCGGCCTCGCGTTCGCTGGTCGCCGCGATCACGGTGAAGTAGGCGCTGTTCTCGACCGCGCGCACGATGCTGCGCACGAACGGACCATTGTCGAGCGCGACCACGGCCGTCGGCAAATGTTTGGGGTCGCTGTTGATCGCGTAGCCGAACAACACGAGCTGCAGCACCGGCACGCCGACCATCATCGCGAAAGTCAGGCGGTCGCGCTTGAGCTGCGTCAGTTCCTTGACGAAAATCGCCGACACGCGGCGCCAGGAAAAACGAAACGAGGGCTGCATCAGTGGCCGCCGCGCGTTCGTGTCGACGATTCGCTCGCCGCCGCACTCGCCCCTGTATTTGCCGCCGCCCTGGCCGCCGCGCTCGCTGGCTTCGCCGCGGACGCAAACGACGGCCGCGCGCCGTCGTAGTCGGTCGACTCGCGCATCAGCGAGATGAACAGGTCCTCGAGTCCGCTGTCGATCTCGCGCACGGTGATCCCGGGAGCGGTCAACACCAGGCCGCGGTCACTCGCGCCCGCGCGGCGCGTCACATGCAGGCGCGTGCCGAACGGAACCACCATGCAGCCGTCCGCTTCCAGTTGCGCGGCGATTGGTTGCAGCCCGGGTCCCGTCACCTCCCATGTGCGCAGGCCGGAATCGTGCACCACCTGATCGACGCGCCCGGAAACGAGCAGCTTGCCGTAGGCGATGTAGGCGATCTGATGACAGCGCTCCGCCTCGTCCATGTAGTGCGTGCTGACGAGTACGGTGAGGCCCGCCTCCGCAAGCGTATGAATCTCGCTCCAGAAATCGCGTCGCGCCTGCGGATCGACGCCGGCGGTGGGCTCATCGAGCAGCAACAGTTCCGGTTGATGCAGCATGCACGCGGCCAACGCGAGCCGCTGCTTCCAGCCGCCCGAGAGCGTGCCCGCCAGTTGCGCCCGGCGCGAATAAAGACCCAGCCGCTCGAGCGCGCCGCGCACTTCGCGCCCAATATCGGACAGGCCGTAGACGCGCGCGACAAACGAGAGGTTTTCCTCGATCGTCAAATCGTCATACAAACCGAAGCGCTGCGTCATGTAGCCCACGCGCGGCTTGATCCGATGCGCTTCACGCCGCACGTCCAAGCCGAGGCACGTGCCTTCGCCGCCATCGGGCGTGAGCAAGCCGCACAACATGCGGATCGTGGTCGTCTTGCCGCTGCCGTTGGGGCCGAGAAAGCCGCAGATGCGGCCGCGCGCGAGCTGCAGGTCGATGTGATCGACCACCGTGCGGCTGCCGAAGCGCTTGGTGAGACCGCGCACATCGATGGCGAGCGCGCCGGTCATTGGTACCTCGCTCGCGAGTTGGTCAGTCATGTGCGCGCCAGCCGCACGTCGAGCGGTTGTCCGGGTTTCAATTGCGCCATCGTCGCTGCATCGGGCCGCGCTTCGACCAGGAACACGAGTTTGTGGCGGCTCTCGTTGCTGTAGATCACGGGCGGCGTGTATTCGGCCTGCGGCGAGACGAACGACACTTGCGCGGCGAGCCCGGCCGCGCAGCCGTCGCAAGACACCTGCACGCTCGTCCCCACCTGTACGCGCGCGAGCGCATCCTGAGGAACATAGAAGCGCACTTTCAGCGCGCTGTCGGGCAGCAATGCGACCACCGGTGCATTCGCCGGCACGCGTTCACCGACCCGATACATGACGTCGAACACCTGTCCCGCCACGGGCGCGAGCTGGCGCTTCTGACCTTCGCGCCAGGCCTGTTGCGCGCGGGCGGCGTCGGCCGCGCGCGTCTGCGCATCGGCAGCGGCGATTTCATCGGGGCGCGCCGCGGTGCGCGCGACAGTCAGTTGTGCGTCCAGCTCCTTGACGCGGGCGTCGTCCCGCGCTTCGGCCGCTTGCAGATCGTCGAGACGACTCGGCGATTCGAAGCCCTGCCGCACCAGGTCGCGTACGCGCAGCAGCTGGGCGCGCGAGGCCGCCAGGTTCGCGCGTGCCTGCGCGAGCTGCTGCTCGATCGCCGCGATCTCCGCGGGGCGGCGCCCCTTACGCAGATCGGTGGCTTGCGCGCGCGCCTGCGCTTCACGCGCGGCTGCCTCCAGCCGCGCCAGCGACTCAACATCGGTGTCGAGGCGGAATAGCTCAGCGCCTGCGGCCACGCGCGCGCCGCGCGCGACCGAGAGCGATTGCACCACGCCGGTGATCGGCGCCGACACGTAAACGTAGTCGGCTTCAACGTAGCCGGTGTACGAGCCTTCGCTGCGGGCACAGCCGGCGAGCGTTGCAAGGCCAAGCGACGACGCGATCACGGTCGCGCCGACGGCCGCACGAAAATGAATCGCCGCGGCGTTGGTGCGTCTCTTCATTGTTTGTCCTTCCCAGACGCCAACCCGGTGTTTCGCCGCGGCTTCCCCGCGCGCATCGCGACCGGCGACAATAGCGCCTCTTGCTCTGCGGTTCCGATGCCGGCGATCAATCACCCAAAGTCTGCGTTGGCAGCCATGCGTTGGTTGCTCGCGCCCGTGCTGCTGGCCGCCGCTGTGGCATCTTCTTCCGCGCCGCTGGAAGTCTATGGGCAACTACCTTCGATAGAGCAGGTTTCTCTATCGCCCAACGGCACCCGGATGGCCTCGATTCGCGCGAATGCCGGCGAACGCGTCATAGAAATCCTGTCGCTCACCGACTACAAGGTCCTCGCCACTTTGCGTATTGGCGAGGCCAAGGTCCGCAGCGTCGACTTCGCGAACGAAGACAATGTGCTGATTGTCACGTCGCTCACGACGGTGCCCATCGGCTATTGGGGAGAGAAGTCCGAATGGTCGCAGCTCCAGGTCTACAACATCGCAACTCAGAAAACGCTAACGGTTCCGGACACAACCTCGCCCCCCGATCTATTGACCGCGATCAGCGGCCCGATTGTGGTGCGCCGCGTGATGGGTCATACCATCTTGTTCTTGGATACGTATTGGGGACTCGAGTTTTCGCATGAGCCGATAAAGCCGGCACTATTGCGGGTCGATCTAACCAGCGGCGCCCAAAAGGTGATTCAGGTCGGTTCCAGCGAGACTTTGGGGTGGTTGGTCGACCGCGATGGACGCGTGGTTGCCGAGGCAAGTTACGCCGAGAAGGAGCACCGCTGGTCCCTCTTCGTCAAGCGAAACTCAGAATGGGAGGAGGCTATTGCCGAACAGGGCAGTGTCGATCTGCCCAGTTTGCAGAGCTTCGGCGCGACCGACGATACTTTCTTGATCGCGCTCGTTAAAAAGGGGCGTAGTTGGTGGAGTTCGTACTCGTTGAAAGATAGGACCTGGGGTCCGCTCCCGGACCAAGGGCAGGGATTCAGCACGCCGATCGAGGACCGCTTGACGGGACGCTTGATTGGCGGCTCATACATAGATGACTACAAACACGCCGTGTTTCTTGACCCGAAAGTGCAGACGAATTGGGATTCAATTGCCGACGCTTTCAAAGAGGACCATGTCCGATTGGTGTCGGCAGCCGATGACTTCAGGAAGTTCGTGGTATTGGTCGATGGACCCAAGCTCGGATATGAATACGAACTGGTTGATCTCGACGCGCACAAGTCCGAGAGGATCGGATACGTCTACGAGGGAATAACAAAGCCTCTTGAAGTGCGCCGAATCGAATATGCCGCTGCGGACGGATTGATCATTCCGTCCTACCTGACATTGCCGCCTGGCCGCACCGCCAGCAAATTGCCTCTTGTCGTACTTGTCCACGGCGGCCCCGCCGCCAGCGATACCGCAGATTTCGACTGGTGGTCACAGGCGCTCGCCAATCAGGGCTATGCCGTCTTGCGCGCAAATTACCGCGGCTCGTCGGTCACCCTTCGCCACTCGGAAGCCGGGTTCGGCGAGTTCGGACGCAAGATGCAGACCGACCTTGCCGACGGCGTTCGCTATCTCGCACAAGAAGGGATCGTCGATCCGGCTCGAGTCTGCATTGCCGGCGCCAGCTACGGCGGATATGCCGCGCTCGCCGGGGTGACGCTTGGATCCGGTGTCTATCGCTGCGCCGTCTCAGTCGCCGGCGTTGCCGACTTGAAGGAGCAGCTCAAATGGATCAACAAAAGACATGATGCTGACAGCAGTCGTGAGCAGCGCGCCTGGGACCGATTCATAGGCGTCACCGGACCGCGCGACCCGAAGTTGAAAGAAATCTCGCCGATCGAGAATGTCCGCGCCGTTAACGTGCCCATCCTCCTGATACATGGCAAGGATGACACCGTGGTGCCTTACGATCAAAGCGACGACATGTACAGCGCGCTTCGGCGCAACAACAAGGTCGTCGAGTTGGTCAAGCTCAAACACGAAGATCACTGGCTTTCGCGCGGCGAAACCCGCCTGCAGATGTTGCAGGTGATGGTTGCCTTCCTGCGCAAGCACAATCCCCCGGAATAACTGGATCGCAGTTGTGGGCACCTGGGACTTTTGCCGCCAGACGTCCTCTAGGAGTTTTTTGGGAGGAGGCAGTTCATGGCTTGGAATCCCCGTCCGTTGATCGCTCGAGCCTCTCCAGCTCCGCAAGGGAAAGCGCGTATTCATAAAAATTGTGCTTGCCATGATCCCTTACCCAGCGATGATGGGCAACGGCATCCGCCCTCCGGCCCGAAAGCGCACTTACAAAACCAACGTAGCAGTGCGCTTCTGTGCGCTGAGCGTCATCGGTGGCCAAGTTCAGTAGCGCCGCATCGTCAATGTCTCCCCTCAAAAACCTGACCGCGGGATACGGCCACGGCTCGTCGAGCTTGCCGTCGGCGTCTTGCAAGAACTGCGTCGCCGACACACCGTCGCCGTCTCGGCGCGCAGCGATGTAGCCAAGGATTACTGAATACGTCGCGCGGCGTCCGTTCCACCCTACAATTTCAATCATGGCGCGGAATCCGCTAGCTGCCCCCGTGCGGCCGGCCAGCATTTGAGCAACCGAGCGGTTAAAGTACGCCAACGAATCCTTGGGATCAGTTCGGATTGCTTGGTCGTAGGTCTGGATCGCTCGTTCGTAGTCCTGAATCGCGCGCTCGAGATCACCCTTTTGCAAGTACCAGCGACCGCGGTTGTGGAGTGCGGAAGCGTAGTTGGGTCTGAGGCGGAGCGCTTCTTCGTAGTCCTGGAGCGCGCGGTCATTGTCTTCTGTCGCGCCAAATACACTGCCGCGGTTGTTGAACGCGGTTGCGTAGTCGGGCTTTAGCCGGATCGCCTCACTGAAATCCTGGATCGCGCGGTCGTTGTCGCCCTTCGCCTTATATGCAACGCCGCGGTTGTTGAACGCGTTCGGGTCGCTGGGCTTTAGACGGATCGCCTCGTTGTAATCCTGGATCGCGCGGTCGTCGTCGCCCTTGTCATGGTAAGCGTTGCCGCGATTGTTGAACGTCCCAGCGTGTCCAGGCAAAAGACGAAGCGCCTGGTCGTAGTCCTTGATCGCGCGGTCGGTCTCCCCTTTTCTTGATAGGCGATGCCGCGGTTGGAGAAGGCAAGCGCAAATTTTGGCAGGAGGCGGATGGCCTCATCATAGTCCAGGACCGCGCGATCGATATCGCCTCTTACCCGATACGCGATGCCGCGGTTGTTGAAGGCCCAAGCGAAATCGGGCTGGAGACGAATCGCCTGGTCGTAGTCTCGGATCGCGCTGGCGGTGTCGCCCTTCTTGCGCAACGCCTCACCCCGGCTGTTGAAGGCTTCCGGGAAATCCGGATTCAGGCGGATCGTTTGGTCGAAATCCTCGATCGCCCGATCGTAGTTGCCCTGGTCGCTCCAGGTGTTGCCTCGCCCGTAGAAAGTATCCGCGTCCTTGGCGCCGAGCTTTATTGCCTGGTCGAAGTCGTGGAGGGCCTGTTCGATATCGCCCTTTGTGCGGTAAGCCTCGGCGCGGTTGGCAAAGGCGTGCGCGGCCTCGGGATTGAGTTGGATCGCTTGATCGTATTCTTTGATGGCCCGCTCGACATCGCCCCTCGCCTGATATTCGGCCCCGCGGCGACAGAAGGCAATGGCGCTGCCGCACTGCATTTCGTCGGGCCGCCGATCGACGAAGGCGCAGCCGGAGATCGAGGCGGCGGAAGCGAAAATCAGTGGTGCGATCTGCCGCAAGAATGGCATTTGAAGTGTTGGAGACGAACATCGAGCGATGACACCACGCGATAGAGGTGGCTGGTCGCTTTGAGTCAAAAGGGGTGCATGCCGGGTGTGCGCGCCGATTAATTTCGTCGCCTCATATATTTTTAAAAGTACCATGCATCAATGGCGTCACAGCGCTCAAACGCAAAAGCTGCCGCATCCCGCGCGTACCAGTGCTGCCAGGAGGCGATGATTTGCTCCTGCACCTCAGGGGGGGCGACGACGACGACTTCTCTGGACATCCATGTCCTAAAGAAGGGAATCTCCTGAATGCCATTTTGCAACAGTAGATTCCAACGCAAGTCGCGAGGATCGACCATCTGCTTAGTTAGCAGCGGTGCCTTGTAGTCGGTGCACTTGGTTATGAATCTCAGTCCCCGCAATGCCCAGATAGGTCTTGCCTTCACATCAAGCAGTTGATCAGAACTAAATTTTGTGCTCTTAACAGGCTGGACACCACGAACGAGCCAACACGCTGTCCCTAGGGGTTCCTTCAGCAGGTCTAGGAGCGTTGAATTAAAGGCATCTCCTCCCTTCTTTGTTGCTCCGTAGAAGCTATCCACGAGGTTGCAGGCTTCCGAGAACTGGTCGCATTGAATGTCAGAAGCTCCTCCAGAGGAGCCTAGAAGGAGTAGTAGCAAAGGAGAAAACACTCTCATCACCGAAGGCCTCTATAGAAGTCAACGTAAGTACTTGAACCCTTGGGAACGTCTCCACCACCAGCGTTTATGAATGGCCCAAAGCTGCGGAATGGAGCTTGTCCCTCAGCCCAATAGGGGGCTTGGCGACCAACTCCGTCTTGGCGAAGAAAGAAGTGCTTGACATCGACCGGACTGTGATTGCCGGCCAAGTTTGCTGCCTGTACCGCGAGGTCCCATTGCTTTTGTTCGATCGGATTAGAGCCGCTTGGTCGACCATGTGCGGCCTAGCCCAGTCTGCAGATTGCCGTTGTTGTCGTAGGTTAGTGACTGGCAACCGATCGTGCTTGCCGCGTGTGGGTGTGCGGATCCCGCAGGGGATAGGTGTAGCCCGTGCCGTTCTTGCTCGTGATGTTCCCAGCACGACATATGAGCAAAACCTGATCACGTTCGCTTTCCAACGGTGCAATTCATGCAACCAAAGGCCGTACCCTGTAGTCATCGCTCGCGTATTGCGGATCGGAGGCAATCGGAACAAACGGGGCATTTATCGCAAGGGTGCATGGTTGAGCGCCTACAACAATCGACCAGATTTGATGTGGAGAGGCATGGAAAAGCAATCCGGCTTCAACGTCTATTGCACCTTCATCTGTCTTGGACCAGGGCGGCCTCTCCCTAACTGAGAGGAGCTCGACCGCCGAGACACCCCTCCACTCGGACGGCAGATCGAAATGTCTGATACCAGGGGGTTGCGGTAAGCCGATTGTTAGAGCCAAGCGACCAACCTCGAATCGATGTTCAACAACAACCATTTCGCAGGTGATCCTAACGACCTTACCATCGATACCAACAAGCCAAATTGCGTGAGGCACACCGATCGCAGCGTCAATGGCCACGAACAACCGATCGATACCTCTGGCCGCGAAATCGACTACCTCTCGTGCATCACCATTAACGTACGCAAATGCAACTGACATCGATTCACCTCGGATAGTGCAGTGTCTCACGTGGCTTTTCGCCGTTCGCAGGGATATCGATCCTGGGACCATCGGCACTCGGGCGAAGCACAATTCCATTCGCTCCTACACGCGATCCCGGAGGATATCCACTTTCCGTGGGTAGGGGACGCCCGGCCCGCTGGTAAGGTGATCAAAATCCTTGTTGGCATCTCCCACCTCACCATTTCCCGGTGCAAGGACTCCATTGTTCCAGCGCTTTCCTTGTAGACCAGATTTATCGTCTTCGACGCCGACGAGGGAACCCGGCAGCTCAGGTGGCTC
>Ga0137409_10004123_pt1 | contig 15310 bp, 9 predicted proteins | sample CZODoug1_16funga_FD_122059 | JGI IMG/M metagenome (GOLD analysis project Ga0137409, IMG submission 122059) | Vadose zone soil fungal communities from Angelo Coast Range Reserve, California, USA - CZODoug1_16fungal (Hybrid Assembly) | ecosystem: Environmental > Terrestrial > Soil > Vadose zone... | reverse complement strand
GGCCGCGAGCCGTGGCGCGACGTTGTTCCTGTCGGTCGGATACGTGCCGCGCGGAACGCCGGCATCGCCGGGATACGCGAGGCCCCGCGGCGCGTTCGGAAACACCGTGGACTGCTGGCCCGGATGAAACGCGTTCAGATGGTCCTGGCTTTCGGCGAACGGCTGATTCACTTCGTATCGGAGGCCGTAGTTCAGCGTGAGACGCGAGAGCCTGAACTCGTCCTGCGCGTAGAGCGCGTAGACCCACGACGAGCCGTCGAGATTGGGATCGCCGGCGGCCTGCCGGTACTGCACCGGAAAGCCGAGGAGAAAGTCGGCGGCCGCGTTGCCGGTGTACTGCGTACCCGCAAACGTAAAATCACCGTTCGGACGATTGATGAACGAGACCTTGATCTGATCGCGCCGCAGCTCGCCGCCGACCTTCATCGAGTGCGCGCCGCGGAGCCACGTGAGATCGTCGGTGAACCCGAAGACGTTGTTCGCCCGCGTCGCAAACGGCTGCTGCGCGTCACCGGTCGTGAAGAAGCCGGTCACGGTGATGAACGGCAGTCCTGCGGCGGTCGCGTTGCTCGGATTGATGTTGAACCCGAGATCCCCGAGACTGAGACCGCTGGTGACGTTCGGCTCCGCACTGATGCGGTTCATCGACGCGCGCGCCACGTTGATCATTGTCGGCTTCAACATCCAGGTATCCGAGCCCATGACGTCCTGCAGCGTTGCGATCGACGTGTTCCCCGCCGGAGAGAAGTTCGATCCGCCGAGCGGATTGAAATTGCGCGTATGCCCGATCATGTAGCGGGCGAGCAGGCCGTGCTTCGCGTTCACCTGGTAGTCGAGCCGCGTGCCGAACTGCTGGCGCGTGTCCTCGACGTTGGGCGACCGGACCACGCGATTGGCGGTGCTGTTCGGCAGCGGGATGTACCGGTCGAGGATCCGCTTCGCGATCGGGCTGATGCGCTCTTGAGGAATGCTGTTGCCGGCAAACGGCAGGCCGGTCAGCGGATCGCGGATGACCGCGCCACCGGAGAAATCTCCATTGCGCTGCGCCGCCGACAGCACCGTTCGTGTGTCGGTGACCCCCTGCGTGTTCTTGAAGCCCTCGAAGTAGCTGAACGTGAACAGCCGGTTCCTCGTCAGTGGACCGCCGAACGCGCCGCCGAACTGGTTCTGCTTCAGCGTCGGCTTCGTGGCGGCGAAGAAATTCTGCGCCTGCAGCGAGTCGTCCCGGTTGAACTCCCACGCACCGCCGTGCCAGTCGTTCGTGCCTGCTTTGGTGACGACGTTCACCACGGAGCCCGCGTTGCGCCCGTACTCGGCATCGTAGGAGTGCGTGAGGATCTTGAATTCCTGGATGGCGTCCGGCGGCGGCCGCAGCACGAAGCCGGTGTTGAAGGAATCGTTGTTCGACGCGCCGTCGAGCAGGAAGTTGTTCGATTGATTGCGCTGCCCGTTCACGTTGAACCCGCCCGTGACGTTGCCGAACCCGCCGGGCGTGGCGTTGCCGTCCTGGCCGCCGAGCCCGGCAGGCGGCGCGACCACGCCGGGAATCAGCGTGCCGAGCTGCGTGAAGTTCCGCCCGTTCAGCGGCAGATCGACCACCTTCTGCCGGTCGATCACGACGCCCAGCGTCGCGTTGGTCGTCTCGACGAGCGGCGACTCGCCCAGCACCGTCACCTCTTCGGCGAGCTGACCGACCTGCATCGCCAGGTCCGTGCGAACCGTTTCGTTGACGACGACGGTGATGGCGTCGCGGATGGTCGTGCGAAAGCCCGACAGCGTCGCCTTCACCTGATAGATGCCGGGCTTGACCAGCGGAATGGTGAAGAAGCCGTCGATGCCGGTGACCGCCGTCCGAACCTGACCGGTGTCGCGGCTGGTGACGTCCACCGTCACGCCGGGAAGCACGCCGCCGGACGGGTCGGTGGCAACGCCGGTAATCGCGCCGGTCGCCTGCGCGTCCGCACGCGAGGGAAACACGCAGACGCACGCGACGGCACACACGGTCGCCAGACGAACCAACGCGCGTTCCACCATGGAATCCTCCGATTCGTGCCCGATGGTACGCCAGCAGTAAGCCAAGGGCCAGCGTCTGCAGGCTCCCGGCATGCGCGCTCCTCGCGCCTTGCCGGGCGGGCGCTCGACGCCCATAATCCACACCTTATTCTTCCGCGGGCCCCAACGTCCAGATGACCGCGTTGAACGACGCGCACTGTCACTTTTTCTCGACGCCGCTGTTCGCCGCGCTTGGCGGCGACGCCGCGCTGGCGAAGCTCGGATGGGAGGCGCCCGGCACCGCTGACGCGCTCGCCGATCGGTGGGTAGCGGAGCTCGATCGGCATCGCGTGGCCCGCGCGGCGCTCATCGCGAGCGTGCCCGGCGACGCACCGTCTGTCGCGGCGGCGGTCGCGCGTCATCGCGATCGCTTCGTTGGCTTTTTCATGGTCGACCCGACGCAAGCGGACGCGGCTGCGACAACGGCCGCGGCGCTCGACGGCGGCGCGATGCGCGCGATGTGCCTCTACCCGGCGATGCATCGGTACTCGATTCAGGGCGAGCGGGCGCGGCGGCTGTTCGACCTCGCGGCGGCGCGGCCGGGGACCGCCGTGTTCGTGCACTGCGGCGTGCTGTCAGTGGGCGTTCGCAAGAAGCTCGGGCTGCCGAGCCCGTTCGACATCCGGTTCGGGAATCCGCTCGACCTGCACGCGGTCGCAGTCGCCTATCCGCAGGTGCCGATGATCATCCCGCACTTCGGCGCGGGCCTGTTTCGAGAAGCGCTGATGGTGGCGGACCTGTGCCCGAACGTGCTGCTGGACACGTCGAGCTCGAATGGCTGGATCAAATACGATCCAGGGCTGACGCTCGGCGCCGTCTTCCGTCAGGCGCTCGCGGTCGCCGGACCCGCCCGGCTGCTGTTCGGCACCGACTCGTCGTTCTTTCCGCGCGGCTGGGTGAGCGACGTCTACGAGCAGCAGTCCGCCGCGCTGGACGAAATCGGCGCCAGCGCGGAGGCGCGAAACAAGATCTTCGGCGAGAACTTCGACCGGGTCTTTCCAGTCCCCAGTTCTCAGTCCCTTGCCCCGAATCCCGAATCCCTAGTCCCTAGTCCCTACTGATGCGGCGTGCTCTTCAAGTGTTCCCGCAGGAGATCCCTTCCGAAATCGCCCTCGAAGTCCCGCCACACCGAGTGCACGTGATTCCCGTCGTTCTGTGTGTTGTCGTACTCGACCAGGAACGTGGGACCCTGAATCCTGTAGTAATGCTTCTTCCCGCGCTCGGTCTCGCCGGCCCACGCGAACGCGATCTTCTCGACGCCCGCCTTGCGCAGCCGCGCCATGCGGTCCGCGGCGATGTCGGGCGCCATGAAGCCCATGTAGACGTCAATCAGCTTCATGAGCAAATCGCGTTGGGCCGCGTTCAAGGTGTCCGCCGCGATCCCTGTCGGCGACAGCGGGCTGATGTTCACCTTCGCCATCGTCAGCATATCGGCGGGGGCGGCGGCGTTGATGATCGCCTTCGTCTGCTGTGACGCGTCGAGCGATTGCAGGAGCGCGCGCGCCGCGTCTTCCTCCGCGCCGAGGATCCGCAGCCCCTTCTTCGGCCCTTGACGCACTTCGGCCGGGTTGGAGCCGAAGAACGACGGCGAACTGCCGACCATCGTGCCGTTGACGACGGTGAAGTGCAGAGAGACGTGATGGCCTTCGACGCGCCAGCCCCATGTGTCGCGCGAGGAGGGCGTACCGAAGATTGAGAAGAAATAGCGCTCCGGATCCCGCACGAGCAACGCGCCGCGCGGCGGCTGTGCCGCGGCCGCGCGCTCCGCGGCTTCGAGCGCCCCGAGCACGGCCTCGAGTTCCATGATCGAGGAGGCCGTCACATACCCGCGCTGGCTCAAGCCGGCCTTCAACAGATCGTGTGCGAGCTTGCGTTGCGGCTCGCTCATGTCCTTGATGGTGAGCCCGTTGCGCGGGAAGGTCTCGGTCGGGATGAAATGCCAGTGCGTGCGCTCGTCGGCGTCGAACGCGAACACCGCGCGCTGCCGCTGCTCGGGCGTGAGCGCAGTCAGGAATTTCGTCGCGGCCGTGGCCATCGTGGAAGAAGATCGCTCAGCGGCGATCATCGAGCCGAGGCCGGCCGCGAGGACGAGGGCAACCGCGAGGCTGATCCGGCGTGAAGCCGGACTGGTCATTGGTAGATGCATCATGCGGAGGATTCTAGCTTGACCACGGTCTGTTCCGGGAGGACGATCAGCGACTCAGCCGATGCGAATGGCGAGCTGTATCGCGGCGCTCCCGGCCGTCGTTGCGGCCCTGGCAGTCCCGGTTCAGGCGCAGCCGCCGGACGTCGATGCGCTGCTCGAGAAGGCGGCCGACTCCGTCGCCGGGTACGAGCGCGCCTCCGTCGGGGTCGTCGCCGGGGAAGCCCATCGCCAGGAAGCGCGCGGTCGGGCGGGCAGCGACGCCCGCGGCTTTGCCGTCGAAGCGCCGACCCGGCGCCGCAACCTGGGGATCTTCCGCACCGCGGCGGCGTTCCTGGCGCTCGCCGCATGCCTCACGCCCTCGTCCGCCGCCGACGAGCCCGCGCTCGGCGCCGTGCTGGCGCGCGCCGGCGCGTACGTCGCCGACTTCCATCGGCAGCTTTCGAGCATCGTCGCCGAAGAGCGCTACGTCCAGGATTGGCGCGCGGTCTGGACCGGCAGCAACAGGCGTGGCACCGCGGATCTCGCGCACCGCGAGCTGCGGTCGGATCTGGTGCTCGTCAAACCCGATGCGGCACCCGACTGGCTCCAGTTCCGCGACGTCTTCGACGTCGACGGAATCCCCGTCCGCGATCGGAGTGAGCGTCTGACGAGGCTGTTCCTCGAGCCGTCGCGGTCGGCAGAGTCCCAGATCTCGCGGATTCGAGAGGAAAGCGCGCGTTACAACGTGGGCGACATCGAGCGCAACCTCAACACGCCGGTCTTCGCGCTGAAATTCCTCATGCCGGCCAACCAGCCCCGCTTCAGGTTCAAGCGAACGAACGATCGCGCCACGGCGGCCATCGGCGAGACGCCCGACCGGACCGGCGCGTTTCGCATCTCGACCGAGGTCTGGGTGATCCAGTTCGAAGAAGTGCGCCGCCAGACGATGATCCATACTCGGAACAACAAAGACCTGCCGGCGAAGGGGCGCTTCTGGATCGAGCCCGCGACGGGCCGAGTGCTCATGAGCGAGCTGGTCGCGGAGAACCGCGAGATTCGTGGAACGATCGATGTCAGCTATCAATCGGAGCCGCTCCTCGGTCTGCTCGTGCCGATCGAGATGCGGGAACGCTATGAAGGGCGGCGAAACAACTCGCTCATCGAGGGGCGGGCGACGTACGGCAGGTTCCGGCAGTTCCAGGTGAACACGGACGAGAAATTTCTCATCAAAAAGTAGGAGCATATGGCCGCGCGACCGACATGGAAGGGTTATCTCAAGATCAGCCTCGTCAACATCCCCATCAAAGTGTTTCCGGCGACCGACGCCGGCGCCACCTTGAGCTTCAACCAGCTTCACGCCGAGTGCCAGACGCGCATTCAACAGAAGCGCTGGTGTCCCAAGTGCGAGCGCGAGGTACCGAACACCGACATTGTCAAGGGCTACGAGTTCGAGAAGGGGCGCTACGTCATCGTGGACGAGGAGGACATCCAGAAGGTCCGCGTCGAATCGACGCGCGTCATCAGCCTCGAGACGTTCACCGACGACACGGCGATCGATCCGATCTACCTCGAGCGGCCGTACTATCTGGCGCCTGACGGCCCCGTCGCGCGCGACGCGTTTGCGGTCATCCGCGACGGGATGCAGGGCAAGGCGGGGATCGGCAAGGTCGCGCTGTATGGGCGCGAGTATCTGGTGAAGGTCCAGCCGCGCGAGCGGGGGCTCATCATGTACACGCTGCGGCACGCCAGCGAGATCCGGAGCATGGACGCCATCGATGAACTGTCAGAGATGCCGGAGCAGGTCAAGCCGGAAGAAGTGAAGCTGGCGAAGCAGGTGATCGGAACCTTCGAGGGGGAGGTCGACTTCCAGTCGTACCGCGACGACTATCAGGTGGGCCTGAGGGAGATCATCGACGCCAAGATCGAAGGGCGCGAGATCGTGGCGCCCGAAGTGGAGGCGCCGCCGAAGGTGGTGAACCTCATGGACGCGCTCCGGAAGAGCCTGGATACGATCAGCGCGCACAAGAAAACGGCGGCGCCCGTCACAAGGATCGCGCCGGCGAAGAAACGTGCGCGCGCATAATCGCGCGGGATTCGGGATTTGGGATTCGGGATTCGGGATTTGGGATTCGGGATTCGGATTTGCGCCCGGCCAACAACGCGTCTCGCGCTGTGGCCGGCGCGAAGAAACAGACGATCATTTCGGGGACGAGATGACGGCCGACGGGACGAGGCGCTGGAGCTCTCGCGTCCACTGCAAGGTGACGCTGACGCGATCGACGCCGGCGAGCTGACCGCGAACGCGCTCGACGAGGAGCCGGCCGTCGGGCGCGGTGCCGCGCGGGATCCACGCGCCCCGCACGATCGCGATCGGCTTCGACGGCGCGAGGTCGCAGGCTGGTGCGCCGGCACGCGGGCCCGCCGCCTCTCCGCCGGCGGCGCTTCCGCCTTCGCTGAAGCTGCGGCGGACCGCCGAAGCATTGGCGGAGGCTGGTCGGGGGGCCGGGCCGGAGCTCGGCGGAATCGCATCCGAGCGAGGGCCGGAAAGGTCCGCGCCGCATGGCGTGATCGCGACTGACATGACGCCCGGGCGGCCGGCGTAATAAAGCGTCCGGCCGTCTCGTGACCAGGCCGGCGAAGTGCCGCCACCTGCCGATATCGGCACGACCGCGCCGGGATCCGGGAAGGGCCGCACGTACACCTCCCATCGATTCGACTCGTTCGCCTGATACGCGAGCCAGCGTCCGTCAGGCGACAACGCAGGCTCCGCTTCGTCGAACGGCGAGCGAATCACCGGCGTCGCCGGTCCACCGCCGAACGGCACGCTCCAGATGTCCGCGCCCGTCGACGGATCGAAATCGGTGAACACGACAAGCTGCCCGTCGGGTGAAATCGATCCCGGTGTCTGATGATGCGCGCTGCTGGTGAGCCGCCGCGGCGCGAGATTCTCGCCGACCGATCGCGCGAACAGGTTGAAGACGCCGCGCTCGCGCGACGCCAGCGCGATCGCGCGGCCATCGGGCGCCCAGCGAGCGCTCCGGTGATCTCCCTCGAAGGTGAGCCGGCTGAGCGCGCCGCGCTCGACGTCCGCCCACCACAGATCCGCGCGCCCCTCGTCCGTCTTCACGGCGACGAGGCGCCGGCCGTCGGCGGAGAGCTCGGTGGCGACCAGTTGCTGCACCACGTCGCCGAGCGGCGCCAGGGCGCCTCCCTTTCCGGCCCAGGCGAGCATCGGGTCCGGATCGACGCTCGAGCCCGCGACCGCCAGCGAGCCGACGCGGGAGACGGCGTAGTGGCTCGGCGCCTCGCCAACGCGCGGCACGACGACGACCGGTTGGCCGACGACCTTGACCTGCGACGCGTCGAACGCAGCCGCCAGCAGATCGCCGTTGCGGACGAACGTCAACACGTCCGGGGCGATGAACCGCGGCGCCGACGCGCGATCGAGCACCACCGTTCGCTCGCCTGTGTCGAGCGAGACAGCCACGATCCGTGAGAGCGCTGGCGCCGCCGGCGCGAGCACGGCGGTCAACAACAATACCGCGCGGCTCCCCGGGACGGGCTCCGGCGATTCGTGCCGCAGCTCGCCGTCGCGAGCTTCGGACGCGCTGGCCGCGCGGGGCGTGCCGCCCGCTGCGGCGACGCGTTGAAGGCCGCCGGCGAGCGCCGATCCGAACACAATCGTCCCATCGTCCATCCACGCCGCGCCGAATGGATGCCGCGCGTCCGCGAGGGTGACCGGCGCGCCGCCGTCGACCGCCACTTTCTTGAGCTTCCCGTCGGCGAAGAATCCGATCGCTGCCTCGTCTGGCGAGAAAAACGGCGCGGCCGCGCCGTCGGTGCCGGCGATCATCTTCGGGCGCACCTCGTCCAGCGCGCGCGTGAACAGCCGGCACCCGTCCGCGCCGCACGCCACGAAGGCGAGGCGCGAGCCACGGTTCGAGAGCGCGATTGCCGCCGCGCTCGTGTCGAGCGCGGTTCCCGCGGGCAGCGCGACGTCGAACCTCGCGACCGGCAGCACGAGCGGCGCGTCCGGATGCGCCAGGCGCCACAACGCGCTGACTGTCATCGCGCCGAGCAGGATGGCAATCGCCCACGGCAGGATCTGCGCCCACGGATCGCGGGCCGAGCGAGCCGGCTCCGCGTCCGGCGCGCCCGGCGCATCCGCGCCGGCCGACCGGAGAAACCGATACCCGCGGCGGTGGACCGTCTGAATGTAGCTGGGCTGCTGCGGATCGTCGCCGAGCGCCTGTCTCAGAAAACTGATGGCTTCGGCGAGCGACGTGTCGGAGACGAAAGCGTCCTTCCACACCGTGTCGATGAGCTCCTGCCGGGACACCACCTCACCCGGCCGCGCGACGAGCAGCCCGAGAACGCCGACCACACGCGGCGGCAGCGGCACTTCCTGGCTGCCGCGCCAGAGCAGCTGGTTCGACACGTCGAAGACGAAGGGTCCGAAATGCGTTTTCACAAGAACTTCAAGGAATCTTCCGCGCTCCTTGAGCCGTTTTCAAGACTCCACGCGGGCGATCTGGTGTTCTGCGTGGACCGGCACGCAAGCCGGCCCTACAGGAGCGCGCCATGGCGTTATTCGCGACCAAATCGATCGAGCAGATACGGACGGAGCAGCTCGGGTCTGCCGAGCATTCGCTGAAAAGAGTCCTCGGGCCGATGAACCTGCTCTTTCTGGGTATTGGAGCGGTCATCGGCACCGGCATCTTCGTGCTGACCGGGCAAGCTGCCGCCGCCAACGCGGGGCCCGCCGTCGTCATCTCGATGATCATCGCCGGTCTGGCCAGCGCGCTGGCCGGGCTGTGCTACTCGGAATTCGCCTCCACGGTCCCCGTGGCAGGCTCCGCCTACGTCTATGCCTACGCGACGCTCGGCGAGTTCATCGCGTGGGTGATCGGCTGGGACCTCATTCTGGAATATGCCCTTGGGGCGGCCACGGTTGCGGTGGGGTGGTCTGGAAATCTGAGCGCGCTGCTTGGCGAGTTCGGCCTGCAGTTCCCGGCCGCGCTCAGCGCCGCGCCCGGCACGCTCGTCTCGATGGCCGGCGGCGGCACGGTGACTGCCGTGTTCAACCTGCCGGCCGTGCTCATCACGATCGCCGTCACGGCGCTGCTCATCGTCGGCGTGCAGAAATCGGCGACGGTGAACTCGGTCATCGTGGTGATCAAAGTGGGCGTCGTGCTGCTGATCGTGGCCGGCGGCGCCATGTTCATCGACACGTCGAACTGGCACCCGTTCATCCCGCGGAACGAGGGGACGTTCGGCGCGTACGGCTGGAGCGGCGTGTTCCGCGGCGCCGCGGTCGTGTTCTTCGCCTACATCGGCTTCGACGCGGTCTCGACCTCGGCGCAGGAGGCGCGCGATCCGCAGCGCGACATGCCGCGCGGCATTCTCGGGTCGCTCGCGGTGTGCACGGTGTTGTACGTCGTCGTGTCCGCGGTGATGGTCGGGCTCGTCCCATACAAGGCGCTGCTGAACCAGCCCGCGCCGATGGTCGTCGCGATCGACGCGGGCGCGGTGCGGGCCGCGGGCACCGCGTGGGCAGGCGTGATGCACGCGCTCCGGCTGCTGGTCGTGGTCGGCACGCTGGCCGGCCTCAGCTCGGTCATGCTCGTGATGATGCTCGCGCAGCCGCGGATTTTTTACGCGATGGCCAACGACGGCCTGCTGCCGGAATGGGCGCGCGCCATCCATCCGCGCTTCCGCACGCCGCACGTGACGACGATCGTCACCGGCATCGCCGTCTCGATTGCCGCGGGATTCACCGGCATCGGGACGCTTGGCAGTCTGGTCAGCATCGGCACGCTGATGGCGTTCGTGATCGTGTCGATCGGCATCATTTTTCTGCGCCGAACGCGGCCGGATCTTCCGCGGCCGTTCGCGGTGCCGTTCGTCCCTGCGCTGCCGGCGTTCTCGGCGATCGTCAGCCTCGTGCTGATGGCCAGCCTGCCGTGGACCACCTGGGAGCGGCTCATCATCTGGATGGCGATCGGCATCGCGCTGTACTTCGCATACGGCGCGCGGCACAGTCGCCTGGCCTCTAAGGATCTAAGGATTTGAGGATCTAGGATTGAGAAAAATCTGAATTCAACGCGCGATGTGGCCGGGCGAGCGTACACTTGGCATCCATGATGATGCCGGCACTCCGGCGAACGGTTGTGACCGCGCTCCTGGTCTCGACTGTCATGCCGGTCTCTCGGGCGCTCGCGCAGGATCTCTTCGAGATCCAGGTGTACCCGTACGACACGGTCGAGCCGGGGCACACGATGCTCGAGTTTCACACGAACTTCGTGCCGAGCGGCACGACCGACACGGAAGGCGGGCTCTACGCGAACCATCATCAATTTCACGTGACGATGGAAGTGACGCATGGGTTCAACAAGTACTTCGAAACTGGGTTCTACCTCGAGACGGCGTACGTGCCGGGCGTCGGGGAGAAGTTCACCGGCGTGCATATCCGTCCGCGATTCCGCATGCCGGAGTTCAAACAATTTCCGTTTCAATTCAGCCTCAGCCTCGAGTACGCGTGGAACCAGCCCGGGTTCGATCCCAACAGCCAGACACTCGAGATGCGGCCGATTCTCGAGCGACAGAACGGACGCCTCTACCTCTCCATCAACCCGGACATGTCGCTCGCGATCAAGGGACCGGACGCCGGGTCGGCGCCGGCATTCGAGCCGATCGGAAAGATTGGATGGGATTTCACGAAAACGCTGGCCGCCGGCGCCGAGTACTACTCCGAGACCGGCACGGTGAAACATCTCGAGCCGCTTTCCGATCAGCACCACATCATCTTCGGCGCGGCGGATCTCAATCTCTCACCGGACTGGGAAGTGAACTTCGGGGTCGGTCGAGGATTGACCGGCACCAGCGAGCACTGGGTGGTCAAGTCGATTGTGGGATATCGGTTCAAGCGATAGGTGACACGCGTCGGTCGTCGGCTGCTAAGCTAAGCCCGCTCGAAATCGATGAAGCCGCGGTCCACGTCCACCCCCGAAAGCCGCACGCGCAGACGATCGCCGACGTCCAGTCCGGACGTCTGTCCCATCAGCCTTCCCTCAATCGGCGGACTCCCGACACGCACGTAGGTCCCCTTGTTCGAGGCGCCGGTGACGAACGCGTCGAATTCATCGCCGATGCGGGACTGCACGACCAGCGCGGCTGCCGATTTCCGCACGTGACGCTCGACCTTGTTGGCGTTGTCTTCCTGCCGCGTGCACTGCACGGCCAGACGCTCGAGCTCTGCGATCGTGTAGGGGGCGGAGTGGCTCGCGAGCGCGGCCTTCACCAGCCGCTGCGTGATCAAATCCGGATAGCGGCGGTTTGGCGCCGTCGAATGCGAGTAGTCCCTCACCGCGAGGCCGAAATGGCCGGGAGACTCGGCGCCGGGCGGATCGACGACGTATTCGCCGGATCCGAGGAGGCGGATGATGGTGCTGGACAGATCGACGAAGGTGTCGGGGGCCGCCTCCTTTCGCCGCACGAGAAAGGCATTCAACGCGCGGGAATCCGCGGCGGGCGGCAGCGCGTCGCCAAGCTCCTGCGCGAGCCCGCGTATTCGATCCCAGCGCTCCGGCGATTTGACCACTCGCCGCAGCGAGGGAAACCCGCGGGCGTCGAGAAACCGCGCCGTGACGCCGTTGGCGGCGACCATCAGATTTTCGATCAGCGCCTTCGCGCGATTGGCGACCTGCGGCTGCAGGTCGAGGAGCGTATCGCCGTCGAAGATCGACTGGACCTCGAGGCTCTGGAATTCGAGCGCCCCATGCTCGTGGCGCACGCGGCTGAGCGCCTGCGCGACGCCGTCCTGCACGCGCAGCTGCTGGTCCATGGCCGGCACGGCCGCCGCCGCGCGCGGAAGCGGTCCGCTGCCGGCGAGCCATGCGCCGGTGGCGTTATACGCGAGCTTCGCGTGATTCCGCACGATCGCGCCGTAGAGATCCGAGGATGTGATCGCGCCGTCGGCCGAGACGACCATCTCGACGACAACCGCCAGACGATCCTGCGCTTCGCCGAGCGACGTGAGGTCGGTCGACAGCCTCTCGGGCAACATGGGGAAGATGACCCCCGGCGTGTACACCGACGTCGTGTTCTGCGCCGCATGCCGATCGGCCGGCGAACCCTTCGGCACCAGGACATCGACGTCCGCGATTGCGACGAGCACTTTGACGTCGCCGCTTGCCTGCGGCTCGGCGACCGACAACTGATCGAGATCGCGCGAGTCGTCGTTGTCGATCGAGCACCAGAGACGCTTTCGCAAATCGCGCACCGGCTCTTCGCTCGTGAGCGGCGCGGCTTGCACCTCGGCCGCTGCCGCGAGCGCATCCGGCGGCATGGCGGGCTCGAGGCCGCGCTCCCGCATGGCCCGGATGGCGATCGCCCTCAAGCGGGCACGGTCTGATGGAATGCCGGCGGTCATTCGACCATTACCTCCGTATGTCGTCAATCGACGCCGCCATGTCCTCGAGCAGCGCGTCGATATGTGGCTCGTGCGTCCGGAAACTGAGGACGCACACGCGACCGAGGAAGCGGCCGTGTGTCGAGCAGCCCGTGACCATCACGCGTCCGCGCCTCGTCGTCTGCTCGATGAGGGCAAGCGTCGCAGCGTCTTCGGCCGCCCGTGACGCCCCGGGCCATGTGAGGTGGAACGCGAAGAGCGACAACTCCGGGTCCGCGTCGATCACGATACCCGGCAGCGCGGCCACGCGGCGCGCCGCCTCGAGGGTGAGTGCGCGCTTCTCGGCAATCGCAGAGCGAAACGCCGCGGCGCCGAACAGCTTGATCGACAGCCACACGCGCAGGCCGGGAAACCCGCGCGAGAGCTCCGGCCCGTGCTGGCTGGGATCGTAGAAATCCTCCGGATGTGGCATTGCCGGGAGGTACGGCGCGGTGGCTTCGTGCGCCGCCCGCAGCGCGGCACCGTCGCGCACCAGCAGCGCCCCGGTCCCGTACGGCAGGAACATGCCCTTGTGTGGATCCAGCGTCAGCGAGTCGGCGCGGGACAGGCCGCGGAGCGCCTCGCGCAGCTCGTCGCACAGGTAGAAGAATGCGCCGTAGGCACCGTCGATGTGGTGCCACAGTGTTTCGGCCGCGCACACGTCGTTGATGGCGTCGAGCGGATCGACGGCGCCGGTATTGGTCGTACCGGCGCTCGAGACGACGGCGAACGGCGTCAGGCCCGCGCGGCGATCGGCGGCAATCGCCGCGCGGAGCGCGTCGACGCAAAGCCGGTACCGATCGTCGGAATCGATCGCGCGTACGCGGTCCGGCATGACGCCGGCCAGCTTCGCCGACTTCAACACGGAGTGGTGCGCCTGGTCGGACGTGTACAGCACGCCGCGGCGGATCTCGGCGCCGAGATACCGCTCCCGCGCGCACACGATTGCGTTGAACGTCGCCATCGAGCCGCCGGACGTGAACAGACCGCGCGCTCCGGGCGGAAAATCCATCCACTCGCGCAGCCAGTCGAGCGCGTTCGCTTCGAGCTGCACGAGGACCGGCGCCGCCTGCCACACGCCGGTATAGCGGTTCGTCGTGTTGCTGATGAAGTCTGCCAGCGCGGCCGGATACAGTCCGCCGCCGGGAATGTACGCGAGGTAGCCGGGGCCCGGCGCGGTGAACGAGCGTGGAATCCACTCGCGGAACAGCAGATCCAGCAGCGGCTCGAGCGCCACGCCCTCTTCGGGCGCCGGCTCGCGCAGCGCGCGGCAGAGGGCCGCCGCGTCGATATCGCCGCAGCTTGGCTGCCGGCCGAGCGACTCGATGTGGGCGATGCACCGCGCGACGACGGCGTCGGCCATCGCGCGCATGCGGTCGGATGACAACTCGAGATTTACTGCAGCCAATCCTTCACCTGATAGTACGCGCCGACAAGCGGGAGGAACCACGGCGTCCCGCGATACATCGGCAGCGCGCGAAAGCGATCGTCGAACAGCGGATGATCGATCGGCTCGCCGGCCATCCGGCGCGCGATCTGCTCACCCAGATACGTGGCCATCGCCACGCCGTGGCCGCCGTAGCCGCCCGCGTAATACATGTCGTCGAGCTTTCCCGCGCGCGGCATCTGATCGCGCGTGAACGCGACGTTGCCGCCCCACGCGTACTCGACACCGGCGCCGGCGAGCTCGGGAAAGATCGCGATCATGCCGTCGCGCAGAATCGCGGCGGCGCGGCGCGTGGTGTCGGCGTCGGCGCGCGCGAACTCTGCGCGCCCGCCGAAGAGGAGGCGATGGTCGCGGGTCACGCGGAAATAGTAGAGAAAGTGCTTCGAATCGAACGCCATGCGCCAGCGGGGCAGCAGCGCGTTCGCCCGATCGGCACCGAGCGGCTCGGTGGCGATGATGTAGCTGCCAATCGGCACGAACCGGCGCTGCAGCGCCGGCGCCGCGCCATTCGTGTACCCGTTGGTCGCCAGCAGCACGTCGCGCGCATCCACAACACCCTTCACCGTGGTGACGCGCCAGCCACCGGCATCCCGTTCCACGCGAGTCACCGCGGCGCCGGGCACGATGGCGGCCCCGCTGCGCGCCGCCGCCGCGGCCAGCCCGTGGACGTACCGCGCGGGGTTCAGCGCACCGCTGCGCTCGTCCACCAGAACGCCGTGATACGTACCGGTGCCAATCTCCGACCGCTGGTCCGCGCGCGACACGAGATGCACGCGGTGGTTGAAGACGCGCGCCAGCAGCGCCTGCTGGTCGCGGAACGCGTCGAAATGTGCCGGCTTCCATGCGGCCTGAATGTGGCCGGTCCGCGCGTACTCGCAGTCGATCGCCTCCTCGGCGACGAGCGTTTCGAGGCGCGCGATCGATTCCAGCGCGGCGTCAAAGAGCTGCCGGGCGCGAGCCTCTCCAAATCGCGCAACGAGCGCGGCCGGTTCGAGCCTGAGCCCGGTGAGAACCTGACCGCCGTTGCGCGAGCTCGCGCCCCAGCCGATCTCCTCGCGCTCGAGCACAGCGACCGTGGCGCCCGCGCGCGCGAGGTGCCGGGCGGCGGACAGGCCCGTATAGCCGGCGCCCACGATCGCGACATCCCAGCGGGATTCGGGATTCGGGATTTGGGATTCGCCGGTCGTGGCTCGGGATTCGGGATTCGGGATTCGGGATTCGCCGGCCGTCGCTCGGG
>Ga0137409_10004121_pt1 | contig 15312 bp, 16 predicted proteins | sample CZODoug1_16funga_FD_122059 | JGI IMG/M metagenome (GOLD analysis project Ga0137409, IMG submission 122059) | Vadose zone soil fungal communities from Angelo Coast Range Reserve, California, USA - CZODoug1_16fungal (Hybrid Assembly) | ecosystem: Environmental > Terrestrial > Soil > Vadose zone... | reverse complement strand
GGGTCGATCTCGTAGCGCACTTTCGCCGCCAGCGAGCGCAGCCGCTCGTCGCGCACGCGCTCCTCGGTGAAGGCCTCGAGCCCGGCGTGGCCGAGGACGAATCCGGCGGCGATGCAATAGGGCTGGCTGAACTTGGCGAAGTAGGCGTTGGGCGGGCGCTGCTTGTCGGCGAGCGGCTCCCATAGCCGGTGCAGCGTGCCTTCGGCGGCCTCGCAAACCATTTCGACGACCTCCTCGGCGCGCACGCCTTTCTCCGCCAGCCTGCGCGCGCAGTCGACATAGGGCTGCGTCATCGTGCCGCAGGCGTAGAGCTTGAAGGCGAGCGAATTCGCCACCCAGCGCTCGCCGAAGCCGCCGACGAGCTTGTCCCAGTCGCCTTCGGTGGTGCGCGCGAAGCCGTGAAACAGGCCGTGCGTGCCCTCGAACACGGCGCGCGGTCCGACGAAGCCGGCGCGCGCCAGATCGGCCGCGCGGATGCCCGATTGCGCGGCCCAGCCGGGATGCATGCGCTTGGTCCATGCGCCCTCGGCGAGATACTCGATGATGCCTGCGGCCATCGAGCCGGCGATGCCGAGCGCGTTGACGAATTGAGTTTTCGAAAATCGCAATGCTGTCGCCGCAGCCGCGGCTGCGCCCATCGCGCCGAGCACTGCGGTGGGGTGAAAGCCCGCCTTGTGGATGAGCTGCGGCGCGACGAGGCTCGCGCGGCACATCACCTCGGCGCCCACCGCGATGCCGCGCAGGGCATCTCTTCCTTCGATCTTGTTTCTTTCTGCAATGGCGAGAACGGCGGGCACGATTACCGCGCCGGCGTGCACCGGCCCGCCCTCGAAAGTGTCGTCGAAGTCCTCGCCGTGCGCCGCGGTGCCGTTGACGAAGGCGGCGCCCGCCGCATCGAGCGTGCGTGAGTGTCCGATTGCGGTGCAACCGCCGGAAGCCTCCCATCCCGCAAGCGAGGCGCGCACGTAGCCGGTCCTGCGCGCCGCGACGCACAGCCCGGCGACGTCGATCAGGAGCTTTTCGGCGATCTCCCGGGGAACGTCGCGCGCGTTCTGCACCGCGTCGAAGAGCTGTTCCGAAAGGGTCGACATCACCGGACGATTCTAATGACGAGGGACGCCATCCAGCCGAGCGCGACGCCAATGCCGTTGGCAAGCATGTCGAACGGGTCGTACGTGCGGTAGCCGAGCCATCCCTGGATGAACTCCAGTCCGATGCCCATGACAATGAATCCCGCGGCGTAAAGGATTCTGACCGGTGTCCTGAAATAAAGCAGGCAAAACCAGAACATCAGCGCGCCGTAGGCAAGAAAATGGCCCAGCTTGTCGCCGTGCTCGAAGTCGAGCTTCGGCGGCGCCGGGGTGAGGGAAAGCCAGACGATCGCCGCCGCCCATCCCCAGCCGATCGCCAGCAGCGCGGCCCTCATCAAAAGAGCGGCATCTGGCCTGCGGCGGAGGGCGGGCGGAAGCGGCTGCAGTCGAGGCTCGGCGGCTTGCGCCCGGCGCCGTGCCCGTTGAGGCCGAAGCGGCGGCAGGCGATATCGAAGCGCTTCTCGATCAGCTCGGCGAATATTCCCGTGCCGGTCATGCGGCTGCCGAAGCGCGGGTCGTTGTCGCGGCCGCCGCGCATCTGGCGCACGATGCTGATGACGTGGCCGGCGCGCTCGGGGTAATGCGCCGCCAGCCATTCCTTGAACAGCTCTTTCAACTCGTTGGGCAGCCGCATGATGACATAAGCGGCTTCGGCGGCCCCGGCTGCCGAAGCCGCCTCCAACACTTCCTCCAGGGTCTTGTCGTTCAACCCAGGTATCAAAGCGGCGACCATTACGCCGCACGGCACGCCTGCCTGGGCGAGGTTCCTAAGAACGTCCATTCGCCGCTGCGGGCTGGCGGCGCGCGGCTCCAGCTTGCGCGCGAGCGCGCGGTCCAGGCTGCCGATGGAGACGAAGACCTTCACCAGGTTCTTCTTCGCCATCGGCGCAAGCAGGTCCAGGTCGCGCTCGACCAGGGCGGACTTGGTCACCATCGTGAACGGATGCTCGCATTCGGCCAGGATCTCGACGATCTGCCGGGTGATCCTGAATTTTCGCTCGATCGGCTGGTAGCAATCGGTATTCGCGCCGATGGCGATCGGGCTCGGCACGTAGCCCGGCTTCGAGAGCTCGGCGCGCAGCAGCTCGGCAGCGTTGGTCTTGGCGAATAGCTTCGTTTCGAAGTCCAGGCCGGGCGAGAGCTCGAGGTAGGCGTGGCTCGGGCGGGCGTAACAGTTGTGACTCACTACGCCGTTCGCGATGAAGTCCTCCGTTTCCGTGGTGATGTCGTAGAGCCGCATCGCTTTGCCGAGCGGCTCGATGCTGACAACACCCAGGCGGGCAACGCTCTTCACCGCTTGGCCGGCAATGTCGCGCTTTCGGACGATGGCGGGATCAACGCTGTGGAAGAATCGCAGGTGCTCGCGCAGGCCGCCGGTGAGGCGCACCACATCGATCGGCTTCGAGGTTTCACGGGGCACGTGCTCCACCACGAAGCGGAAATCGAAAGACTTCAGACATCGATCGATCCACGCGATGATCGCGTGATCTGTATTGCTGATTCTCAGGCAGCCTTCGTTGTAGCTTCCCTCGGCGTCGTAAATTCCAGCGAGAAAACCGGCTGACCACTCGCGCGAGGCCACCATGGGCCAGGCGATGAGCGCGTGGATCTCGTCGACGCTCGGCTTTCTTTGCGTGCGGATCGCGTGGAGCAACCGTCTACCTGCGGCGGCTTGCTGAAATACGAAATGCTGCGTATCGATCTGCCACTCGCGCAGGTAATCCTGCACTCGCAGAAGTGCTTCCACGTCGCAAAGTGCCAGCCGGAATTGATGCAGCGTGCCGATAGCGCCGTTGCCGCGCCTGAACCGATGCGACGCGAGATGACCATCGCCCCGAATGACGCCACAAAGGTAGCCGAGCCGGTAATCCTCGTTCTTTACCGGCGCGTGGGCAAAGGCGCCCACCCCCATCATCTTGTTGCCGGTTGTGAGATGCGGCCGGCGCGCCTGGCCTTGTTCCGTGCCGGTCACGAACTTCCAGCCGCGCTCGGTAAGAAATCTGTGATCCGGTCCGGCAATGAGCTCCGTGCCATCTTCGAGCGCTATTCGGTACGCTGGCTTGATCACGCTCCAGTGAGCGAGCACGCGCGACTTCACGTAGCGCCGATACCAGCCTTCGCGTGCGGTGCCGTAGATCAGGTCGCCTGGATGGATGTCCGCAATCCGCCGCACGCTGCAGTCCGCCATCAGGACACGCGTATCGCCGTGGACACAGTAGATGCATCCATGCTCACATCCCCTGTACGGATTGATCGACTGCGAAAAGCCGATGTCGGGCGAGTCGTTGCGCGAGATGATCGAGCGCGCGCGCTCCTCGGTGACGCTGGTCTGCAGCTCGGCGGCATCCTTTTCCTCGGGCGTCCAGCCGTCGTCGAAAGGCTCGCGCGCGAGCGTCTCGAAGCGGCCAGCGACGAACGAGCGGGCGCCCCGCAGGTAGGTCGTTTCGTGTTTCATTTAGACTAGCTCCTTCGCATTCTAATCCACTACTGTATAAATGACCAGTACAGGCCGCAACGTCGGGCTGCTCGCCGCCTGCCAGGCGATGCTGTTCACCAACAACACCACGCTGGTCGCGATCAACGGCCTCGCCGGGCTCGCGCTCACGCCCGTCAAGGCGCTCGCCACGCTGCCGGTCACCTGCTGGATCCTGGGCGGCGCGATCGCCACCATGCCGGCTTCGCTCCACATGAAGCGCGTCGGCCGGCAGCGCGGCCTGACGCTGGGCGTGTTCTGGGGCATCGCCGGGGCGCTGCTCTGCGGCGCGGCGATGTGGCTGCAGAGCTTCTGGCTGCTGTGCCTCGGCACGCTGGTGTGGGGCGTCTTCAACGCCTACGGCCAGTATTACCGCTTTGCCGCGGCTGACGCCGCGAGCGCCGATTTCCGGCCGACGGCGATCTCGCTCGTGCTCGCCGGCGGGCTGGTCGGCGGCATCCTCGGGCCGAGCGTCAGCCGCTGGACCATCGACCTGTTCGATGCCAGGTTCATGGGCAGCTACCTGTCGCTGATCGCTTTCGCGCTCGTCACCGTGGCGCTGCTGCGGTTCATCCGCATCCCGCCGCCCGCGGCAGGCGAGCAGGCGGCCTCCGGCCGGCCGCTGCTGCAGATCGCGGCGCAGCCCAGGTTCATCGTCGCAGTCCTGTGCGGGGCGACCAGTTACGGCGTGATGAACTTTCTCATGACCTCGACCCCGATCGCCATGGGCGTCTGCGGCCACCCCTATGCCGACGCAGCGTTCGTCATCTCTGCCCACGTCGTCGCAATGTTCGCGCCTTCCTTCGTCACCGGCTCCCTGATCCGGCGCCTCGGCCTCGCGCCGGTGATGCTGGCCGGCGTGCTGCTCAACTTCGCGTCGATCGGCATCGCGCTGTCCGGCGTCTCGGTGGCGCAGTTCTGGTGGGCGCTGGTGCTGCTCGGGGTGGGCTGGAACTTCCTCTACATCAGCGGCACGACGCTGCTCACGCAGACCTATCGGCCGGAGGAGCGCGCGAAGGCCCAGGGAGCCAACGACCAGGCGATCTTCGCCATGATGGCTGTTTCCTCGCTCGCTTCGGGCTTGACGGTGACGACCGTCGGCTGGGAGCGCGTCAACCTGTTTGCGCTGCCGCTGGTGGCGCTGATGGCGGCCGCGATCGCCTGGTTCGCGCTGCAGGAGCGCTCGAGAAAGGCAGCGGCGGCTTAGCGATGCGGGCACCCGCCTCGGTAGGCATGCGGCTGGAGGAGGTCGATACTCCCGCGCTGCTCATCGATTTGGAGAAATTTGAAAGGAATCTCAAGACCCTGGGAAATTCCCTGCAGGGCCATGACGTTCGCGTGCGCGCCCACGCCAAGACCCACAAGTGCCCCGAAATCGCGAGGCGCCAGATCGCCGCGGGCGCGATCGGGGTGTGCTGCCAGAAAGTGTCCGAGGCCGAGGCGATGGTCGAGGGCGGCATCGAGGACGTGCTGGTCTCCAACGAAGTCGTCGGCGCGCCGAAGCTCGGGCGCCTCGCGGCGCTCTCGACGCGCGCGCGGCTCGGGGTGTGCGTCGACAATCGAGACAATCTGCGTCAGCTGGAAGCGTCGGGGGCGAAGCTCGACGTGTACGTCGAGCTCGATATCGGCATGCGCCGCTGCGGCGTCGCGCCGGGCGAGCCGGCGCTGGCGCTGGCGCGGGAGATCGCGCGCTCCCGCACGCTGCGCTTCGCGGGCTTGCAGGCCTATCACGGCCGCGCCCAGCACCTGCGGTCCATGGCTGAACGCCGTGCGGCGATCCAGGCCGCCTGCGATCAGGTTGTTCTTACAAAAGCCTTGCTCGAGAAAGCGAAAATTCCCTGTCCCATCGTCACCGGCGCCGGCAGCGGCAGCTTCATGTTCGAGGTGGAATCGGGCGCGTGGAACGAGATCCAGCCCGGCTCCTACGTCTTCATGGACGCCGACTACGCGCGCAACGAATGGGCCGCTCCGCTGCCGCGCTTCGAGCATTCGCTGTTCGTGCTCGCCACGGTGATGAGCCGGCCGGCGCCGGAGCGCGCCATCGTCGACGCCGGCCTCAAGGCGTCGAGCGTCGACTCGGGCATGCCGGGCGTCTGGCAGAAGCCCGGGCTCGTGTACGCAGCCGCGTCGGACGAGCACGGACGGGTAGACATCGCACCAGGCGCCGCCGCGCCCGCGCTCGGCGAGAAGCTCCTGCTGGTGCCCGGCCACTGCGACCCCACGGTGAATCTCTACGACTGGTACGTCTGCGTGAGGCAGGGCGTCGTGGAGGCGCTTTGGCCGATTACGGCCAGAGGGGCCACGCTTTGAGATGTCGCTACATGTGCTTCTTGAGCCAGTCGCTGCCCTTTTCTTCCAGGCCGCACCACGCAGAATCGCTGGAAAGGCGGCTGACGAAGACCTTGTCGTCCGCGTCGACCGACAGCCGGACGCGGTCGGCAATCTTGTAGGCGCTCATGTCGGAGGAGATGACGAACCACATGTTGTTCATCGCGTGCCAGGCTATCCCGCACGCCTTGATCGATGGATAGAGCCTGGGATAGTTCTGCAGCGGCCTTTTCAGGTCGTACTTGACCATGTAAAGCGCCATACTGCAGCTTATCGAGGCGCCGAAGCAGGGGGTAGGGCATTATTCTCACCAGCCACGGACCGGCCATCGCGGTCAGCGACGCGCGCGGCGTGCGCACGCTGCACGTCGGCGGCGAGGCGATCCAGAGCGCGATGCGCATCGCCGAGCCCCACGCCCTCGCGCTCGACTACACGCGCTGCATGATGGCATTTCTCCTGTTTCACCCTGAGCCGAGGCAGGCGCTCATGATCGGCCTGGGCGGCGGGTCGCTGGCCAAGTTCTTTCACCGCCGGCTGCGCGCCACGCGGCTGCGCGTGGTCGAGCTCGACGCGCGCATCGTCGCGGCCGCGCGCGCGCACTTCGCGCTGCCGGCGAACGACGCGCGCCTGGCGGTCGAGATCGGCGACGGCGCCGCGGCGCTCGCGCCGGAATGCTGCGACGCGCTGATCATCGACGCCTTCCAGGACGAGCAGCACGTGCCGCGGCTCGCCAGCGCCGAGTTCTACGACGGCGCTTTCCTCGCGCTCGCTGAGCCGGGCGTGATGGTGGTCAACTTCATGGACGACGACCCGCAGTTCGACCAGGCGCTGCACCGCCTGGAGCGCGCATTCGGCGGCGCCGTGCTGGCGCTGCCGGCGCTCTACGACCCGAACCTCCTGGTGTTCGCGCTGAAGGGGGCGCCGCCGAGCGTCGAATGGTCGGCGCTGCGGCGGCGCGCCGAGCGGCTCGAGTCGCGCCTCGGCCTGCCGTTCGCGCGCTATGTGTCGCGCCTGCGCGCGATGAACCGCAGCACGCCACGCGACCTGATAATCGGTGCATGAAATAGCACTACTTGCCGGGATCGCGTTCATTGGCGCGCTGATCTTCGGCGTCACCGGCTTCGGCGCGGCGCTGGTGACCATTCCGCTCGCCACGCACCTGGTGCCGCTCAAGTTCGCGCTTGCGCTTTTCGTCCTGGCCGACCTGTCCTGCGCGCTGCGCATCGGCTTCGAGAACCCCAGGAAGGCGCTGCGCGATGAATGGGTGCGCCTCGCGCCGACGATCGGCGTCGGCACCGCGCTCGGGGTCACGCTCCTCGTCAACCTGCCGCGCGCCACGGCGACGCTGCTCCTTGGGCTCTTCATCCTGGCGTTCGGCGTGTACAGCCTGCTGCCCCATCGAACAAAGCTTGTATCCGTGCATTGGGCCTGGCTTGCGGGCTTGGCAGGCGGCATTACCAGCACCCTCTTCGGCGCGGGCGGCCCGCCGTACGCAATCTATCTCTCGCACCGCGGGCTGACCAAGGAGCAGTTCCGCGCCACCATGGGCTTCGCCACGCTCACCAGCATCTCGCTGCGCGCGGCTGCATTTCTCCTCACCGGGCTGCTGCTCGATCCGGAGGTGTGGTGGGCCGCGCTCGCCGTGGTGCCGGCAGCACTGCTCGGCATCAGCGTAGCGCGGCGGCTGTTCCTGAAAATATCGCGCGACGGGTTGCTGCGCGCCGTCTCGCTGATGCTGCTCGTCTCAGGCGGCTCGCTTGTCTGGCGCGCGCTCGGCTGAAGCGGGGCTATGTCCGCTTGAAGTAGTTGCGCAGCGAAGCGGGGCGATACGAGGCATCGCCTTCCCAGCGCTGGCGGACCGACGGATGCAGCGACTGCGTGGGATCGCTGCCGATCACCCTGTCGATGCCGCGGGTGAGCCGGTAGAGCCCGGTCTTCGAGTCGTGCAGCTTGCCGAGCGGATTGCCGTGCAGCGGGTAGGCCGCCATGGCTTGGCTGTCGAATGCGAGCCCCGCGCCGCCCGCTTTCCCGAGCATCCAGTCGAGGGCGATGTCCGAGAGCCCGGTTTCCGCGTAGCCGCCGCCGATGTCGCTGTGCGCGCCGCAGAACCAGACCTGCTCGACCTGCTGGCCGGTTTTCGCCTTGTAAGTCCACAGCGTCGGCGCGAACGGCGCGCGGTGCTCGTCGATGGCGAGCGCATGGCAGGCGAGCTGCACGATGCCGCTCAGCTCGGTATCGTGGAACTGGTACCTGGCGTGCGTGAGGCTGCGGAAGCCGCGCAACGGGATGCCGAGCGCGCCGACCGTGTCCCAGGCGCCGATCATCCTGATGGGAATGGCCTCGGCGCCGGAGATGGAATAGTCCTGCCTGAACTTCGCCGGCCCGGGCTGGTCCGGGTGCTGGCCATCGCGGTACAGCTCGATGGCGGCGTGGTAGTGCTTGACATAGGGGCGCGCGAGGATCCCGCACTTGCGGATCATGCCGCCGATGCTGCGCACCGTGTACGCGCCGCGGCTGAAGCCGAACAGATAGATCTCGTCGCCCGGCTCGTAATTGCCGATGAGAAAGCGGTAGGCGTCGTAGATGTTGGCTTCAACCCCGTCGCCGAAGGCGCCGCCGGTCAGGCGGTCGAAGAAATTCCCGGTGCCGACGCCCTGATCGTAGTAGATCACCTGCGGCGTCGCGCCATCGCGCTTCGCGACGCGGTAGGCGAGCTTCACGACGTCGGTGGGAGTGGGAATGCCGTTGCGCTCCTGGTCGGCGCTGTTCCACGTTCCATCGCAGCACAGGACCAGCCGCTTCATCGGCGGGCAAGCCAGCGCTGGCTCGCGTCGCCGACTTCGTCGAGAACGTCGGCGTCGGTTCTGCCCGATGACTTCAGCACGTGGAAGGAATGGTCGGCGCCTTCCAGCCAGTGCATCTCCCACGGCGCGCGCACGGTGGCGAGAGCGTTCTGCATCAGGTCGCGCCGGCACAGGGCGTCGCGCGTGCCGTTGAAGCAGAGTACGGGAACCTTGATCTGCGGCAGATGAGCATCCCGGAGCTGCTCCGGCTTGCCCGCCGGATGCAGCGGATAGGCGAGCAGCAGCAGCGCGTCGCACGCCATGCCGTCGGCGGCGAGCATGGAAGCCGCCCTTCCTCCCATCGAGCGCCCGCCGATGATGAGGCGGCGGGGGCCGAGCTCTTTGCGGGTGCGCGAGACGACGGCACTCAGGCATCGCTTCAGGCGCGGCATCGTGTCGGGCCGGCCGGAGCCTTTTTCCCGGTAGAGGAAGTTGAAGCGGACGAGGTCGAAACCCCGGGCGCGCAGCACTGCCGCCAGGCGAACCATGCCGCGGTCTTCCCGATGACCGCCGGCGCCGTGAGCGCAGACGAAAACCGCCTGCGCATCGCGCGCGCCGCGCTCGAAAATCGCGGTGGTTTCCTCATCGTCTACGGCGACACGCCATTGCATCGCCTCACACTACACCAGCCGGCTAGGTCATGGAGCCGCTCGTTGACCCTTGGAAGCAGCAAGCTCGGCCTCGATGGCCTTTTCAAAGGCATCCTGCGGCAGGTTGCCGCTGAGCATGCTGCCGTTGATGAAGAATCCCGGAGTGCCGGTGAGCCCGGCCCTCAGCCCCAGTTGCAGGTCCTGTTCAATTTGCGCCTTGTGCTTGCCGCTGGACAGGCAAGAATCAAACTGTTTCTCATCGAGCTTTAGACGGCGGGCCTGCTCCACTAAACCTTCTCGGTTCAGCTTATTGGGGTTCTCGAAGAGGAGGTCATGATATTCCCAGAATTTTCCCTGCTCCACGGCACAGCGGGAAGCCTCCGCGGCCAACTGAGCCTGCGGGTGGATGTCCCGCAGCGGAAGGTCCCGATACGCCAAGCTCACCCGGCCTTCGTACTTGGCGAGCAGCTTCTTCAAGGTTGGCGCGACCGATTGGCAGTAAGGACACTGGAAATCAGAAAACTCCACGATGACCACCGCAGCCTTGGGATTTCCCCGAAGCCGGGCCGGATCATGGCTGACCTCGACTTTAGGCTTTTGCAGGAAGATGGACACCGCGGCCTGCTCCCGCAGACGGGTGTAGTAATCCTGGCGCGCCTGCTGGAGCTTCGCCTTTTTCAGCAACTGCTGGAGCTGCGCCCTGAGCTCATCAAAAGATTTTCTCAGCTGTTCTTTTTGGACTATGTAAAGAGCTTGCAGTTCGGCTTCCGTGGGCTCAGGGACCTTGGCGTCCACCTCTTGCGCGAGAACCTTTTCGGTGGGGATGCCCTTTTTCTTGGCCTCCGCTTGCAGCAGCCTTTGATTCACCAGATTCTCGAGGGCCTTGCTCTTCACTTCGTATTCTTGTACCCGAAGCTGAAACACCTGCGCTTGAACGAGCGGCAGCAAATCATCGTCGTAGATGGGCTGCCCCGCGACCACAGCCAGGGGCTCCTTCTGTCTGGCCTGGCCGGAAGCCTGGGATGCCCACACGGCACAGCCGAGGAGCAGGCAAACAAGAAACGGCAGAGCGAGCCTGCTGGAGGCGGGGGGCGGATCAGCCCCCCACCCTCCCAGGCAGGTCGCCCTTACGGCGCTGTCGGGCAAGCGCCGAACGGACAGATCAAGCAGTGAGCCGTAACCCCGCTGCCCACCGGATGAGACGAGACCACGTTGCCGAAGGCGTCCGTTCCCGTCGCCCTCACCGTGTCGCTGAACTGCACACGGCCGGGATCGACCGGAGTCCCCGTGCTCGGGAAGTAAGACGCCGTCCCTGCTACCGGTGGTTGGTTGAACCCTGGTACTGGTACCAGAGCTGGGCAAGTAGCCGCGTTGTTCGTATAGCACTTGTCCGCGCCCGCAGTACCGCTCGGGGTCAAGAGGCCGACCGAGAACGTCCTGTCCAACGAGCCGTCAGCGTTGTCGTCTTCGGTCACTTGAACGCTGTTGATGTTGACGTTCCCTCCGTTGTGAACCTGGCCGGTGTAATCGACCCGCACGACGACGTTGGTTCCCAGCAGTTGCAAAGCCGTCACGCAAGTCTTGTCCACGGTAAGCTGCGCGCTGGGTGTGCAAGCTCCGGCAGGAACTTGGGCGCTACAGGTCACCGGGTTGGTCGTCGCGCTGAGCGTAGTCCCGCCAGACGGATCGGTTGTCGCGGTCGCGCTGGCCTGGTTCGTCGTTGGAAACGTCGTGGCGCTGAAGGTATTGGCGGGACCCGTGCAATCCGCGGATGGGAAGTTCTTCGACTGACCGGTACCCAGAGTACCGCAGCTGTAAGTATTGCCCTGGTCCGTGACCGTGACATTGAACACCGTGCCGCCGCCGTCATTGGTCACGGTGCCGCTGAACGAGTAATCGAACCCCGACCCGTCAGCATGGAAAGCGGTGCACTGGCAGCCCTTGGTGAGGCTGATGTGGCACTCCGGGAAGCCGCCGAGCACGAAGTCCTTGAGCACGGCGGTAGTGGACTGCGAAGACCGCGTCTCCAGCAGGAAGCTGCTGAAACAGGGAACGGCTCCGGCGCCGCTTGCTGCGAACAGGCTAGTGAGATCTGCGCCTCCCTCGAAGAAGGCGCCGATGGGCATGGTATTGGTGCCACCTCCGAACTTTGCCAGGTAGGACCAGGTTTCATCGGAAATGGGGCTGCTGTTGGTGATCGCGAAAGTGTCGTTGCTGCCGAGCAGCCTAAGGTTACTGTCCGCACATTGCCCCGGGGCAGGGCTCTTAACGCCCTTGAGACACGAGCTATCCCACTCGTACACGGTGATGGTGGAGGTGCCACCGCCGCCGGTAAACGCAGAAACCAGAAAAACGTCGTGGTCTACGTGAACGCCTGAGAACGTTCCATTGGAATTGAGGCTGACATTCTGCTGGAAGAACCAGGCTCCGATGTTGGCGTCTCCATTGACGGCGAAACGATCGCCGCCGATCACCACCACCTTATCTCCGCCTGTTGCGGTGACGCTGGCCGCTCCGATTGTAGCGGTGTAGCTGGCCGCGTAGCCGTGCAAAATCGTGTCCTTGTCAGGTACTGTGTCTGCAGGCTTCCACTTCCATTGGCTGATGTCGAGCGGGTCTTTCGAGCCGCCTCCGGTAAAGATCTTGGGCGGATTTTCTGAGCCGATGCAGGTGCGGGTATTCGAACCGCCCGCAGACCCGGAGCCGCCCCCCGGCACTGTGCAGTCGCCGTTTAGCGTGTTCCAGTCGGCGATACCGTTACCTGGGTCGTCAAACACATTACCGTCGACCTCGAATACGGATGTCGGCGTTACCGCCCATGCGACCGTGGCCGTGGCCAGAATCGCCGCGGCCCCGAAAGGCATCAAGATTCGCTTGGAATTGAAATACCGGACCAACCCGCAGATGGTTCGCATTGCTTTTCCCCCTTCGAAGGGGGACTTCTCGCATTTTGGTCACCGCAGCACAATCGGGCGTCGGCATGAATCTGGCGGGCACTGGTCAAAGGTGGGGTACGACAAAATTCGTACGATAGGTTCTCAGACTTTAATGCGTGGTTCCATGTTGCATCTTGCGTTTGTATTCTCTCAACAGCTCGGCGTAACTGGCCTTCAACGGCACCCACGCGCTGTCGTTGCCGGGATCGAGAGCGACCAGTACCTGGACGCCCACAGCCGGCAGTTCCAGCCCGCACGCGGTCCGCAGGCGAGTAGGGATCTGCACGGTGGCCATGTCCCCCGCAGGGCCCTTGAAAGTCTCGACCACGCGCACGGTGATGATATCGAGCGACTTCTGCCGGTCCTGCTCGACTTTGGTCACTTCGCCGGAGAAAAGAGCGCTCGCCCAGTCATACCAGCGCTCGGGCTGGACGTTCCGGGTAAACAGGCAGGCCTGTGCCCAGCCTGTCGCCAACTGGAAAATTGCAACCACCAGCAAATAGCGGAGGGCCAGTTTCACTCAGGCGTAACGTAACTCAAGTCCAACGCTCATCGCCAGCGGCAGAAACGCTCCGATGCACGCAGCTGCCAATACGTCGGTCGGCCAGTGCACGCCGAGCACCAGCCGCGAAACGGCGACGAGAGATATCCATAGGATCGCTATCGACAGCGCGAGCTTGCGCGCCGCCGGCCTGATCCGGCTCGCGCAAAGAGCGGCGGCGGTGGCGAATGCCGCGACGACCAGGGTATGCCCGCTGGGAAAGCTGGAACCCCAATACGCTTCGGTCTCCCAGAGCGCCGGGCGCGCCCTGCCGACCAGCGCTTTGACGACGTAGACCACCGCCGCCGCGCCGATCACGGAAGCTGCAAGGAGCAGCGCCTCGAGGCGGCGCCGCGCGAACAGCAGCGCGATCGTCGCTGCGCTCGCGAGCGGAAACAGGACTCTGGATGACCCGGTCAGCGTGAGCGCCTCGAAGAACCCGGTCAGCGCGCCCGGAACGTGCCCGTGGATGAACAGCAGGATCGCCCGGTCGATCGGTCCCGATTCTCCGCCGATGGCCTCCTCGCTCACTTTGATCGCGGACACCGCGAGGACGAGCACCGACAGAATGGTCAAGCGCCGCTTCTCCAGCGGTCCGGACCAGGCAGGTCGCGTGCGGCGCACGTACGCGCCGAGCGCGAAGTAGAGGCCGGCGACGATGAGCGCCAGCTTCGCGATGTCTTCGATCAACTCGAAAATCAAACGCCTAACCGGTTAGCAGCGCCATGAAAACGTTATCTTCGTACTGCCCATCCAATTTTCGCGCACGCCGTTTGACACCTTCGGTCACGAAGCCGAATGCACGATAGAGCGCGATCGCACGCTCGTTCGAGGCGAACACTTCCAGCTCTACACGCTCGATCCCCGTCTGGCGGGCGGCGCCAATGGCCCGAGCGACGAGTTGCCTGCCCAAACCTCGTCCGCGGTAGTCCGGAAGAAGCCCCATGCCCAGTCTGCCGACGTGGCGAAACCCTTCGGGCGGATTGCGGACGATGTCGCACCACCCCACCACCGCGTCATTCGGCTTGACGGCCAACAGCTGTACGCCTGCGCCGCCAAGAATGCTGCGTACGAACTCCCGAGTGCTTTCGAGAGATGGCCCTTCGACGAAGCCGATGTATCTCCGCTCCCGTGCCACCGCATCGACGACGGCGTTAAAGCTTTCCGCATACTGCTCTCCCGTCGGAACAATGCGGACTTCGTCCATCGGCATCAGCAGTCACGCGCTCGTTTGCGCTTCCGGGGACAGAGCCTTGTGCTCTCTCGACATCCAGAATATGAACCCAGCGTCTGCGACAAAGGCTACGCTCGCAATGCTGATGAGTGCCAATATCCATTGGAGCGTGCGCGCCATGAACTCGGCGTCGACTTGACGCGTTCGTTTGTCGGATTCCCGCATCTTCGTGAGGAGTGCCGCGCGATAGCGCAAGGTTTCGATGTCGGTGGCCGCCTGTATCTTGGCCAGCGCTTGCTCGGCCGTTTCTCCGGGCTCGAGCTTGAATGCCAGGGTTCCGCGGGTGAGATTTTCCGCGACGTGCCAAAATATTACCGGCAGTAGAAATGCCACCGCAGCGGCAAGGTTCAGAAGAGCCAGCTGTCGCAGGAGCTTTGCCATTCGCTACCTCTCTTCGCGTTGCATGAGTAGCTCGCCAGGTTCAACCTGATGCTTCGTGTGCCGCTCAGCCGGGGCTGGCGAGAACCCCAGGCGCTCGAGCAAGCGCATCGAGCGAAGATTCTTGCGTTTGAATACCGCGGTGAGCTGGCGTACCTGATAGCGCTGGACCAGCTCGGAGATCATGGCCTGGACGGCTTGGCGCGCGAGCCCGCGACCCCAGTAAGCGCTGGACAACTCGTAGGCGATGGCTGCGCGACCGGTGGGATCGATGGTTGCCTGAACATAGCCGATCAGCTCGGAGCTCGGCAGGCGGATCACCCAGTTGAGCCATTGTTCCTGGCCGCTCGCCGACCGCCTCGATTCGAGCTTCGCAAACCGCGCGCGCAACCATTCGAGCGACGGCGGAGGCTCGCTCTCATACTCGTAGATCGCCGGGTCGCTGAGGACGGCGAACATCTCTTCCGCGTGCGCGGCGGTCTGTGGCTCCAGCGTGAGGCTGCCCGTCCCGATGACGTGCATCATTTCGCTTCCAGAAGCTGCTTGGCGGCTTTCAGATCGCGCATGACCCACTGGGCATCTGCTTCAAACCTGGCTTGATCCATGCCCGGCTGGCGGAAGAGAGTGAAGACCAGCTCGCATCCGCTGCCGTTCTTTACGACGCGCAGCGGAATGTAGATCTGGGCGCCGGAAGGCGGCGAGACCCAGTGATCGAGAACCCCGAACGCATTGGGCTCCGAGAATCGCACGATCATCGGACCGTCGGGGGTCTCCGCGATCCACTGTCCTTTTGCCCGGTGAAGCGAGCCCAGTCCCGATGCCCACCTGGCAAAGTTCTCCGGCAGGGACAGGAACGCGTAGACGGCGTCGGCGTCTCGCTCGATCGACACGCTCAGGT
>Ga0137409_10004120_pt1 | contig 15319 bp, 15 predicted proteins | sample CZODoug1_16funga_FD_122059 | JGI IMG/M metagenome (GOLD analysis project Ga0137409, IMG submission 122059) | Vadose zone soil fungal communities from Angelo Coast Range Reserve, California, USA - CZODoug1_16fungal (Hybrid Assembly) | ecosystem: Environmental > Terrestrial > Soil > Vadose zone... | reverse complement strand
ACCATCGGCGCCAAGCAGCCGCGCGCCCGCTCGATGCCGACCACGGTGACGCGCGCCGCGGGGCTCGCGCTCACCAAGGCCCTGTCCAAGGAGTACGCGCCGCACAACATCCTGGTGAACACCGTGTCCATCGGGCTGATCCGCGCGGGGCAACATGAGAGAAAAGCCGAGAAGGCCGGCGTCCCGGTGGAAAAAATCTACGCCGACATGGCCAAGGACATCCCGCTCGGCCGCGTCGGGCGCGCCGAGGAAGTCGCCGGCGTGATCGCCTTCCTCGCCTCCGGGGCGGCGAGCTTCGTCACCGGCACCAGCATCAACCTGGACGGCGGGGCTTCAGGCGTTCTTTAGCTGAGGGTTTACCCGACACCTTGCGTCGGGGTTGTCCCGATCGCGTGGCCCGCGCGAATCCGCCCGCTCCACCAGCTTGACTCCGAGGCATCGGCGGCGCTTAAATTTCCCGGCGGTCAGCAGGTCTTTCCGAAAAACCCAAAAAAGGGAGGAGCGGAAAATGAGACCGACGGGAAAAGAGACGCTGCTCGGGTTCGCCGCGCTGCTCGCCGGGGCGCTGGGTCCCCCGGCCCTCGCGTTCGACTACTTCGAGCACCGCTATCTCGGCAACAGCGCCTACCGCAAGGCGCTGGAGGAGCTAGGCGATCCCAAACTGAAGCAGGCGCTCACGAAGGCCACGCACGAGAAGCTCGGGTTCGGCAAAGCGACGGGCGCGCCGTCCGATGTCGCCGAGCGTCTTCTCGATCAGCTGCCGCTTCAGTTCGGCGACCTGAGCGCGCTCGCCGGGGACTTCACCGAGGACGACAGTGACCTGAAGCAGCTTATGGGCGCGATGCTCGGCCCGAGCCGGGTGAAGGCGCCGGCGCTGATCGTCGACACGCGCCGGCAATGGTTCAGCGCCTGCAAGTGGCTGTACCGCAGCCGCGGCAGGCCCCCGTACACCGGCTCGTGGGACGACTGCTTCGGGCTGATCGCGGGCGACGGCGATCCGAAAAGGGAGGCGAGGAGCGAATTCGCGTCCAGCGGCTACCAGGCCTCGCGCGAGGAGCTTGCCGCGCACGAGATGATCTCCAACTACATCTCGCTGGCGTCGCAGAACCAATCGCACTTCCCGCGCCACTCCTGGAAGAGCTACAGCGGCTACCACGCGAGGGCGCTGCGGTTCGCGTCGTGCTATGGCCGAGAGCTCGTCTGTGTCGGCTCGCGGGCGGAGCTCTTGTCCGGCGACGACCTCCTGGCCGAGGCGCTCCTCAACGAGGCCTTCGCGCAGCACTACCTGCACGATTCGTTCGCGGCCGGGCACATCGGTACCCGCTACGGCGAATGCACCCTGGGGCTTTTCTGCAAGCCCACCAAGCGCACGGTGAAGCAGACCCACGACGTCCTCAACGAGCTGGGGCTCGAGGTCGTGATCGCGTCGCCGCCCGCGTACCTCGGGGACGACGCCGGCCAAATCAGCCGCGGATGGACGGCGTTCGGCGACGACCATCTGTTCATCCGCGAGGCCGATTTTCACCGGGACGTGGTGGTGCGCACGGCGGCGGCGTCGATGAAGGAGGTGCTCGAGCGCGCGCGCACCGGCGACGAGGGAGGCTGCCGGATGTGCGACGCGAGAGTCTTTCCGGTCCCGAAGGACCCGGAGTTCCTGACCGAGGAATCTCGCGCGGCTCTCGCTGCGACCGACTTGAGAGCACCGGGCTATCCGGTCGGCGATCTCGCGCAGTTCGAAAAGGCCTGCACCCTCGGTGGCTGGCTGTGCCTCGACCAGCGCTCCAAGGACCCCAGGATCCCCGCCGTCCCGGTCGAGGGGTGGAAGATCGGCTTCGGCCATGCGCGACAGTCTCTCGGAGGCAACCTGCGGACCGGGCCCCTCGAGCAAGGCGCCATGCTCAGGATCGACTACATGCGCAACGGCGATCCGCGCTGGCCGAACACCTACGGGTTCGAGTTCTGGGGGCTGCCCAATTTCAGGTCGTCGTACCTGCTCACCGCCGGCTACTCGTGGCCGCGCGAGCTGGCACCCCTGTCGATCGCGCTGCGCGCGAAGTACGGCTGGCGGATCGAGGACGCCTTCACCCGCGACAATCCCGATCCCCAGCGGGTCGGCGGCCAGGAACTTACCTTCCCCTCGGTGGAGCTGACCTACGACCTGTATCCTCCGGTCGCAGTGTTTCTGACGGTCAACATGGCGACGGTGTTCTTCAAGAACGGGACCCGCGTCACCGAGCTCATCAACCACAACGAGTTCTCGCTCGCACTGGGGTTCAAGTTCGACCTGTCGGGGATTTGATAGCGGCGCTCGCGCCGGCGGGGTGGAAATCCCGGCGTTCGCCCCCATTTGTCGTCTCCTGATGAATGAGAACGCCATGACCAGCAAGCCCGATGAGCTCCGGCACGCGCTGCTCGCGCTGCACAAGACGCTGCTCGACGCCCAGCGCGTCCGCTACGAGCGCGAGCACGGCCGCGTCGAGTCCCGGGGCGAGCTTCTGGATCTCGTCCTCCGCGACGAGTCGTTCGAATGGCTGCGTGTGCTGTCGGCGCTGATTGCGCAGCTCGACGAGCTCGCCGAGGCGGACAAGGCGGACGGCGAGAACAAGGACGCGGAGATGCGTGTCGTGCTCGACAGGCTGCGCACGCTGGTGCGCTTCGAGGGCAACAGCGGGTTTACCGATCCCTACCGGGAGATCATCGAAGCCGTGCCCGATGCGCTGGTCGCGCACGTGCAGCTATCGCGCCTGCTGAACGCCTGACGCCTCAGGCGGAGCGGCGCTCCGCGCTCGGCTGCACGAGGCGCGAGGCGATGAACGCCGCGCGCTCGCCCACCGCCCTGAGCAGCGCCGCGCCGAACTTCGGGCTGCGCTTCACCAGGTGCAGGAACATGTGGCGGCTGATCGCGAGCAGCGCGCAGTCGGTCTCCGCCGCGGCGGTGGCGAGCCTCGGGGTGCGGTCGACCAGCGACATCTCGCCGAACACGCCGCCCGGGCCGAGTTTCTCGACGATGGCATCGCCGATGCTGATCGCCACGCGGCCTTCGAGCACCGCGTACAGGGCCACGCCCCGCTGGCCTTCTCTCATGATGACTTTTCCGGCCGGGTAGCGGAAACGCGCCGCGGGGCCGATCACCTGCGCGAGATCGGCGAGCAGTTGGGCGTCCATCGCGGAGGCCTCTCTCCAGCCGGCGTCCGCCGGAGAAGCGGAGGGGCCGATGCGGCCGAGCGTGTCGCGCAGGCGGGAGGCCATGACGCTCATCAGCATCAGCGCGAAGCCGGGGTTCCTGCCGAGCGCGGCCTGAAACTGGGAGTCGTCGAGGCCGATCACCCGGCAATCGTTCATCGCCACCGCGGAGGCGCTGCGCGGCATCTGGCCCATCGAGGCCATCTCGCCGAAGACGTCTCCGGGCCTGATGGCGGCGATGTGCTCCTCCCCCACGAACATGCCGACCTCTCCCTCGACGAGCAGGTAGATCCGGTTGGGCATGAGCAGAAGCGGCATGCTCTTGGAGTTCTCAGAGAAGATGGTCGCGCCCTTCGCGATCGCCTGCGTCTTGCCCGCGGACTGGAAGAAATCCAGCGCGGCCGCCGGATCGTAGTGGGAAGGCTTCTCGGGCTTGCGGGACCGGGTCCTGGCCAAGTGCTCCTCGCCGGGCTACGGGGATTTCGGGGCGGCGGCCTTGTTAGCGTTCTTGCGCGCGAGCTTCTTCGCCCGCTTGGCCATCCCCGCCGAATCCTTCTTCGCTCTTTCCCGCTTGCGCCGGGTCGTCAGCATCTTCGAGTGCGTTACGTGAGTCAGGATGGTCTCCGTCGGATCGGTTGAATGGCGCGTAGTTTGACGCGTTTCGGAGCGCTTGGCCAACGCTAGCTAGCCGGTCCCCGCCGTCGCGGATTCGCTTCGCCGGCGGTAGAACTCCAGCACCACCTCCTCGAGGTTGCCCAGGAGTCCTTGCGCTACCGGCTCGGCGTACCAGTTGAACTGGGTGCTGACGCGGTAGTGGATGAGCATTTTCACCTCGGTAGCGTCGCCGCGAGGCGTGAAGGTATAGGAAGTGTCCTTCACGTCGAAATAGTGCCCGCCGATTTTCACGTGGTCATCGAGCGCGTGCGGAGGAAAGGAGTCTTCGTAGAAGCGATAGGTCCAGCGCATGTAGCGGTTCTCGAGCGATTCGGCGAGAACCTGGTCGAAATACACGCCCTTGCCCATCGTGACCCTGCGTAAGGTGCCTTCCGGAGTCTGCGACGTCACGCCGGCCAGGGTTAGGGGGACGCCGATGCGGTAGACCCAGGCATGGCCGACTTCATCCGGCCGGATGTCGCGTGCGTTGAGGATGTTCGTCCAGATGCTCTTCGCCGGTGCGTCGACGACTATAGTGCGCTCGATCGAGCGCACCCGTTCCGGCAGTGGCAGGCCGGCTTCGAGCGAGCCCAGCACCAGCGGCAGCACGGCGATGCTGTACACCGCCTGCCTGGGCCAGTTCGTTGCGCGGCAGACGATGCCCATGATCACGCCGCCCAGCATGCCGAACGTGGCGAACAAGGGCACGATCACGACGGCGCAGATCAGGCCCTCGATCATGATCAGCATCGTGCCCAGCACGAAAAGCACGTTGGCCACGAAAGGGGCCAAGAAATAGTAGGACCAGCTGCGGCGTTTTTCTCTCTCCGCCAGGTAGACCGTGATCGCGCCCACGAGAAGCGGTGTGAAATAGATGAAGCTCGCCATCATGGGTGCGTAGGCGCGGCCCGGAGGTCCCCAGAACGCCAGCCGCAGCGCGATGCCTGCCAGCACACCCGCCAGCAGGGGCCACCACTTGGAGAAGGGCAGACGTTCGATGCGCTCTTCGGCGGGCTCATTCATGCTCCGCCTCTCGCCGTTGCGGCGTGCTCCAAGGGGGCGCCGCCGACATCGTCCAGGCCGACCGCCCTGGGCCTGCGGCCGAGCAGGCTGGGCAGCAGGTTCGGGTGGGGCACATTGTCCCGCCGCATCAGCTCGAGGTGGCCGTAGGAGTAGGGCGAGAAGTGCAGGAGGTCGCAGGCGTGGGCGGCCAGGCGCGCGAGCCAGTGCGGCAGCGGCACGCGCAGCGCCGGCGCGTAGCCGAGCAGGCGCCGCAGCGCCGCGAGGTGCTCGGCCACGGTGCGCAGCGCCTCGCCTCCGAGCTCGACTTCGCGCAGGGCGGGGCGCTTTTTGGCTTCGCACAGCGCCGCGATCGCCTCTCCCAGGTCGGACACGTCGAGGGCGGCGATGCGGCCGCGCGCCTCGGCGGGCACGAAGTGCACAGGCCAGCGCGCGATCCTGCGCATCCAGCGCGCGCCGAAGCCCCCTTCGCCGTCCAGCAGGGAGGGGCGCACGATGCTCCAGTCCAGGCCGCTCGCCTTGATGGCTTTTTCGCCGTCCAGCTTGGAGAGCAGGAAGCGGCTGCACGCGGTGTCGTGCAGGCCCAGGGCGGAGACGTGAATCAACCGGCGGATGCCCAGCCGCGCGCAGTCCGCTGCCAGCGCGGCAGGTGCGAGATGGTGTACCCGGTCGTAGGTCTCGGCGCCGCGCTCGCGCAGGATACCCACGCAGTTCACCACGACCTCGACATCGCGCAGCAGTCCGTCCCACAGGCCGGGAGCGGCCAGTCGCTCGAAGCGGGCGGCGCGAACCTCGCGGACGGCGGACGGTAGCGCGCGGGCGGCGCGGTGCGGATGCCGGCTTGCCACCACGACCTTATGGCCGCGCGCCAGCAGGGCCGTCACCACGTGCCGGCCGATGAAGCCCTTGCCGCCGAGAACGAGGATTTTCATAAGCTCGTATTTCTTTTATTTCTGTAGTAAGAGAAATATAATTCACCTGACTTCGACTTGCAAGGGCAGAATGCTTCTGCATCTCCCCTATTGAAAACAAGGGTTTATTCTGCTAAATTATCGGTAATTTCAGTAGACAGAGAATTAACAACATGAAGGATGCCGCCGCCCTCGAACCCGACGCCCTGTCGCCGGTGGCGCGCCGTTTCGTCATGCACTGGGGCGAGATGGGCTCGCGTTGGGGCGTCAACCGGACGGTCTCGCAGATTCATGCGCTGCTGTACCTTTCGGGCCGCCCCATGCACGCAGAGGAGATCGCCGACGTGCTCGCCGTCGCGCGCTCGAACGTGAGCAACAGCCTGCGCGAACTGCAGAACTGGAATCTCGTGCGCGTCGTTCATCTCTTGGGGGACCGCCGCGACCACTTCGAGACTTCCTACGATGTCTGGGAGCTCTTCAGGACGGTAGTCCGCGAGCGCAAGGCTCGCGAGTTCGATCCGACCGTGTCCGTGCTGCGTGAATGCATCGCGGACAAGGGGTTCGGCAAGGTGGACGCGGGCGCGCAGATGCGCATCCGCGAGACGCTCACCTTGATGGAGTCTCTCTCGGACTGGGGCGACGAGATGCTGCGTCTGGAGCCCGAGACCATCATGAAGGTAATGAAGCTGGGTGCGAAGATCCGCAAGCTGGTGCGGGCCGGCTCGGAAAAGTGACGAAGCGAGTGCGGAACATCCGCCCCGGCGGGAAAACGAGGATCTGAGGCCGGAGTTCCTAGCGGTCGTGCCGCACGACGACGACGCGCGGCGGGCCGAAGACCAGGCCGCTCACCGCCCAGGAGATCAGCGCGTAGACGATCGCGCCGAAGAACGCCGACCAGAAGCCGCCGACGGCGAATCCCTTGACGAAGGACGCGACGAACCAGAAGAGCAGCGCGTTGATCACGAACACGAACAGGCCGAGCGTCACCAGGGTGACCGGCAGCGTCAGGAGCACCAGCAGCGGCCGGATCAGCGTGTTCACCAGCCCGAGCACCAGGGCCGCGACCAGCGCGGTGGCGAAGCTGTCCACCTGCACCGAGGGCACGACGTAGGGCAGGGCGAGCAGCGCCAGCGCGTTGATCAGCCAGACGAGGAGGAGATTGCCTGCCATCTCCTACGCGAGCGCTTTCGCCTGCGCCTTGGGTTTGCGCCCGGGAGCCGCAGGCGGGATGTATCCCGAGATGCGGCACAGCAGGCCTTCGATCTTCTTGCCGTCGTTGAATCGAGTCGACTGGCAGGTCATGACCTCGCCTCTGGCCGACAGCGCAAAAACGTGGCGCCGCACGCTCTCGAGGGGGATGCCCATGGCCGTCGCAATCTCCGAGTCGAGCTGTTCGCCGCGGCTTTTGAGGTAGTTGAGGATTTCCTGCAAGGGGGATGCTCCAAAAAAATGCGGAGCGATATGGTACGCGAAAGCCGGCCATCTCTCCCGGAATTTTTTCCTTCCAGCCGGGGAACCAAACCGCAGCAGGCCCCGCCCCGCCGGCTACTCCTGCCCCATCTCCTGCCGGACCAGTTGCCGCCTCGCTTCTTCCCTGAGGGCATCGTCGACGACCCGCATGACGCTCCCGACGTCCACCGCCTTCTCGACGCGCTCGAAGCGCCCGCTGAGCTCGGTCTCCGGGCGCAGCTTGCCGCTCTTGTAGAGCGACCAGATCTCCTTGCCGTATTGCGTGTCCAGGAGCTCGGGCGCGAAACGGCCGAAGTAGTGGGTCAGGTTGGCGACGTCGCGCTCGAACATGCCGCCCGCGTGGGCATTGCCCGCGGCGTCGACGGTCTGGGGCAGGTCGATGATCACGGGCACCGTCACGGCATTGCGGTGGCCGAGGAGCACGTTGTACTCGGACAGGTCGCCGTGGACGACTCCGGCGCAGAGCATGCGCACCACCTCTCCCATCAGGGTGCGGTGGAACTCGCGGGCCTGTTCCGCAGTCAGCACGACATCGTTGAGCCGGGGAGCAGGCTCGCCCTCGCCGTCGGTCACGAGCTCCATCAGCAGCACGCCGTCGATGAAGTTGTAGGGCTCGGGGACGCGCACGCCGGCGGCGGCGAGGCGGTACAGGGCGTCCACCTCGGTGCTTTGCCAGGCTTCTTCCTTGGCCTTGCGCCCGTAGCGGCTGCCTTTTTCCATGGCGCGGGCGCGGCGGCTGTTCTTTACCCTGCGGCCTTCGGTGTAATCGACGCTCTGCCGGAAGCTGCGCAGGTTGGCTTCCTTATAGACCTTCGCGCAGCGGATTGCCTCCCCGCAGCGGACCACGTAGATCATGGCTTCCTTGCCGCTCATGAGCTGGCGGCTGACCGAATCGACGAGGCCGGCCTCGACCAGCGGTTCGATTCTTTTCGGGATTTTCACGGGACTCTTCTGCGCCGCTTCGGCGCGGGGTGGACTGCTTCGGCACAGACTTCTGTGCGGGAGGGCGCAATCTACAGCAAACTCGCGAAAGAGTGTTGTTTTCGCGGCTGGATTAGAATCCCCCCGCGGTTCCAACCATAACTACAAGGAGTAGCTTGATGCTCACCCTTTTCTACGCTCCCGGCGCGTGTTCCATGGCTTCCCACATCGTGCTCGAGGAATCGGGCGAGAAGTACGAGGCGAAGCGCATGGACCTGTCCAAGGGCGAGCAGCGCACCCCCGAGTACATGAAGATCCATCCGCTCGGCCGCGTGCCGGCCCTGAGGCTCGACGACGGCTCGCCGCTCGCCGAGAACACGGCGATCCTGCCCTTCCTCGGCAAGCGCTATGGCCTGTGGCCGGGGGACGCCATCAGGGAGGCGCAGGCGCTGTCGGTCATCGGCTTTTTCGCCTCCAGCGTGCACCCCGCGCACGCCCACATCGGCCGGACCGAGCGCTACACCGAGGACAAGGCGGCCTTCCCCGGCATCCAGGCCATGGCGAAGAAGACCTTCCACGGGTACCTGAAGCAGATCGACGGCATGTACGCGGGGCGCGAGTGGCTGTCCGGCCAGTACTCGGTGCTCGACCCCTACGCGTTCATCTTCTACGTCTGGGGCATCCGGCGCGAGCTGCCGGTGGCGGAGCTCGCGAACTACACCGCGCTCAAGGACCGGATGGCGCAGCGCCAGGCGGTGCAGCGCGTCCTCGCCGACGAGGGCGTGAAGATCTAGGAAGGCTCAGGGCGCGAGCCGCCCGCGGATCGCCTTGAGCTCGCGCCTGCGCGCCGCGTCGGGCTCCGGGTAGGACATGTCGAGCGCCTCGAGCGCCTTTACCACGATGCGCGAGACGATCAAGCGGGCGTTCTGCTTGTCGTCCGCGGGGACGACGTACCACGGCGCGTGGCGGGTGCTGGTCTCGGCGAGGCAGTCCTCGTAGGCCTTCATGTACTGCTTCCAGTGTTTTCTTTCCTCGACGTCGGCGAGGTTGAATTTCCAGTTCTTGTGCGGCTCGTCGATGCGCGCGAGGAAGCGTCGGCGCTGCTCCTCCCTGGAGAGATGCAGGAAGAACTTGAGGATGCGCGTCCCGTTGCGCGACAGGTGCTCCTCCAGCCCCGCGATCGAGCCGAAGCGCCTCTTCCAGATGGAATCGTCGTCGACGAGGTCCTGGGGCAGGTTCTGGCCGCGCAGGATTTCCGGGTGCACGCGCACGATCAGCACCTCCTCGTAGTAGGAGCGGTTGAAGATGCCGATGCGCCCGCGCTCGGGCAGGAAACGCGTGGTGCGCCACAGGAAGTCGTGCCGCAGCTCCTCGGCGCTGGGGTGCTTGAAGCTGAACACCTGGCAGCCCTGCGGGTTGACGCCGGACATCACGTGCTTGATGACGCCGTCCTTGCCGGCCGCGTCCATCGCCTGGAAGATGAGGAGGAGCGCGTGGCGGTTGGAGGCGTACAGCAGGTCCTGCAGGTCGCTCAACCGTTCGACGTGATCGGCGAGGCGCTTCTTGTACTCGTCGTCCGACGCGTAGTAGGGCTTCACGCGCGTCGGCCATTTCTTGAGCCGGACCTTCTCGCCGGGGCGCGCGCGGAAATCGTCGGGGTCGATCTTCACGCGGCGATCAGGGGAACGAATAACGCAGGAACAGGTGGCTGCGGTTGCGCCGCAGGTCGGCGAGCGTTCCCCACAGCGGATGGCGCGGCGCGAAGGTCTGCCCCATGACCAAGCTGATGCGCTCGTCGGGAATGTCGCGGCCGGCGATCTGCGGCGAGAGCGTCAGGAACTGCTCGTCGAGCAGGCCCTCGGCGTAGAAATCGGCGATCAATCGCGGCCCGCCTTCGACGAGGACCAGCTTGCCCGGGCTCGAGCTGAGAACCGCGCCCAGCACGGCGCGGGCGCTGATCGCTCTTCCCCGGGTTCGCACCGCACGGATCTGCACGGTATCGGGGACACGCTGTTTGCGCAGGTTTCGTTCGCCCGCTTCGGTCGTCACGATGAGCGCGCGCACCTTGCCCGAAGCGAACATCGGCAGGCGCAGGTCGAGCTCGCCGCTGCCGCTCACCACCGCGTTCAAGGGCGGCCCGCGCTTGCCGAGCGCCGCGCGCAGCTGCGCATAGTCTTTGGCGAACCTCGGAAAGATGCCCTCGGCGGTCCACAGGTGCCTGCGGTCGACGACGAAGGTGCCCGAGCCGATGACCACCGCGTCGACCACGGCGCGCAAGAGGCCCATCACCATGCGGTCCTGGGCGCTCCAGCCGCTGATGTCGCCGCCGCTCTTGTGCCCTTCGACATTGAGCGAGACGACGCCGTCGATGGTCTCGGCGAAGTTGGTGAAGACGTGCGGACGTGCCCGCGGCATGCGCAGGCGCCCGTAGAGGCGCTCGAGGCGCGGCGGCAAAGGCAGGGGCTTGCCGCGCCTGTTCTCGAGGAGTGTCTCGAGCGGAGCGAGATCGGGGAAGGTGCGGCGGGGCATGCCTGGCGTCGCGGATCGAATTTCGACAGCCGAGTATATCCAATCCGAGCGCCGCACCGCCTTCCGCCCGGCGGCAGGGTCTTAGCGGGCCTGCGCCGTCTCGAGCTCGGCGACGCGCGCCGCGACGCGCGCGATGTAGGCCCTCGCGGCCTCGCGGGTGGGCAGCAGCGGCAGTGTCGTGATTCCCAGGCCCGGGACGCGCGCGACGCCGGGGATGCGCGCCAGGAGGAGATCGAAAACCCGTCGGGCGAAGCCGGCCTTTTGCGTGTTGAGGATGTGATCGATCGACATCGCGATGCGCAGAACCCCGGCCTCGGTTCCGGTGAGCGCGTTCTCCCGTTCACCGCTTTCGCCCTCCGCATCCGCCGCGCCCGGCTCCGGCTCGACCAGTTCCCAGGGCGCCTCGGCCGGCTGCCGCCGGGTGAGCAGGTGAGCGAGGCTGTTGGCCCACCTGTCCCGTTCCGTGAGAGGGTCGAGGCCGAAACACTCCTCGACGGTGCGCAGGATGCTGGCGTGGTCGTACCGGGTGTCGTCGATCGTTCCGGGTTCGATCCACGGCGACACGATCACCGCCGGAACCCGCGGACCCAGCAGCTTGAAGTCGAAGCCGGCTGGGAACTCCGCTTTTTGCTGGTTGTCCGAGTCGTCCCCCGGCGGGACGGCGGGCGGCGGCGGGACTCGGTCGAAGAAGCCGCCGTGCTCGTCGTAAGTGACGATCAGCATGCTCCTGTCCCACAGCGGGGATTGCCTCACCGCCTCGTACACGTCCTTGATCAGGTTCTCTCCCCTCGAGACCAGCCCGGGTGGATGCTGGGAGTCTCCGTCGCGCGCGGATTCGGAGAACAGGCTGATGTCGTGATCGGGCTCGATGAATACGTATTTCGGCGCGAATTGCGGGTCCCGCAGATCGGTCCTGAAATTCCCGAACCTGCTGAAATTTCCCCCTCCGAGACCCAGGAAGCGATGCTTCACGACCGACTTGATGGCGAGCACCTGGGGAAACCGGTCGCCGTGATACACGCGCCACTTCCCCCGCCCGAAGCGGCGGTCGATGCGGTCGTATATCGTGCCGTGCTCGAAATCGAAGCCGAGGTCGTCGATGACGACCGCGAGCACCATGCTCGGGTTGGAGGGGCTGTTGTCGAGGCCACCGGAGGTGGCGGCGTGGAAGAAAAAGCGGTTGGGCCAGGTGGGTCCGGGCATGGACGAGTGCCAGCGCGTGCACACCGCGAAGTTGCGCGCGAGCTCGCGCAATACGGACACGGAGGCGTCGGGCTGGCACCTGAGCGCGTACTGGCCGTCGCCGCGCGCACCCGAGCCGCTCCCCGAACCGCCTCCCTGTTGCAAGCCCTCGCGCGCGCTCGCCGCGAAGCCGTTCATCGGCAGCGGCAAGCCGCCGTAGCTTTTCGCGTGTCTTCCGGTGACCTGGAGACAGACGTCCAGAAATTCATGGGGTGGATCGGGTCTGGTCTGGTCCGGAGCGTCGCTGCTCACCGGGACCGTGCCGCCGCCGGGCGCCTCGGGATCGAAGGGACAGGACTCCCTTCCGGTCAGCGGCGAGGGCAGGCGTCCGTCGCCGCCGAATATGTGATCGAAGGAGCGGTTCTCCAGCACGAGCACGAAGAAGTGCTCGATCTTGGACATCATGTTCGCATCGGCCATCTCGCCTCCCGGATTCGCCTCAGCCGCATGAATTCTTGCAGATCGGGAGTACGATGTCGCGTCAGGCAACTCCGGATATTCGCCCGGGGAAGTCCGACTTCCCCGGCGTTCCGACCCGAGGAACGGCCCGCATTTCCGCTTCCGGGATTAGAATCTCCGTCGGGGAAGCATCTCAGGAGGAGATCGCCATGGCACGCAAGGACACGGGCCCGAAGGCCGGCCGCCGAAAATTTCTCACCGGGTTCGCCGCCGCAGGCGCCGCGACCGCCGCGGTGGCGATGCGGTCTCCGGCGGCACAAGCCGCGGACATCGTGGCGCAGAATGCCCCGCGCGCGCCTTCGGCTCTGCCGCCTTCGGGCAAGGGTGCCGAGGCGGAGACCGGAACGCCGCGCGAGCTGGCGCGCGTTCCCGGCACCCCGGGTTCCGACTTCATGGTCGACGTCATCAAGACGCTCGGGATCAAGTACCTCCCGGCAAATTGCGCCTCGAGCTACCGCGCGATCCACGAGTCGCTGATCAACTACGGCGGCAACAGGCAACCCGAGTTCCTAACCTGCATGCACGAGGAGTCGGCGGTCGGCATGGCGCACGGTTACTTCAAGGTGGCGGGCAAGCCGCTGCTGACGCTGTGCCACGGCACCGTCGGCCTGCAGCACGCGGCCATGGGCATCTTCAACGCGTGGTGCGACCGCGTTCCCGTGATCGTCGTCGGCGGCAACGACATGGACGCGGCGCACCGGCCGCCGGGCGTGCCGACCTTCCACTCGGCGCAGGACATCAACGCGCTGGTGCGCGACTTCACCAAGTGGGACGACACGCCGGTCTCCCTGCAGCATTTCGCGCAGTCGTTCGTGCGCGCCTACAAGTTCGCGATGACCCCGCCCTACGGGCCGGTGATGATCTCGCTCGACGCGGGGCTGCAGCAGGAGCCGATGAAGAATCACGGCGGCGAGAAACCCTACATCCCGCGCTACGTTCCGACCGCGCCGCCGCAGGGCGACACCGGCGCGGTGAAGGAAGCGGCGCGGCTCCTCGCCGGCGCGCAGAACCCGGTGATCGTCGCCGATCGCGCGGCGCGCACCGCGAACGGCGTGACGCTCCTGGTGCAGCTCGCGGAGCTGCTGCAGGCGCGGGTGATCGACCAGGGCGGGCGCATGAACTTCCCGAGGACGCACGCCCTCTCGGCGCCGCCGACGGCCGTCAACAACGCCGACGTCATCATCGGCCTCGAGCTCTCCGACTTCTGGGCCACGGTGAACTCCTACACCGACAACGGCGCTAACGACGGCATCGGCACCAACTCGACGCGGATCAAGGGCGATACGAAGCTGATCAGCATCAGCTCGGTCGAGCTCAACACCAAGGCGAACTACCAGGATTTCCAGCGTTTCCAGGTGATCGACGTGTCCATGGCGGGCGACGCGGAAGCGACGCTGCCCGCGCTGATCGAGGCGGTGAGGCAGGCCGGCCCGAACAAGGCGGCGGTCGAGAAGCGCGCCGAGGCCGCGAAGAAAGCGTTCGCGGAGGGCATGGAGCGCACGCGCCAGGCGGCGGCGCTCGGCTGGGACGCGAGCCCGATCAGCACGGCGCGGCTGTGCATGGAGGTGTACGCAGCGGTGAAGAGCCTCGACTGGTCGCTGGTGGCGTCCGAAGGCAACGTCAGCAACTGGCCGAACCGCCTGTGGCCGATGGAGAAGTATCACCACTGGCTCGGCCGCTCGGGCGGCTACGGCGTGGGCTACGGCGCGCCGGCGTCGGTCGGCGCGGCGCTCGCCAACCGCGACCTGGGCCGATTCTCGGTGAGCATCCAGTCCGACGGCGACCTGATGTACGCGCCCGGCGTGCTGTGGACCGCGGCCAAGCACAAGATCCCAATGCTCGCGGTGATGCACAACAACCGCGGCTACCACCAGGAGGTGATGCACGTGCAGCGCCTGTCGAACTTCCGCGACCGCGTCGCCAATCTCGGTGGTGACATGGGGCCGGTGGGCACCAGCATCCAGAACCCGGACATCGAGTACCACAAGCTGGCCGAGTCCATGGGCTGGTGGGCGAAGGGGCCGATCAAGGACCCGGCGCAGCTCGGCCCCGCGCTGAAGGAAGCGGTGAAAGTGGTGCAGGCGGGCCAGCCCGCGCTGCTCAACGTGTGGACGCAGCCGCGATGAGACGAGCTCTGCTGCTGGTCGCCGCCGTGGCTTTCAGCCACGCCGCCGGTAGATCATCCCATGGCGGTGCCGCCGGCCCGGGCGGCGGGCCGGGCGGAGTTGATCGCGGCGGCCAGCTCGGCCGGGTGGCGGGTGGCCACCAGCCAGTACGGGGTGCCGGCCGCGGGCCCGGTGACCTCGACCTGTGGCCGCCACCGCCGCCACCTGAGCCGCCGCCGCGGCACGCCCCCGGCCGCGGGCTCGGTCACCTCGATGTACACCGCCTTCCGCAGATACGGCCTGATCAACGTGAACGCGGCGGGGTCGGCCCGGGGACCGGCGATGGCGCGGGTCTGCTCCCGGTCCAGGGCGTTCACTTCCCCGACCGCGGCCAGCGGGAGCCGCGCCCGGCCCACGATCAGCTCGCCACCCGCGACCTCGACCCGCGGCCGTCCCCACGAGAGCAGCAGCGCGGCCCACCCGGCCACCAGGACGGCGTAGATCGCCGCCACCGCCGGGCCGCCGAACCCGGCGGCGAGCTCGGTGCCGAGAATCACGATGACCGCCAGGCCAACAAGCCACCAGGACACCGGCACCCAGAGCCGCTCGTGGTAGACACGCATGGGACCACGGTAGTTGGTTGACTGGGGACGTGATGGCGCGACTGCGATGGCGTGGCCACCGGGACGAGGGCGGCGCGGACGCTGGAACCCGGGACAACGGCCTGCCGCCGGCCGCCAACGGCACCAGCCCGGGCGGGCTGGGCGCGCCCGGCCGGTGGCGGCCGGGCGCAGGTGCCGGGCTGGCTGCAGCTGACGGCCGGCT
>Ga0137409_10004119_pt1 | contig 15323 bp, 15 predicted proteins | sample CZODoug1_16funga_FD_122059 | JGI IMG/M metagenome (GOLD analysis project Ga0137409, IMG submission 122059) | Vadose zone soil fungal communities from Angelo Coast Range Reserve, California, USA - CZODoug1_16fungal (Hybrid Assembly) | ecosystem: Environmental > Terrestrial > Soil > Vadose zone... | reverse complement strand
CGACGCAGTACGCGCGAGGAGCCGGCTCGAAGACCTGCTTGAGCAGGCAGCGCAGGCCGATATCCTGGTCGGCACGCAGATCCTCGCCAAAGGCCATCACTTCGAGCGGCTCACCCTGGTGGGTGTGCTCAACGCCGACGGCGGCATCTTCTCGAGCGACTACCGGGCTAGCGAACGCAGCTTTGCCCAGCTTCAGCAGGTTGCCGGGCGCGCCGGCCGCGCGAGCCTGCCGGGCGAAGTCCTGATCCAGACGCGTTATCCCGGCCATCCCCTGTACCAAGCGTTGGTGAAGCACGATTACTCCGGGTTCGCGAGCAGCGTGCTGGCCGAGCGCCGCGAAGCCGGGTTTCCGCCGTTCGTATTCGAAGCGGTGCTGCGCGCCGAAAGCGCCGACGCGATGCGCGCATTGCGATTCCTGCGCGAAGCGATCGAGGCCGCGCCGACCCAGCGCTCCGCCATCAGCCTGTTCGATCCGGCTCCGATGTCGCTCGCCCGGGTCGCAGGCGTCGAGCGCGCGCAGGTGCTCATTCAATCGCGCTCGCGACCGCGCCTCCAGGCGTTTCTCTCGGAGTGGAGCGAGGCGCTCCGCGGCATGCCGGCGCACAGGGTGCGCTGGCACCTGGACGTGGACCCGATCGAGTTTTGAAGCCGCGGGCCGGATTCTTCACCGACTGCCTTAGGCGGGCTTCTTCGCCTTCTTTTTCGCCTTGCGTGGGCGGGTTTTGCCGTGCGATCCCTTGAAGACCTTGCCGCGAAAGGTGCGCTTATCGCCTTTGCCCACTCGGTGCTCCTTTGAAATACGCTGGCCGCTATTCTCCGTGCATCGGCACTCCGGATCAAGCAGGAACGGCGGTCCGGGATGCAGCGGCAGGTATAATACGCGGCCCTTTCGGCTCCTCATGTCCGCCGAGATCAAGTCCCATATCACCGAGCTGCTCACCCGCGCGCTCGCCAAAGTTGCCCCGCAGCAGCCGGGAACGCTGATTTCGCTCGAGCGCCCCAAACAGGCGCAGCACGGCGACTTCTCCTCGCCGATAGCGATGCAGCTTGCGCGCCAGTTGAAGCAAGCTCCGCGTCAGACAGCCCAGGCTTTGCTCGAGGCCATGCCGCCGTCCGAATGGGTTGTTCCCGATATCGCCGGCTCCGGGTTCATCAATTTCCGCGTGCACCCGGCGGCGAAACAGCACACCGTGAAGACGATATTCGCCCGGGGCGAGGCCTACGGCCGCCAGGACCGTGCAGGCGGCCGTCAGGTGATGCTGGAATTCGTCTCGGCCAATCCCACGGGTCCGCTGCATGTCGGCCACGGAAGGCAGGCCGCGCTCGGCGACGCGATCGGGGCCCTGCTCGAATCGCAGGGCTGGAGCGTGATGCGAGAGTACTACTACAACGATGCCGGTGCCCAGATTCGCAACCTCGGCCTCTCGGTTCAGGCGCGGATCCGCGAGAAAATCGGCGTGCCCGCGGAGTTTCCTGCAGACGGTTATCACGGCGACTACGTGCGAGAGATCGCTGAAAGGTATCTCGAGGCGGGGAATCGGGACGGGGAGAATCTCGAAGCGGTCACCCGCTTTGCCGTGGCGGAACTGCGCCGCGAACAGGACCTCGACCTGCAGGCATTCGGCGTGCACTTCGACAACTACTACCTCGAGTCCTCGCTCTACCGCGACGGCCGAGTTGAACGGACCGTCCGGTTGCTGGTCGAAGCGGGCAAGGCCTTCGAGCAGGACGGAGCCCTGTGGCTCAAGACCACGGACTACGGCGACGACAAGGACCGCGTGATGCGCAAGTCCGACGGCGAGTACACCTACTTCGTTCCAGACGTCGCCTATCACCTGACCAAGTGGGAACGCGGTTACACCCGAGCGATCAACATCCAGGGATCCGACCATCACAGCACGGTGACGCGCGTGCGCGCCGGGCTGCAGGCTGCGTCTTCGAATTGGGAGCACGGCATCCCGAAGGGCTATCCCGACTACGTCCTGCACAAGATGGTCACGGTGATGAAAGGCGGCGAAGAGATGAAAATCTCCAAGCGGGCGGGCTCCTACATCACGCTGCGCGAGCTGATCGACGAGGTCGGACGCGACGCGGTCCGGTTCTTTCTCCTGTCCCGCAGGGCGGACACCGAGTTCGTGTTCGACGTCGACCTCGCCAAATCGCAGTCGGAGGAGAACCCGGTCTACTACGTGCAGTATGCCCATGCGCGGATCTGCTCGGTACTGGAGCAGTGGAGAACTCAGTTCGGGGACCAGGATGCGGATCGAGCATTCGAGGACGTCGACCTCGCTCCACTGACGAGCGTCCGCGAGCTGGGCCTGCTGCAGCGGTTGGGCGAGTTCCCCGAAGTGCTCGAGAATGCCGCCGGGGAACTCGCTCCGCACCAGGTCATTTTTTCCCTGCGCGAACTGGCGGGGGAATTTCACAGTTACTATAATGCCGAACGCATCATCGTCCCCGAAGCGCCGGCGCGCTTGGCCAGGCTGGCGCTATGTAGTGCCGTGCGCCAAGTGTTGCGCAACGGGCTGACCTTGTTGGGTGTGAGCCAGCCCGAGAAAATGTGACGTGTCGCCGCGATGAGCCTTGACTACAAGCAGGTCCGCCCGCCGAGACCGGATTCCTCGGGAAGCTTTCTGATCGGCCTTTTTTTCGGCTTTCTCCTGGGGCTGGGCGTCGCAGCCGGAATCGCGATCTACTTCTTCAAGACGCCGATTCCTTTTGCCGACCGGCCACGGCCTCAGGACAAGCCCCTGGCCTCCGATCAGAAGGCGCTCGAACCCCCGAAACCGTCCAAGGCGGACGACAAGCCCCGATTCGATTTCTACCGCATCCTTCCAGGCAAAGAGGAGGCGATCACCGAGCGCCAGATGCGGGACACGGCCAAGCAGGCGGCCAAGTCGGGTGCGCCGAAGGAAAGCTATTTTCTCCAGGCGGGTTCGTTTCCCAACCCCGCCGATGCCGACAGCCTCAAGGCGAGGCTGGCGTTGATGGGGATGGAGGCGAACGTCGAGCCGGCGAATATTGCGGGCAAGGGCGTCTGGTACCGGGTGCGGCTCGGGCCTTACACCCGCGTAGACGAAATCAACCGCGTCAGGCAGCAGCTTACGCAGAATGGTGTCGATGTATCGCTTGTAAAGGTCACCGATACGGCCACGAATTGAACGACCTTCTAGGAGAGACCCTCTTATGCCTTTTCGTCTGTTGAGCGCCTGGTTCGGCCTGTTGGTCGCTTCTGCCTCATTCGCCCAGGGCGCGCCTGTCGAGGGGACCGACTACATCGAGCTGAAGCCGGCTCAAGCGGTCGATACGCCTAGCAAGATCGAGGTTATCGAGTTCTTCTGGTACCGTTGCCCGCATTGTTATGCGCTCGAACCCGATCTCGAAGCCTGGGTGAAGCGCCTGCCGCGCGATGTGCAGTTCAAGCGGATTCCGGGAGTCCTCAACGAGGATTGGGCGGTCGATGCGCGGATCTTCTACGCCCTGGAAGCGATCGGCGAGGTAGAACGGGTGCATCGGCCGCTGTTCAACGCAATTCATCAGCAAGGCGGGGTAAGGCTGCGCGGCGATGTCTTCGCGAAATGGGTTGCCGAGTGGCTCGCCAAGCAGAAGGTCGACATGGCCAAATACGACGCCGCTTTCCACTCTTTTTCGGTGGAGAGCAAGCTGCGCCGAGCAGGCCAGATGGCGAGCGCGTATCGGCTCGAGGGCGTGCCCACGCTGAGCGTGCAGGGTCGCTACCTCGTCCTGGCGAGCACCTCGCAACGTGGGATGCTCTCCACCGCCGACTTTCTTATCGGCGAAACGCGCAAGCAACCCCCCAAGACCAAGCCATAACGCCAGGCGAGCACGCCGGATGAAGCGACGCAGCAGGCTGAAGGAATGGCTGCTCGCGCCAGCCTTGGTCCTGATCGCCCTGAACGCATGGGGTCAGTTCCAGCCGGGGCGCGAATTTCAGCGCCTCGATCCACCCCACCCCGCCGCTCTAGACGGGCGCATCGAGGTGATCGAATTCTTTTACTACGGCTGTCCCGTATGCTACGAGACCGAGCCGCTCTTTTCGCGCTGGCTCGGTGCCGCCCCCGAGTACGTCGCGATTCGCCGCGTGCCGGCTTTATCGAACGAAGCCTGGGAGCCCTTCGCGAAGCTCTATTACACGTTGGAGACGCTCGGACAGATCGAGCGCCTGCATTGGCCCGTCTACGACAACCTGCACTTCGAAAATGTGCAGCTCGGCGACGAGAAGGTCATGCTCGACTGGGCAGCTCGCAACGGCATCGAGCGGGAGAAATTCGCGCAGACCTACGGGTCGCAGGTCGTTGCCGAAAAGATCGCGCAGGCGCGTGGGGTGCTGAAGGCCTACGGCGTGCGCGCAGTCCCGACTTTCATCGTCGACGGTAAATTCCTCACCTCCGCCCGGCTTGCGGGGGGCACCCAGCAAGTCGTGCAGGTGCTCGACCACTTGGTTAGGCTCGCGCGCGAAGAACGCATGCAGTAACCGCCTCGGGGAGAATCCGTGCCGCCCGGCTCCAAGATCTTCATCACCGGCGCCTCGAGCGGCATCGGCGCCGCGCTCGCGGCCCACTATGCCGGCGAAGGAGCCGTGCTGGGCTTGTGCGCCAGGCGGCTTTCAAGCACCCAGGCATTGCTCGAGCGCTTGCGCGCCGCAGGCGCCTGCTATCCGGTCGACGTGACCGATGCGTCCAGCCTGCAAGCCGCGGCGGCCGACTTCACCAGGCGTTTCGGCACGCCCGACATCGTGATCGCGAACGCGGGGATCGGCGCGGGGACCCTCACCGAAAACCCGGAGGATCTTGCCGTGTTCCGAAAGATCATCGATACGAACGTGCTCGGCATGGTCGCGACCTTCCAGCCGTTTGTCGAACCGATGCGCGCCCGGGCGAGCGGCACGTTCGTCGGAATCGCGAGTGTCGCGGGATTCCGCGGACTGCCCGGCGGAGGAGCCTACAGCGCGTCCAAGTCCGCTGCGATCACCTACCTCGAGAGCCTGCGCGTGGAACTCCACGGATCGGGGATTTCGGTGGTGACCATCTGCCCGGGCTATATCCGCACCCCGATGACCGCGGCCAACCGCTACCGCATGCCCTTCCTCATCGACGCCGACGACGCCGCACGGCGCATGGCTCGCCTCATCGCCGCCAAGCGCCGCTTCGCGGTGGTCCCGTGGCCGATGGCGTTGGTCTCGGTCGTCCTTCGCAGACTGCCGCGCTGGCTCTTCGATCGGCTGTTCGCGCACGCCCCGAGGAAAGCGCGCGGCCTGTCTCAGTGAGCACGCGGCTCGTCGACGCGGCGGGCACGCAGCATGTTCCTGCGTCCCACGGTTTCCGTATCGTCAGCCTCGTTCCGAGCATCACCGAGCTCCTGTGCGATCTCGGGCTTGCGGGAGCACTGGTGGGCCGGACCGGGTTCTGCATCCATCCCCGCGAAACCGTCCGCGGCATCCCCAAGGTCGGCGGCACCAAGGATGTCGACCTCGAGAAGGTTCGCGCGCTTGCACCCACCCACGTGATTCTCAATGTCGACGAGAACCGCAAGGAAACCGCGCAGACGCTTGCCGAGTTCGTCCCGACGCTGGTCGTTACGCACCCGCTTGCGCCCCTCGACAACCCCACGCTCTACCGGCTGGTCGGGGGAATGTTCGGGCGCGAGCGGGAAGCCGAGGATCTCTGCGCGAGATTCGAGGCGGAGCGCGCGGCGCTCGACGCGGCGGCGGGCGCTTTGCCCGCCGAGCGGGTGCTGTATCTGATCTGGAAGAATCCCTGGATGACGGTGTCGCGCGATACCTACATCTCGCGCACGCTCGCCCTGGTCAAATGGGAAACCGTCCCCGGGAGCAGCGGGGACCGTTATCCAAAGATCTCACTCGATGACGACGCGCTCGCCGAAGCCCGCATGGTCCTGCTCGCGAGCGAGCCGTATCCCTTCCGCGAGGGCGATCTGGCGGAGGTGCGCGCGTGCCTGCCTCGGGCGCGCAGGGTCGTGTTGATCGACGGCGAAATGACCGCGTGGTACGGCAGCCGCGCGATCGGGGCGCTCGGCTATCTCTTGCGATTCAGGAAAGCCCTGGCTACCTGACGCTCACATACGAGCCGGGGGCATCTTCGATGGCGGGCAGCGCCCCGTCTCCGGGAGTGCGGGCCGGCACCCGGTCGGACCCGTTCAGCCGAGCGATCCATTCTCTCCAGTCGTTCCACCACGAGCCGTCGTGCCGCGCCGCCTGTGCCTGCCACGCCTCCGCCGATTCGGGCAATGCCTCGTTCGTCCAGTAGCCGTATTTGCCCGATGACGGCGGATTGATGATGCCGGCGATGTGTCCCGATCCTCCCAGCACGAACCGCGCCGGCCCCGAAAGCAGGCGCGCGCCCAGGTAAGTGGACTTCCAGGGGGCGATATGGTCCTCGACCGGAGAGACGAAGTAGGCGGGAAGCGCGATCTTGCGCAGGTCGATGGGTATACCGGCCAGCACAATGCCGCCGGCCTCCTTGAGCCGGTTCCCGAGGTACATGTTCCTCAGGTAGAAGCTGTGCATCTTCGCCGGCATGCGCGTCGAGTCCGAGTTCCAGTACAGCAGGTCGAATGGAAACGGATCGCGTCCCAGCAGATAGTTGTTGACCACGAACGACCACACCAGGTCGTTCGCGCGCAGCATGTTGAAGGTCGCCGCCATCTCGGATCCCTCGAGGTAGCCGCGCTCGCCCATGCGGCGCTCGAGATTCTCGACCTGGGCCTCGTCGATGAACACGCCGAGCTCGCCCGGAATGGAAAAATCGAGGAGCGACGCGAAAAAAGTCGCCGACGCCGCGCGCGCGTCTTTCTTGGCCGCCATCCACGCGAGCATCGCGCCGAGGAGCGTGCCGCCCAGGCAATAGCCGACGAGATTGACCCGGGTCTCGCCGGTCGCTCGGCCGATCGCATCGAGCGCCGCGAGCGGGCCTTCGAGCATGTAATCTTCGAACGCTTTTCCGGATTGACCCTCACCGGGATTGACCCAGGAAACCACGAAAACAGTGTGCCCCTCGCTCAGCGCCCAGCGGACGAAGGAATTTTTCTCGCGCAGATCGAGGACGTAGTACTTGTTGATCCACGGCGGGATGACCAGCAGCGGCTGCCTGAAGACGGTCGCGGTGCTCGGGGCGTACTGGATGAGCTGCATCAGGTCGGTCTGGAAAACCACCTTCCCCGGCGTGGTTGCGACGTTCACGCCGACCTTGAACGCTTTTTCGTCGGTCATGCTGATGCCGCCGCGCTCGATATCGGCGAGCAGATTGTTCAGGCCGCGGAGCAGGTTCTGACCGCCCGATTGCAGCGTCTCGCGCAGCACCTGCGGATTGGTCAGCGCGAAATTCGAGGGCGAGAGCGCGTCGATGTACTGGCGCGTATAGAAAGCTACTTTCTTCCGGGTTTCCTCGGGCAGTCCTCCGACCGACGCCACGGTATCCTGCAGATGGCGCGCGGCGATGAGATAGGACTGCTTGAAGTAGTCGAACAGAAACAAGTCCTCCCAATCGGGCTCGCGGAAGCGATTGTCGCCCTTGGAAGGCTCGGCGACCGGAGCCGCGCTCCCCCCCAGCGCGCGCAGCATCGTCGATTGCCAGAGCGCGACTTGGTCCCAGAACATCTTGGTCTGCATCTCCGCAAGCTTCCAGGGTTCGGCGAGCATGCGGGCGGTGAGGTCCCCGAACGCGCGAACGATCCCGAACTCGTCGCTGTAGTCGAGCCCCTTGCCGGCGGCCTGCCTCTGGAGAAACTCGCCCATTAGGCGGCTGGAGCGCTCCGCCACGTCGGCGAACAGTTTCGCGCTGTGCGCGGGATCGGGAGAAGGCTGCGCGGCGGACATGTTGTGCTCAGGCCCGAATGTAGCGCACCACTCCGTCGCCTCCGACCGAGCGCGCAAGCCGTCCTTCGCGTTCGAGCAGGTGCAGGTGTGCCATCGCCTCGCCCATGGCGAAGAACAGCTGATGCGTGTCGAGCTTGCGGCGGAACAGGGTATCGAGCACGTCCGCGGCCGCCTTGGGCGTCTCGCAGGCTTCGTGCAGCTCGTCCAGCCGCAGGCGATGATGCTCCTTCAGCTGCGCGATGCGCTCGCGCAGACCACGGAAGGGCAGACCGTGCGAAGGCAGGGTGAGCGTGGTCGCGGGCAACCCGGCGTAGCGCGAGAGCGAATCGAGAAACAGAGCGAGGGGGTTGCCTTCGGGCTCGTTGGCCCAGACGCTGACGTTGGTCGAGATCCTTGGGAGCACCATGTCTCCCGAGATCAGAACACCCAGCTCTTCACAGTAAAGGGCGGCGTGCTCGGGCGCGTGGCCGTATCCCATAACGACCTTCCACTCCCGCCCGCCGATCTGTTGCCCATCCCCTTCCATCAGGCGGCGGTAGTCCGAGGGAAATGCGGGCACCCGATTGCGGTAGTTGCTGCGGCGCTGCTGCATCAGCGTCAGCTTCTCGCCCGCCAGGCCGTTGCGCTCGAACATGGCGACGACCCGGTCGAAGCCGAAACCCGAACTGCCGTCGCGCATCGCGTGCGCGGCGAAATACTCGGCCTGGGGCATCCACAGCTGCGCGCCGGTGCGCTCGATGAGCCAAGAGGCAAGTCCGGCGTGGTCGGGATGATGGTGGGTGACGATGAGGCGCGCGACCGGGCACCCGGCGACGCGCTCGGCAAGGACGCGCTCCCACAGCCCTCGGGTAACGTCGTCGCCGATGCCGCTGTCGATGAGCGTCCAGGCGGGCTCCCCAGCCATTTCGTCCTCGAGCAGCCACAGGTTGATGTGGTCGAGAGCGAACGGCAGAGGCATGCGCACCCAGTGCACCCCCGGAGCGACCTGCAGCGTCTGGCCTCCCGCGGGCGGAGCCGACCAGGGATATTCAAGGATGGATTCGGGAGTCACTCGTTTAAGGTGCTCCGCCGGCGTTGGCCAGCGGTAGAATTGCGGTTTCCGCGGTGAATTTTCTCAAATTATGGCGGCCGACGCCACCGAATCGATCAACGACCATTGCTCCATAGGGGACCTAGCCCGCGAGTTCGACGTCACCCCGCGGGCGATCCGCTTCTATGAGGACGAGGGTCTGCTCTCGCCCCGGCGCGACGGCAGTCGCCGGGTTTATACCAAGCGCGACACCGTGCGCCTGAAGCTCATTTTGCGCGGCAAACGGCTGGGTTTCTCCCTTGCCGAGGTACGCGAGATGCTCGGGCTCTACGACTCCGCGCCCGACGAGAGGCCGCAACTCGAGAAATTCGCCGCTGCGCTCGCCGCGCGCCGCGAACACCTCGAGCGCCAGCGCGAGGAGATCGACGAGGTGCTCGAGGAGATCCGCGGCTTCGAGCGCCAGTCGAAAAAGCTCCTCAACGCGCGAGGCGCCAGGCGGCGCTGACTGTTGAGTCTGCATGATTGAGTTTGCCCGAGATTGACGTTAACGTAAACGTTAAGTAGAGTCTTCTCCCACCCCGGAAGCGCGTCCATGGACCGCACCCCGAACTTCCCCGCAGGCGGAGTCGCGACGGCCGAGCTGCCGGGGCTGCGCTTTGCCCTCGGGGAGGAGGTCGACATGCTGCGCAACTCGGTGCGCGCATTCGCCGCCGCCGAGATCGCGCCGCGCGCAGCGGAGATCGACCGGTCCAACCAGTTTCCGCCCGACCTGTGGCAGAAGCTCGGCGCGCTCGGTCTCCTCGGCGTCACCGTGGAAGAGGAATTCGGCGGCACGGCGATGGGCTATCTCGCACACATCGTGGCAATGGAGGAGATCTCGCGTGCCTCGGCTTCGGTGGGACTGTCGTATGGCGCGCATTCCAACCTGTGCGTCAACCAGATCGGCAGGAACGGCAGCGCCGCCCAGAAGAAGAAGTACCTGCCGAAGCTTGTCTCCGGAGAATGGGTGGGCGCGCTCGCCATGTCCGAGCCGGGCGCGGGCTCCGATGTCGTCGGGATGCGCCTGCGCGCGGACCTTCGCGGTGACCGTTACGTGCTGAACGGCAACAAGATGTGGATCACCAACGGCCCCGACGCGGATGTTCTGGTGGTCTACGGCAAGACCTCGGAGGCGATCACGGCCTTTATCGTCGAAAAGGGGATGAAGGGATTTTCGACGGCTCAGAAGCTCGACAAGCTCGGCATGCGCGGCTCCAACACCTGCGAGCTGGTGTTCCGCGACTGCGAAGTGCCCGCGGAGAACCTGCTCGGCGACGAAGCCAAGGGCGTGAAAGTCCTGATGTCGGGTCTCGACTACGAGCGCGCCGTTCTGGCGGGCGGTCCCCTGGGCATCATGGCCGCATGCCTCGACGTGGTCGTGCCCTATGTCCACGAGCGTAAGCAGTTCGGCCAGCCGATCGGCGAGTTCCAGCTGATGCAGGGCAAGCTTGCCGACATGTACACCACCCTGAGCGCCTGCCGCGCGTACGTCTATGCCGTCGGCCAGGCGCTCGACCGCGGGGAAACCACACGCAAGGACGCGGCCGGCGCCATCCTCTATGCCTCGGAGCGAGCCACCTGGATGGCGGGCGAAGCGATCCAGTGCCTAGGCGGCATGGGCTACATCAACGAGATCCCTACCGGCCGCCTGTGGCGCGACGCCAAGCTTTACGAGATCGGCGCGGGAACGTCCGAGATACGCCGCTGGCTGATCGGCCGGGAGCTTTTCTCTGAAACCTCCTGAGCGCCTTACCGAGCAGAGATTCGACTTACACATGATCCACTGAGGACACCACCATGTTGAACGATCCCGTTGTCATCGTTTCCGCCGCCCGCACCCCCATGGGCGCCTTTCAAGGCGAGTTGAAGGATTTTTCCGCACCGCAGCTCGGCGCGGCCGCGATCCGCGCCGCGGTCGAGCGCTCAGGGCTAAAGCCCGAGCAGGTCCAGGAAGTGATCATGGGCTGCGTCCTGCCCGCGGGCCAGGGTCAGGCGCCCGCGCGCCAGGCAGCCTTAGGCGCCGGCCTGCCGCTCGCCACCGGAGCCACCACGGTCAACAAGATGTGCGGCTCGGGGATGAAGGCGGCGATGTTCGCGCACGACATGCTCGCCGCGGGCGTAAACGAGATCATGGTCGCGGGCGGCATGGAGTCGATGACCAACGCACCCTACCTGCTTCCCAAGGCGCGCTCGGGCTACCGCATGGGCCATCAGCAGGTGCTCGATCACATGTTCCTCGACGGCCTGGAGGACGCCTACGACAAAGGCACGCTGATGGGCGTCTTCGCCGAGGACTGCGCCGCGAAATACAGCTTCACCCGCGAGGAGCAGGACAAATTCACGGTGACGTCGCTCGAGCGCGCGCAGGCCGCCAACAGGAACGGCGCTTTCGCCTGGGAGACGACCCCGATCGCTATCAAGACCGGCAAAGCCGAGCGCTTCATGGAGCACGACGAGCAGCCGTTCAAAGCCAACTTCGAGAAGATCCCGACGCTCAAGCCCGCGTTCCGCAAGGACGGCACGGTGACTGCGGCGAACTCGAGCTCGATCTCCGACGGGGCGGCGGCGCTGGTGATGATGCGCCGCTCCATCGCCGAGAAGCTGGGTCTCAAGCCTCTCGCCGTGATCGTCGCGCACACCACTCACTCGCAGGAGCCGGCCTGGTTCACCACCGCCCCGGTAGGCGCCATCAAGAAACTCTACGAGGCCACCGGCTGGAGTGCTTCGAAAGTGGACCTGTACGAGATCAACGAGGCGTTCGCGGTGGTTACCATGGCGGCGATGAAGGAACACGGGCTGCCGCACGACAAGGTCAACATCCACGGCGGCGCTTGCGCGCTCGGACATCCGATCGGCGCCTCGGGCGCGCGCATCCTCGTGACCCTCATCGGCGCGCTGAAGAAGACCGGCGGCAAGCGCGGCGTCGCGAGCCTGTGCATCGGTGGCGGGGAGGCCACCGCGATGGCGATCGAGATCGCGTGATGCCGAGTCCGATCGACTTCTATTTCGATTTTTCCTCGCCCTACGGCTACTTCGCCAGCCACAAGATCGACGCGCTCGGATCGAAACACGGCCGAGAAGTGAAATGGCGGCCGTTCCTGCTCGGAGTCGCCTTCAAGACGACGGGCGGAGCGCCCCTGCCCTCGATACCGATGAAGGGTCCCTATCACCTGCGCGACACGCTGCGCACCGCCAAGTATCTGGGAGTGAGCTATCGCCACCCGTCGGTGTTCCCGATCTCTTCGGTTTCCGCGTGCCGCGCCTTCTATTGGCTGGATGCAAAAGATCCCAAGCGGGCGAAGGAGCTGGCGAGGGCGCTGTACCGCGCCTACTTTGTCGACAACGTGGACATCTCGGGCGCCGACAACGTCGTCTCGGTGGGTGCGAAGTTCGGCCTGAACGCGGACGAGCTCCGCACCGGTATCAGCGACCAGGCCACCAAGGACCGGACCAAGACCGAGGTGGACGGGGCAATCGCCATCGGTGCGTTCGGCTCGCCCTACATCGTCATCGACGGCGAGCCCTTCTGGGGCTCGGACAGGCTGGATCAGGTAGAGAAGTGGCTGGCTACGGGCGGCTGGTGATCGGATGTCCGAATACCTGCTCTACGGGTTCGCCCAGTCGGGAAACTGCTACAAGCCGGCGCTCTACCTCGAACTTGCCGGCGCGGACTGGAAGGCGCGGTTCGTCGACTATTTCAACGGCGAGACGAGGACACCCGAGTACCGGAAGATCAACGTGATGGGGGAAGCGCCCGTTCTCGAGCACGGCGATCTGCGTCTGTCGCAGTCCGGCGTGATTCTCGACTACCTTCTGGAGCGCTTCGGCCGCTACGGCTGGAGGGACAACTCCGAGCGGCGCGAGACCCTGCGCTGGCTGCTCTGGGACAATCACAAGCTGACTGGCTACACCGCAACCTACCGGTTCCTGCGCGCGCTCGCGCCCCGGGTGGGCAATGCTCCCGAGAAAGCGGTGACCGAGGAATTCGGCAAGCGCGCCCAGGCAGCGTGGCAAGTCCTCGACGCGCAGCTGAGCACGCACAAGTATCTTGTCGGCGAGCGCCTTACCATCGCCGACCTTTCGGCGTGTGCCTACCTTTTCTTCGAAGACGAGCTGGGGGTCGACTGGAACGACTACCCAGGCATACGGAGCTGGCTCGCGCGCATCCGGGCCGAGCCTCGCTGGAAACACCCGTACGAGTTGCTCCCGGGCCATCCCATCCCCGATCGCAAGCAGGCCGCGCGATGAGCGCGTTCAAGAGCAAGCTCAATCCGCGGTCGGACGAGTTTCAGGCGAACGCCCGGGCGATGGGTCGGCTGGTGGCCGATCTGCGCGAGAAGTTGGAGCGCGCCGCTCTTGGCGGCGAGGAGGCGGCGCGGGCAAAGCACCTCGCGCGCGGCAAGCTCCTCCCGCGCGAGCGGTTGCGACTCTTGCTCGACCCCGGCTCGCCGTTCCTGGAATTCTCCCAGCTCGCCGCCTTCGACATGTACGGCGACGAGGCGCCGGGGGCCGGGATCATCACCGGCGTCGGCCGGGTCTCAGCCCGCGAGTGCGTGATCGTCGTGAACGACGCTACCGTCAAGGGAGGGACCTACTACCCGATCACGGTAAAGAAGCACCTGCGCGCGCAGGAGATCGCGCTGCAGAACCGCCTTCCGTGCATCTATCTGGTCGACTCGGGCGGCGCCTTCCTCCCCGAACAGGACAGCGTCTTTCCAGACCGCGAGCACTTCGGCCGCATCTTTTACAATCAGGCGACCATGTCGGCCGCGGGCATCCCGCAGATCGCGGCGGTAATGGGCTCGTGCACGGCAGGCGGCGCCTATGTCCCGGCGATGTCCGACGAGTGCATCATCGTCAAAGGACACGGCACGATCTTTCTCGGCGGCCCGCCGCTGGTCAAGGCCGCGACCGGAGAGATCGTTTCGCCGGAGGAACTCGGCGGAGCCGAAGTTCATACGCGGCAATCCGGTGTCGCCGATCATGCCGCGCAGAACGACACTCACGCGCTCGCAATCGTCCGCGGGATCGTCGCCCACCTCGGCGGCGCGAAGCCCGCGGAAACAGACGTGCGTGAGCCGGCCGAGCCGCTCTATCCCGCCGAGGAGCTGCACGGGGTCATTCCCGAGGACAAGCGCAAGCCCTACGATGTGCGCGAAGCGATCGCGCGCATCGTCGACGCAAGCGAATTGGACGAGTTCAAGCAGGACTACGGCGTCACGCTGGTGACGGGGTTTGCGCGCATCTGGGGCTATCCGGTAGGCGTCGTCGCGAACAACGGGATCCTGTTCTCCGAGTCGGCGCTGAAGGGCGCGCACTTCATCGAGCTGTGCAGCCAGCGGCACATCCCGCTCGTGTTCCTGCAAAACATCACCGGCTTCATGGTCGGGAAAAAATACGAGGCGGGCGGTATCGCCAAGGACGGCGCGAAGATGGTCACCGCGGTTTCCTGCAGCCGCGTGCCGAAATTCACTGTCGTTCTCGGCGGCTCCTTCGGCGCCGGCAACTACGGCATGTGCGGGCGCGCGTTCTCGCCGCGCTTCTTGTGGATGTGGCCGAACGCGCGCATCTCGGTGATGGGCGGAGAGCAGGCGGCGTCGGTGCTCGCAACCGTCAAGCGCGACGGCATCGAGGCGAAGAACGGCAGCTGGAGCAAGGAGGAGGAGCAGGAGTTCAAGCGCCCCATCCTCGAACAATACGAGCGCCAAGGGCATCCTTACTACGCCACCGCGCGGCTGTGGGACGACGGAGTCATTGCACCGGAGGAAACGCGACGAACGCTGGCACTCGCGATCTCCGCCTCGCTCAACGCGCCGATCGAAGAGACCCGGTTCGGCGTTTTCAGGATGTAGGACCCATGTCCGTCCACCGCGCATCGATAGAATGGAATAGGAACGGACAGCGGTTCGATCCAGACAAGTACAGCCGCGCTCACCGCATCGAATTCGGGCCTCCGATCGCTCTGGACGGAAACGCCGCGAAAGCCAATATCCCTCCCGGCGCGCCCCACACGCCCGGCGCCGACCCGGAAGAAATGTTCGTCGCATCGATCTCGGCCTGCCACATGCTCTGGTTCGTCGGCCTCGCTTCGGCGCGCAAGATCACGGTCAACCGCTACAGGGACGACGCCGAGGGGATGCTCGAGAAGGATGCCGAAGGCCGCATGGCGGTGACGCGCGTGACCCTCAGACCCGCGGTCGAGTTCGACGCGCCACCCTCGCCGGAGATACTGGCCGAGCTGCATCACAAGGCGCATGAGAAATGCTTCATCGCCAACTCGGTGAAGACCGAGATCGTCATCGAGCCGCGCTAGCGGCCGCAATTCAGGGAGAACCACCGGCATGGCTTACGGAACCATCGAACTCCACGCGCAACACGGCGTCGCCGTGCTCTGGCTCA
>Ga0137409_10004118_pt1 | contig 15329 bp, 11 predicted proteins | sample CZODoug1_16funga_FD_122059 | JGI IMG/M metagenome (GOLD analysis project Ga0137409, IMG submission 122059) | Vadose zone soil fungal communities from Angelo Coast Range Reserve, California, USA - CZODoug1_16fungal (Hybrid Assembly) | ecosystem: Environmental > Terrestrial > Soil > Vadose zone... | reverse complement strand
TCGGCATGCGGGGCACGAACGCCTCGAGCGCCGCCTTGGTGGGGTCGTGCAGGTCGAAGTCCATGAACAGAAGGCTCACCACGACATGGGGGTGCTCGGCGACGAAGCGAGGAATCGTCTGCGTGGCGTCGCCCTTGATCAGCTCGACCTTCTTTATGTGTCCGAGGAAACGATCCTTGTCGTAGAGCTCGATCAGGCTCAGGAGCTCGGCGTACGAGTCGGCGTGCAGCGCGCCAGGCTCCGCCGTCTTCCAGGCAGGGCCGGTCTGGTCCTTGTCTCCGACCGTGGGGAAGCCGGCGAAGCTGTCGAAGCCATAGATCCGGCGCGTCAGGTTCGCCGGCTCCAGGACAGCGCTGAGCTTGGCCCACGCCATCAGCCCGTAGCCCCGGTTCACTCCGCACTCGACGATCGAGCCTTTGACAGGGACGACCCTCTTGAAGATCTCGTAGAGCGCAAAGAGCCTGGTCAGGTGCTGGCGCCGGACGTACTTCGGAAAGTTCTCGATCCTGATCTCAACCGGATCGCTGCTGGCGTTGAAGATCTTTTCGATCTCCTGCCCCACCATCCGTTCCTGCTCCGTGCGGAGAGGCTTGGGGTCTGTGCTACGAGTCATCGGCGACCCGGCGTCCCTCTCGCTTCCTCTCGATCCGTGGCTCCTCGGGACGGCGCTGTGGATGATCGCTGGCGGCGATCTTGAGGGTGTGTACGAGCTCATCGGCGCGGCCCGCGCGGGCCAGCTCATCGAGGCGCGTGATCGTCCAGTCAAGGTCCTCGGGGCTGAAGCTGTTTGGCGAGACCACCTCCATGATCGCCGGGTGCTCTGTGGGCCGAGATCCTTCGTCGGGTCCCAGCAGCTCTTCGTGGAGCCGCTCGCCTGGCCGCAACCCTGTGTAAACGATGTCGATGTCGGCGCCCGGGCGCAGCCCCCGCGCACGCACGAGCGCTTCGGCCAGGCTGACGATCTTCATCGGCTCGCCCATATCCAGCATGTACACGTGTCCTGCCTTGGCGACCGTGAGCGTCTTGATGACCAGTGACACCGCCTCCCGGATGGTCATCATGTAGCGCGTCATCTCCGGGTGGGTGATGGTGACCGGGCCGCCCTGCTCGATCTGCCTCTCGAAGAGCGGGACGACGCTGCCGCGGCTGCCGACCACGTTTCCGAACCGCACCGCCCAGCACGTCATCTTGCTCTGCCGGCCGAGGATCATCTGCTCGCACAGGCGCTTGGTGCAGCCCATCACTGAATGACGGGCCACGGCCTTGTCCGTCGAGATCAGGACGAAAGTCTTGACCCCCGCGGCTTCGGCGCACCGAATGGTGTTGTAGGTGCCGACCACGTTGGTGATCACCGCCTGCGCGGGATACATCTCAAGCATGGGCACGTGCTTGTAAGCGGCGGCGTGGAAGACGAGATCAGGGCGCTCCTCGGCAAAGAGCTCGATCAGCGGCTCGCGGTCGGTGATGGAGATGAGTGCCTCGCGGACATCGATCGACATCCCCATCCGCAGCTCCTCCGCGATGTCGAAGAGCCCGCTCTCGTTGTTGTCGAGCAGGACGAGCCTCTGCGGATTGAGACCCGCCAGCAGGCGGCTGAGCTCCGACCCGATCGATCCGGCGGCGCCGGTGACTAGAACCGTCTTGCCGGCAACCTGGTCCCGCGCGTGCTCGACCTCGAGCTCGCGATGGGTGCGACCGACGAGATCGTCGGCCGAAAGCTGGCGGAGCCGGGCGCCGCCGTGTCGGTGCATCCAGTGATCCGCGCCAGGCACGATGAAGAGGGGCAGGCCGGCTTCGAGAGATGCGTTGAGCATCTTCTTGTCTTCCGGTTGGGTGTCGCGGTCGAGCACGAAGGCAACGCCGTCTGCGCCTGTCGATTTCAGAAGGCTCGCGAGGTCGTCCGAGTGCCCGACCACCGGCACGCCGAGCACGGTGTGGTTCAGCTGCCGCGCATCCATGGTGATGATCGCGACCGCCTGCCACTCGGGGCTCGGTGACTGAACGAGCTCTTTGACCGCTGGGTGCGAGGCGGAGGAGGCGACGATGACGAGCCGGCTGCCCGTCGCCGGAGTCCGCGAAAGCAAGCGCGGCAAGAGGCGGAAGACGCCGATGCCCATGAGCGCCGCGGGCGCGGCGAGGATTGGCACGGCGAGCCGGAAGACCCGGTAGTCGCCTGGCAGCGCCCAGTTGGCCAGGGCGATGAGGAGGGCCGCTTCGGTGACGGCAAAGCCGGTGGCGATCGCGTCGTGGATGCCGGCCACCTTCCAGATCCGGCGGTAGAGACCAAAGCGCGCTTCCGCCGCGCCGAGAGCCAGCACGACGAACGCGACCGAGAGGATGAGGACCCTGGTCGACTGCGGACCCGTAATGATCCGCCCGCCGTAGTTCAGCTGCTGGAACAGCTCCAGCACGGCCCAAAAAATGATGACCTCGATCGCAAAACCGGGACCCGAGCGGATCACCGCGCGCGCTTTGCGAGCGAGCCAGGAGTCGCCTCGGACGGTGGCCGCGGCTTCAGGGACGCTGGTGAGGGTGCTCATCGGCCCATAGAGTGTCGCAAATAGGCCCCCCTAGTGAGGTAAACGCCCCGCCTCGACGGCATTTGGCCCGAATCGGCTGAATCAGGTGCGGTGAATTCAATCGGCCGTCGCAACACCAGCTGACTCCGACGCTGTTGAGAGTAGGCGGCCCAGTGCTTCAGCGGGGCGCATCCAGCCCAGGGTTTCGCGAGGACGGCGGTTCACCTGCGCGGCGACGAAGTCGAGGTAGTCAGCGCTGTATCCAGCGAGGTCTGTCTTTTTAGGGAAGTACTGGCGGAGCAGCCCATTGGTGTTCTCGTTGGAGCCACGCTGCCAGGGACTTGCGGGGTCGCAGAAGTAGATCTGCAGCCCGGTCGCGATTTTGATCTGGAGGTGGTTGCGCATCTCATTGCCTTGGTCCCAGGTCAAGGACTTCCAGATGAAATCAGGCAACTTCTGAGTCGCCGCGAGCATGGCCTCTTGGACCTCGAGAGGGCCATGTCCTTTGGGCAGGTGCAGAAGCATGACGAAGCGAGTCGTGCGCTCGACCAGGGTGCCGATAGCCGACTTGTTGTTCTTGCCCTTGATGAGATCGCCCTCCCAGTGCCCAGGCACAGCCCTGTCCTCGACCGTCTTCGAACGCTGGCTGATATTGACCATGTCGGGTATCCGGCCTCGACGTTCCGTGCGCGGGTTTCGGGGCTTTCGCAGTGCTCGGCCGGTCCTCAGGTGGACTGCCAGCTCTCGGCGCAGAGCGCCTCTGCCTTGAACGTAGATTGACTGGTAGATGGCCTCGTGTGACACCCACATCTCCGGGTTGTTGGGGAACTCGTGGCGAAGCTCGCGAGCTATCTGCATCGGACTGAGCTTCTCCAACAGTTTGGCCTGAACCAGGTCTCGCAATTCCGGGTTGATCGCCAGCTTGGCCGGCTTGGGTCGTGCAGCCATGAAGTCGGCTCGGCGCTGGGCAAGACTGGGTCGGTACTCCCAGGGCCGGGTTCGGTGGCTGCCCGCCCGACCTTCAAGCCGGGAGCGGGTTCGGTACTGCTGCCGCATGTTCCGTCGCAGCTCGCGCATCACCGTCGAGGGCTCTCGGCCAAGGCTCCTGGCGATGACTCGGATGGAGCTGCCGCGCTGAACGCCGACGAAGATTTCCTCCCGTTCTTCTAAGGACAGGTACCGACCGCGGCGCTGGGCTTGGACGTGTGCAGGGACCACGCCGCCAGCCTGCCTGAACCACCGTTCCCCCGTGTGTGTGTGGAGACCCAGCGTCGCGGCAGCCTCAGTTCGCAGCTGACCAGCACGGACGAGCAACCAGAACTTACGTTGTAGGTCACGCCTTGGCGGAAGACTCACTTCCAACACTCCTAGATTTCAGAGTGTTGCGACGACTCCTTGACCCGAAGGCTCGGGATTCGACCAGAAGTGACCAAAAGGCTATGACGTACTTGCATCACGATTGAATCGGGAGTCCCGTACACGTCCGCTGCGGTGAAGCGCAGCAAGCGATAGCCGGCGCCGACCAGGCCGTTCTGCCGGCGGTTGTCGTCTACCAGCCGGTCGCGGTGGTTGCCGCCGTCGTATTCGATGGCCAGACACTGAACTGGATACAGCAGGTCTGGACGGCCCATGAAATGTCCCTGGTCGTCATGAACGGAAACTTGAACCTCAGGCCGCGGGAGTCGGGCGAGCTCGAGCAGCATCCGCAATCGTGTCTCCATCGCTGACTCGGCCTTTGGCTCGGCCAGGTCTACAACGCGCCGCAGCCGAGCAACGCCCTTGGCTCCCGGATGCTTGGCGACATAGGTGCGCAGCTTTGCGATCGTGACCAGCCTGGCATGCAGAAACAGGTCCGCTGCGACCACTCCTTCTGTGAGTGGATCTCTTCCACCGAGGTCGACAACCGTACGCAGCGCGCACGTGGTCGGTAGTCCACGACGCTGCACGATTTCTTCGCGCGCCAGGGCGGCACGGCGAACCGACGCGCCCGCACGCCAGCGGCAGCCAATCGATTGTGGAATCGTGACCTCGATCGGTTCGCACGGCGCCACGTCCAGACCGTGGCGCCACGCGGCGCTGCGCCCCGAGAAGGCTGCGCCGGCCGGCAATCGCCGTGCGACGGCGGCCAGCATCAGCTCCGGGCATTCCTTCAAACCGGCCCAGCAGTACAGGCCTGAGCTCAATCGCCGATAGCCGGCTCCCCGAAGCTGGCCCCGGGTGATACCTACGACGCCGGCTTCTGCAGGCGTGAAGGGCCCCTTTCGAAGCTCAATAGGCACCATCGGTCTGACTGGCACCGAGCTAGCATCGCCAGCCCGGCCCAACACGACAACCTCAGTTGTTAAGGACGACCTTTTGGCCCGATTTGGCTGTATCGACAACCGCCGACTCGACCAAACGTGACCGAAACGCAAAGTCGAGCCCCAGTTTCAGCGCCAGGATTCCAAACACCCACAGGCCCCGGTCGCTGGGGATGTCGCCGCTCAGGTTGGCGACCGTGAAGAACACCGCCACGATCATCATCACCCCGGCGATCGCCGGCGACCCTCGCTGAATCCCTCCCCAAAGCAGCGCGAGCCACCCTCCCACGAGCGGCAAGAAAATCAGGATGAACCCGATCAACCCCGTCTCCGACGCCACCTCCAGCGGCACGTTGTGCGGGTATTGATAGAAGTTCCCTTTGCTCCCCGAATTTGGAATGACACCGGCGAACGAGCCGAGACCTGTGCCCAGGAGCGGCTCCTGCGTGAGGAGCTCAAAGCCCCGATACAGCATCGTGTCGCGATCCCCGGCGTTCCCCTCGAGGCTGATCAGCCGGTCGGTGATGCAGTTGCAGTACGTGTTCGGGCTCCTCACGTAAGTGGCGGCGATCGCTCCCACCGTCAGGACCAGCAGGGCCACCGGCAGGACCACGTAGCGTTCGGCCAGCGCGTTGCGAACTGCATGTGGTCTGCTGCGCGTCTCACGAACGTACTTGGACGCGGCCCAGTAGGCCGCCGAGAGAAGCAGGGCGAGGCCGAAGGCCACCAGCGACTGGCGAGCGCCAGCGAACATGATCCCGGCGACTCCCAACACCCCGATCGCCGCCGAGGCCCAGATGTTCTTCACGAGCCAGGGCTGCACCGCGATCAGCGTCCCGAGCGCGATGAGATCCCCCTGCCAGCTGTAGCGGTCGGCGCCGAGGATCTTGTCGCCCAGCAACGCCACCGTGATGAGGGCGATCATCGCGCCGATCGCCAGCTGCGATGCGGCCGCGGGCCATGCGTCCTCGGCGCGCTCGATGATCAGCGCCACCGCCGCCGCCATGGGCAGAACGATGAACACGAAGAATTCGTACTTCGAGGTCCCGTAGACGACCTGCTCCGCATCCAGGTGGAGCAGGAATTTCGTGCGCAGCCACGAGATCGTCATCCAGGCCGCGACCGCCGCGATGTAGGCGAGCAGCAGGCGGGTTGAGCGACTGAACCGGAGCGAGAACACCGCCACCACCACATAGGCAAATGAGATCACCACCGCAAGCGCGGGCCGCTGTGGTGAGCTTGCGAGGATCGCGACCGGAAGGGCCGCCATCATCGCGATCCGCGCGAGGCCCCGAGCGCTTCGGTCGCCTGGACCGGCGTAGACGTTCGCGATGCGGTTTACCTCGAGCATCGTGAGCCCGGCGAGGACCCAGAGGCCAAGCACGAACGCGAGCACGGCGCCGGTGGTGGGGTCGGCGACTCGCCTGAGCGCGAACGCAAGCACGAGCGCAAACAAGAAGGAGATTGCGAGGTTGCGCGCGTTGATCGGCCGCACGTGGTGGGCGTCGATGACGCTGCGGAGAGTGACGTAGGCGGCCCACGGCAACGCGCCGAGGAGCGTCAGCCGGAGGATGTTGACTCCACTGCTGAAGCTCGGGCCGAGGTAGACGCTCACGAGGGGCGCCGCGAACACCTCGAGGAGCACGACCACGATCAGCGTTCCGGCGAGGGTGAGGCCCACGACCTCGATCACCTCGGTCCGCAGCTGCCTTACCTTTCCGGCCGCGAGCAGGCGAGCCGCGGCCGGGAGCAGCAGAAAGCTGACCGGGGTCAGGCTCGAGCCGATCATGCTCACCGCCGCGACACCGAACGCGACGATGCCCGCGACGCGGATATCCGCGGCTTGCGCAATGAGGATGCCCGGCATCGCGAACAGAAGGAGCGACACAATATCGCCTGGCACCCTCGGCACGCCAAAACGGGTCAGCTCGCGCAGCCGCTCTTTAATGCCCGCGAACCGGATCGGGAGCCTGACCAGGACGAATCCGGACGCGACAGTCCATCCGATTCCCATGGCGTAGAGGATCCACACCACCGATCCGTGAAACAAAAGGATCGCCCCGAGGGGCAGCAACCCCATATTCACCGCCAACACGACGTTGGCCGCCTGGATGCGGTGGAGGCCGCGCAGGTACCCGTACACGACGGAGTGCAGCCCGCCGCCGCCCAGCAGGACGGGCAGGGCGAGCACGAGGCCCGCATAACTTTCAGATCCGAAGAAAACATGGCCCCAGAACGCGGCGGCGACCAGCAGGACAACACTGACCGCTGCGACGCCCGCCGCGAGGACGATCAGCGCAGCCGCGGCGTAGTCGGGGGACTTGCCGGATTTCTCCTCCTCGGCGTAGGAGACGTATCGCGCAATCCCAAGGTCAGCTCCCAGTACGACCAGCGGCAGCAGGAGCGACAGGGTGCGGCGCGACAGGGAGTACTCGCCGAAGCCCTGCGTGCCCGAGTAAGCCGCGATCAGCTTGAAGGCGAGCAGGTAGCTGCCAACGACCAGGCCCTCGGCCAGGAAGGTCGTGGCGTAATTGAAGCGTTTCACTGTGAATGCTCCCTCTCGAAAACCTCGAGCAGGCGCGCGGCCAGGCCCGGGATGTTGTGATGCTCGAGGAGGTAGCGGCGGCCGCGCTCTCCCATCTCGATCCGCTCGCCGGGCGCCATTGCGACGAGGCGCTCGATGGCGTCTGCCAGGACCTCGGGATCGCCTGGTGGGACGCTGAATCCCGCCTCCGCGTCGCGGACCGGGTCGTACGTCGACTTGCCGAAGAAGACGATCGGCCTCCCGGCGGCGAGGTAGTCGGTGAGCTTGTTGAGGCTGATGCCGAAGCGGTACAGAGGCAGGTCGCGCAGCCCGTAGATGAATGCGTCTGCCTCACCCATCACCCGGCCCACCTCGCGCTTGGCCACTGCGGGCCTGAAGTCGACGTTGTCCAGGTGCTCTTCGCTCGCGCGCTTGATCAGCGCCTCGCGCTCCTGCCCTTGCCCGATCATCAGGAACCTGACGTCGTCGCGGCCCCGCTTCTGGAGCACGGCGGCGGCGTCGAGGATGCTGTCGAGGGAGTTGGAGGCCACGAAGCCGCCGAGGAACATGATCCGGAAGGGCTTTCGCGGTCCGCCCTCATACGGCTCCAGCTCCTCGTAGCGCCCCAGCTCGACACCATGCGGCACCCACAGGATCTTGTCCGGCGAAATGCCCTGGGACTCGACGTATGCATCCGTGTGGCGCCAGAGCATGACGATGCGCTCGGCATGGTGGAACAGGTAGCGCTCGAGCTTTCGCATCCACCGCGCCGGACGGCCGTTCGGGCTCAGCCGGCCGAAATCGATGAGAGTCTCCGGCCACAGGTCGGTGACCTCGAAAAAGAATCGCGCGCGCTTGACGCGGGCAATAAGTAGGCCGGTCAGGGCGGCGAGTGGGTGGACCGACACTCCGACGACCACCTGGGGCCGTTCACGGCGCAGGACGCCCGCGGCGAAAGCCAGCACGCTGAACACCAGCATGTTCAACACGCGGCGCCAGTCGTTGCCGCTGTAGCCAGGGGCGTTGATCCAGACGTAGAGCACGCCCTCGATGTCCTCTTTCCGCCAGAGGCGCAAGCCGAGCTTGCGCGCCGGGCGGAAGTGATAGTGGCTGAAGCTGCAGACGAAGATGGTCGTGGGGTGTCCCTTCTCCACGAACCGCCGCCCGATGTCGAAGCTGCGGGTGGCCAGCCCGTCTGGAGGGTCTGCGTAGTGATTGACGATCCAGATCCGCATGGCGCGGAGGTCTACTTGCGCGTCGAGAGCGACTCTGTCACCTCAACGGCGCCGCGTACCAGGTCGATGAGAATCGGGCTGAGCTGACGGAGCGCGTCGACGTCGGTGTTGCGGTGCTTGAGGGCGATGACGACGGCGTCGAACCGCGACTCGGGCATCGAACGCACCAGCGCCACATCCTTGGGGAAGTTTTCGGTGTCCACGACGGGGTCGTACACGACCACGGAATGATGCTTGGCCAGCCCCCGCGCGAACGCCAGTGCGGCCGACGCGCGCGCGTCGGGGTAGTTGGGCTTGTAAGACGCTCCGACCACGAGCACCTTCCCACGCGTGATGCCGCTCGCAGACAGCAGCTCGCGCAGGTGGCCGGCGACCCTTTCGATGACCTGCTCATTGCCTGTGACGGCATCCTGGAGGATCGGCATCTCGAGGCCGTTCAGCTTTGCCGCATCGAGCAGGTAGCGCGGCATCGTCGGGATGCAGGTCCCGCCCGCGCCCACCCCGGGCTGGTGCGCCATGAAGGCGAAGGGCTTGGTGGCGGCTGCGTCGATCACGTCGGCGGCCGCGATCCCCAGCCTGCGGCACAGCTCCGCGAACTCATTGATAAAGGAGATGTTGACCAGCCGGAACGAGTTCTCTAGCAGCTTGGATGCCTCGGCCACCTCGACCGGCTCGACTGGATGAGTCGTCACCCCGGCCCCTTTATAAAGGTCGAGGGTGAGCTCCATCGCTTCGTCGGTCAGCGCCCCTACGACCCGTGGGATCTCGCCCAGCTCAGTGCCGCGCCCCGGGTCGAAACGCTCCGGCGCGTGAGCGAACAGTCGGCCGCGGGCGCCTAATCGCGCGGCCAGCTCGCGAGTGAAGCCGATCGGCACCGTGCTCGCGACGATGATCAACCTCTGCTTCTCGTCCAGTGACTGCGCGTCCTCGACGAAGCGATCGAACGCGGCCATGCTGTTCTCGCCGGTGGCTGTGATGTTGGGAAGGCAGAGGATGAGCACGTCGGCATCGTTCAGGTCGGCGATCCGGGTGCTCAGGCGTGAGCCGGCATGCGAGCCGAGAGCCTTGATTCGCGACTCGGAAACGTCAAATCCGACGGTCTGGTGGCCGGCGCGCTGCCAGAGGGCGAGCTCCTGTGATCCGATGGTGCCGAGGCCGACCACGCCGACCCTTGAGAGTGGGTTCAAGTGAGCATCCAATACGGTATCAGGCGATCCTCAGCCGCACGTCCGCGAATTGCCCCGCCTATTGCGCCCAACGTATGATTTGGCGACCATGAGGCGTTCAGGGCTGCACCCGGTGGATTCGGTGCGCGGGTGAACGGAAGGGAATGGAAAGTCGAGTCAACCACGAGTCTCTTGCGCCGGGAACCCTGGATCGAGGTGCTTGAAGAGCACATCGAGCTGCCCGACGGACGGCGCGTCGACGACTTCTACACCATCCGGCTTCGTGACTTCGTTGTGGTGGCGCCGCTCACCGACGAAGGCGGCCTGGTCACCGTAGAGCACTACCGGCACGGCTCTCGGGCAGTGACGCAAGGGCTGCCGTCAGGCTTCATCGACGATGGCGAGACCCCTGCCGACGCGGCGCGGCGCGAGCTTCGCGAGGAGGCCGGGTATGAGGCCTCGGAGTGGCTGGACCTGGGACATTATGTGGTGGACGGCAACCGCGGCTGCGGCACCGAGCACGTGTTCCTGGCTCGTGGCTGCACGCGTGTGGCCGAACCGAAGCAGGTGGACCTGGCCGAGACCACCGTGCACGTGGTGCCGCTCGGACGCGCCGTCGACTCGATGTGGAATGGCGACATGCGCGAGCTCGCATCTGCGTCTGCGCTTGCGCTGGCTGTGCTAAGAATCAATGCGGAGACCGTGTCCGCTGGGAGAGCGTGAATAGATTGGAACCCAAGCAGAACCGCGAAGGCGATCGCATCACCGACTGGAAAAACAGAAGCGTGCTCGTCACTGGCGGGGCTTCGTTCATCGGGTCGCACCTCATCGACAAGCTGGTCGAGCGCGGCGCGAACAAGATTCGCGTCGTCGACGATTTGTCGAGCGGAACGCTCGACAACATCCGCGGTCACATCGACAGCGGTGTGGTCGAGGTCAAGAAGGTCGACCTGCTGAGCGCCGGCGCGCCCGAGGCTGCGGTCCACGGCATCGACGTTGTCTTTCACCTGGCGGCGATCCACGGTGGTCGTGGCTACGTCGAGATGCACGACGCCGAATGCGGCCGCAACCTCGTCATGGACGGACAGCTCGTCAAGGCATCCATCGACGAAGGCGTCGACAAGTTCGTGTTCGCCTCGTCGGGCTGCGTCTATCCCAACTACATCCAGCAGGACCTGTCGAAGGAGCTGTACCTGACCGAGGACATGGTGGGGCCGCCCTACGACTCGGACCACCTGTACGGCTGGGCCAAGCTCATGGGCGAGCTGACATTGCAAGCCCTGTATCGGCAGCGAGGCTTCAAGTCCGTGTCCTGCCGCTTCTTCACCGTGTACGGCGAGCGAGGCGTCGAGAACCACGCCGTCATCGCCATGATCGCGCGCGCCTTCATCGGCCAGAACCCGTTCGAGGTCTGGGGCGACGGCAACCAGGTGCGCAACTGGACCTATGTCGGCGACATCGCCGAGGGCATGGTGGCCTCTGCGGAGAGCGGCGTCGTCGATGGCACGCCGATCAACCTGGGCACCATGGAGCGCACCCGCGTCATCGATGCGGTGCACGAGGTGCTCCGATACACAGGCAAGCAGGCCGACATCAAGTTCCTGACCCACATGCCCACCGGCCCGCTGAACAGGGTCGCGAGCAACAAGCTCGCCAACGAGCTCATAGGATGGAGCCCGAAGGTCACGTTCGTCGAGGGACTGCACAAGACCATCGATTGGTACTTCTCGACGAAGGATCCCGACAAGGTGCGCTCGTACTTCGACCGCATGCTGACCGACCGCGGTGAGGACAAGGGCGAGGCCGAGCCGGCGAAGGCCGGCGCGGCGGCGTCAAAGTCTCGGGGACAGCGCTGATGGCGGCGAAGCCGACCATCTCGGTCATCGGCCTGGGCAAGCTGGGCGCCTGCATCGCCACCTGCTTCGCCCACAAGGGCTTCTCGGTGATCGGCGCCGACGTTTCGGCGAAGACGGTGGAGCTCGTCAACCAGGGCAAAGCGCCGGTGACCGAGCCTCAGCTCAGCGAGATGATGGCCGGCGCCGCCAAGCGGCTCAGCGCTACGCAGGACGTGGTGCAGGCGGTGATCGATTCGGACGTGACACTGATCGTGGTCCCGACCCCCAGCACCGCCGAGGGCGGCTTCTCGATCGATTACGTGGTCGAGGCGGCACGCTCCATCGGGCGCGGCTTGAAAGCGAAGAAGGGTTATCACCTGGTCGTCCTGACCAGCACCGTGCTGCCCGGATCGACCGAGTACGGGATGATGCCCGTGCTCGAGCGCGAGTCGGGCAAGCAGGCCGGCAAGGATTTCGGAGTTTGCTACAGCCCTGAGTTCATCGCGCTGGGCCAGGTGATCAAAGACTTCCTCAACCCCGAGTTCCTCCTCATCGGCGAGCACGACGAGCGGGCGGGCAAGCTGCTGGCGGAGACCTACCTGGCGGTGTGTGACAACACACCCAAGATCGCCCGGATGAACCTCGTCAACTCCGAGCTCACCAAGATTTCGGTCAACGCCTACGTGACCATGAGGATCTCGTTCGCGAACATGGTCGCGTCAATCAGCGAGCAGCTGCCGGGAGGCGATGTCGACATCGTCACGGGAGCGCTCGGCCTGGACACTCGAATCGGAAGCCGGTATCTCAAAGGCGCCGTCGCGTTTGGTGGGCCGTGCTTCCCGCGCGACAACCAGGCGCTCGCCTACCTGGCCGGCCAGCTGGGCCAATCCGGTGCGCTTTCGGAGGCGGTTCACGCCTACAACTCGTCAAGCAACCGGCGGCTGGCCGAGCGCGTGCTGGAAGTGATCCCCGAGGGCGGCTCGGTCGCGGTGCTCGGGCTCTCTTACAAGCCCGACAGCAACGTCATCGACGAAGCCCCCGGCTTCCTGCTGGCAAAGAGCCTGGTCGAGTCGGGCGCCACCGTTAAAGTGCACGACGCAATGGCGATGGATGCCGTGCGCCGGGTGCTAGGCGACAAGGTCGCATACGCCGCCAGCGCCGATGAGGCGATCGCCGGCAGTGACGTGGTCGTCATCACCAACCCGGACAAGGTCTATGCGGCGCTCGACCTGGCGTCGATTCCAAGGTCGACCGTCGTGATCGACGCGTGGCGGCTGCTCCGCAAGCAGGCCGGTGACTCGCCCAACTACGTTGGCCTGGGGCTGGGAGACGACAACCAGCGCCTGTCCAGCGCGCTGGCGGGCATGTGGAACGACACGGCGCGAACCAGGGCCTGACCGGGATGGCCGCGACGACCGACAGAACCTCGGCCATCGATCAGGTTCGCGCCTACTGGAACCGGAGACCCTGCAACATCCGCCACTCGACCAAGCCGGTGGGAACCCGCGAGTATTTCGACGAGGTCGAAGAGCGTAAATATTTCGTCGAACCTCACATCCCCGCATTCGCCGATTTCGAGCGCTGGCGCGGCAAGAAGGTGCTGGAGATCGGCTGCGGGATCGGCACGGATTCGATCAACTTCGCCCGGGCTGGCGCCGACGTGACCGTGGTCGACCTTTCCGACGAAAGCCTTGCGCTTTGCAAGAAGCGTTTCGAGGTATTCGGGCTGAATGCGAAATTCTTCCAGGGCGACGCCGAACAGCTCACGACATTCGTCCCGGTGGAGAAGTACGACCTGATCTACTCGTTTGGAGTCATCCATCACACCCCCCATCCAGAGACGGTGTTTGAGCAGCTCAGGCAGTACTGCACGCCCGAAACGGAGCTGCGCATCATGCTCTATTCGAAGTGGTCCTGGAAGGTCTTCTGGATCATCTTCGGCTACGGAAAGGGAGCCATCTGGAAGGCTGACGAGCTCGTGCGGATGCACTCCGAGGCCCAGACTGGAAGCCCTGTCACGTACTCCTACTCGTTCGGTGGCGTGCGGCGGTTGATGCACGAATACAACGTCGAGAGGATCAGCAAGGACCACATCTTTCCGTACGAGATCGATAAGTACGTCAAGTACGACTACAAGTGGGTGTGGTACTTCCGGTGGATGCCGATGCCGCTGTTCCGCTGGCTGGAGCACCGGCTCGGTTGGCACACCTTGATCTGGGCGCGGCCGAGGTTCGCGGCGGCCGCTTGATCGACCCGGCGCTGACCGTCGTCGCCACCACGCGCAACGACGATCACGGCGGAAACCAGCTGGCGCGCACGCAGCTTTTCATCCAGGGTCTCGCAGAGCAGTCCGCGCGATTTCAGCTGCCCCTCGAGCTGCTCCTGGTCGAGTGGAATCCTCCTGCGGACCGTCCCCCGCTGGCCGAAGCGCTGAGCTGGCCGCGCTCAGATTGGTTTCAGCCGAGCGTGGTTGTCGTGCCTGCGGACCTGCACCGAACTTTCCAGCATGCGGAAAAGCTGCCGCTGTTCCAGATGATCGCCAAGAACGTGGGCATCCGCCGCGCCCGCGCTCCGTTCGTGCTCGCGACGAACATCGACATCCTCTTCAGCGACGAGCTGTTCGGATTCGTGAATAGAGGTCTGAAACCTGGGGCGCTCTATCGCGCCGATCGCCTCGACATCGTCGCGGACCTCAATCGCCGTCCGTTGCCGTCACCGGCCGAATGCCGGGCCCTGCCCTGGCTCCGCGCTCACCGGGAGGACGGTCCGCACTACGCCGACGGGCGCCAACCCCCCTGGTTTGCGTCCGCCCGAACGTGGCTCAACCGGACCGCGTGGAACACGCTTCATGGAGGTCCTCTGCCGGCGCTCCACACGTGGGCTTGCGGCGACTTCACGCTGACGAGCCGCGACGTCTGGACCTCGCTGCGAGGCTATCCGGAGTGGCCGATGTTCTCCATGTTTTTGGACAGCATCGTGCTGGTGCAGGCGTACCGGGCGGGCGTCGAGATGGTGAACCTGCCGGCGCCGAAGGTCCTTTTTCACCTCGAGCATGGGGCCGGCTCGGGTTGGACGCCGGAGGGCGCCCGCTCGCTGTCGGAGCGGCTCGACGCCGCGGGCATCCCCTATCTGACGGGGAGCAGCTACGACAAGGTGGCGCGAGAGATATTGCGTAAGGGACCCGGATTCCACCCGTTCAACGATCCCGACTGGGGAATGGCCTCGCTCGTGCTCCCTTCAGTCAGCCCGGGGTGACACGCGCGGCAAGCAGAGCAGATTCACCCCGGTCAATCGATCGTCAATGACAGTTTCCGGGTTGCCAGAAGGACCGAACACCTTCACGTCGTAATCGCTGGCTCGGAGCAGCTGCAGCAGCTCCGACACACTCGACCCTAGACTCGTTCTCGCCGATGTAAAAACGCTGCTTAGTGAGCCCGTTGGATCTCAATCAAGTTTGCCTGCGCGTTCGCCTTAACGATTACACCGATGTCGCTCCAGGCGTTGGTTTTTCGTCCGACCGTTCCGCTGCCGCACCGCAGATCATGCGAAAAAAGGACAGTTCTCGAACCACACACCTCGCCATGGCTACCCTTTCGTTATGCGAACAAGCGACGGGGCGCCGAGAACGAACCGCGCCGACATAGTCGCGACGCAGGATTTTAATACTGGGCGAGACGGTTGCCGCCTCGAAACCGTGGCCGTGCCAATCTTTGTACCGAGCTTGCGCCTTGGCTATTTCCGCGTTAAGCC
>Ga0137409_10004117_pt1 | contig 15332 bp, 9 predicted proteins | sample CZODoug1_16funga_FD_122059 | JGI IMG/M metagenome (GOLD analysis project Ga0137409, IMG submission 122059) | Vadose zone soil fungal communities from Angelo Coast Range Reserve, California, USA - CZODoug1_16fungal (Hybrid Assembly) | ecosystem: Environmental > Terrestrial > Soil > Vadose zone... | reverse complement strand
ACGGCCCGTACGGGGATCGCGCGAGCGCGAGGCGCAGCACCGCGGTTGGACTTCTACGCATTGTCGGCCGAGCTGTTCGATTTGTTGATCGCGCCGATCGAGCGGGAGATCGGCACGCATCATCAGCTCGCGATCATGCCCAGCGGCCAGCTGTACTTCCTTCCCTTCCAGATGCTCGGCCATCGCCTGTCGAACGGCACATTCACGTATTTGGACGACGAGCGCACGGTGTTCTACATGGACCAGATGCGCCTGCCCGATTCCTCCGCGCCCCGTCCGCCGCCCCTCCGAATCATGGCATTCGGCAACGCCGACGGCACGCTGTCCAGCGCGCAGCTGGAAGTGGAAGAGCTTCACACCATGTTCCCCACGTCGCGCGTGCTCGTACGGGACAGCGCGACGGAGGCGCTCGCACGGTCAGTGCCGGACCAGTTCAACGCCGTGCACTTCGCCACGCACGGAAACCTCGACTACCAGAGGTTCGAAAACAGCTACCTCACGCTCGCGCCCGGCGGCGGCCAGGACGGCAAGCTGACGCTCCTCGAGGTCTGGGGGGACACCACGCTCGCGCACCGGCAACTCGTGGTGCTGTCGGCGTGCAATACGGCCGTGACCGACACGGCAAGGGGTTTGCCGGCGAGCCCCGCATCCGGATTCCTCGACGGCGGCGTGCACACCGTCATCGCCTCTCTTTGGCCAGTGAACGACGCCGCCACTGGGCAGTTGATGTCTGACTTCTATCGCAACCTCGGCACCATGGAGAAGGATGAAGCGCTCCGCGCAGCGCAGCGAGCGCTGCGCGCCAAGCCCCAATACGCCCACCCGTATTACTGGGCCGCCTGGGTGCTGATTGGAGATTGGCGATGACTCGTGCGCTCGGCTTCGCTCTCGTCACGGTGCTCCTGAGCACCGGCAGTACCCACAGCCCCCAGACCCACGCCGGGCGCAAGCTCGCGCTGATCGTCGCCATCGGCGACTATCCGGCCAAGTCGGGCTACGGAGCCCTCAACTCCGCGAACGACGTCCCACTGGTACGCGGCAGCCTGATGGCGCAGGGATTCGACTCGGCGAACATCCGGGTGGTCCAGGACTCGGCAGCCACGCGCGAAGGCATCCTGGCGGGCCTGGACTGGCTCACCGCGGCAGCAGGTCCGGACGACGTCGCCGTCTTTCATTACTCTGGGCACGGCCACCGCATCACCGACGACAACGGCGACGAGCTCGATGGATACGACGAGGTGCTCGTACCCTATGGCGCGCCCGGCGACCTTCACGCGGTCAACTACCACGGTGAACGGCACATTCGCGACGACGAGCTCGGCGCACGGCTAGACGTATTGCGGCACAAAGTCGCGCCCGGCGGCGCCGTTCTCGTCACGATCGACGCCTGCTTCTCCGGATCCGCCACGCGCGGACAGGCAGAGCGACCGGTGCGCGGTGTGATGCAGCCAATCGAGGTCAGCGACCCGCGCTACATCTCACGAATGCGCAGTGCGGGCGAGGACTCCGGTGGCGGGGCAGCCGAAGTTCCCCATCTCCCGGGGAAAGCCGCGCCGCTGGTCGTCATCTCGGCAGCGCGACACGATCAAGTGTCGCACGAGGCAGTCGACGACAGCGGTCTGGGAGTGGGCTCGCTGTCACTGGCGCTGAGCCGCGTGCTGCCCCGCGCCGATTCGGCCACAACCTATCGCGCGTTGTTCGATCGCATCGGTGTCGCCATGGCGTCCATGGATCTCGGCGATCAGCGGCCGCAGATCGAGGGCGACGTAGACACGCGCGTGTTCAGCGGCCAGGCCGTCGCGCAGCGCGCCTTCGTGCGCGTCGCGATGGTGAGCGACGATTCCACGGTTGCGATGGTGGGCGGGACGCTGCTTGGCCTCTTGCCAGGCACCCGCATCGCCTTCTTTGCTTCCGGAACTGCAAACCCGGACAGCGCGGTCTCGTTCGCCAAGGGAACAGTCCGTGCCGCAAACGCCGGCACAGGTGTCGTTACCGTGTCGCGCCCGCGTCCCGAGCGGCAGGCGCTCGAGCGAAGCTGGGCCTTTGTCACCGACTACGCGTACGGCGATTTGCGTGTCGGCGTGAGCATCGACCCGAGACTTCCCGCCGCCTTTCGGAAGGCGCTGCGCGACAGTTTGGCGAGTGTCACAGTCGCGCACGTCGTCACCACGAAGCCTGCCTTGCTGATCAGCCCTGCGCCGAACGGCCGCGGTGTGATCGTGGTCGCGGCGGCAGATAACGTGCCGCAGACCGCCGTGATCGAACCGGCGAGTCCCAGGTCCGTCAGTCGCGTGCGCGAGGCGGTGCGGGGCTACGCGCGCAGCCGCCAGCTTCGCCGCCTCGAGCTCACTGACCCCGACATCAACGTCACGATGGAGTTGATCCCGACGCGGCGGCGGATGGTCGGGAACACCTGCGAAGGCGAGGACACGATTCCCGTGCTCTCCAAACGCGGTTCCGGCAACGACTGGGAGCTCAATCCGGGTGATGTGTACCTGCTGCGATTCCGTAACGAAGGCAAGGACTCGGCCTATGTAACGATTCTCAGTCTCGGGGCCGACGGCGCGGTGCAGCAGCTGTTTCCGCAGCCGGGGGACATCAGCGACTACAACGCGGCCCCGCCGCACCGGTCATTCCTGATCAAGGACCTCTGCTATTACGCGGATGTGGTAGGCGAGGAGGTCTTGAAGCTGTTCGCGACGCGGGATCGCGTCGACTTTACGCCCGTGCTCGTCGAGCCTGAACGGCGCACGCGGTCGCCATCCAATCCGCTGGAACAGCTCATTGGCGACGCGTATAGCGGCACCCGGTCGGACGCCGCGTTGATGGCCCGCGGCACGGGTAGCACGTACGGCATCACGATCAACATCGTCAAACCGAAATCGCACTAATGCGAACGATCGCATTTCCTCACAGCGTGGAGCGTGTATGAAGGGTTCCCTGGTGTCACTGCTGCTCGCGGTCTGCATCCCGGCGGTTGTTGCCGGTCAGGACAACGCGGCAACTCGCGTGCAGCTGGTCGTGAAAAAGGCGGTCGCCGCCCGTGCCGCCGCGCCCCCAACCGAGCGGAGCATGTACGCGCCGCTGCTGCAGTCGGGCCAGTCCATGCCGGGCGAGATCAATGAGGACGACTCGCGCCTGCAGAACGGGTTGCCCATCGACTTCTGGAGCTATCAAGGCGGGCGGGACGAGCGCGTGGCGTTCGGCATTTCCGCGACCGTGCCGGTGACGGTGGTCGTGCTCATGAAGCGGGGAGAGGAGATCGTTCAGCTCGCGGTGTCCGATACCACCCCGCAGACGTCGACGACCGCGGAGGTCAAGCTGCCTCTGGACGGCGAGTTTTTCGTGGCGGTGCTGGGAAGCGGTCAGTCGGCGTACGGTTCTTACACCATCACCGCGCGTTCGATGGGTTCGGTCTCCGCTTTTGACTGGAGCAGGCTGTATCCGGGCGGTGGAGACCCGAATGAACGCTACGCGCTGCTCGTAGGCGTTAGCGACTATCCCGGCACCTTGCTCGATCTTCATGACTCGCCGCTCAATGACGTCGAGCTCATGAAATCGGTGCTCGTCGATAAATACGGATTCAACGCGAGCAACATCCTGGTGCTCCGGGATGTCGAAGGCAATCGCGAGCAAATCATTCAGGCGTTCCAGCGGCACCTCGGGCAAGCCGGTCCGAATGGCGTGGCGGTGTTCTATTACTCCGGCCATGGCACGCAGCTGCCGGACAACCGGTATCTGACTGGTCCCGCCGATCCCGAACCGGATGGCAAGGACGAAGCGCTGGCCGTGTGGGGAGTCGCTGCCGATTACGGCCTCATTTTGGACGACGAGCTGGGCGAGCTGGTCGGCGGCCTCACGGCGGGACGCGTGCTCGTCATCCTCGATGACTGCTATTCCGGAACGGCCACGCGTGCCGGGGCTGATGCACCGATCAATTGGTCGGATTTGAGTGGGGGGAAACCATTCCCCGCCGGAGTCGCCGCCCGCTTGAGTCCCAGCGCCGTTGGCATGTCGAGTCGGACCGCCCGCTTTGCACAATTGCGACCGCTCAGCCTGCCACGGACGTATGTCGGTGCGGGCACGAACGTATCAGGCGGTGAAGCGCTTGCGATGCAGCCGCGCAATCACATTCTCCTCGCGGCCTCAGCCGACAACGAAACGTCGCTGGGTATCACGTTGAAGCTCGACAACGGTCAGAACTTGCCGATCGGCGCGTACACCGCGGCCTTGAGCATTGCGCTGATGAATGCCGCGCCGAGCACCACCTTTACGCAGTTGCTGCAACAGGTGCAGCCGCAGGTAGTGAAGTTGGTGACGAGCATGACGGGAAAAGCCCAAACACCGCAGGTCGAGGGTCAATCGCAGAGCGAGACGATCGCGTCGTTCCTCGCAAAGCATTGATGAGGACGACCAATGTGTGAATGCCCCGATCTTACACGTTTCAATCACGGTCAGTAGTACAGGCCGCTAGGGCCGCGGCAGTCGTCCCGCGAACGGCGCCGTGTCCAAAAGGGAGAGTGAGATGTACAGCTTTGGTCGACCGAATGACTGCCGGCTCCGGAAGTAAGTCTCGTCCGGCAGCACATCGCCGGGACGCGCCCCGGCCAGCTGCTCGTGCTGCACCCACATGGCGCCGCCGCTGAGCTTGAGGAAGCTCCACGAGAACCCCGCCCCCACGCCGAAGCCGCGCACCGCACCGAAACTGACGAGGATCTCCGGGAGCCAGACCGCCCGGCCGCTGGTCTCGCTGCGATCGAGCGCACCCCACGTAAAGCCGAGCGACGCGCCGTACGCATAGCGGGCATCTCGCTCACCGGCCTGATAGAGCTCGACGCCGCCGGTCGTCGGGCGAGTGGCGTACGTTGGAAAACGTCCTCGCGGAATTGCGACGACGTTGAGTCCGAGGCCCGGATGAAACAGCATCCGCGGCTCTACCGCGACCGTGAACGTGCGCACTTCGGGATCGGCGACGCGGGCGATCTCCGGCTCGGAACGGGCCTCGATGCTCAGCGTGACGGTCTGGCCGGTCGTCATGGTGCCGGCGGCCGTTCCTGCACTCCAGTGTGAGCAGCCGGCTGCGACGATGCGAATCAGCCGGTCCATGTAGTAGACGCTCGACGTGAGCCCGTCGATATCCGACATGGCGTTTTGAACGCGGTTCGACATCAGCTGCGCCGAATCGCGCAACTGGACCCACGTCGGATCGCCACCGAACTGAAGGCCTCCGAGAGCAAGCTGAAGATTCGCCCCGGCGTCGAGGAGGTCGCCCACCGCCGAGAACAGACGGTCGGTCATGGGCTCCGGCAGAGAGTCGGGCGATTGGCATGGCCCACCAAGGGCGAGCGCCGTCCGCAGGCGCTCCGATGCCTGTTCGGGCGGAACGCCGCGCCGCATTTGCTCCAACGCGAACAGCACCGACGTTTCATTCTCCCGCAAACCATTGGACCCGTGCATCACATCGTCCAGCTTGAGCAGACTCTGCTCACCGCTACGCAGGTTGCGCGTGAGCAGCTCACGCGTGGCCGCAAGCGCGGCGGCAGTCGTACCCTCGTCGGCGGGGCCGCGGGTGCCCAGCGCCGAGATCGCGGCGCGCCGCAGCTCCGGCAGGTAAGGACGCATCCTTGCCATGAACGAACGAACCGACTCGACTTCGGGAAGCGTGACCTTTTCGGTTTGCCTCGCGTAACGGTACAACGCGGTGTTGGTGTTGACGACCACGATGTGGACGGGAACCGAGCGCGACAGGCGAACGGTGGGCGATGCGCTCAGCGGTGTCGTGTCGGCGCGCGAGCCGTTTCGCACGATCAGACGCGCCGTGCCCGCGGTGTGATCGAATTCGACAACGGCCGTTTTCTGAGCGGCGAGATGGAGCGGACAGGCGGCTACAAGGGCCGCCAGGAGACAGGCGCGGAAAGGTCCCATGTGTCTCTAAGCTGTTTGCGGTCGTGAGGTTCGCAACTCCCCTAGGATCGAGCGCGCAGCGCAGCAAGCGCCGACTCCCGGAGGGCCAGGACTCTCCTGATCCAGATTCAGGCGCATCCTCCCGTTAGCGCTGCGATTCCTCGACGATGCGGCGAAACCTCGGTTGCGATCGAACCGCGTCGAATCCGGGCGATTGCAGCCAAAACCAGAATGACGCACCGCGAGGCTGCACGCGCTCGAGCAGCGTCATGCCGTGCTCTGTTTCACCTGTGGCGAAGAGCGCCCAGGCAAGCAGCGCGCCTTGCAGTGGACCCGGGCGAGTAACGTCGAGCCCTTGCATCATGCGCGCAAGCCGCCGGCGGGCGGTGGCCACGCGCCCCGCGCGGGCGTCGATCACGACGAGCAGCGTCTGGTCCGACAGATGACTGCCGGAAGGAAGTTGCTCGGCGACGAGCGCATCGGCACGCGCGCCCGCCGTGTCTCCCATGAGCAGGCGATTGAACCCGCGAAAGACCCAGGCATCGTAAAAACCCGGATCGACCGCGAGCGCGCTGTCGGTCCAGAGTCGCGCGCTGTCCAGCTCGTGGTCGAGCGTGGCCTGGATGCCGAGCAGCGTGAGAGTGGTCGCGCGATCCGGCTCCAGGTCCAGCGCCTGATGGAACGCGCGCCTCGCGCCCGAATCATCACCCAGCTCGCGGAGCGACGTCCCGATCATGTTCAGCACCTCCGCGTCCCGGGTGTCGATCTCCGCCGCCCGCTGGTAGGCTGCGATGACACCGTCGTACGTACGAGGGTGCAGCTCCTCCAGAAACCTGCCCCGCGCGAGCCAGGCTTCGGCCGCCATTGAATCGACGTGGAGCGCGCTGTCCGCGCTCGCGAAACCGAGCGCCAGCAGGCTGTCGGAGGTGAGAGCACGATATGACCAGCCGTAATAGACGAAGAGCGCATACGCGTACGCCTGGCGCGCCAGCGCCGCCACAAAGCGCGGGTCGAGTTTCGTCGCCGCCTGATATTCGCTGATCGCGCGTTCCACCGATCGTGCGGTCCGCTGCGCCAGGGAACGATTGCCGCGCAGATAGTGATCGTAGGCCAGAGGTTGCCGCGTTGCGGGGACGCTGATTAACGCCCGCTCCTTAGCGTCGAGCCGGCCGGCGATTTCGCTACCGACCGCGCTCGCGATGTCCCGCTCGATGTCGAGCAGGTTCGTGTCGGCACGATCGAACTGATCTCCCCACAATCGGTCGCCGTTGCTGGCGCGGACAAGCTCCACCGTGACGCGCAAGCGCCGGCCATCACGGCGGACACTTCCGCTGACCAGATGGGAAACGCCGAGCGCGTGACCGACGCCACGCGGGTCACGCGCGGCACTGCCGCAATGCCGGGCCGCCGCCGAACGCGCTTTCACGTCCAGTCGGGGGATCTGGCCCAGGCGCGCCGTGATCTCCTCCGTCAGTCCGTCCGCCAAATAGGCATCGGTGGTATCAGGAGACAGATTGTCAAAACAGAGCACGGCGACCCGATTCACTCGTCCATGGAGCAGGAACCAGATCAGCACCGCAATGCCCAGCACCCCAGCGGCGCCGAGCGTCACGACGGGTGGTCCTGGGAACGGAGGACGCGATCTGGGCGGTACGCGGGACACGGCGGCGCTGAGTGCGGCGGCGAAGTCGCGCGCATGCTGCCACCGATCCGCCGGGGCCTTGGCGAGCGCTTTTTGCACCGCCGCGTCCACCCCATCCGGCAGTCCCGAGCGGTGTGTGGCGAGCGGGCGCGGCATCTCGACTTGATGTTGGCGGAGCACGCTTTCGGCCGTGGCTCCCTGAAATGGTGGGATACCGGCGACCATCTCATAGACGACGCAGCCTAACGCATAGATGTCCGCGCGACCGTCGATGTGCCGTTCACCAGATGCCTGCTCGGGGCTCATGTAATGCAACGTGCCGACGGCGACCCCGACCTCGGTGAGTGTCTCCCCCGGCGCCGCGGCGGCGATCGCGCGCGCCACGCCGAAATCCGCCACCAGGGCATGGCCCCCAAGGCGTTGATCGAACAGGATGTTCTCCGGCTTCACGTCGCGATGCACGACATCCTGGCCGTGGGCATAGTCGAGGGCGTCCGCCACTTCGCGCGTGATCTGCACCACGTCGTTGAGCGAGAGCTGCTTCTCATGCTCGAGCCGGTCACGCAGCGTACCGCCGGTGACATAGGGCATGACGTAGTACAGGAATCCGGCTGACTTGTCGGAGTCGAACAGGGGCAACACATGCGGGTGGATCAGCTTGCAGGCGATGTCGATTTCGCGCAGGAAGCGTTCGGCGGTGAGCGCGGTCACGACGTCGGGACGCATCACCTTGATCGCGACGGTCCGGTTCAGCTGGCAGTCGTGCGCGCGGTACACGGTAGCCATCCCGCCGCGTGCCTGCTCGTGTTCCAGGGTGTACCGCGGTGCGAGCGCCGCGCGCAACCGGCGCAGTTCGTCCGCCATGCGAATAGCATACGGGCTTTCCTGGCGCGCGGCCACCGCGCGCCGTATGCTAAACCGCTCGCGTCGACGGAGTCGCGCCGTATGTCCGAGCCGCGTTCGCTCGAGATTCATTGCTTCGGGCCACCTACCGCCCGCGTCGACGGACAGCCAGCGGCCGCGCCGGTCCTCTGGCACAAGCACCTCGCGCTCCTCGTCTATCTCGCCCTTTCTCCCGAGCGCTCGCGATCCCGCTCGCACCTGCTGGGACTGCTCTGGCCCGAGCGTCCGCACTCCCTCGCCCGCCAGTCGTTGAACGGCGCTGTGCGCCGCTTGCGCACGGAGCTGGGCCGAACACGGCTCCGCTCCGAGGGCGAGAATCTCACGCTGGCCGGCGAGGCGTTGGACGTGGACGCGCTACGCTTCGAGGCGCTGCTGGAGCGGCGCCCGGCGGATGCCGCCGCGTGTCTCACGGGCGATTTCCTCGAGGGCTTCGCGCTGGACGATGCCGGCGCGTTCGAGGAATGGGCCGACCGGGAGCGGGAGCGGTACCGGATGCGCGGCGCGGCCGCGTGGACAGCCGCCGGTGAGGCGGCGCTTGCCGCGGCCCAACCGGCCAAAGCAGTGGAAGCAGCGACCCGGGCACTCACGCTGCAGTTCCACGCCGAGCCGGCGGTGCAGCTCCTGATGCGCGCCCTGGCGCTGGCGAACGACACCGCGGGCGCGCTCGCCGCGTTCCGGCGGTTCGAGACCGCGTTGCTGGACATCGGCGCGCGGCCGAGTCGTGATCTCGTTGCGCTGGCGGAACGGATTGGTCAACAGCCGGGCCGCCGCGCTCCCACGGCGAGGACAGAACCCAGGATGCCCCTCGTCGGCCGCCACCGGGTGCATCGGGAGGCGTTTACGGCGGTAGCCGAGGCGCTCGCGCAGGGACCGCGCGCACTCCTGCTCTCGGGGGACCCAGGCGCCGGCAAGACGCGTCTGCTGAATGAATGCTGCGAGCGCCTGCAACTCGGCGGCGCCGTGGTGTCAACCGTTCGGCCACTCGAGAGTGATCGCGACACGCCGTGGAGTACGCTGCGCTCTCTCATCCGCGGCTTGCTCCGCGGTCCCGGCAGCGCCGCCACCGACCCTGGTGCCCTGACCGTCCTCGCCGCGCTCGCGCCGGCCGGCCACGATCACGCCGAAGTGACCGCGGCGCTCGGATCGCTGCTGCGTGCCGTCGCGGATGAGCAACCGGTCGGCGTCGGCATTCACGACGCGCACCTGATGGACGATGCGAGTCTGGAGGCGCTCGGCGCGGCCCTGACAGACTCGCCCGGCGCGCGGATCTGCGCGATCGTCACGTCGCCGAATGTGCTGGATCAGATGCCCCGATCATTGCTCTGGCTGCGCCGCGAGATCGGGCGTCGCATTCCGGGCGTCGCGGTCACGCTGGACCCGCTCACCGAGGCCGAGACTCGCGAGCTCGTGCTGTCGCAGAGCGCCTGGTGCCTGCACGATGAGGCGCGCGATCGCCTGGCCCGCCGGATCTACTTCGAGACGCGCGGCAGTCCGTTCCTGATCGTGACACTGCTCAGGGCGCTCGCGAACGCATCCGCGCTGCGGGAGGAAGCGCTCGCGTGGCCGCCACCCGGTGGGACGACCGACAGCCCCCTGCCGATCTCGGTCCCGAATCTCGCGCGCCGCGCCATCTCCACGTGGGTCGCGGAGCTCGACGCGGAAAGCCGGTCGGTGCTGCAGGCCGCCAGCATCGGGCCTCCGATGATCGATCTCGATCTGATCGCCACGCTCACCGGGTTGCCGCGCGCGCGCATCGAAGACTCTCTAGCGTCGCTCGAGCGGCGGCGCTTCGTCGCCTGCGACGGCGAGCGATTTGCGATCATTGCACCGCTGGTCGCCGACGTGGTCGCCAATGAGTGGCTCGTGCCGGGTGAGCGGCGCAACCTCCGAGCCCGTGCGATCGAAGCACTCGCGTCGCGTACCGACCTCGAGTCCCTCCGCTTCCGGGCGAAGTTGCGCGCGCTCAACGACGTGCGCCGCGACCGGCCCGCCTAATTCATCGCTGCAGCGCCGGACTTCACCGGCACGTAATCGCCTCACTCTAGGTTCGCCCCTCACGCCGCAGCAGCACGCGGCGGCTTTCACCTCACTAGGAGGGGCGCATGAAGCGGTGGAAAATCGCAGTTCCACTGGTCGTCGTACTGGTGATGGCGCTGGGTCTGGTTGCCTGCGCGAGCATCATTCACGGCAGCTCCCAGAAGCTCAACATCGCCAGCGAGCCCATCGGCGCCACAGTGTCGGTGGACAATGAAGTCGTCGGCGTCACGCCGGTCGTGGCGAAGCTGCGGCGGAAGGATCCGCACACCATCGTCGTGAAGCTCGACGGCTACCAGCCGTTCCAGATCAAGACTGAGCGTCACACGGACGGCTGGGTGTGGGGCAACATCGTCTTCGGCGGTCTGCTGGGGGTCGTTATCGACTTATCCAATGGCGCCGCCTACAAGCTCACACCGAAAGACGTCGCTGCGCAGCTTGCCCGATCCAACGCCAACGCGAAGATCGAGAACGGCACACTGTACGTATTCCTGACGCGCGAGGCGGACTCGTCCTGGCAGAAAATCGGGCAACTGCAACCAGGGCGTTGAACACCAAACCCGCAGCGGCGTTGTTGCCTGCCGCTGCGGGCTAATCCTGGAGACCAAAGGCATGTTACGCATACAACCAGCCATCACGTGTCTTGTTCTGATGCTCGCCGCCGGCTGCACCGTCGGCTACGGATCGCGCGCTCGTCTCAGCGGCCTTCCTGAAGCGGGCTCGGCGCACCGCGCGGGTACGCCGCCGGCAGCCGCCGTGCTTCCCGCTCCCGCCGAGCTGGCTTCGCACTTGCGGGCGGTCAACCGCGCGGTATACACCGATCAACTCGTAAGCTTCAGATACGTCGTCGAATCACTAGCCGAGCGTCTTGAAATCCATCGGGTCTCAGCCGCCGACGTGGGGCGGACGCTCGTCTGGGACCTGAAGGACTCGGCGTATGTTGCTGCCGCGCGTGCTGAAGGGCCGGCGGAGGCGATTCGCGTCGTTCTCTACGCCATCGACTCAACATCCGGCGTCCCCGCAGCCCCTCTCCTGGAGATCGGCGCGATCGACATGTACCCCCAGAATGCCGTGATCAGTGGACCGGACTCGAAGCTGACAATGCGCTACGTCGTGTCGGGTCGCGGTGCCGACCAAACCATATACGCCGACTTCACGGGGGTCGACGGAGGACGCGATTGCTCTCACTGCGTGAGGGTCGCCGGCTGGGTGACGGACGGCACAACACGCGTGGACTTCTCCGCGTCGTATGCTTTCGTGGCAGAGGGTGCCGTGCGGTTTACAGCCACCGAGCGCGTCGCGTCCCAGCCGGATGTACTGCAGCTCGATGCAACCCTGCAAGATTCCAGCATACACAGCGCTGCCCGATTCACGTTCCGGGGTGATTCGCTCGAGTCGCGCGCGCTGCTGATGTGGCGTGAGGATGGGACCATCGATGGGACATTCGCCGTGCGGCTCAATGGACGGCCATTCCTGGACGCCGATCGCGATCTCACCACGATCACGGGTCCGCAAAACCGCCCAGTCACACCGGATGAGGACATGGCGATGCGCCAACTCTATGCTCTGACCCATGGGCTGGTGCAGGACGTGGAGATGCCGGTCTTTCTGACGTTCAACTGCGGTTGTGCACAGTAACGGCGGAGGCGATATGAGCGAGATGAAATCGCAACCCTGGTACCGGTTCTACGACCCCGGCGTGCCGTCGAGTATCGTGCTCGAGCCGATGACCATACCGCAGTACCTCGAGCGCGCCGTAGCCGAGTACCCCGACGCGCCAGCCGTCATCTTCCTCAATCGCCGGCTCACGTATCGTGAGTTGACCGATCACGTCCAGCGGTTCGCCACTGCATTGACGCGCCTCGGCGTCGAGAAAAACAGTCGCGTCGCCATTCAGCTGCCCAACCTGCCGCAGACGGTCATCGCCTATTACGCGACCCTGTCGCTCGGGGCACAGGTGGTGCTGACGAACCCGCTGTACACGCCGCGCGAGCTCGAGCATCTGTGGAAGGACGCTGGTTGCCGGGTGGCGGTCGTACTCGACGCCATTTATGAGAGCAAGATTCGTCCGGCGCGTGACCGGCTCCCGATCGAGCACTACATCATCGCTTCGATACCGGAGTACCTGAAATTTCCTCTGAACTTCCTGGCGCGCCTCAAGCTTGCCCGCGCCCAGCCGCCACGCGTGGCGACAGTACAACCCGGGCCGGGCGTGCACTTTTTCCGGAAATTGATCCGCCAGACTTCGCCCGAACGCCCGAGGACACCTCCAGCACCGGACGACCTCGCGGTGCTGCAGTTCACAGGCGGGACGACTGCCCGCTCCAAAGGTGCCATGCTGACGCACGCCAATCTGGCCGCCAATCTCCAGCAGACCGGAGCATGGTTCACCGGACTCAAGCGTGGTCACGAAGTGATGCTGGCGGTTCTGCCGCTGTTTCATTCGTTCGGCATGACTGCCGCGATGAACTTCCCGGTGAGTTGGGCGAGCGCGATGGTCCTGATCCCCGATCCGCGGGACATCAAGGCGATCGTGCACAGCATCGCGCGGCATCGTGTCACGTTGCTGCCGGCCGTGCCCGCGATTTTCAACGCGATCCTCAACTACAAGGACATCGAACGGCTGGACCTCCGCAGCGTGCAGCGTTGCTTCTGCGGCTCGGCTCCGTTGGCGCAGGAAGTATTACGGCGCTTCGAGGCGATCACCGGGTCCCGGATCGTAGAGGGATTCGGCCTATCGGAGGCTTCGCCGGTCACACACATGAATCCATTATCGGGCGTCCGGAAGACCGGCAGCATCGGCGTGCCGATTCCGGGAACCGAGTCCAAGATCGTGGACGTCGACAACGGCCTGAGGGAGGCGAAGCCGGGTGAAGTCGGCGAGCTCGTGATTCGCGGGCCACAGATCATGCAGGGCTACTGGAACATGCCGCAGGAGACCGAGACCGCGTTACGCGATGGTTGGCTCTTCACGGGTGATCTCGCCGTCATGGACGAAGACGGTTACTACCGGATCGTCGGCCGCAAGAAGGAAATGATCAATGTCTCCGGCTACAAGGTGTTTCCGGACGAAGTGGACGAGGTACTCATGAGTCATCCGGCCGTGCTGGAAGCCGGAACAATTGGCGTCCCCGATCCCAAGCGCGGGGAGCGCGTCAAGTCTTTCATCGTCGTGAAACCGGGGCAGCAGGTCACCGAGCAGCAGTTGCTCGCTTTCTGCCGGGAGAATCTGGCTGCCTACAAGGTGCCGCACGCCATCGCATTCCGCACCGAGCTGCCGAAGAGCGCCGCATTGAAGATTCTCCGGCGCGTGCTCCTCGAGGAGGAGCTGGCCAAGTGAAGCCCGGGAGGATTCCGCTCTGGCTCAAGGTGGTCTACACGGGGTTCGTGGCCGTGCTCGTGCCCTACTACTGGCGTACGTATGGGCCCGTGAACTTTCTCTGGTTCTGCGACATCGCGCTGCTCGTCACGGTCGCAGCGCTGTGGCTCGAGAGCCCGCTGTTGTTCAGCATGCAGGCGGTGGCCATCACGCTGCCGCAGTTGTTATGGGTCGTCGACTTCCTGGCGCATCTCGCCGGAGTCAATCTCCTCGGCGTCGCCGCGTACATGTTCGATCCGCACATTCCGCTGTTCGTGCGCGCGTTGTCGTCGTTCCACGGGTGGTTGCCGTTCTTGCTGCTCTGGGCGGTGTGGCGGGTGGGATATGACACGCGCGGCGTGGTGGCGCAGACGGTGCTCGCCCTGGTGCTGCTGCCGATCTGCTTTTTATTTCTGCCGCCACCACCTCATTCCGCGGCGAACCCCACGGCGGCGGTGAATCTGAATTGGGTTTACGGTCCGGGTGAGGACGTCATGCAGACGTGGATGGCGCCGTGGAAGTATCTGGTGCTGCAGATGGTGTTCTGGCCGGTCGTCATCTACCTGCCCACCCACTTGACGTTGCGGCGGTGGGCGCCACAATGAGCTTCAGTTGCCCCTCCTGGGATCGAACCAGGACTCTCCTGATCCAGAGCGGCGACTCGCTTGTGAATCAGTGACTTACAAAACGTACACGAACCGCGAGATCGTGTCGTCCGTTTGTCGCGAGTCGACGCGCTGAAAGCCGAGGGCGCTGACGAGATAACCCGGTGGAGCCGCAATGGTCGTTTTTTCGGAGGGATGGGTGTAGACTATCCCGGAACCGGACAGGCAGGCGAGCATGCATCGACCACTCGTAACCCTGCTCTGCGTTCTGACCACGATCGGCGCCTGCGCCCGCCGACGCGGGGCCAGGGCTCCGGTCCTGGCACCAAGCGGGACGTTGGCGGTCGCTCAGCGGGTCGAGCATCTGGACGTGGTCGGGCGCGAACCGATGGTCGTCGAGCATCCGGACGGCAGCTTGTTCGTGGCCGGATACGGCGAGCCGCGACCGACGTTGTGGAAGAGCCGCGATCGAGGCGCGACATGGACGCGCGTCGACGTCGGGAGCGAATCCCAGGGCGCTATCGGCAACTCCGACGTCGACCTCGCCGTCAGCCGGGACGGCACGCTCTACTTCGTCAGCATGCTGTTCGACCGCACAGCGCTCGAGGGCCGGCAGATCGCCATCGGCACTAGCCGCGACGCCGGCGCGACGTGGGGTTGGACCACTCTGTCGCAGCTGCGCTTCGATGATCGCCCCTGGGTCGCCGTGGCGCCGGATGGCACGGCGCATGTGATTTGGAATGACGGCAGCGGGGTGTCGCACACGGTTAGCCGCGACCGCGGCGCCACCTGGAGCGCGCGCACCCGAATTCACGGTCAGGGCGGCTCCAGCCACCTCGCTATCGGGCCACACGGTGAGGTCGCCGCGCGCATCGTCCCCTCGTCC
>Ga0137409_10004116_pt1 | contig 15335 bp, 22 predicted proteins | sample CZODoug1_16funga_FD_122059 | JGI IMG/M metagenome (GOLD analysis project Ga0137409, IMG submission 122059) | Vadose zone soil fungal communities from Angelo Coast Range Reserve, California, USA - CZODoug1_16fungal (Hybrid Assembly) | ecosystem: Environmental > Terrestrial > Soil > Vadose zone... | reverse complement strand
GCCTCGATGGCCGCCTTCTATCACGACACCATGGACATCAACGAGCCGCGTCATCGGGAGATCTTCGCGCATCGCATCATCGCCAAATTGCCGACCATTGCCGCAGCCGCCTACAAACATACCTTGGGTCAGCCGTTCATTTATCCGCGCAACGATCTGAGCTACTGCGCCAATATGCTCAACATGTTTTTCGCGGTTCCCTGCGAGGCCTACGCGACCGATCCCGTGGCCGCACAAGCCATCGAACTGTTGTTCATTCTGCATGCCGACCATGAACAGAACGCCAGCACCTCGACGGTGCGTTTGGCAGGAAGCACCGGCGCCAATCCCTACGCGGCGATTTCCGCGGGTGTTTCGGCGCTGTGGGGACCCGCCCACGGCGGGGCGAACGAGGCCGTTCTCGATATGTTGGACGGGATCGGCTCAGCCGCAAACATCGGCAAATTTCTGGCGCGGGTGAAAGACAAGTCGGACAGCGTGCGCTTGATGGGATTCGGCCATCGCGTGTACAAGAACTTCGATCCGCGCGCCAAGATCATCCGAGCAATGTGCTATCGCGTGCTCGACAAGCTGGGCATTGGCAACGATCCGCTTTTCGAACTGGCTCTGATACTCGAGGAAATCGCCCTCAAGGACGACTATTTCGTGTCGCGCAAGCTCTATCCGAATGTCGACTTTTACTCGGGTATCATCTACAGCGCGTTGGGAATTCCCCGTTCGATGTTCACGGTGTTATTCGCCATTGCGCGCACCGCGGGCTGGGTCGCGCACTGGCAGGAAATGGCCTCCGATCCACACATGAGAATCGGCCGGCCGCGTCAGCTATACGCGGGACCCCGACAGCGAGACTACCAACCGATAGCAGGGCGTTTAGCGTGAACACGGACATCGCCACGTCCTTGTGGCGACCCCGCCCCAGGGGTCGCCTGGAATGTCGATCGCCGTAGTCTACGTTAACGCCGAATAGTCCGTCTATCCCGCGGGTCCCGGTGTGTAAAACGTCTTGGCGTTCGGCGCGTTGAGCACGGCGCGCTTTGACCGAGATGATCAACCCCGCCGATGCACGTTGACCGTAGTACTCGCCCATCAGCGGAGTCGGGACATGGTTCCGGGTCGCCCGCCCACGGGTGAGAGGCGCCATCATGATTCGATTGCGCGCACTAATCGCACCGACTGTAATGGGATCAAACAATGTCGTCATCAAAACCCCTTCATCTGAGTAAGTTGAGCATTGAACGGCGGATAAACGATCTAGCAGATTGCGCCTGCAGGGGACGCCTTCTTATAGTCAACATCCGCCGCGTACGCGAGGTAGTCAAGCTCTCCGGCCAATCGGTGGATGAGCGCTATGGCTTGGTCACTCAACTCTTCCACGAGGCGCGGCTCATCTACCATGCCAAGCAATTCGACCATTTCGAGCAATTCACGAAGTGGTTCATGTAACTCATGCCCAGCAGTAGTAGCTATCGCTAAGGCCAGTCGCGAATTGTTGATTTCCAGGCATTGAAGTTGCCACATCAGCTGCCGCAGTAGATCTGCCGCCATGCTAATATCTTCGATTCTGGATTTTCCGGGACCAGCGAGCTCTTCCCTAGCCATAGTTTGCTCCTGGTCAGATATAACCACTGGTCTTGTACGCGGCTGTCGTCCTGATACATTTTATGGCTGTGTACCGCGTGCGCACCCCGTGATATGCGCGGGATGGGGCGCGAGGGAGGGCACGGACGAGGAGAATGCGCGTGCGTGGGTTGTGTGCGCTGCTGTTCCTACCAGCCAAGCTAGAACCTTCCACAGGCTCCCGAACATAAGAGCCCAACACCACCTGAGGCTTGCCGATGAAGAGCACTGGCACAGCATGACGCCATGACGAAGGAGTGGCACGAAGAGCATGAAAGCTGACAGGTGGCACCGTCCAAACCCGTCTCCTGATTTCGTCCCGTCGAATTGGACACTTGAGAACTCACGGGTTGACTATCGCCGACACGGACCGCTCGGGAACCATTGGACGCTCTACGGCCTCTTTCCGCTGAGCCGGCCTGCGCGGCTGCTGAACTCTTGTTTGACGATCGACCGCATCCCCATAGCCGAGGAAATCAAGTATTTCTTCACGCCGACACATGCCGTCGGCAAATCCCAGATCTATTAGGTGGCGACAATAGCCGCGCTCAAATAGCAAGTAACTCAGCACGCCCGCACCATTCGGATCCAGTACGCCGAGTCGGCGAGCGAGAAATCGCATCGCACGGGGTAATTCCCGCGCATGGGAAGCGGCGATCGCATCTATTCGCTCGCTGGGCTGGATAACTAAAGTATCGATTGCTTTCAGTTCGGGACTCGAGCGCCACCCAGTGTCCTCGCGCACACTGGCCAGAGTCTGGTTCACACGTTGTAGTCGCTCGAGATCCATATCCAACGTATCGATAAAGATGGCGTTCAGCATGTGGCCGGCGATCTGTGCAAGCGAAGGGTTGACTGCGATATCATCGACGACCCGTTCGCCGGGGGAGGTCGAGCCAACGGCGATGACCAACACTCGCCGCGCTCCGAGATGCAGCGCTGCACTGACGGGCGCCAACTGGTGCATCGATCCATCGCCAAAGTGTTCGCGACCGATCGGCACGGCAGGAAACAGGAGAGGCAGCGCACACGAGGCCAGTACGTGAGAGAGTACAATATCCGCGGGGCGCCCGACACGGTGGGCGCGTCGCCACGGTCGCTGCGAACCATTGCCCTGGTAGAAGGTGACCGAGTCGCCCGACACATAACTCGATGCGGTAACGCTCAGGGCGTTCAAGTGGCCCGCCGCTATGACGCGCGGGATACGGCGGAAGTCGATCGTGCGGCCGAGTAGAGAACTCAACGGTGCACAATCCAGCACGGAGAGCGACTCCGATTGGCGCTTGCCTTTGACTAGGAGCGCAGCAAGGCACCGAAACACACTATTTGCGATACCGAGTAGATCGGTTCGATAAACGTCGCGGATATGCAGGTTACCCCAAACCTTGACGAGTCGCGCGACCCCGGCGGCGAAACGATCTGCATTGCTCGCAAGGCTTGTTGCATTGATAGCTCCGGCTGATGTGCCGCAGATGATCGCGAATGGATTCGCCGCGCCCCGCGGCAACATGGCTGCAATGGCGCGCAAAACCCCGACTTGATAGGCCGCTCTGGCGCCGCCCCCGCTCATGATCGCCCCCACAGGGAGGCTCGGTCTTGCGGGCATTGTTCTCATGAGTATTCTTCCGAAATCCCTCTGCGGACGACGTGGAGGCGGCGGGAATATGTTATGAAGTTTAAGGTGGACGATCCTCAATGAGAATCCGCTATTTCTCGATAGCACATATCGAACCAATAGATATCTCGGGGCGAAGCGTGTCGTCGGGTGTAATTATCCAAAAATGGCAATATTCTGTCGCGCAGTAAGAACAGGTGCACCGCTTGCGTCCCAGAGCACCATGCGTTGACTGCTGTATCCGTCGGCGACGGTCTCGGCCTCAACGTGCATCAGGTGCCATCCAGCTCCGGAGATTCGATCGCTGAGGATGTCAACGAACCATGTGATCGTCGAAAATGGCGCGAATTTCGCAAACATCGCCATCGCCGCTGGCGGCAAGGCATCGCCCAATGCCATTAAACTGGTGATGTCGTCGGGCGCGGACTGGTCCCGATGGCGTAGCCACGCCAGGCATTCCGGCTTGGCGGCACCCGAGAAAGGCGGCGCCCCACCAGCGATCCGCGCCTCAAAATGGCCAGTAAAGCGCGGCGCAAATGACTCGCTGAAAAGATTTGGAAGCACATTAGGCGCTTCGACATGGGGCATCGGCAGAGCCCGATAGGAATGACTCGATCGACGTGCCTCACCGAAAACCAACGTCACCTGCAGAGCTGTATCCGTCTCAGTTGTCCCGTCCGCCGCGACAAAGGTTGCGGATTTTCCGGCACGGAGAATCCTCGGCTTAATGATCAACCTCCCGGTCACAGGTGCGATGAACGTCAACTGCGCTGAGCGAAGCGGTGGAAGGTTTGGAAACATCCTTTTTGCGGAAGCGACCGCAAGGCAAGCCGAGAGCCCTCCGAAAAGTGTCCTTCCTTGCCGCCACTCTTCCGGCGGCTCCGAGCGAAACGCGCCGCCGTCCGGAGTAAGCGACGCGAGAATGTCAGAAAATGCCGTTGTCGACATGTAACGCCAACCGAGACTGAATTTGTAGTGGGATTTTGCTCATACGGACGCCACACACCAACGAACTCTCTAGATCTGCCCTCGGCCGCCGTCTACGAAGAGTTCAATCCCGGCGACGAAACTCGAGTCATCCGAGGCGAGAAACAGCGCCGACTTGGCGACCTCTTCGGGTTGACCGATACGCCCGATGGGGATGGTCGACACAATCCGCGCAATGACGTCCGGAGGTTGCTGACTCACCAGTGGAGTATCGATCGGACCCGGACTCAGTACATTGGCGCGGATACGACGATCTTTCAGTTCTACGGTCCATCCGCGTACGAAATTGCGTATGGCCGCCTTAGTCGCCCCGTAAACCCAGAAGGCAGGTGTGCCTTTGACGCTCGCAACGGAACCCGTGAGAATGATCGAGCCGCCATCATTCAACAGCGGAAGCGCTTTTTGCACCGTGAATAGTGTTCCCTTGACATTGATGTTGAAGAGCTTGTCGAAGTGCTCTTCAGTGATCTTTCCCAAGGGAAGGAACTCACCGAAGCCGGCATTAGCGAAGAGCACGTCGATTCGTCGCCCGCTGGCCTTGATGGCCTCGTAAAGACGATCGAGGTCAGCTAGTTTGGCGACGTCCCCTTGAATGCCAGTGACGCTCTTGCCGATCGCCTTCACCGCCTCATCGAGTTCCTTTTGACGTCGGCCCGTGATGAACACGTAGGCCCCCTCCTTGACGAAGAGATCTGCCGCAGCCAATCCTATTCCTGCGCTGCCGCCGGTGATAACGACGACCTTCCCCTGCAACTTACCCATGGCGCGCGCGCCCTCGACCATTGAGAATGACCAAATCCCATAGTCACAATTGTGACCGACATTGAGTGTGGACCTCACCGCCGATACGGTCAAGGTCGAGCGCCATTGTCTTGTGTGGTTCGATGTGCGAGCCCAGCGCTAATATAACCACAGTCTTGGGCGCGCTGCCCAAGCGACTTGCTGGATTTATAAAGGCTGTGTAACGCTTGCGGCGACACCCCGCGCTCCCGCATAGGTTGCCGATTCGATATCAATGTGCGAAGTGTTCCCTGACGTACGGCAAGTCCACCGTAGCGGGGCTATCTCGGACGCGCAACCACGCGCTAGCGGCGGCCACGCGGCCGCCGTATCCCTTACGATTTCTGCGTCTTCGACCGTGCCTGTCGCGGAGCGACTGAAATCCCGCCGGTTTCGTCGCCCACCGCCCGCAGTAGATCACCGCGGGCGGCGGAGAGGATTTCGTCTGACAGCGTTCGGTCTGCGGACATGACCGCCCGAGACAGCACCAGCGCTCCCACCATCTGCGCATACAGTGCGATGGCGCGATCACGCGGCGACTCCTGCGCCGCCCGCAGCATCGAGTCGCTCTCGATAATTGACGACAACTGGCCGAGCGTCGCATGCAGCCCTTGGGCGTAGGCCGTCTGGGCCGCCTCGCTCATCCGTCGCGCGTCGGGTGCGAAGCAAGCGATCGCGCAGCTATTCTCGATGTCGTCCCGATTGCTTCTGGACAAGTAGCTTTTTATTTGCCGCGCGAATCGATTGGGATTGTAAGCCTCCAGCGGCTTCCCAATCGCCTCGCAAAGTCCGGCATTCGCGCTCGTCACGGCCGTTGCAACGACCTCGGCGACCAAGGAGTCCTTCGATTCGAAATGATTATAAAAGCCGCCTTGCGTGAATCCGGCCTTGCGCATGAGTTCATTGAGGCCAACGCCGTCGACGCCACGATCACGAAATAGCCGTGCCGCAGCAGTGACGATCGCCTGCTTGTTCTTTGCTGTTTGCCTCTTCGAAACGCCCATGACACCGCTCTCAAGGAAGAGATTGATTAACAATTTACCATACGGCGGGCCAATCGACAATTGCGATCGACATTGACTTTCCTGGCGCATATACGGCGGTCGAAAGGCATGGATCCCCCCATTCTGCTAAACGCGCCACTACATTGGATCGCCGCGCTCGGGCCACGGCCAGGCAATTACTGCGACGGCATCACCAATCCTTGGTGCCCTGGGCGAAGTCTGTGTCGGGCGTCATCCCGCCGGTCGGCCAGGACAGATGTGGCTGCTCTTGGCCCTCGTCTAACGAGACATCTGTCTCGGGGTCGTCAGGTATAAGGGGAGGTTGATAGGCACTAGGCGCATAGAGCGCGCGCATGATGCTTAATATGCCTAACAGCAACGCAAAGCCGAAAACAAATACCGTGACCAATATACGGAAAATCATATCGTTGATCCGAGAGTGGCGGACATTGATGGTGCTATCCAATCTAGGAGTTACGCGGCATCGCACGCATGGCCGCAGTCCATAAACTTCAATCGGAAAGCATGGTGTCGGTGTTCAGCGATGGACATCTCTACTCCGACTTTGTCAGGTTCAATTGGAATGCCGAATCGACCGGCGACATGTAGTCGCGGATTCGCGCGATGCGGTCTCGTGCCATCTCGACCAGCGCTATATCCTGCACCGTCTTTTGCGCGGTCCCGGTGCCAATCACAACCGTGTACTGGATGAACACATCGTTCGCGTCGCTGGTGGGATAAATCAAAATCGGCGACTCTTTCAAACGGGCGCTTGTCAGGGCAATGGCCGCCCAGCATCTCTCGGCGGCGATCGCATCGGTGCTGACGAAGAGTCCGGCGACGCTCGATGCGTATTCTATGACAGCGAAGCTGGTGAATACGCCGGCAATGGCATTCTCATCATGAGTTTCGCAGCCGGAGGCATAGCGCGATAGCGCCCGTTCTACGTTGGCGATGAGGGGTGCAGAAGTTGAGCGGTCAGGTGCCATCGTGACCGGGCGGAATTGCAGTGCGGTCGTAACCACCGGCTCTGCTTCTGCGGCTGTCGTCAATTGAGTTCCAAGCGGCACAACGCCAGCGACGATTAAGGAAATTAAGGGCTTATGCATTGGGACCTTTGATGTTGGTAATTAGGAAGATGACCGGTGCGTTGAAGGGGGCTCCTACTTGAACGCCGATGGTGTCGCGAGCGCAATTGCTCATGCGACATGGATTCTCGGTCCTATTGATCGATCCGCATTAAGCCGGCGCGTCGCGCAGCCTACGTGCGGCGCTGGGAGCTGAACCTTCAACGTGCGGCAGCACTTGCCGCGGATCCACGGTGTTGGTACGGCGCCATTCACTCGGGCTCTGGCCAACCACGCGGCGAAATACCCTGCACAGGTTAGACTGATCCCTCAAACCACATTCGACTGCAATCTGCAAGAGAGGCACATTAGTCATTCGCAACATGTCCAGAACGCGGTCAATTCGTCTCTGCGTGATGTACTCGTGCGGCGGTATTCCCACGCTGATCTTGAACGCCCTGAAAAAGTGACTCGTACTCAGATTGACCAGACGCGGCAATTCTCTCGCCTCGATCCTTCCCCCCAGGTTAGCTTCTATATAGTCAATCACGCGCTGGACTTGCCATGTTGCAAGTCGACCCCGCGCCATCACCGCCGTCCTGTCCGTGCCTGGCCGGGCTTGCGCGCGAAGCAAGGAGAATGCGCGAAACAGGTACTCGCGTGACGCATTGCGATCCAGCTCAAACGACCCCGCTGCGTTCTCGATTAGACTGGCAATCGCCGGCGGCGTCGCGCCCGATGCGGCCTCGCACCCATGTAAGCACCTTACCTGACTGTCCGCTGGCGCGTCCCTGATGCTGGCTTTCTTCCGGCCGGCCGGCCGGTGCTGATCGCTCGCCACGACCCAGTGGCCGTTTCTATGTTCGGTTAGGACGCGACAGTAAGACTTCGAAGCGCTGTTGGCCATGAGAAACCCTGCTGATTGCGGGAACTCGCCATTTCCCCCGTTGATAGAACGAACGGTCGGCGTAAACCGTTCACCAGAAAGCATTGAGGCCTGCTTCCGCTGCTGGACAACTCGGACGCAGTCACACTTCCTCAGATGCCTCCCCGGCGCCACAGATACGCCCGCCTTTGATCACAAGGGTGATGGCCATTGAGACTAGGGATTGCGGTGAATGGTGTCAATGGTGATCCGTATGACCTATTCCGCTGCGTGCTTCAGATTCGAGCGGGTGCCTTTCGTCTCAAACATTCGATTTCGATATCACGGCGTTCCATCGCAAATCCGCCCACCCCCTTGATTTCGTACACGATGGCACCCTCTTTGGCGAATTTGCACGCCGCATTGATGGCCGCACCCAGCGAATCAAATGTCACCGGTGTCGGCAGTTCGGCGCAGAACACCGAAAACGTCATAAGCCGAGGTCCCCTTCGATGTGATCCGGCCCAGTAGACCCTCGTCCGACTTCCAATTGTGAGATGGCCGCTTCGAGACGCCTCACTCTGCAGTGGAGGTCTTCCAGAGGGTCGGCGTCCATAGTCAAGAGCCAGTTGTTGATCCTTTGCCTGAAGCTTTTCCACTTCTGGCTGATTGGCATAATCATGACTCCCCTCCCGCGACGCGGTCTAAACCCGTAACGACCGTCACTGCACCTTTCGTGTCGCGAACGATCGACTGAGCTCTGACCTCCGTACAGGAGGGGACCTCCTCGCGGTCGACCATCACTAGTTCCTCTGCATAATGAAATATCTCACGAAAATATGGCGCCTTCGTTTGCCACGATGCGTCAAACAATTCGCTCCACAACGCCGCTTTTCTGGGCGACCAATTCACATGCCAAATCGTGGCCGCACCAGTCGTAGTTCTCCTTCGTGTACAGTTGAATGATGCGCGGAATGCGCACGTCTCAACGCGATTTTCGCGACACGCAAGATTTGCAATTCGTCCATATATTTTCCTCAATTCAGTCGCCTGCCGGCAACCGTTTTCCCTACGCAGGAGCAGGTGTTGCGGTCTGCGCGACTAACCGGCGATTCAAATCCGCTCGCACGCCATGTCTCGCACGTGCCATCGGCACCAAAGACGCAGCAACCACCCGTGATAATGCTGATCACCTTCGACTCTAGAAGTTACCGTACATCATGTCAATGGCGATCACAATTGTGAGTAGGCATAGCCTTATGCAAATTTGGTAGATGCCCCTGTCACGAGAGCGATGTTATGGGCGTTTCGGAGGGGCAAGTGGCATGAGACGAGCGCGCCGTCATCACTGCTGCGGCGCGGCTGCCCCGGGAGCGCGGCGTCGACGATTTGGGCCTCATTGAACTCATGCGCGAAGCGGGATTTACGCAGGCCGGCTTTTGTAATCGTTTCAAATCCAAGGACGTCCTTTTGGCCGAGGCCGTCGCAACGGCCATAACGGGAGCCAGTGCCAAACTCGGGCAGGCGATCGCAAAGCCACTGGAGGCTCACTCATGCCAATCGACTCGCAAGACAAGTAAATTCCTATCTGTCGACCAGCCACCGGGATGACATCGAGAAGAACTGCGCTATCGCGTGCTTGGCACGGACGCGCGGCGCATGGGCGAAGGGGCGCAGGCAAGTTACGCTCAGGGTCGGATACGATGCGCGGGCTACTTGCCTTCTTCATCGAAGGCGATCCGTCGCGGCGGGCGGCCCAGGATTCGCCACGCGAACGCGCCGTAGCGCTCTATTCGCAAAAATGTTGGGAGCACTCGTGCGGTCTCCGGGCAGATCGAGTACTTGCCGACGAGATCCTCCCCGCCACCCGTAGTGATCCTTAGCGTGCTGCGGGGGATGAGACCGAATGAACACCATTGGGACGACGACAGACTCAGTTGAGGCACGCAAGTTGCCCAATCACGCAATCCTAGCGAATTGACAGCAATTCCTGGCAATCCCGGATTGCCAGCTATCCCTACAATAGAACATCCGACGGATGCCTGCTTCCACGGTCGGCTGATTACCTAGCGCGGCGCATCGTAGAACCTTCATACGGATACCTAACTTATGGCAAAGACTACTGCATGGATGACGTCCGCCACCGTTCGCAGTCCCCACTAGGCCGCCACCATGACCACGACGATCCTCGCCCACCTTCTTCAATATAAGGACGACGGGGAATATTGCGCGGACCCCTTGACCATCGAGGCTCACATGGTAGAGGACGACCGCTACGGGGTGGTTTTAGAGATTCCACTACCGGCGCTTGAAGATCAAGACAGTGAGCGCGTAGTGCAAATTCCCCTGCAGCAACTTCGGCGCTCAATTCAGTGCGTCACCTAGGGGCCGAGGGTTTCAGGCCACCATTCAACACACCGAGGCATTTATGCGGAACACATTGAGTCCATTTTTACGCGAGGAAGCCATGCAGGACATTTTTACGGGGAATTCGCGCGAGAAGAACGACGCGGGGCGTGCTGTGACGGCCGTTGAGCGGATTGAGAACTATTTGGCGTCAGGCTCCATAGTGCTCTTTATAAAAGGCTCTCCGGATTTCCCGCAATGCGGTTTCTCCGCTCAGGTAGTGAATGCGCTTCGCAGGTGCCAGGCTAGCTTCACGCATGTCGATATCCTCGAGGATCCGGAGCTGCGCCAAACACTCAAGACCTATTCGAATTGGCCGACGATCCCACAACTCTATATTGAGGGCGAACTGGTGGGCGGCTGCGACATCGTGATGGACATGTACCGCAGTGGCGATCTGTTGCGGATGGTGCAGCAGGTGGCCGCAGTCCCTGCGGAATAGGGAGGGGCTCACCATGTCCAATAAAACCCCACAGCAGAACAAGGCTTTTGTACTGAGGGCCTTCGATACCCTCTTCAACAAGGGCGACTACGACGCGGCTGCTCGCTTCTGGTCAGACCGCTACATCCAGCATAGCGCCCACATCAAGCCCTGGCGCAGTGGACTGTTCGATGTCATCCGGAGCTTGTCTACTTCGTTGCGATACGAGAACGCGCTGACCGTAGCGGAGGGGAACTATGTGATTCGTCATGGGCGCTTCTCAGGCGTTGGTCGTACTAACGCGCAAGGCCAAGCCATCGGCTGGATTGCCGCCGACATCGTGCGGATGGAGAATGGGCTTTTGGCGGAGCATACGGATGTCCTACAAGACGAGGCAGCGACGGAAGCCGAATCCCCGGTTTTCAGCTTTCAGATAGTCCAGCTGTGTGGCAGCGTGTCGGCCAAGCCAAGTGGCCATGCTCGCTACAAGCAGCGCTAAGAAGTTTGTAGGCTTCCAGAACATGATCCGATGCTACGATATCGCGCCATCGGCTCGCAATTCGAGTTTTCGAACAGTACGGGCGGCTGCCAGCGGCCGTGACGAAGCGATTTCCGAAGAGGGGTAGGACCGCTTTGGCAGGTTTATACAAAAATGATACCGACGAAGCCAGTCTGCAGCGGAATCGACTATGGCCGAAAATGCGCCAATCTTCCTCCGGGGCTTTTACGTCGCGTGCATTCCACAACCAATCAACTCTCCTAGCCGCTCTTCGGATCCGCAGGGTTTTTTGGATGGGTCAATTCTTGGAGCTGTTTGAGAGCCGCGGCGTCCTCCGCACTCACGTTGTCCGAGCCAGCGCATCGCGGGTCGGTGTGCTGCAGTGCCTTGAGCATCGGTTCCGTCAGCGGAATCGGATCACAGCCATGGCCAGTCTCGCAGACAAAATCCCATTTGGGTTCCGCTTTAATGTGGCACCCGAAGCAGTTTCCACCAAACCGATTGACGACTTCAGCAAAGCCGCGCTTGTTGATCGATGTGCCTTCTTTGGATGCGTTGAGCTCGAAGAATTCCCAGTCGTGGGTGATTTCGTTGAAACCCTTCGGCTGCTTAACCATAACCTCTGTCGGCACGAGTTGAATGACGGAGCCCGCCGGGTACACGCCGCCGTTCGGCGACCTGGCTACTTTCAAGGTGGCCGCGAGGTTTCCCGTAAGACTCCCAACAAAGAAACCGCGTACAGGTTTCAGATGACTGATACAGCCGAAGGACTTGTCGGTCACCGGGATCGGCGAGGGGCCCGCAGCACTCGCAACCGCAGTCAGCGCCAAAGCGGTGCACATCAACGTGTATCGAGCCTTATTCATATTGGGGAGCACCCGAAAGTTGGGGGTGTGAAAGGCAAGCGGCCGCGAATCTTTGCGACAGAGGCCCGGGTACCAGCGTTCAAAGACTCCGTGAAGATCGCCATTTAGTGCTTGTACTCGGATTTGCAGAAGCAGATGAGCGCCGCGCGGCGTCCAGCGCATCTGCTGTTTCTTGACGAATCGCTTAGCCACCAGCTGATTGATTGTCGATTCCACAAAGCCGGTTGAGATACGTTCCCCACATCGATGCCGCTCTCCATAGTTGACGATACCCGATGCGTTGTTGTCGATATAGGTCCCGAACTCCTCGAGGGCACGTGCGAATTTCTTCAATACCAAGTCGGCAGACCGCCGTGCCCGCGATCCTAAACTATTGCACCGTCTACATCAAACATCAAGTCTGTCAGCGTCTCGTCAGCGCGGAACACATTTCCGTTGTCCTCCGCAATTATTCGATGCAGCAGTCATTCAGTCGATCTCGAACCTTGATGCGATCCATGGCATGATTGAGCGATGCTGAGGCCTCTCATCATCCTGGTTCAGTTGGCCGCCGACTCGGCTCGTTGGTGTGGCCTGCTGCTGCGGTACCACGTTCGATAGAGGTCGAGAATCTGTTTCTACGTCGGCAGCTGGCACTCTATATGGAACGCGGTGTGAAGCCCCGTCGAATGGATTTAGCCACGCGGATTGCGCTCGCCTTGCTATTGCGATTATTTGACTGGCGAGATAGCCTGGTGGTGGTGCGTCCCGAGACCCTGATTCGTTGGCACCGTGCGGGTTGGAAGCTGTTTTGGCGGTTGAAGTCTCGACGGCGGGTACCGCATTCTATCGAAGCTTCGGAGATGTCCGCATCGCTGCATGCTCACCGCGTCACTTGACTGCGTCGCCTGGCGAGTTCCGACATCAAACCGGCTTTCCCGCCAAGTCAATTGGTTATTTTCTATTGAGTCCTCGCTATTTCGAGGTACACTTCACCGTCATTCTCGACCCGGCGTCTTCGACCGTCGCACGATGAGGTCCACCGAGAGAGCTTTTTAGTGAGCAGTCAAGCAGTATTAAACCTGAAGAGTCCGGCCGGCAAAAATAGCGCTCCCATGGTCGACAAGCCCCAGGCTCCTATCGATATCCGCTTCGGACAGCTCGGTGTGTTGCAGCTCCGATTCCGCACCCTAGATCCAGGGGTCATTCTGGATGAGCTGCGCGGACGCTTTAGCTCTGCGCCGCAGTTCTTCAGGCGCGCCGCTGTCTGCATCGATCTGCTGACCGTCAAGCCGTTTCCGGACGTGGACGCGTTGCGCGCCATCATGGACGCGGTAAGTCGGACGGGCATGATCCCCATCGGACTTGCGGGCGAGGCCACGGCAGTAGAACCCTTGGCGATTGCCGTTAACCTGCCGGTATTATCGACCCTTCGCACAAATACGCGCCCGGGTCCAGCGTTGGAACCGGTCCAGCCAGAGCGCGAACCTCAGACCGAGGTCGAAGCTGCGAGCCTGGTACAGCCGGCAACCGACACTACCGAGATGCGCGACAGCACGGCGCTGTTGCACACGCAGATGGTGCGGTCGGGCCAGCGAGTGTATGCGCGACATCGCGATCTCATCGTGAGCGCCGGTGTCGCGTCGGGCTCCGAGGTAATGGCCGATGGCTGCGTGCACGTGTACGGTTCGCTACGTGGACGCGCTATAGCGGGTACGCGCGGAGATACCTCAGCGCGCATCTTTTGTCAGGAATTCCGTGCCGAACTTGTCTCGATCGCGGGTGTTTTCCGCATCTTCGAAACCATTCCGGCCGACCTGAGCGGCAAACCTGTGCAGGTGTGGCTCGATGGTGAGAAACTTCATTGCACGCGTATCGGCACCTGAAGGGCGCCAGGCGAGCTTAACCACGGGCCACTGGCGTGGCGTATCTAGCGCCCGCAACGCCGGGGCGTCGATTATCACATCACAGGAGTTTGACATTGGCCGAGATCATCGTCGTCACCTCGGGTAAAGGGGGCGTTGGCAAGACGACCACGTCCGCCAGCATTGCCTCGGGACTAGCACGACGCGACAAGCGTGTCGCCGTCATCGATTTCGATATTGGCTTGCGCAATCTTGATCTCATCATGGGATGCGAGCGGCGTGTTGTATATGACTTCGTCAACGTAATCCAGGGCGATTGCACGCTCAAGCAGGCGCTAATTAAAGACAAGCGACTCGACAACCTTCACCTCCTCGCCGCCTCGCAAACTCGCGACAAGGATGCGCTCACCGAAGAAGGTGTGAGCCGAGTGCTCGATGAGCTGGGCGCGAGCGGTTTCGATTACATTATCTGCGACTCGCCCGCCGGCATCGAGAAGGGTGCACATCTGGCAATGTATTTTGCCGATCAAGCGGTCGTTGTTGTCAATCCAGAAGTTTCCTCGGTGCGCGATTCCGATCGCATCCTAGGCTTGCTTGCGAGCAAGACAAAACGCGCTAAACAGGGCAACGGCAAGGTCACCGAGCATCTGCTGCTGACCCGTTACAACCCGTTGCGGGTAGCTAAGGGGGAAATGCTGAGCGTGGACGACGTCCAGGAGATCCTGGGGCTCGACGTCGTGGGCGTGATCCCCGAGTCGCCCGAGGTTCTCGCGGCCTCGAATGCCGGCGTCCCGGTGATAATGAACAATGAAAGCGATGCTGCGCTCGCGTATCAGGATGCCGTCGATCGCCTGCTAGGCGAGGAAAAACCGATGCGATTTACCGAAGCGCCCAAGCGCGGAATGTTCGCACGCATGTTTGGAGGCTAAAGATGGGTTTACTTGATTTGTTTCGCAAGCCAACCAAATCTGCAGGCCTCGCGAAGGAACGATTACGGATCATCGTTGCGCAGGAGCGCAGCAACCGTAGCGCGCCGGACTATCTACCGCTGCTGCGTCGAGAAATACTCGAGGTGATTCACCGGTATGTCAACATCAACCCCGACGCGGTGCAGATCAATGTCGGCCATGAGGAAGGTCAAGATGTCTTCGAATTGTCGGTCTCGTTACCGGTCAAGCCTCCCACTGCTGTTCAAAGCTTGCCGCGCAGTTGACGCCTCACAAAACTCATCGTGTAACTTTACCGATTTGAACCTGTGAGTGGCGAATTCGCAATCAGGCGGCGATAGGTGTCTGAAACAACCCACGGCAATGCTGCTGCCAAGCGTATTGATCAAGCGCAGCAGGAGCAGGGGGTTTTGCACC
>Ga0137409_10004115_pt1 | contig 15340 bp, 11 predicted proteins | sample CZODoug1_16funga_FD_122059 | JGI IMG/M metagenome (GOLD analysis project Ga0137409, IMG submission 122059) | Vadose zone soil fungal communities from Angelo Coast Range Reserve, California, USA - CZODoug1_16fungal (Hybrid Assembly) | ecosystem: Environmental > Terrestrial > Soil > Vadose zone... | reverse complement strand
ATCGCCAAGCCCAGACTTCATCACCCCCAGCTTCCGCTCAACAAGCTGGGCTACACCCGGCGCGACTACGAGGGTGCGATATCGACATTGTGCGCCGGTTGCGGGCACGACTCGATCAGCGCGGCAATCGTGCAGGCCTGCTTCGAGCTGGATCTGCCGCCGCACCGGATCGCAAAGCTCTCGGGAATCGGCTGCTCGTCGAAAACGCCGACCTACTTTCTCGGCAGTTCGCACGGGTTCAACAGCGTGCACGGGCGCATGCCCTCGGTGCTGACCGGCGCCAACCTCGCCAACCGCGACCTGATCTACCTGGGCGTTTCCGGCGACGGCGATTCGGCTTCGATCGGGCTCGGCCAGTTCGCCCACAGCCTGCGCCGCGGCGTGAACATGGTGTACATCGTCGAGAACAACGGCGTGTACGGGCTCACCAAGGGCCAATTCTCCGCCACCTCGGACCGGGGCTCGAAGAGCAAGAAAGGCGCATTGAATACCGACGCCGCGATCGACATGGTGATGCTGGCGATGGAACTTGGCGCCACTTATGTGGCACGCGGTTTCTCCGGCGACAAGACGCAACTGGTGCCGCTGATCAAGGGGGCGATCGTGCACCGCGGCGCGGCGTTCATCGACTGCATCTCGCCGTGCGTGGCGTTCAACAACCACGTCGGCTCGACCAAGGGTTTCGATTACGTGCGCGAGCACAATGAGGCGGTCAACCGGCTCGATGTCATGATGCCGCGCGAATCTATCACCGCCGACTACGCGCCAGGCGAGGTTGAAGAAGTCACGCAGCACGACGGCTCGGTGCTGCGGTTGCGCAAGCTCCACGCCGAGTACGACGTGCACGACCGCATTGCTGCGATGAATTACCTGCAGGAGCGCAAGGCGGCCGGGGAAATCGTGACCGGGGTGCTGCACGTGGACCCCGATCCGGAAGATCTGCACGCGCACCTGGAGACCGTTGAGACGCCGTTCAACAGGCTGGCCGAACGCGATCTCTGTCCCGGTGTCGAAGCGCTGGAGAAGTTCAACGCCGCACACCGCTGAGCGGCGGTGAAGGGTGAATGCGTGAAGGGTGAAGGGTAAACGCGTCTCGCCAGTACCCGACGCCCAGAACGCTGATCCGCGAGGTCTTCGGCAAGTCGTACAATTCGGGTTGGTTGCTCGCAACGCCTCCTTTCTTTCTGAAATTCCGTGTCGGTATTTTCCCCCTCTGAAGTCGAATACTTCGAGAGCAATGGTTTCGTGATCGCGAGAAACCTTGCGGCGCATGAACTGTGTGAGCGGATGAAGTCACTCGCGCAGCGGCACCTTGCGCAGGCTGTCCAGCCGGTCGAGTACGAAGCCCAGACGAAGTACCCCGGTTCACCGGTGTCGCTCGACGCACCGGGCGGCAAGACGGTGCGACGGCTGTTGCAGGCTTACGCCCGCGATCCGGTGTTCGGGGACTGGGCAACTTCGCGTCCGATCGGGGGTCGGCTAAGACTGTTGCTGGGTCCTCAGGTGGAGCTGTCGCAAGCGCATCACAATTGCGTGATGACCAAGAATCCCGCGTTCAGCAGCGCGACTTCCTGGCATCAGGACATCCGTTACTGGTCTTTTGAAAAACCGGAACTGATTTCGGCGTGGCTGGCGCTCGGGCAGGAACACGAGGAAAACGGTTGTCTGCTGCTGATACCGGGTTCGCACCGGATCGAGTTCCGGCGCGAGCAGTTCGATGACGCGCTTTTCCTGCGCGAAGATGTCGAGGAGAACCGCAGGATCCTCGACGGACGGATGACCGCGGAACTAGACGAGGGAGACGTGCTGTTCTTTCACTGCCGCCTGCTGCATGCCGCCGGCAGGAACCGCACCGGCCTCACCAAGTTCGCCGCGGTGTTCACCTATCACAGTACCGGGAACCGGCCGTTGCCGGGGACCCGTTCGGCATCATTGCCCGAAATCTCGCTAAAGGCGTAGAAGCGCCGATTCACTCGATTTCCTCCAGCGAACGCGGCCAGCTTTTCTTGAGCAGCCGCGACAGTGCACGGTCGGCGAGGATCCTGCCGCCGGTCTGGCAGCGGGCACAGTAGTTAGTCTCGTTGTCGGCGTAGACGATTCGCTGCACCGGCGAACCGCATACCGGGCAGGGCTTGCCATAACGGCCGTGCACCGCCATACCCTCGCGGAAGGCGGTGATTTTTTCCGGAAACCCGCCGCCGGTCTCCTTCCTCAGTCGGTCGGTCCACTCTCCCAATACGGAACGCGTGGCCTCAAACAGGCGTAAAACCTCCTCGTCGCCCAGTGTCCCGGTCAACGCGATCGGGGAGAGTCTGGCGCGGTGCAGGATCTCGTCGGAATAAGCGTTGCCGATGCCGCTGAAGATGTGCGGGTCGGTAAGCGCGCGCTTGAGGGTGTGGTTTTCAGCCTTGAGCCGTTGCGAGAAGGCCGCCTGCCCCGACTCCAGCACTTCCATTCCGCCGGCATGCAGCGCGTTCATCGCAGCTTCACCCTGAACCAGATGGATCGAAGCGCGGCGTTTGGTGCCGGCTTCGGTGAATACCAGCGTTCCGCTGTCGAATTCGACCGCGGCCAGCGCGATCTTGCCGGGAAGCCTCGCCTCGCCTTCGAGCCAGCGCAGCCTGCCCGCAACCATGAGATGCAGCACCAGGAAAAGATCGCCCTCCAGTCCGATGACGATGCGCTTGCCCAGTCGCCTCAGGCCCAGGACCTTCCTGCCCTCGGCCGACGAGATTGGCGGGATCGCGGTGCGCAGAACAAAAGGATTCAGTAGCCGGATGCGCTCGAGGATTCTGCCCTGAATCCTGGATTCCAGGTTCTCGATGTAGACGACGATGTCGGGAAGTTCGGGCATCGGGCAAATTCTTCATCCGGACGCGTAGGCCCCATACATGTGCAGGGTCTTACGGCACATCGGCTCTGTCAATCGAAGCGTGCTGGGCGCAGACTCGGTGCCGCCGACCCCGAACCGGCTGGGGAATGATGCGCTAGACTGCGGCATTCGCTGCTTCTCCGCAGGAGACCTCATGCCGGTAATGGAATGGGACGACAACCTGGTGCTCGACCAGGGAGTCATGGACGACACCCACCGCGAATTCATCGGCCTGTTGAACCGGCTGGCCGATGCGCCGGATAGCGAGACGCTGGCAGTGCTCGACGAGTTCATTGCGCACACCGAAGCGCACTTTTCCCAGGAGCAGCGGTGGATGGAGCAGATGTCCTTTCCGCCCGCCGAATGCCACGTGAGGGAACACGACGGTGTTCTGGAAATAGCACGCGAAGTGCACAGACGCGCAGCCGCGGGCGAAACCGGCTTCGGCCGCGTATTGGCCAAGGCTGTGGCGGAGTGGTTCGCCAATCATGCGGCCAGCATGGACAACGTCTTGGCGCTCTACATGAAGGAAGTTGGATTCGAACCAGACACCCACCTCTCCCCGGCCCTCTCCCCCCAAAGGGCGGAGAGGGAGGGATAAATGCAAACGGGCGACCGTGCGGACGCCCGTTTCAGTTCTTTTACTTTTTCCGACTCCCTTCAGTAAAGGGGGAGCGGGAATGGGTGAAGTGGGGGGTTACGCTGCTGCAGCAAGTTCCACGTTTGCCGCTGCTTCCGATTCCAGTGTCACGGCGACGGCATGTACCACCGCGGCAATCCGCACCGCAGCCTGAACTTGTTCCGCAGTGATGCCGGCGGCGCGCACAACCTTGTCATGCGCGGTGATGCACAGACCGCAGCCGTTGATTGCAGAAACGGCCAGCGACCACAACTCGAAGTTCTCCCTGGCGGTGCCCGGTGCGGCGATTACGTTCATGCGCAGCTTGGCCGGCAGGCGCTGGTACTCCGCGTTCTCCGACAGGTGCAGGAAGCGGTAATAGACATTGTTCATGCCCATGATCGCGGCTGCGGCCTTGGCAGCGGTTAAATCGGCTGGCGCCAGCTTGCCGGCGAATTCCGCGTTCACGGCGGCGATCACCTCGGCGTTGCGCGAGGCAAAGGCCGCGGCGACGAAGGTGCCTGCCTTGAGGGTATCGTTGAGAACGGTCTCGGCGGCAAGCGAGCCCAGGTTCAGTTTCAGGTCCTTGGCATATTCCGGCAGCCGGTCTTTCAGGGTCTGGATCGACATGGTTGAATCCTTTCTTTGTATTGCTGATTTCCGAACCACGGAGGACACGGAGGAAAGGCAAGAGCAAGAAAACAAACGAGGGTGAAAATCTCCGATTGGCGGATGCTGCAACAAAGCCAAAATTGGCGGCATTGGATTGCGAACAGTTACCCCGCTTCTATCCCCAGTTCGTTTTCCTCGTTTTTCTCCGTGTCCTCCGTGTCCTCCGTGGTTCGGGGTTTCGTACTGCGTCCGGAAAGCCGGCTCAGGCGGCTTTGAGGAACTCGTCGCCCTTCTTCCAGTTGCACGGGCACAGTTCGTCGGTCTGCAGCGCATCCAGCACGCGCAGCACTTCCTCGGGGTTGCGGCCGACGTTCATGTCGTTCACCGACACGAAGCGGATCATGCCCTCGGGATCGACGATGAAGGTGGCGCGCAGAGCCACGCCTTCCTTCTTGTCCAGCACGCCCAGCGCCTGCGACAGTTCGCGCTTGATGTCGGCCAGCATCGGAAACGGCAGGTCCGTGAGGTCAGCGTGGTTGTTGCGCCAGGCCAGGTGCACGAATTCGCTGTCGATCGACACACCGTAGATCAGCGCGTCGCGATCGTTGAAGTCGGCGTTCAGCTTGCCGAACGCGGCAATTTCGGTCGGACACACGAATGTGAAGTCCTTCGGCCAGAAGAACAGCACTTTCCACTTGCCGGGGTTGGACGCCCCGGTGATGCGGGTAAAGGCCTTGTCCTGTTCGGTCGAAACGACCGCGGCCAGGTCAAAAGCCGGCAGTCTGTCGCCAATGGTGAGCATGGAGGTTTCCTTTCAGTTTCTGTTGAAAAAGTATCGTGAGCGCAGTCTGCGCCGGCCGGTCCAATCGATCCAATGAGTAAATTCGTTTAAACTGATCGAATTATTCGATCATGGAGACGGCATGGCCGCATTGCCTTCGCTGCGCCAGCTGCACTACCTGGTGGAGGTCGCCGACAAGCGCAACTTCCGCGCCGCGGCCGAAGCCAGCTTCGTGACCCAGTCCACTCTGTCAGCCGGCATCAAGGAACTGGAGACGCTGCTGGGTGTGGAGCTGGTCGAACGCGATCCCCGTGGCGTGCGCCTCACCCCTGCCGGCGAGGAAGTCACCCGTCGCGCGCGCACCCTGCTCGCCGCCGCCCAGGACCTGGTGGAGACGGCGCGCGGCGCCGGTGCGCCGCTGTCGGGACTGTTCCGGCTCGGCGTCATCCCGACGATCGCGCCTTTCCTGTTGTCGGGTGTGCTTGCCGCCCTGAGACAAGCCTATCCGGAGCTGAAGCTTTATTTGCGTGAGGACCAGACCGAGCGGTTGCTGGAAAAGCTGCGCGCCGGTGAGCTCGATGCCACTTTGATCGCGTTGCCGTTCGACACCGGGGAGTTGACCGTCAGGCCATTGTTCCGCGACGAATTCTGGTTCGTGGCGCGCCAGGACGATCCGCACGCCAAGAGCAAGGAGGTGCTGGTGCGCGACCTCGAACCCGGCAGCGTGGTGCTACTGGAAGAAGGTCACTGTCTGCGCGATCATGCCATTGCGGCCTGCGGGGCCCGTGGAGCCAAGGCGAAGGCAATGGTGGAAGCCACCAGCCTGCACACGCTGATCCAGATGGTGGAGGGAGGACTGGGCGTGACGCTGCTGCCGGAGCTCACACTGAAGGCGGGAATACTGAACGGCACCCAACTGATCGCGCGCCCGTTCGCAACCCAGGTGCCGGCGCGCACCGTCGCGCTGGTGGCGCGACCGACCGGCGCGCGCGCCGCGGATGTCGATCTGCTTGCCGCGTTTTTCGAAGGGCACGCCCGCAAGGCCGCCAGGTTGCGCGTACCGTCGCGGCGGAAGAACCGTTAGGCGCTCCGAATCGACCCCGTAGCGCCCGCCCGGTCGGGGGCAGTTCCACACGGGTCGCAGTTGAGGGCAGAATATCCGGTGGTGCGGATGCAGCAGTCAACAAGGCAAATAAGGGGAGGAGCAGCATGCGTAACGCAATAGCCGGTTTTCTTGCATCTTCTGTCGTCGTGCTTGCCACGGCCGTACCCTCCCAGGCCGCCGATCCGATCGTGTTCGGCTTGGTGGACGAAGTCACGGGTCCGCAGGCGGAAGCCGGGATGCTCACCGCCTACGGCGCCAGGCTGGCGCAGGAAGAGATTAATGCCAGCGGCGGCATTCTTGGCCGGCCGGTGGAGCTTCAAATCGAGGATAACCAGAGCACCAATCCGGGCACGGTGCTGGCCTACTCCAAGCTGGTAGGCAAGAAAGTTGTGGCAGTGATCGGTCCGCTGCGCAGCACGCAGGTGCAGGCAGTCTCCCCCACCATCGCCAAGGCGCGCATTCCGGCCCTGATCGGAGGCAGCGATCCCAGCCTTACCCGCGTGAACAATCCATGGATTTTCCGTGTTCGTCCGAACGACCTGTACTCCTCGAAAGTAATGGCAGAGTTCGGGGTCAAGAAGCTCAACGGAGCAAAGTGGGCGATCATCCACTCGACGGATACCTTCGGCACGGGCGGCAAGAATGCGCTGGTAGACGCGTTGAAGGCGTACGGGATCGAGCCTGTGCTGGTGCAGGGCTACACCAACAACCAGCAGGACTTCACCCCCATCGTGCTCGCGGTGAAGAAATCCGGCGCGAATGTGATCGGCAGCTATATGACCAATGCGCCGGACGTGGGCATTTTCGCCAGGCAATTGCGCCAACTCGGCGTCACCATTCCCTGGGTGGGTTCCACATCCATAGTCACCGAAACCGCGATCAGGCTCGCGGAGGAGGCGCTGTGGGGTACTTACGGCGTATCCGACTTCGTGGTGGACGCCAACCAGGAGAGCAAGATGTTCGCCGCCAATTTCCGCAAGAAACACGGCTTCGAGCCGGACCTGTTTTCGGCCTGGTCGTATGGAGGCATGTACCTGCTCAAGCATGCGATCGAGAAAGCGGGGACCACGGACGCCGACGCCGTGCGCGAGGCGATGCTGGGCATTCGCGGGCTCAAGGGAGTGGAGGGTACTTACAACTTCAATTCCAATGGCGACGGCGCGCACGGATACAACATCGTCAAGAACGAAAAAGGCAAAGTGGTTTTCATCGAGCACATCGAGTTCCCGCCCACCTCTCCCTAGCCCTCTCCCCGGAGCGGAGAGGGAACAGAGTTCTGAATTAAGATTCGGCTGACCTTGTCAGCAACGTGTCCGCGCGTCAGGGTGAGGTGGCCAGTGCTTTCGTGACGACTTCGGTGGTATCCATCGACAGGCCGGCGGTTTCGCGGATGCGCTCCAATGCTGCCCTGGCGTGTTTCTGGTGGATCGTGTCGAATTTGCGCCAGCGATCGAACGAGCGGGCCAGCCGCGCGGCGACCTGTGGATTGAGCGGATCGAGCGCGATCACCTGATCGGCGGCAAACGCATAGCCGGAACCGTCTGCGCTGTGGAAGCGCACGTGGTTGCCCTGGCAGAAGCTGCCGATCACCGCGCGCACCTTGTTGGGATTCTTCAAGTTGAACGCCGGATGCAACAAAAGGCGCTTCACTGCGGCGAGCGTATCGGGCAGCCGGGACGTGGCCTGTACCGCAAACCACTTGTCCATGACCAGCGACTCGTCCTTCCATTTCGCATAAAACTTGTCCAGCGCCTCGAATCGCTCAGGACAGTCGGTATTGGCCAGAGCGGTCAGCGCCGCCATCGAGTCGGTCATGTTGTCCGCGGAATCGAACTGCCTGACGCACAACGTTCGCACCGTGGCATCCTCCAGTTCCATCAGATACGACAGGCAGAGATTGCGCAGGCTGCGTTGCCCTGCCGACTTTGCGTCAGGGCTGTAGGGGCCGGGTGCCGTAAAGGCCTGGTAGGTGGCAAGCAGCTCGCCCTTGAGCGACGTAGCCAGGTGTTTGCGCAGCGCCACGCGCACGGCGTGGATCGCATCGGCAACCACCTCTTCCATCTGCTCGGCGACGTATCCCTCAGACGGCAGGCCGAGTGCTTCGGCAGCGAACGCCGGGTCCTGCGCCGCGTCGGCGAGCACGCGCGAGAACGCTTTGACAAAGGAATCGGGAAACGCCGGTGCATGACCCGCGAGATACGACGCGATGCCGCGCAGGAGCAAATTGAGTGCGAGTCGCTGTCCCGCTTCCCAGCGGCTGAAGGCGTCGGAATCGTGCGCCATCAGATGGGTGAGATCGGCGTCGCTGTATTCGAAGCGCAAGTTTACCGGCGCCGAGAAGCCGCGCAGTAATGAAGGCACCGGTTGCCGGGTCACGTTGAGGAACACGAATTCTTCCTCGGCGCGCTTCACGGACAACACGCGTGTGGTGCCGGCGGCCCGATTCTCGCCGTCCAGTTGCAAGGGGACATCGCTGCCGTCCGGGCCGACCAGTCCGACCGCCAGCGGGATGTGGAACGGCAGCTTCTCTTCCTGCCCCGGTGTCGGCGGGCAGGACTGCTTTACGGTCAGCGTTTGGCGCCCGGAGGCTGCGTCGTAATTCCCTCGCACCTCCAGCAACGGCGTGCCGGCCTGGTCATACCAGCTCTTGAACTGGGTGAGGTCCAGACCCGAGGCGTCCTGCATGGCCTGGACGAATTCCTCGGTTCGCACTGCCTGGCCGTCGTGGCGCTGGAAGTACAGATCCATACCCTTGCGGAAATTGGCGGCTCCAATCAGCGTGTGGATCATGCGCACCACTTCCGCCCCCTTCTCGTACACGGTGGCGGTGTAGAAGTTGCTAATCTCCATGTACGACGCGGGCCGCACCGGGTGCGCCATCGGACCGGCATCCTCCGGAAACTGCGCGCCGCGCAGCCCACGTACTTCCTGGATGCGCTGCACCGCACGCGAGTAGGTATCGGCGCCGTATTCCTGGTCGCGGAACACGGTGAGACCCTCCTTGAGGCTTAACTGGAACCAGTCGCGGCAGGTCACCCGGTTGCCCGTCCAGTTGTGGAAGTACTCGTGTGCAACCACCCGGTCGAGGTACATGAAGTCGTTGTCGGTGGCAGTATCGGCGCGGGCCAGGACGTACTTGGTGTTGAAGATATTGAGGCCTTTGTTCTCCATCGCGCCCATGTTGAAGTCACCGACCGCGACGATCATGTACTGGTCCAGATCGAGCTCCAGGCCGAACACCTCTTCATCCCATTTCATGGCGCGCTTCAGCGCGGCCATCGCGAACTTGCACTGGTCGAGCTTGCCCGGCTCGACGAAAACAAGAAGTTTCACTTTGCGCCCGGACTTGGTGACGAAACTGTCCTCGAGCCTGTCGAGCCTTGCCGCCACCATCGCGAACAAATACGAGGGCTTCGGGAACGGGTCCACCCACCGTGCCCAATGACGCGGGCCTTGCCGTTGAAGTTTTCCTCCCCCTCCGCCGCTTGCGGAGGAGAGGGTCGGGGTGAGGTGGGCCTCATCGCCCTGCGCGACCAGATTGCCGTTGGACAGCAGCCACGGGTACTCTGCGCGGTCTGCGCGGATGGTGGTGGTGTAGCGCGCCATCACGTCCGGCCGGTCGGGGAAGAAGGTGATGCGGCGGAAACCTTCCGCTTCGCACTGGCTGAAGAAACCGTCCTTGGAAGCGAACAGACCCATCAATTTGGAGTTCTGCTTCGGTCGGATACGCGCCACGGTTTCCAGCGTGAACCGGACCGGCACGCCGGGAATCGTCAGATGCTTTACATCCAGCGTATAAGCGCTGCTGTCGAGCGGCCTGCCGTCCAACGCGACCGACAACAACTCCAGCTCGTCGCCGTCAAGTTCGAGCGGCGCGCTTGAACCGGCGGCCTGCGGATTGCGTGAGACAGCGAGCGTGGCCTTTACCAGCGCGTCGTCGTCGCGGATGTCCACGTCCAGGTCCACGGTGGAAACCAGGAACGCCGGCGGCGTGTAGTCCTTCAAATGGATGGTCTTCGGCGCAGGGGTAAGCATTCTGGTAGCGTGAGTCGGCGCAAGGTCGGTCATGGAAATGCAAGGATGAAGGCGGAAGGATGAAGGATGAAGATCGGAAGAGCAAGAATGAAGACGGAATGCAAGGACGAGGGAAAAGAGGCCAGTATAAATGCATCATGACATCGCAAATTGCCGATGTCATGACGGTACTCGACCACGAGATGTCAATGATCAGGAGCTTTTTTCGGACGTCTGCCTTTTCACTTCATCCTTCATCCTTCATCCTTCCGCCTTCATCCTTGGTATCAGTCGTCCCAGTCGCGATCGTGCTTGGGACGCTTATACGGTTTCTTTTTCCACACCGGCACATTACGGTCGTCGATGTAGGTGATGTGCGTCACCGAAGGAAGGACCATGTGCGATTGCGGCACGATGTAGGTGTTTGCGCCGCCGTTGTCGGTAATGCCTACGCCGATGCGAACGCGGGGACCCGGATCGTAGGGCAGGATCACCGTCGCGTTGCGGCCATTGTAGTGATACGTGACCTGGTAACCGCTGATCGTCTTGCGGTAGTTGTCCACCACATTGCAACGTTGCACCGGTCGGGTCACCGGCGAGGAGTAGCTGTAGCGGTTATCGAGGCGGTCACCGACCAGCGCGCCAATTGCAGCGGCAGTGGCGGCAGCGGCAATCCTGCCGTTGCCCCTGCCAACCTGGGCGCCGAGCAAGCCGCCGGTAATGCCGCCGATGATGGCGCCGCCGTTGGAACGACCGGATTCCTCGTAATAGGTCACCGACTCGGTCCAGCATTGCTGCCGCGGCTCGCTGACCGTCTCGTAAATCGGGACGGCAGAAACCACTTCGGCGGTGTCGGTGTAGTCGTAGGCATAGCCCGGGGCGGCGCATGCAGCCAGGAGCAGGGGAACAGCGATTTTCTTGTCCACGTCAAGCCTCCTTTTTTGCAGAAGATACGCCTCCACAAACGGCCGGAGACGGTGGACGTTTACCACGTGACAATTGGTTACGCAGCCGGCGGTGCCCTCCGGCGAGCGCGGCCACGGACCGCCTTACCGACGCGGATTTTCCCGCTACTTCCAGAAATCGTAGCCGAAAGTGAGCATCAGTCCGGCAGTACCGAGAATAACCAACTGCGCGTTCGCCCGCTGATACTGGTAACCAATTGCGGGGAGGATTGCGAGCCCGAATCCGTTGTCGTTCACGGGGATCTTGTCTTCGTACGGTTCCTTGTATCCGTATAGGGGTCCCCCTGAGAGCTTGAAATACAAGCCGTTGTCTGCCGATCTCAAGAACCAGCGCCTGCCGGCATAGATGTACATGCACGGCTGATAGAAGGAGTTCTTGAAGTAACTCGCCCCGAGCTCCCAGCGCGATGCCGATTCCCATTCCACGCCAACGAGACGCGGCTCGTTGTTGTGGTTGGGGTCATAGTTGCGGTGATACACATAAGGTCCGGCCTGCAACATGACATGGTCGCCATCTGCGAACACATCGGCATGTGCGGTCCAGGTGCGCGTGCACAGAGCGGCCAGAGCGACACAGGCCAAGGTGCGCAGCGAGCGCACTACAAGCGGGTGCATCGCGAGCCATTGTTCAACGAGGCCTCGGGAACTGCGAGTACCGGGTTTTCTGGAATATTGGCGCAACGGATTCTTTCCGTGTGGTGCCATCGGCCGCCGGGTGGACGAACCGCTAAACGCTCAAGGTCCGCGCAGGATATCAGAGCCGAACTTCTGCCCGTTGCAATCGTTGCGTCGGGACACTTCCTCAGAAAACACCGCAGATGCTTGATCTAACGTCTTTTATCTACTGGCATTTTCGTCGTCGAGGCGGTATGCTTTCGGGTAGTGCCGTGGAGGCACTCGCCGGGAATCCGGCTCGCCAAGCAAATTCTGGATTCAGGTACGACTTGCGCAGACGCGCGGGCCGGCCGGTCCACGTCCAAAGGTCCAAACGCGGTCTCCGGGATATGGCAACGCTGGGCAACATCCTCAACTACATACCGATCAGCAGGCGGTTGCTTCTGATCATCTGGCCATTCCTGGTCATCGTCGTGATTCTGGTATGGCTGTCCAGCGAGAGCATGGACATCCTTATGGCCACGCGGGCGTATTCAGAGGGGGAAAGCCTGTGGTCCAAAGGGCAGAAGCAGGCGATTTTTTACTTGCTTCGTTATTCAGAAACCCAGTCAGAAGTCGATTTCCGAAAATACCGCGAGCGAATCGCCGTGACCCTGGGCGACAAGAAGGCTCGCCTGGAACTGGAGAAACCAGACCCCGATTATTCGATTGCATGGCAGGGGTTCGTCGAGGGGGACAACCACCCCGAGGACATTCCCAGGATGATCATGCTCTATCGCCGCTTCCGCCACATAGATTTCATGGCGAAGGTAATTGATCTTTGGACCGAGGGCGATCGGCTGATCGGCGATCTCACCGTTGCGGCGGAAGAACTTAATGCGGCAATCTGGTCGGGTAAAGCTGATCCGGCGTCGCTGAACGCGTTTCGCGAGCGCCTCGTGAGAATCGATACCGAGCTTACCCCGCTGACCGACCGGTTTACGCGGACGCTCGGAGATGCAACCCGGAAGACAAAATTTCTTCTGCTGCTCGTTAACCTCGCTGCCGCGGGAATTCTGATTCCGATAGGTATCTGGCTCTCGCAGCGCATGGTCAGGCGCGGCGAAGAGGCGGAGACGGCGCTCAATCTCAGCCAAGAACGTTTCAATCTCGCAGTTTCCGGCAGCAATGACGGCTTGTGGGACTGGAACGTGGACACCGGCGAGGTCTATTACTCACCTCGCTTCAAGCAACTTCTGGGGCTTTCCGATCGCGAGATGGAGGGCTCCGTTGCCGCGCTCATGTCGCGCCTGCATCCCGAGGACAAACGGGCCACGGAGCGGGCATTTCAAAAACACCTCCAGCGTGCCGTGCCGTTTGACATCGAGGTACGCCTGCTGACCAAAGCCGGAGAGTATCGCTGGTTCCGCTCTCGCGGCCAGTCGGTGCGCAATTCGGAAGGGCGTGCGGTTCGCATGGCCGGCGCGACCACCGACGTCACCGACCGCAGACTGGCTGCCGCCGAACTGTTCGAGGAGAAGGAACGCGCGCAGGTGACACTGGCCTCGATTGCAGACGGCGTGATCACTACCGATACCGAGGGCTGGGTGCAATATCTCAACCCGGTTGCCGAGACGCTCACCGGCTGGGTCACCGCATCGGCGCGAGGCCTGCCGCTGCAGGCTATCTTCCGCATGATCGACGAGACCAACCGCACTCCCGCACCCAGTCCGATCGAGATGGTGCTGCGCGAGGGGCGCAACGTGGAAATGGCGGCGACGGTACTGCTGCTAAGGACCGACGGTACCGAAATTCCGATCGTGCAGTCCGCTGCGCCGATTCGCGCCCGCAGCGGCGACATCATCGGTGTAGTGCTGGTCCTGCACGATGTCAGCAACGAGCGGCAGTATGCCGCCAAGCTTTCGTACCAGGCCAGTCACGATTCACTTACCGGGCTCATCAACCGTGCCGAATTCGAGCAACGCCTGAGCCTTGCGCTGAAAAGCGCCGCGCAACTGGGGCGGCATCACGCCGTGATGTATCTGGACCTCGACCAGTTCAAGGTTGTCAATGATACCTGCGGGCATGCCGCCGGCGACCAACTTATGCGCCAGGTGAGTACGCTGCTGTTGCGGCGCCTGCGCGAGGGCGACACCCTGGCGCGCCTGGGCGGCGACGAGTTCGGGGTGCTGCTGGAGAATTGCTCTCCGGACAATGCGCTGCGAATTGCCGATCAGTTGCGCCAGACGGTGATGGATTTCCATCTCGCCTGGGAGGACCGCAAGTTCAGCGTTGGGGTGAGCATCGGGGTAGTGAACATCAAGGATGGTCTGTTCACGATCACGGACGTCTTGAGCGCCGCGGACAGCGCCTGCTACGTGGCCAAGGAAAAGGGGCGTAACCGTGTGCAGGTGTATCACGCCGAGGACAGCGAACTGTCGCTGCGGCAAGGCGAAATGGAGTGGATCGGCCGCCTGCAGAAGGCGCTCGACGAAGACCGCTTCGTTCTTTACGCACAGGACATCGTCGAGATCAAAGCGCCCCGCGGACGCGTCACACATCGTGAGCTGCTGGTTCGGATGCTCGACGAACGCGGTGAGATCGTGCCGCCGATGACGTTTATCCCGGCGGCGGAACGTTACGGACTGATGCCGTCGATCGACCGCTGGGTGCTCCGCAACGCGCTTGCCATCATAGCAAGGCAGCGGTTTGATGAGCGCGGCGAAGCGGCGGACATCTTCTCCATCAACCTGTCGGGGGCTTCCATCGGCGATGAGAGTTTTCTGGGTTTCATCCGCGAGCAGTTTACCCACTTCGACGTGCCCTGCCAGTGCATCTGCTTCGAGATCACCGAAACCGCTGCCATCGCCAGGCTCGACAAGGCGACCCATTTCATCCAGGAGCTCAGAGCGCTCGGCTGCCTGTTTTCCCTGGACGATTTCGGCGCTGGCATGTCCTCGTTCGCCTATTTGAAGCACCTGCCCGTGGACTATCTCAAGATCGACGGGGGCTTTGTCAAGGACATGGCCGATGATCCCATCGACCGCGCCATGGTCGAGGCGATCAACAGTGTCGGCCATGTCATGGGCAAGAAGACCATCGCCGAATTCGTGGACAGTGAACGTGTAGCCGCTTTGTTGCGCGAAATCGGCGTGGATTACGCTCAGGGTTATGGGGTGGCCAAACCGCGGCCATTCGGACCGCGGCTGCGCATGGCCGCGGGTTCTGCCTGAACTCAATGTAAGTGGCTGAGATTTTCCCTTGTCCAGCAGGGTCGCTGCCGGTTTGAAGTAGGGTGGCGTCACGCTGCCTAGATCTCCAGCCAGGATGGGGCGCGCCGAAATCCGGGAACCCGCACACCCACACCGACGCCGGCCTGGAGCAGGTCATTCGGCCGGCGCGCAACCCTGTCGCTTCAACACGACATCGAGAGTCTCCAAAAACATTTTTCTCGGGCCTTCGTCAGGAGGTTCTGTAGCTTTATGATTACAAATAGGAAAACGAAAATCTATCAAAGTGTTAGATTTGACTTCATTTTAGGAGTTATGCATCTTGGCTGCGCGGTGGCGTTCTGCGAGATTTTGTTGATGCGAACCATGCGGTGACCGGTCGGGATTGCAGTTTTTGGCAACTTCTAAAAATTGGAGAAAAAAAATGGGTTCGATGCACGAGTTGTCCCCTCATCCGCAATGGGTAGATGTCCTGCACGGTTACGTCAAGCCCTACTGGGATGAACTGTTGCAGGGGGAATGGGCAGAGGGGGTGGCCTCCACGCGGC
>Ga0137409_10004114_pt1 | contig 15345 bp, 14 predicted proteins | sample CZODoug1_16funga_FD_122059 | JGI IMG/M metagenome (GOLD analysis project Ga0137409, IMG submission 122059) | Vadose zone soil fungal communities from Angelo Coast Range Reserve, California, USA - CZODoug1_16fungal (Hybrid Assembly) | ecosystem: Environmental > Terrestrial > Soil > Vadose zone... | reverse complement strand
CAGTGGTCAATTTCGCCACGCTAACGGGAGGCAGCGGCTCGGGCGTCTACCTGCAGTCCGGCGGCACTGTGGTGAATTCCGGCACGATCACGACGGGCAACAACAATGGCGGCGCAGTCCACTTGAGCGGTACCGGCCGGGTGATCAATTCCGGATTTATTGCCGGCACCAGTCGCGGCCTGTTGCTGGGTGCCGGGACGGTCATCAATTCGGGGACGATCTCGGGCGGCGCCCAGGGCGGCGTATCGTTGGCGAGCGGCGCGACCTCCGGCACGCTGATGAATTCGGGGACGATCACGGCGACCGGGATCGGTGTCTCCGGCGGCATGGTGACCAATTCCGGATTGATCATCGGCAGCATCGGGATTTCCGCCGGGACCATCACCAACAGCGGCGGAACGCTGATTGGCGCTCCGATCGTAAATTACGGGACGATCATCGGCGCCTACCTCTATCTCCGCACAGTAAGCGCGGCTGGTGGCCGATCCTCGTCAGCGAGGGCAACGATATCCATGATCAAAAACTCCAGCCGAACGCAGCAGCTTTCCTGTTCACCAGTTCAACTCTCACGTTAAACGAGCAAGCAAACGCGTGGCAGAGCGTCGTTGGACCTTCCACGCCGATTGATCCCATGCCACCAGGGGTGGACGCCTACGTGGCGGCGCTCGAGCGCCGGGATGGGGCGGAGACGGCCCGGCGCCGCATCGTCGAAGGTCCGGCCCATGCCCTCATCTTCCCCAACCTCTTCCTGGGAGAGACGAACGTGGCCATCGTGCAGCCCGTGAGCGTCGAGGAGTGCGTGCACTGGCACACCCCGATCTTTCTCAAGGGCGCGCCCCAGTTCAACTCGCGGCTGCTCCGGATGAGCGAGGCGGGGATGGGGCCGGCATCGTTTCTCATGCCCGACGACCTCATCGTGGCCAGACGGAACCAGGCGGGGCTCCAGGCTTCCCTCGCGGAGTGGATCGAGCTGAGCCGCGGGCTGAACCGCGAGTACGTCGACGCCGACGGGCGGGGCGTCTCCCACGTCACCGACGAGACGACGAACCGCGCGCTCTGGAGGCACTACCGCCAGGTCATGGTCGAGGCGTAGTCGCCGGTGGGGCGGGCGATCGTCTCCGACGCCGAGTGCAGGGCGGTGGCGGAGTTTCTCTACAGGGAAGCGCGCCTGGCCGATGAGGCGCGCTACGCCGAGTGGCTCGCGCTCTGGACGGACGATGCCGTGTACTGGGTGCCCGCCACCACCGATCCCGAGGCCGACCCCGAGAAGCATCTCTCGCACGTCTACGACAACCGCACGCGACTCGAGACGCGCGTGAAGCTATTGCAGACCGGCCATCGCTACAGCCAGGAGCCTCCGTCGCTCATGCGGCGGCTCATCTCCAACATCGAGGTCGCCAAGGGCGAGGATGGAGAGCTCGTGGCCGGGTCCAACTTCCTGCTCGCCGAGCTGTCGATCCAGGCGACGCACGAGACGCACTGGTGGGTGGGGCGCGCCACGCACCGCCTCCGCCGCGTCGACGGCGAGCTCCGGATACGCTCGAAGAAGGTCGTGCTCATCAACGCCGCCGAGCCCCTGCCGAACCTCGCCTTCCTGATCTGACCTGTCCTTCACGAATCCGGGCGTCGTTGACGCCTTCTCCGCCGTGTGCTATCACCGGGCCACCGCGGGCCAATGTCGTCGGCAGGAATGCCGCCAGAGGCACGGAATGCGAGCAGGCCAGGGAGGCACAGCCATGAAGCGAGTCGCTGCACGGATCGTGGGCACGATCGGGGCTGTGCTGGCGCTCGGGTTCGGCATCGCCGCCCTCGACGCCCAGGAGACTCCGGAGATCAAGATCGGCGCGTTCATGCCGATCTCCGGCATCAGCGCCGACGTGGGCGCTCAGATCAAGGCGGGCACCGAGGTCGCGGTGGAGCGGGTGCAGGCGCAGGGGATCAGCCTCGGGGGCAAGCCCCATCGCGTCCGTGTGATCTGGTACGACGACGAGGGCAAGGCGGACGTGGGGCTCAACGCGGTCACCCGCGCGCTCACCGTGGACAGGATCCACGTCGCCGTGGGCGTCCTCTCGAGCGACGTCTTCCTCCGGGTGATGGACGAGTTCCAGAAGGCCTCCATACCCGTGATCACCTGCTGCTCGGCCTCGCTGAAGATCGGCGAGCGGATCGCCGCCAACAAGATGGGCTACGTGTTCCAGCTCAGCCCCACCGCCAACGACATCGTGCGCTCGCTCGTGGCCGCGGTGGCCGAGCACGCGAAGCCCAGGAAGGTCGCGCTCCTGAACGAGAATACCGACGCGGGGCGCGACTTCTCCCGCATCTCGCGCGAATGGTTCCAGCAGAACGCCAAGGACGTGGAGATCGTGGCCGAGGACTTCGTCGATCGCGGGGTGACCGATCTGACGCCGCAGCTCGCCAAGATCAAGCGCGTGGGCGCCCAGGTCATCGTCGGCGAGATCTACGGGTCGAGCGGGCCGGTGCTCTTCAACCAGTGGTACGAGCTGAAGGTGCCCGCCCTCCTCGCCCACATGGGGGCGACGGTGGCCGCCCAGACCTTCATCGACCAGCACGCCAAGGCCATGGAGGGCGCCATCATCAACAACCGCTGGTGGCCCGCGCGCTACTCCGATGTCTCGGAGCCGATGATGGCCGCCTACAAGAAGAAGACGGGCACCGATGTCACCAACTTCGCCGTGCAGGGTCACGACTCCGCCCTCGTCGCCCTGGAGGCGATCGCGAAGGCGGGCAGCCTCGATCCCGACAAGGTCCGCCTCAGCATCGAGAGCAACACCTTCGCCACGGCGTGGGGCAACCGCAAGTTCACGTCGCTCGCCGAGGGCCACCGGATGCCCATCCAGACGGTGGTGGTCCAGATCCAGGGGGGCAAGAAGGTGCCGATCTATCCCGCCGCCGTCGCCGCCAAGACGGACGGCAAGTACGTGACGGTGCCCCCGTACGCCTGGGAGAAGAAGTGACGCGCCGCCCGGGCGCATGAGCCCGGCCGCGCCGACGCCGCCCGAGGGGACGCCCGCGCTGGCGGTGACGGGGCTGAGCAAGCTCTTCGGGGGGCTCCGCGCCGTCAGCGAGTGCTCGTTCGAGATCGCCCCCGCCACCATCGTGGGCCTCATCGGGCCCAACGGCTCGGGCAAGACCACCGTCTTCAACCTGATCACCAATCTGCTCCGGTCCGACGCGGGCGCCGTGTACTTCCACGGGGCGCGGATCGACGGGCTCAAGACCTACGAGATCGCGCGGCGTGGGATCGGACGCACGTTCCAATCGGTGAAGATCTTCCGCGAGCTGAGCGTCTGGGACAATCTCTCCATCGCCGCCATGGGTCGCGAACGCGTCGGGTGGGAGCCGACGGCCACCGCCTGGCTCGAGCGGCTGGGTCTCGATCATCTCCGCGAGGACCCGGGCGAGAGCCTCTCCGTGGGCCAGCAGCGGCTCCTGGAGCTGGCCATGAACCTCGTCGTCGATCCGCCCTTCCTGATGCTCGACGAGCCGCTGGCCGGCGTGCATCCCGTGGTGCGGCAGCGCATCGCCGAGACCATCCGCGCCCTCCGCCGAGAAGGCCGCACCTTCCTCATCATCGAGCACGACATGGCGTTCGTGATGGAGCTCTGCGACAAGCTCGTGGTCATGGATCACGGGCTCAAGATCGCCGAGGGCGCGCCGGAGGCGATCCGGCGCGACCCGGCGGTGATCGACGCGCTCCTGGGCCGGCGGCGCGATCCCGCGCTCGCCTGATGCTCGAGATCGGGGAGCTCCGCTCGGGCTACGGCCGGCTCGAGATCCTCCAGGGCGTGACCCTCCACGTCGCGCCCGGGACCATCGTCGGGGTGATCGGGCCCAACGGCGCGGGCAAGTCGACCCTCCTCAAGACGGTCTTCGGCTATCTCGCTCCCTTCGGCGGCCGCATCACCCTCGAGGACCAGAGCCTGATCGGGCTCCGCCCCGACCAGATCTTGCGGCTCGGGACGGGCTTCGTGGCCCAGGCCGGCGGCCTCTTCGCGGACATGACGGTGCACGAGAACCTCCTGCTCGGCGGGTACGGGGTGCCCTCACGCCACGAGGTCGCCCGAGCCCTCGAGGCCGTGTACGAGCAGTTCCCGCGGCTTCGCGAGCGACGGCGCCTGGCCGCGGGCAGTCTCTCCGGCGGGGAGCAGCGCGCCCTGGCCCTCGCGCGGGCCCTCGTCAGGCGGCCGAAGCTCCTGCTCCTGGACGAGCCCTCCGCCGCGCTGGCCCCGCAGTTCATCGACGAGGTCTACGCGACGATCCAGGCGCTCAATCGATCAGGGCTCGCCCTCCTCATCGTGGAGCAGAACGTGGAGATGATCCTGAGCGTGGCCCACCGCGTCTTCGTGCTCGACCTGGGCCGAAACGCCTTCGACGGCACCCCGGCCGAGCTGCGCAAGACCGATCGCATCCGCCGGCTGTACCTCGGCGACCGCCAGGGAGAGCCTCGTGTGGGTTAGCCGACCGGGGGTGACCGGTGGGGGTCGGGGATTGCAGTGTGAGGCGCAGCCGAAGGCGAGCCGAGCCAACCCTTGACAAGAGCGGCGATCGCTCCCCCCTGACTCAAATGGAATCACTGCTTGAGTTCCTGATCCAGGGCATCGTGCTGGGCGGGCTCTACGCGCTTTTCGCGGTGGGCATCACCCTGATCTTCGGTGTGCTCAACGTGATCAATGTTGCCCACGGCGAGTTCTTTGCCGTCGGCGGCTACGTGCTCTTTGCCGCCGTGGTCCTCCTCCATCTTCCGCCCGTCGTGGGCGCGGTGGCGGGCGGGGCGGGGGCGTTCCTGCTCGGGCTCTGCGTGTACCCGCTGCTCATCGCGCCGCTCCAGCGGCGGCTCGGTCGCCGTCCCGCCGGCTCGCTCTACCTGGTGCTGACCCTCGGGCTCTCGACCTTCATGCAGTCGAGCCTGCTTGCCATCGGCGGCGGCGACTATCGCCAGGTGCCACCCCTCGTCCGCGGCATCCTGGAGATCGGCTTCACGGGCGTGAGCTACCAGCGCGTGCTCGTCTTCGCGGTGGCCGCGCTCCTCCTGGCCGCGCTCTTCATGTTCCTGCGCTGGCACCGGCAAGGGCTGGCCGTGCGCGCCGTCGCCCAGAATCCCGAGGCCGCCCAGGCCATGGGGATCAATCTCGGCCGGATCTTCTCCCTCACGTTGGCATTGGGCGTCGGCCTCGCCGGCATGGGCGGCGCGCTCATGGCGCCGCTCTTCAACGTGTACCCGGCGGTCGGGTTCCCGCTGACCATCAAGGCCTTCGCCATCACCATCCTGGGTGGCATGGGCAACCTCGTGGGCGCGCTCCTGGCCAGCCTGATCATCGGGGTGGCGGAATCCCTCGTCGTCATCGTCGTGCCGTCGCAGTGGCAGAATGGCGTGGCGTTCGTGGTCATGATCGCGGTGCTCTTGTTCCGGCCCCAGGGGCTCCTGGGGCGCGCCACCGCGCGATGACGAAGCGTCGTCTCCTCGCTCTCGGCGCGGCGGGCGTCGCCCTCTTCCTGCCCGTGCTGCTCCCGCATCCCTTCGTGCTGAGCATCGCCACCCAGGCCGTCATCTGGGCGCTCCTCGCCGCGAGCTGGGATCTGCTCTCCGGCTATACCGGGCAGGTCTCGTTCGGGCACGCCGGCTTCTTCGCCCTCGGGGCTTATACGGCCGCCGCCGCGAGCAAGCACCTCGGGCTCTCGCCCTGGCTCGGGCTCGCGCTTGGAGCGGCGGTTGCCGCCGTCGTGGGGCTCGGCACCGGCTTTCCCGCCCTCAGGCTGCGCGGGCACTACCTCGCCCTCGTCACTCTCGCCCTTGCCGAGCTGATCCGACTGACGGCCCAGAACTGGCTCGTGGTCACGGGCGGTCCGTTCGGGATCTACGACTTCGGCAGCTTCACGGGCTTGCCGGCCGCGGGAATCCCTCGCGCCCAGGCCGTGTACCTGATCGTGGCCGCCATCGTGGGGACGGGCGTGGGCGCCATGCTCTACGTCTGCCGTCGCACGCGGGCCGGGCGCGCTTTCCGCGCCATTCGAGAGGACGAGGTGCTGGCGGAGAGCCTCGGGATCAACACCACCGTCTACAAGCTGCTCGCCTTCGGCCTGAGCTCCGGGCTGGCCGGGCTTGCCGGCACGCTCTACGCCTACTACATTCAGCTCGTGAGCCCCACCGTCGCCACGGCCGCCACCACCTCGCTCGTGATCGGGATGGCCGTGTTCGGCGGGCTGGGCACGATCTGGGGACCCGCCCTCGGCGCCCTCCTGCTCTATGCCGTCAACGAGGGCCTGCGCTTCATCGGGGTCGTCTACAATCTCGTGGCGGTCGGGCTCGTGATCATGGTGTTCGTGATCTTCCTGCCGCGCGGCCTCGCCGGCCTGCGGTTCGGCCGCGCGAAGCACGTCGTACGAAAGGATGCCGCGGTGACGGAAGCGAGGGGAGAGTGAGGGAATGTCGATGACAGAGGCCAAGAGCTACCGGCTGGGCGTGGACGTCGGGGGCACGTTCACCGATCTGGTCCTGGTGGCGCCCGATGGCCGGGCGCTCACGCGGAAAGTGCTCTCCACGACGGCGAACTACGCCGAGGCGATCATCACCGGCACGACCGCCCTCCTGGCCGACGCCGGGCTTTCGCCCTCCGTGGTCGGGGACGTCATCCACGGAACCACCGTGGCCACCAATGCCATCCTGGAGCGGCGCGGCGCGCGCACGGGGCTGATCACCACCGCCGGCTTCCGCGATCTGCTCGAGATCGGCCGCCTGCGCCTGGCCCGCCTGTACGATCTGGACTTCGAGCGGCCGGCGCCGCTGGTGTCACGCCGCCTGCGGCTCGAGGTGGGCGAACGCATGAGCCATGTCGGTGAGGTCGTCACCGCGCTCGACCGCGAGAGCGTTGAGCGGGCCGTCGATCGCCTGGCCGGGGACGGCGTGGAGTCCATCGCGGTCTGTCTCCTCCACGCCTATGCCAATCCCGCCCACGAGCAGGCCGTGGGCGCCATCGTGCGCGAGCGCGCGCCGGGCCTCGCCCTCACCCTCTCCTCCGACATCCTTCCGGAGATGAGAGAGTTCGAGCGAACGAGCACCGCTGTCACCAACGCCTACGTCATGCCCGTGATGGCCCGGTACCTCGCGTCGCTCGAGCGCGAGCTCGGCCGCGTCGGCCTGCCCGGTCCGCTCCTCGTCATGCAGAGCAACGGCGGCGTCATGACCGCCGAGCACGGCCGCCGGCGGCCCGTGCACGTGATCGAGTCGGGGCCCGCGGCCGGTGTGATCGCCACCGCCGCCCTCGCGAGGCGCATCGGCGAGGGCAACGTGATCAGCATCGACATGGGAGGCACCACCGCCAAGGCCTCGGTGATCGAGGGCTTCGAGATCAAGCGCACGGGCGAGTTCGAGATCGGCGGGAGCATGTCGCAGGGGAGCCGGCTCTACAAGGGCAGCGGCTACCTGCTGCGCGTGCCCGCCATCGACATCGCGGAGGTGGGCGCAGGCGGCGGCAGCATCGTCAGCGTGGATGGGGCGGGCGCGCTTCACGTGGGGCCCCGGAGCGCGGGCGCGGTGCCCGGGCCGGTCTGCTACGGCCTCGGGGGGACAGAGGCGACCCTGACCGATGCCAATGTCTGCCTCGGCTATCTCCACCCGGCGCGGCTCCCCAGCGGGCTGACCCTCCACGCCGATCAGGCCCGGCGCGTCGTGGCCGAGCAAGTGGGCACGTCGCTCGGCCTCGGGCTTTCCGAGGCCGCGCACGGCGTTTACCTGCTGGGCTGCGCGGGCATGGCGCGCGCCGTCCGCGCCGTCACCATCGAGCGCGGGCGCGATCCGCAGGAGTTCACGCTGATCGCCTTCGGCGGCAACGGGCCGCTCTTCGCGGCGGAGATGGCCCGCTCGCTCGAGATCGCGAGGGTGCTGGTGCCGCCCGCGCCCGGGGTGTGGAGCGCGCTTGGGCTGCTCGAGGCGGAGATGGAGCATCATCTGGTGCGGACCTTCCTCCGGTCGCTCGCCGGCCTCGAGCCGCGCGATCTGGTCGAGGCGCTCGCCTCGCTCGAGAGGGAGGCGGAATCTCTCCTGAGCGCGCAAGGCTATGGCGCGGACCGCGTGGAGATCGAGCGCAGCGCGGATCTCAAGTACCAGGGGCAGTCCTTCGAGCTCGGTGTCCCCCTGGGACCCGCCGCCATCGGCCTCGACGCGTTCAGCCGCCTCGCCGAGGCGTTCGACAAGGAGCACGAGCGCACCTACGGCCACAAGGCCGAGGGCGACCCGATCCAGATCGTCAACCTGCGCCTGACCGCGCGCGTGCGCCGGGCCACGGACATGCGTGGCGAGACCCGCTTCATACCCGGTGCGCGGGCCCGCGGCGGCGAGCGCGAGGCCTACTTCGGTCCCGGCCACGGCGTGATCCGCACGCCGGTCATCGGGCGAGAGGATCTCGCCGAGCGGCCGCGGCCCGGTCCCTTGCTCATCGACGAATACGACGCGACCACGCTGGTGCCGCCCGACTGCCCCGCCCACCTCGACGCCCACGGCAACATCGTGATCGACACGGGAGGTTAGATTGGCGACTCGCGAGCTGAGTGACCCCATCCTGCACGAGCTGATCAAGAACGCGCTCGACACCATCGTGGACGAGATGGCCATCGCGCTCGTGCGCACCGCGTACTCGAACAACCTCAAGAACGCCATGGACATGTCCTGCGCGCTCTGCGACGCGGAGGGGCGGCTCATCGCCCAGGGGCTGACCCTGCCCCTTCACCTGGGCTCCATCCCCGACGCCATGGCCCGCGTGCGCCAGAAGTTCGCGGGGCGGACGCATCCGGGCGACGTCTTCATCCTGAACGACCCCTACGAGGGCGGCACCCATCTGCCGGACTTCTACATCTTCAAGCCCATCTTTCTCGACGGCCGTCTCGTCGGCTGGTCGGCCAGCATCGGCCATCAGCTCGACGTGGGCGGCAAGACGCCCGGCGGCAATGGCTGCGACGCCACCGAGATCTTTCAGGAAGGGCTACGGATCCCCGCGATCAAGCTCTACACGGCGGAGGGGCCGGTCGAGGCAGTGTTCGAGCTGATCGACCGGAACGTGCGCGTGCCGCGTCAGGTGCTGGGTGACGTGCGCTCCCAGGTCGCCGCCTGTCTCACGGGCGAGCGCGCCTATCTCAAGCTCATCGCCCAGCACGGCGCCGAGCGCTTCCAGTCCTGCACCACCATGCTCTTGGCCCAGGCGGAGCGGCTCGCGCGCACGGCCATCTCCAAGATGCCCGACGGGCGGTACGAGTTCACCGACTGGATCGACGACGACGGCATCGACCCAGACCCGATCCCGCTGAAAGTCGCCCTCACCGTCGACGGCGACCGGATGATCGCCGACTTCACCGGCTCGGCGCCCCAGGTGCGCGGCGGCATCAACTCGCCGCTGCCCTTCACCAAGTCCGCGGTGTACGCGACGGTGCGCCACCTGATCGGCGGCGACCCGCCGAACAACGAGGGCTACTTCCGCCCCATCGAGGTCATTGCCCCGCCCGGTACCATCGTCAATCCCGTCATGCCCGCCGCGGTGGCCGCGCGCGGCCTGACGGGGTTCCGGCTCGCCAACGCCCTCTTCGGCGCCCTCGCCCAGATCGCGCCGGATCGTGTGTTCGCCTGCGAGGTGGGGGGCGACACGGGCGTCAGCTTCGGCGGCTACGATCGCGAGCGCCGGCCCTTCGTGTTCCTCGAGTTTCTCTTCGGCTCCTGGGGCGGGCGGCCCGCCAAGGACGGCGTGGACGCCTGCAGCTCGAGCGTGGTCAACTTCTCCAACAACCCGATCGAGGTGATCGAGTCCGAGTATCCGCTCCGTATCGAGCGCTATGGCTACGTGCCGGACTCGGGCGGGGCGGGGAAGCATCGCGGGGGGCTCGCCGTCGTTCGCCAGTACCGCTTCCTGGAGGCGACGGGCACGCTCCAGCTCAGGACCGATCGCCGCCGGTTTCTGCCCTACGGCTTGGCAGGGGGCCGGGAGGGCACGCCCTCCGACAATATCCTCAACCCCGATGGCGATCGGCGGCAGCTGCCGACCAAGTGCACGCTGGAGATCAGAGAGGGCGATGTCTTCCGTCATCTCCTCGCGGGGGCGGGCGGATGGGGCGACCCACTGGCCCGCGATCCCGAGCTGGTCCTTAAAGATGTCCTCGAGGAGAAGCTGACCGCCGGCTATGCGCGCCGGGAGTACGGTGTGGCCATCGATCTCGCCGGGCGGAACGTCCTTGCCGAGGAGACGGCGCACCTCCGGGCGCAGCTCCGAGCCAGCGAGCCCGCGGCGGCCCGGCCGTGAGCTCGCCTTTCGAATGGAGGGGGCTATGATCCGAATCACGCGGATTGGTCACGTGGCGTTGCGGGTGGCGGACATCGAGCGCTCCCGGAAGTTCTACTCCACGCTCCTCGGCTTCGAGGTCGTCGAGGAGGACCCCGAGCACGGGGGCGTGTTCATGGCGCTCGAGGGGTTGAGCCACACCATCGACCTCTTCCCGATCCCCGAGGGCCAGACCGCCCCCGCGCCGACACCCGGCGCGGTGGGTGTCCGTCACGTCGCCTTTCTCGTGGAAAGCGAGCAGGCGCTCAAGGATGCGTATCTCACGCTTCGGGCGAGCGGCGTGGCGATCGTCCGGGCGGTGGACCACGTCAGCCAGAAGAGCCTGTACTTCCACGATCCCGACGGCAACCTGCTCGAGATCTACTACGAGCTGCCCCACGCGCGCGAGCTGTTCCGCGAGGGCCGCGGCGATCGGGACACGCCCCTCGTCTTCGAGCCCTGACCTCCGCCTCGCGCGGTTCGCTACCGGAAGTCGGAGACGGGTGGAAGCCGCTGGCCCGCCACCGGATTGGCGGCGGCGTCCTCCAGGGAGCGCGCCTGACGCCACTCGCTCGCGGGACGCGCGGCGGCGTTGGTGCCGACCTGGTCGATGTTCCAGTAGATCTCGAGGTTGTTGCCGTCGGGGTCCCTGAACTCGACCGCGATCTGGCAGCCGGCCCGCCGCCGCCCCTCGAAGACGAGGGGAATGCCGTGCTTGGCGAGCCACGCGCGCGCCCGGAACACCTCGTCGAGCGACCCAACTTCGAACGCGAAGTGGTTCAGGCTGCTCGCGTCCGGCTTCTTGGCCCCGCCCACGAGGGCGACGCCGTGATGATCGGGATTGCAGCGGAGAAAGATCATCCCCCCCGGCACCATGCTGTCGGGATATCGGTCGCTGACCTCGAGGCCCAGCACGTCGGTATAGAAGCGCAGGGCCGCTTCGAGGTCGGTGACGTTGAGCACGACATGACCGATCTTTCGAAGCTGGAAGGGGAGCGGAGTCTCCGTCGCGTTCGCCATGGTCGTGCCTCCTGTGGTCGGTTCGCGGCCACGAGCACACTAGGCCGCGCCCACCGTGGGCGTCAAGGGTCAACGAGAGGGAATCTCGATCTATGGCGAATGGTGGATCTGGTCCCAACTACTGGATTACAAACGTATAATCGAAGTATTGTCATGGCACTTGACATTGCCGACTGGGAATGGTGTTATTCGCCCATGCTCGGTCTAGAGATTCCTGTCCCCGTCCAGGCTCGCACGCAAACCGCCGTCAGCCTCGATGAGATCTGCCGGATCGCGGAATGGAGCGCGGAGCTCTCGGAGCTGGCCGGCCGTAGCTGCTTCTGCCCCCGCTGTGCCCTCGTTGTTGACGCGGTGGATCTCCACGACCACCTCGCCGTGTGCTCTGGCACGAGCTAGCGTCTCGCCGCACCCGCGCACTCCTGTCCCAGACACCGCTTGCCAGCTTGACCTGCTCCGCGGCCCGCGAGACCATCCGCGCCTGGCGCTGATGGGCACGCGGGGGAGGGGGGCATGACGTTGCGCTTCGGAATCTTCGATCACATCGAGCCGGTGCCGGGCCTCGGGCTCGATCGGATCTATCGCGAGCGCCTGGTCCAGATCGAGCGCCTCGACGCCGCGGGCTTTCACGCCTACCACCTGGCGGAGCACCACACGCCGGCCGTCCACAGCCTCGCCCCATCGCAGAACGTTTTCCTGGCCGCGGTCGCCCAGCGCACGCGCCGCCTGCGCTTCGGCCCGTGCGTCTACGTCCTGCCCTTGCATCACCCCCTGCGCCTGATCGAAGAGATCAGCATGCTCGACAATCTCAGCGACGGGCGCCTGGAGATCGGGGTGGGGCGCGGGGGCGTCATGGAAGCCTACTTCTGGGGCCAGGAGGCGGATTCCGAGACGAACTACGCGCGATACGTCGAGACGCTCGACATCGTGCGGGAAGGGCTCAGCCACGAGCAGCTCACCTACGCCGGGCGCTTCCACAGCTTCGATCACCTGCCCATGTATCTGCGCCCCCTCCAGAAGCCATATCCGCCGCTCTGGTACATGCGCAATCCCGTCACGGCGGCCATGGAAGGGATGCACACCATCCTCGTCGGCTCCCTCGACAGTCTCGCACCGGCGGTCACGCGCTACCGGACGACATGGGAAGAGCATCAAGGCGTGGGTGCACGGACGGCGCAGGGGGACGAGCCGATGATCGGCCTCGTCGTGCACCTCGTGGTGGCCGAAACGGACGACGAGGCGATCAGGATCGCCACGCCGGCCTGGGAGAAGTACCGCTGGAATCTGGCCGCCCCGCGGCGCCTCGAAGCCGAGAGGCGCGGGCTCACCCAGTTCATGTCCACGAAGGATGGTTCGTTCGGCTTCGTCGGCGATCGCCCCGCCGGGCTGCCCACGCGGGAAACGCGCCGCGACATCGATGCCGAGCTCGAGCGCTTCGACCAGCAAAAAGCCCGGCCCCATCCGAACCGTCTGGGCGGGGTCGCGCTGGCCGGCTCCCCCGCCGCCGTCCGCGAATACATGGAGGAGTACGCCGCCACGGGGGCGAACTACTTCGTCTGCTCCTTCCAGTGGGGCGATCTCACTCACGAGCACGCCATGCGCTCCATCGAGCTCTTCGCCACGGAGGTGATGCCGCGCTACGTCGCGGCCGCCCCCGCGGCCCGCGTCGGCACTCCTTGAGCCGCCTCCGCCTCTAGACCGCGGCGGCGGGGAGGGGCGCTCGACGCTCCCGGCCCGCCGGAAGATCCGGCGCGCGACCCTCCTCTGCTGCCGCGCTGATGAAGGCCGCGGCGGCGCTCACGACGTTCGCGTCGCGCAGGATGCGGCGATGGCCGAGCCCGTCGGTGATCAGGAGCTGGGCGCCGGGCCAGCCATGGGCGATGACACGGCCGTGCTGCCACGGTACCTCGGCATCGCCGCTGTCGTGGATCACGAGCAGGGGCGCCTTCAGGGCCGGTGCCAGCTCGGACACGTTGAAGGCCGACCACGGCATGGCGATCCGGCGCGCGATCCGCTCGTGCATGAGCTGGCCCACGCGACGGGAGAAGCCCAGCATGTCCGTGAAGCGCACGGCGGGGTTCACGAGATCGGCCGCGGGCCCGATGAACACCGCGCGGCGCGCCTCGAGGCCCTCGAACATGGCCCGGGCCGCCACCACGCTCCCCACCGAGTGCGCGATGAGGCCGCCCAGCGGCCCGTGGTGCCCGGCGACGGCGCCGACCGCCGCCACCATCTGCGGGATCGTCACGAGGCCGGCCTCGGACTCCCCGTGTCCGGGGGCGTCGAAGGCGACCACGGAGAAGCCGCGTGACACCAGGGGCTCCACGAACGCGCCGAGCTGCGCGCCCCGTCCGCCCCAGCCATGGACGAGCAGCACTCTCGGGCCGTGGCCCCACGTCCACGTCTCGACGTGAGAGCCGTTGCCGATCGGCAGGATCCGCGCCTGCGCGCTCGCGATGAGGACGCGCTCGTCCGCGGGCCGGCGAGGTCGCGGCGGCGTCAGGAACATGCGCTCGGCCTGGGAAGCCGCGAGCCGCGGCGCCAGCGCGGAGAGAGCGCGGTTGCCCGCGCGGAAGATCGGAAGAAGCCACGATTGCCTCTGAGACCGAACGATCGTGCTTTTCGCCATCGAGATGTATTCGCAGTCGGTCATGGCACGGTCTCCCTTCTGGTTTAGCGGCGCCGGCCGCTGGCGGCGGCGTGGGACGGGGTGCGCGCGGCGCGGACAAGCGCCTCGAAAGCGGCGTCGGCCCGGGAGCGCGCTTTCGGATCCCGCATGAGTCGCGAGGCGTGGACGAAGCCCAGGCCGATTCCCTGGCAATCGTGGGCGAACTGCTCGCAGTCGAGGTCGCGGCGGAAGTGGCCCTCTTGCACCGCGATCCGGGCCGCCCCCGCGAGGGTGTCGTTCCAGTCGCGCAGCGTCTGCACGACGAAGTCCCGCACGGGGCCGGATCGGTCATCCAGCTCGAATGAGGCGGTGACGAACGGGCAGCCGCCCGGCAGCGTCGGCGACTGCTCCCAGGTCAGCCAGCCCTGGAAGAGCGCGCGCACCCGCGGCTCGCCGCGCGGGGCGGTCAGGGCCGGCCTGACCACGGCGTCGACCATGAGCCCGCCCGCCCGCCGAAGGGCCTCGACCTGCAGCGCCTCCTTCGAGCGGAAGTGGGCGAAGAGCCCGCTCTTGGACATGTGGAGATCCTCGGCCAGTCGGCCGATCGTCAGGCCCTCGAAGCCGATGCGGGTGGCGAGGGCGAGGGCATGGGCGAGGATCGCCTCTCGAGTCCGCTCTCCCTTCGAGCCGGGCCGGGGCGTCTTCGCCCCCCTCTTCGCCACCGCGGTCATCGTCGTCATGGCCGGAGAATAGTACGACCGTTCGTTTGTGTCAAGCCCGATCTCTCTGACCGGCGCGCAGGCGCCCTGACGAAGCCCGTTGCCGGGCTGCCAGCTTCTGTCGCTCGCCGGGTGAGAGGAGTCCGGGTCAGGCGCTAACGACATGAAATGGCTGGGCCGGCGGGTGGCACCCAGGATGCAGTCGCTCGATATCACCAGGGCGCGATCCGAGACTGCGAGAGGAGAAAACGTTGCTTCGATTGATCATCATGGCGCTGCTCGTACTTCCCGCTTCCGTGGCGTGGGCGGCTGAGTGTGCCCCCGAGAGGATGGTGCGGATCGTCACTCGAGACGCCACGCCGGGAATCGATCCGCAGTCCTTTGCCGCGCTCCCCAAGACCTTGTACCGGATCGGGAGTGCCCGAGGGCGGGTCGAAGAGATGCCCGATGCCGCTCGAGGGGTCCATGGCCTGATCGTCGTGAACGAGCCCGACGCCTGGATCGTCAACCTGCACGACAAGTCGGGCCGGCACGTCGTCGATCCCGGTCCGAGCCTGATCTTCCGGGCCCCGATCCTCGATGGAGGCGAGCTGCCCCCGCCGCTCCGCGAGCTCGAATTCGGGTGCGAGCTCGCCTTCGTGCAGGCGTACGCGCCGAAGCCCGACGAGCGAGTCGATGCCGG
>Ga0137409_10004110_pt1 | contig 15362 bp, 16 predicted proteins | sample CZODoug1_16funga_FD_122059 | JGI IMG/M metagenome (GOLD analysis project Ga0137409, IMG submission 122059) | Vadose zone soil fungal communities from Angelo Coast Range Reserve, California, USA - CZODoug1_16fungal (Hybrid Assembly) | ecosystem: Environmental > Terrestrial > Soil > Vadose zone... | reverse complement strand
GACGGGGCTCTTGTTCGCCGCCGTCGCGACGCGCCCGCGTGTCGCGTTCGCAACCATGTGGCACGACGCGCGCCGGCACCGTTCACCCAACGCCGGCTGGCCGGAAGCCGCGATGGCGGGCGCGCTCGGAGTTCGTCTGTCCGGACCCCGCAGTTATGGCGGCGAAACCGCGCCAGAACCCTGGCAAAATGGTATGGCTCCCGACCCCGGTCCCGGCGACCTCAACCGCGCGCTGGCGCTGTATCGCCGGGCGATGATTGTTTTCGCTTTGGGGCTCGCGCTGCTGGCTTTTGTCTGAACCCCAACAGGAGGACGCAATTCGCGATCACGGCGGCGATATCGACATGGCGCGGGCGCGCTTTGGCGGCACGGATTGGATTGATCTCTCCACCGGGATCAACCGTGTGCCCTACCCTCTGCCGCCGCTGCCTGTGGAAGCTTGGACCACGCTCCCGACACGCGCTGCCTTGGCGGGCCTGCTGGCGGCAGCGGGCACTGCCTATCGCACACGCGCGCCCATAATGGCTGTCGCCGGAGCGCAGGCGGCAATCCCCTTGATCCCGCGGCTGACGCGGCCCGCACGCGCGCGCGTCCTCGCACCAACCTATAACGAACATGCCGCTGCACTGCGCGCCGCCGGGTGGCAGGTGGAAGAAGTGACCACACTTTCGGCGCTCGAAGGCGCCGATCTGGCGGTCCTTGGCAACCCCAACAACCCCGACGGTCAAAGCCATCAACCGGAGGCTTTGCTAGGGTTGGCGGCGCGGGTCGGAAAGCTCGTGATCGATGAATGTTTTACGGATGCGCGACCCGATTTGTCTCTCGCGCCGGCGGCCAGCCAAGATCTGCTCAGGGAACGGCTCATTGTGCTGCGGTCGTTCGGCAAGTTCTACGGTCTCGCCGGCATGCGATTGGGCTTCTGCATCGGCTCGGACGCAGATATCTCAGCTCTCTCAGAAATGGCTGGACCATGGCCCATATCGGGAGCTGCAATTGCCATCGGGCGGGCAGCACTATCAGACCGCGCGTGGGCGCAGGCCACAATTGTGCGACTCCATTCCGATGTCTTGCGGCTGGATGCCCTGGCGTTGTCGGCCGGTTGGAAACCGTTGGGTGGGACTGAATTGTTTCGGCTCTATGAAACGCCTGAGGCGGTCGCAGCCCAGGATCAGCTGGCGCGGCATCGGATCTGGACGCGAATATTTCCCTATTCTGATCGATGGCTGCGGCTTGGTCTGCCTGGTCACGCGGCAGAATGGGATCGCCTGGCACAAGCTCTGCGGGACTGAATATATGGAATTCACCACCACCGAGGCCGAGACGCTCCGACGCATTTTGCGATGGCGCCGCGACGTCCGCCATTTCCAAACAAAGCCCGTGGCGCAGGATATCATCGACCGCTTACGTCTTTCGATGGATTGCGCACCCTCCGTCGGCAACGCACGGCCGTGGCGCGTGATCCTGGTCACTGGAACTTCACTTCGCGCGAGCGTGCGCGCCAACTTCAATCACTGCAATGCGCAAGCCGCCGCGCATTATGATGACGACCAGCAGGCCGATTATGTCCGATTGAAACTCGCTGGCCTCGATACCGCGCCTGTGCAGCTTGCGGTCTTCACTGTGTCCGATCCGGCCGAGGGCCATGGCCTTGGCCGTCGCACGCATCCCGAAACCTTACGCCAGTCGACCGCGATGGCGATCCATACGCTTTGGCTCGCTGCACGCGTTGAAAATATCGGGCTCGGCATCGTTTCGATCCTCAATCCAGGCGCGATGGAACAGCTGTTCGCTGTCCCGGAGGGTTGGGAGTTCGCGGCCTATCTCTGCCTCGGTTACCCTGAGTTCAGCGATGACACGCCGCTGCTGCACCGCGCGGAATGGCAGGAAAATATGCCGACTGTTTGGGAAGAGCGGTGAGAACTCTCACAATTCGCGCAGCGCATTGAACTGCGCCACATAGCCGGACGCATCGATGCGCACCCCGATCACGGTCGTGCGCCTGGACTTGACCGCCGCGCTGAGGGCATTGCTCAAGCCCTGCTCGGTGTCGACCACGACGCCATCGGCGCCAAAGGAGTGCGCGAGCTTCTCCCAGTCGACGCCGCCCAGATGCACGCCATGCGCCGGAATACCCTTGATCTCCTGCTTGACGCGAATGAGACCGATCTCTTGATCATCGAACACCAAGACGATGATCGGCAGGTTCTCGCGCTGGGCGGTCTGCAATTCCGCGATCGTCATCAGGAAGCCGCCATCGCCGGTGAACGCCACGACCGGGCGATCCGGAAAGGCGATGCGGGCCGCGAGTGCGCCAGGGACCGCGTAGCCCATGGAGCCGAGCCCGTTGGAGGTGAGGAACTCGCGCGGCGCGTAGGCTTCCCATTTCTGCACGACCAGGAGCCGGCTCGCGCCGGCATCGCAGGTCGCGATGGTGTTGCGCGGCAGCACGGCGCGCGCGACCTCCATCGCGCGCTGCGGCGACAGACCCGTGCTTGGCGTGTTGAGCGCGTCGCGCACGTCCACACGAAAAGTCTTGGCGGCCTTCTCGCCCCAGTTGGTGCCCTCCGGCGCCCATTGCGCGAGCCCGGCGAGCAGCGCCTTGAGGTCGCCAACGATCTCCGGATCGGCCGGAACGAACGCATCGAGGCTCGGGATCGAGGACAGCGCCAGCACCGGCAGCGTGTAGGGCCAGGGCTTGGGCTGCAGCTCGACCGCATCAAGGCCGACCGCGACGATGAGATCGGCCTCCATGACCAGCTTGCGCTCGATCAGCCCGCCAATGACGCAACCGGCGCGCAGCGGATGATCCTCCGGGATCATGCCTTTGCATTTGGTCGTGGTCAGCACCGGCGCGCCGAGGCGCTCGGCGAATTTGACCAGCTCAGCGGAGGCGTTGCACCAATAGACGCCGAGCCCCGCAATCAGGATCGGACGCCGAGCGCGGCCGAGCATGTCGAGCGCGGGCTTGAGATCGGCGCGGTCCGGTCCGGGCGTGATCAGGTGCGGCACCAGCGGCGGCTCGGCGGCGTAGTCGCCGGCCTCGCGTGTGGTCTCGCTTTGCGGAAACTCGAAATGCACCGGGCCGGGAGGCGCGCCGGTGGCAGTGCGGATCGCGCGGCGGACCTGCTGGCGCACGGTCTTGGCGTCGATCGTGGTGCTCCACTTCACGATCGGCTCGTAAATGGCGAGCTGGTTGATGCGCTGGCGCAGCCCGGTCTCGTAGGTCGGACGCGAATAGGCATCGGTGATCGCGATCAGCGGCGAGCGGTCGAGGAAGGCGTGCGCGACGCCGTTGACCATGTTGGCCGCGCCGGGCCCGCGCGTCGACATGCAGATGCCCGGGCTGCCGGTGATATCGCCCCAGGTCGCCGCCAGCATGGCGCCGGCCACCTCCTGCTTCATGAGCAGGAACCGCATCTGCCGCTGGCGCGCAGCCTCCATCAGCTCGACCGACTCGCCGCCCGGATGCCCGACAATGAAAGGAGTACCGGCATCCTTGAACGCCTGCGCAAGCACATCGACAGTCGCGGTCATCGCAAAGGCCTCCCTCGATACATTGTGCGATTCTTTGTTGAGTGTGTGATTTTGTTGAGCCCTATCATGACAGGAGTTTCGCCCGGCTCCAACCACGGCTGGTGTGGTATGAAATCAGGCCTTCCCGGCCTTGCACTGCGGCCCATTCTGCGCTGCACTTATGGTGAGAGCGCCCGCATCAGGAGCCAGGCCCATGAAAGTCGCCCACGCGGAAGACAGTGCCCAGATCAACAGCGTCCGCGGTGCCGAGCGCGAGTTCAAGACGCTGCTCACCGGCGACGACACCGCGCTCGATAATTTCCGGCTCTATTTCGTGCGCCAGACGGGCGAGGTCGACGTGCCGCGCCACAAGCACAATTTCGATCAGATCCGCATGTGCCTGGAGGGCGAGGGCCAGAACTTTGGCGAGCGCAAATGGATCAAGGCGGGCGAGCTTGCCTACTTTCCGGAAGGCACGCCCTATGGCCCGGAGCGGAGTAATTGCGAGCGGCTGAGCATCACGCTGCAGTTTGGCGGCGCTAGCCGCAATGGTTTTGTCAGCTCGAAGCGGCTGCAGCACGCTATGGATGAGATGAAGGAGTTCGGCAGCTTCGAGAAGGGCATCTTCAAGCGCATCGGCCAGCTCCCTCCGGGCGAGAAGCGCAACCAGGACAGCTACGAGGCAATCTGGGAGCACGTCAACAAGCGCAAGCTCGTCTATCCGAAACCGCGCTATGGCGAGCCCATTCTGATCAAGCCTGAGAACTTCGACTGGGAGCCGTCAGGCGAGCAGCCGGGCTTTGCGAAAAAGAACCTGTGCGTCTTCTCCGAGCGCCACCTGCAATTCGCGGTCCTCAAGCTCGAGCCGGGAGCTCGCGGCATGCAGCCGTCGCGCGGGGGCATTCAGATCGGCTTCGTGCTGCAGGGCGAGGGCACGGTCAATGGCGAGGCGCTTCGTAAGTACTCGGCGTTCTCCGGCCGCGAGGAATTCGCGCTGAGCTCCGACGCCGGCATGGAGCTGCTGCTCGTGGGCCTGCCGATCTTCGCGGAGCAAGAGGCGAGCGCCATGATGGCGGCGGAGTAGGGGCCCGCTTGGCCTCGCTGTAGTGGCTCTCACGCGCCCAGAGTCGCGGTCATGGGACGGTCTTAATCGGGCGTCTTGCAGCAAGAAACGAAGACATGATCGAAATACTCTCCATTGACCTTCGCCGCCTTGGGCAATCTGCCTGAAATTGAGAAGCCAAATTCCAGAAGCAAGTCGATGCTTCGTTGATTGCATTCCAAAATCATTGCGACAATCAAACGAAATCCCAAATGCCCGGCGCGTTCAATCGCATGGCCGACGAGCTCCTTGCCAAAGCCAAGGCCTCGGTGCTGGCTCGCAAGGTAGTAGCTAATTTCGCAAGTCTCGTTGAAGGCATTTCGGCCGTTCCTGTAGGGAGAGAGCGCAGCGTAGCCAACCAGGGAATTCCCCATGGATTTTACAAAGATCGAATATCGGTCCTGATGATCGAAGAACCATGCACGTCGGCTCTCAATCGACAGCGGCTGCAGATCGCCAGTGAATCCACCTTCCAGGATCACCTCATTGTAGATGACGGCGATACTCTCAAGGTCAGCCAGCGTCGCGCGCCTTATCATGATCCATCATCAGCTATCTGCGCTTCGGGCAGCTTCGACCACTCTGTGGTCGAGCGAATTTCGTTCTTCTCAGAAGCTTATAGTGTCCGCGTTGGGGCTCGGAAAGGTCATTTCCAGATGTGACCCCAAAGCCCTAATTCTTCAGCGACCGATAGACCACGCGAACGAAATTGCCGATGGAGCGCTCGTCCAGGCGGAGTTTCGCATCATAGTCGGCATTCGGCTTGGCGGCGACGACCTCATCCTCGCTCTTGCCGGCGGCCTTCAGCTTCTGGATCCGCTCGCGCACGTCGACGAGCATCTGCCGATACTCGCGAATCATCGCCTTGGTTCCGAGCGGGCCGTGGCCCGGCACGATCTTGGTGTCATCCTTGGCGAACGCAATCACCTCGTCGACGCCGCGGATCATGCCGTCGATGCTGCCGCCATAGGCGAAATCGATGTTTGGATAGCGCCCGAACACCACGATGTCGCCGGTGGCCAGCACGTTAGCGTCGGCAAAATGGATTGTGCTGTCGCCGTCGGTGTGAACGTCAGCGGGATGCCTGAGCTCGGCCGCGCGGCCTTGCAGCCGCACCGTCATGGTGTCCTTGAAGGTCTCCTTCGGCAGCGCAATCGGCGGCGCCGGCGGCACGATGTTGCCGGTGAGGCCATTGCGCGTTCCGCTGGCGAGATGAGCCTTCACGCTCTCGTGCGCCACGATGGTGGCGCCGTCCTTGCCGAACGCTTCGTTGCCGCCGGTGTGGTCGCGATGGAAATGGGTGATGAGGAGATAACGGATCGGCTGGTTGCTGATCGCTGTGATCGCGGCCTTGATCTTGTCGTGCAGCGGCGCGAACTGGCTGTCCACCATGATGACGCCGTCGTTTGCGACCGCGACCGTGATGTTGCCGCCCTCGCCTTCGAGCATGTAGGTCTTGTTGCCGAGATCGGTGGTCTTGATCACGACCTTGTCGAAATCCGGCGCGGGCGCCAGCGGCTGAGGCTGCTGAGCATACGCCTGCGGGCCCAACAGGCCCAACAGGCCCAACAGGCCCAACAGGCCGATGACTGCGGCGGCGGCTGCCGATGTCAGCGTCTTGCGCATATTGTCTCCTCCCTGTGTTGTGAGCGACTTTGTCCCAGTGCAATCTTGTCTCTCAAGGCCGATACTATCCAATAGTCAGGACCTTCGCAGGGCCTGCTTTCGGCATCATCGCGGGCGAGGAACCATGCGCATGCTGCTTCAAGGGATGACTGCAGCCTTGCTGCTGGCGCTCGCCGCCGGCGCGGCGTCTGCCCAGGCGCCATTCTTTCAAGGCAAGCAGATCAAGGTGCTGGTCGGCTTTCCGCCCGGCGGCGGCAGCGACCTTTACGGCCGTGTCATCGCCGACGGGCTGTCGCGCCATGTCGAGGGCAAGCCGACGGTCATTGTGCAGAACATGCCGGGCGCCGCCAGCGTCGTCGCCATGAACAACTATGTGAATCGAGTCCCGCGCGACGGCACCACCGTGCTGGTCGGAACTGGCCAGTTGCTGGTGCGCCTGCTGCTGGGCCTCGACGGCGCGCGCGCGAAGGTTTCCGATCTCGTGGCGTTGGTGGCTACCCCGATGGGGCGGATCACCTATACGTCGCCGGCGAGCGGCATCAAAACAGCGAAGGATGTGCTCGATCCGCGCGAGCCGCTTATCCTCGGCGTGCCCGAGGTGATCTCGACCATCGATGCGGTGCTCGGCCTCACCGTGCTGAAGGTGAAGTTCAAGTCGGTCACGGGCTATCCCGGCAAGAGCGACGTGCGGCTCGCGCTCCTTCGCAACGAGGTCAATCTCGATTCGCAGGCGACGCCGATCTTCGAGCAGAGCGTGCGTCCGTCCGTGAAGGAAGGCCAGGCGCTGCCGCTGTTCGCGCAAGGCTTCATGGATGGCGATGAGCTTGTGCGCGACTCGGCCGCGCGCGACGTGCCGTCGGTGGGCGAGGTCTACCGCGCCATTCATGGCGTCGAGCCGGCGGGGCCGGCCTGGGAATCCTACAAGGCGGTGGCGCGTGCGATCGGCAACGGGGGCAAAATTCTCATGCTGCACAGCGATGCGCCGCCGGCAGCCCGCATGGCGCTGCGGCAGGCGATCGAGGCCATGGTCAAGGACCCCGAATACCTCAAGGTGGCCGAGAGCGTGCTGGAAGGCTATGGCTTCAGCACCGGTGAAAGGCTCGAAGCCAACATCGCCGCCATCGGCCGGATGGATGCGGCATCGATCAGCTGGCTGCAGGATCTGCTGAGTCGCGAATTCCGCATGAAATTCCACTAGCTCTTGGGCCCACGGCGCGAGGCGCACGATGCAACTCGGCTGCGGGTTGATCCGGGAGCTGCGGCGCACGATATTGAGGGGGCCATCAAATCCTCACAAAAGCAGCGTCGGTCTCCCGCACTCCGTTCGTCGTATCACCGCTCTCTCCAACTCATTGATCGGGTCATGTCCACATCATCTCCCAAGCGCACTGCTGCCAGGAAATCCGCCATCCCGAAGGAGCTCGGCGATCTGCCCGAATGGAACCTCAACGACCTCTATGCCGGCGTTGACGATCCGAAGGTGAAGCGCGATCTCGATCGCGCCGATGAGTACAGCAAGGCGTTCGAGGACGACTTCAAGGGCAAGCTCGCCGCGCTGCTTGATCAGCCCGACGGCGCGATTGCGCTCGCGCAGGCGATCGTACGCTATGAGCAACTCGACGATCTGCTTGGCCGGCTCGGCTCGTTCGCGGGCCTCATGCATGCCGGCGACACGGTCGATCCCGCCCGCGCGAAGTTCTACGGCGATGTGCAGGACCGCCTCACGACGGCCACCACGCATCTCCTGTTCTTCGTGCTCGAGCTCAATCGCATCGACGATGCCAAGCTCGAAGCTGCTATGCGCGAGCCCAAGCTCGCATACTACCGACCCTGGCTCGAGGACATTCGCAAGGAGAAGCCCTATCAGCTCGAGGATCGCGTCGAGCAGCTCTTCCACGAAAAGTCGGTGACCGGCTATGGGGCCTGGAACCGGCTGTTCGACGAGACTATTGCGCGGCTGCGCTTCAAGGTCGGGCGCCAATCGCTCGCGATCGAGCCAACGCTCTCGCTGTTCCAGGATCCCGATGAAAACCGCCGCAAGGCGGCCGCCGAGGCGCTGGCCAAGACCTTCAAGGCCAGCCTGCCGCAGTTTGCGCTGATCACCAACACGCTCGCCAAGGACAAGGAAATTTCCGACCGGTGGCGCGGATTCAAGGACATCGCGGATTCCCGCCACCTTTCCAATCGGGTCGAGCCCGAAGTGGTGGAGGCGCTGGTGTCGGCGGTGCGCGCCGCCTATCCGCGGCTTTCGCATCGCTACTACGCCCTCAAGGCCAGCTGGTTCGGCAAGACGCGGCTCGCGCACTGGGATCGCAACGCGCCGTTGCCGGAGGTCGAAACCCGCACCATCGCGTGGAACGAGGCGCAGGAGACCGTGCTCACCGCCTACCGCGCGTTCTCACCCGACATGGCAGAAATCGCCGAGCGCTTCTTTGCGCGGCGGTGGATCGACGCGCCGGTCCGTCCCGGCAAGGCGCCCGGCGCTTTCGCGCATCCGACCGTGCCGTCGGCGCATCCGTTCGTGCTGCTCAACTATCAGGGCAAGCCGCGCGACGTGATGACGCTCGCGCATGAGCTCGGCCACGGCGTGCATCAAGTGCTCGCCGCGCCCAACGGCGCCCTGATGGCGCCGACGCCGCTCACCTTGGCGGAGACCGCAAGCGTGTTCGGCGAGATGCTCACCTTCAAGCGGCTCCTGGCCAGCACGACCGACGCCAAGCAGCGCAAGGCCATGCTCGCCGCCAAGGTCGAGGACATGATCAACACGGTGGTGCGGCAGATCGCATTCTACACTTTTGAGCGCAAGGTCCACGGCGAGCGCCGCAACGGCGAGTTGACCGCGGATCAGATCAGCGCGTTCTGGATCGAGGTGCAGAACGAGAGCCTCGGCCCCGCGATCGACCTGAGGCCCGGCTACGAGACTTTCTGGGCCTATATCCCGCACTTCGTGCACTCGCCGTTTTATGTCTACGCCTATGCGTTCGGCGACTGCCTGGTGAACTCGCTCTATGCGGTCTACGAGCGCGCCGCCGAGGGCTTCGCTGAGCGCTACCTGGCGATGCTGGCGGCCGGCGGCACCAAGCACCATGGCGAGCTGCTCAAGCCATTCGGGCTCGATGCCCGCGACCCGGCCTTCTGGCAAGGCGGCCTGCGCGTGATAGAGGGCATGATCACGGAGCTTGAGGGGCTGGGATAGTTAGCCATCAAGATATTGATATCGCTCTAGTTATTTATTGTTGTACAGATTGTATAACCGTGTTATACGATCTGTACAACGGTGCCCCATGAAGATCGAGATCAAGAAGATTGGCAATTCCGACGGGCTCATCCTGCCCAGGGAGCTGATGCAGCGGCTTGATCTCAAGCGCGGTCAGCAGCTGCACGTCGTCGAGCTCGCCGGTGGCGGCTTTCAGGTGCTGCCTTATGATCCGGATTTCGAGAAGACGATGGATCTCGCCGACGAGATCATGGACGAATACCGGGACACGCTCGCAGCGCTTGCCAAGTGAGCGGCTCCAACCATGGAAGAGGTGAAGGAGCCGGCGTGGGTCGCCTATGAGCAGGTGATCGCGATCCATAGTCGCCAGCTGCGTCGCTTCGGCGGTGCGCCTGGGCTGCGCGACGAGGGGCTGTTGCGTTCAGCGATCGAGCGGCCCGCCAACAAATGGCACTATGAGCAAGCCGGGTTGGCTGAGCTGGCCGCCGCCTATGCATTCGGGCTCGCCAAGAACCACGCATTCGTCGACGGCAACAAGCGCATCGCATTCATGACCATGATGACGTTCCTGCGAAAGAACGGCGTGCGATTTGCGCCCGACCAGGCCCAGGCCACCGCTATCATTATGGCACTCGCCGGCGGCGAAGTAAGCGAAGAGAGCCTTGCGCGCTGGATCCGCGACAACTGGCCGAAGGCATAGCGTACGCGAGGGCGAAGCGATACACGCTTCGCCGCTCAAGACTATGCGCCCCCAACGCGCCGTCAGCCTCCGACCTGCTCCTGGATCGCCTGCAGGAACGCCGCCATCAGAATGGTCGGAATGCCGACGAGCCCGATGGCGGCCATGGTACTGATCATGTCGGGTGTGGTGGCCGACTGAGCGATGAAGTGTCCCACGCCATGCTCGCCTGACATGAACTCGACGATGATGAGCGCGGTCACGCCGATCACCACGCCCACCCGCAGGCCGCCGATGATGGCGGCTGCCACTGCTGCCGTATTGGCGGTGTTCACTTCCACGATTGGAGCATGACGCCGCGACTCGCTCGTGTTCGTCACAATCAGCCGCTTCGTGCCCGTCGCCACCATGACCATGTTCATGATCGGGAATCCGACCATGACGAACACCGCAACCGCACGGGTGGCGATCGACACGCCCCACCAGGCAAAAAACACCGGCACCAGCAGGATGAGCGGGGTTGCGCCGAGCGTGACCGCGAATGGCCCGAACAGCCAGCGCGTCCCCTTCGACATGCCGGCAATCATCCCAAAGAACACACCAGCCAGGAGCGCCGGCAGGAGACCGATCAGAAGGGCCGTCATGCTGTCGCCGAAATCGCGCAGAAACTCGTCGCTGGGTGCGAGCTCGATCGCTCTCTGCAGAACCGAGGCCAAGCTCGGAAGCTTGGCCGTGTTGTCGATCATTGGGGCAGCGACGACCCAGGCGACTGCGACGAGCGCGAGCCCGATGATTGCCTCGAGCAGCGTTCTGACAAACGGCGGCATCCAATACTCCCGATTCAAAAACGGTGCGGGAACCTATCATGCGGCTATCGTGGAAGCATGCGCAGAATCGGTGACTGCGCGCAGTGCGCGTCAAGTTACCACCACGCGGGCGTTGAGAAGCTATTCCACCTGCTTGAAAAGCTTGCAGAAGTCACGCGCGCCTGCGACCAAACGCAGCCGCCGCTTCAATCCCCAACCTGTGCTTCGATCGCCTGCAGCAGCGCCGCCACCGCGATGGTCGGGACCGTCACCAGCACGATCCCCGCCAAAGTGGTGGTGGTGTCGAACATGCTGGCGGAGCTCATGATGACATAGCCGACGCCGCGGCTGCCGGCGACAAACTCGGCGACGATCAGCGCGCTCACGCCCAGCACGACGCCGAGCCGCAAGCCGTGCAGGATCGCGAACGTGCGGCTTTTCTCGCCCGCTGCGACCATGACCGCGTTCATCACTGGAAAGCCAGCCACGACCCCCACCAGGCCGGCCTTCATGGCGATGGTCAGCCCCCACCAGGCAACGAACATGGGCAGCAGCGCGACCAGGGGCGCGGCGCCAAGCGTGATCGCGAGCGGTCCCACCAGCAATCGAATTCCCGCCGAGGCATCGGCCATCATGCCGAGCAAAATGCCGCCGATCACGGCGGGCAGCAGGCCGTAGAGCAGGGCCGTGCCGCTGTCGGTCGCATGGCGTATATAGTCGGCGCTCTGCGCGAGCGTGATCGCCTTGTTGACGACCACGATCATGGCTGGAAGCCTTGTCGGGTTGTCCATCAGACGCGCAGCGACCTCCCAACCCGCGGCAATCAGGGCGAGGCCCACCAGGGTGTAAAACAATATTCGGAAAAACGGCGGCACCGAAACCTCCTGCATTTCCAGTCAAACGGTTGATAGTGACCTCGGCATATCCAGGCGGACCGCAGCAGGATCAAGGCAGACCCGCGCTAATTTAGTCTGCCACAATTCCCATCGTGCTGCGTGGCAGGATGAGACCGATCGCTTGCTGTGCGGCAATATGTTGCTGTCGTACCTGTCGCGGCAACGCGTTGATGGGACCCAACTATAACCTGATTGGATGATAGCTGATTGGACGATGGCTGATCAGGAACAGAACCGCTTCTCCGCCCGCGCCGCGCGCTATGCCCGGGTCGGCGCCAATATCGGGGGCATAGCCGCCAGGTTCGCGGGCGCGCGCCTGTTTGGGCTCGATCTCGACCGCGATCGCAACGCCGCGGAGCTTGCGGTGGCGCTCGGTGGCCTCAAAGGGCCGATCATGAAGGTCGCGCAGCTCCTCTCCACCATCCCGGATGCGCTGCCGCCCGAATACGCGGCCGAGCTCGCTCAGCTGCAAAGCCAGGCGCCGCCGATGGGCTGGGCTTTCGTCAAGCGTCGCATGAGCGCCGAGCTTGGGCCCGACTGGCAGGGAAAGTTTGCGCAGTTCGAACATCATCCTGCCGCGGCCGCCTCGCTCGGCCAGGTCCACCGCGCGCGTGCTCACGATGGCCCGGACGGCGGCTCGGAACTGGCCTGCAAGCTGCAATATTCCGACATGCAGTCAGCGGTGGAAGCCGACCTGCAGCAGCTCGGCCTCTTGTTTGCCATTCAGCGGCGCATGGACCCTGCCATCGACACCAGCGAGATTGCACAGGAGATCGGCGCGCGCATCCGCGAGGAGCTCGACTACCGGCGCGAGTCCAAGCATGTCGCGCTCTATCGCGCCATGCTGGCGGGCAACGATCTTGTCCGGGTTCCGCGACCCTGGCCCGAGCTTTCGACCGGGCGGCTGTTGACCCTCGATTGGCTCGAAGGTCGGCGCATGCTCGACCACAAGGATGACACGCTTGCGGTCCGCAACCGGCTCGCCACCGCGATGTTCTCGGCCTGGTGGTTCCCGTTCAGCCGCTTTGGCGTGATCCATGGCGATCCGCATCTCGGCAACTATTCGGTGTTCGAGCAGGGCGGGGAGGGCGGCGGCATCAACCTCCTCGACTATGGCTGCATCCGCATCTTCCCCCCCAAATTCGTGGGCGGCGTGGTCGACCTCTATAACGGGCTGCGCACCGGCAATGATGCACTGGTGGTGCACGCCTATGAGACCTGGGGCTTCAAGCGCCTCACCCGCGAGCTGATCGATACGCTCAATATCTGGGCGCGGTTCATCTATGGGCCGCTGCTCGAGGATCGCGTGCGCAGCCTCGCCGACGGCGTGAAGCCTGCCGAATACGGGCGCCGTGAGGCGTTCCGGGTGCACCAGGCGCTCAAGCAGAGGGGGCCGGTCACGGTGCCGCGCGAGTTCGTCTTCATGGACCGCGCCGCCATTGGGCTTGGCGGCGTGTTCCTGCATCTGCGGGCGGAGCTCAATTTCTACAGGCTGTTCAACGAGGCGATCGAGGACTTCTCGATCGAGCGGGTGCGCGAGCGGCAGGAGCGGGCGCTGGCGGCGGCAGGCTTGTTGGGCCAAGACGCTTCTTAGGGCTAGCCCTACTGCGTCAGAAGCCGTGTCCCGGCCGAGCGAGCGGAGCGAGCGAAGAACCGGGACCCAAGGGGCGGCAGATCGTGAACTTCGCGAATTTGCACGTATGGGTCCCGGCTCTCGCTTCGCTCGCCCGGGACACGCAAGGCTTCTGACGCCCTCGACCCGGCTTCCCACGCACGGCGCGGCGGCCAGGGGCGGCCAGGTATGACCCGATTGGCGGGGGTTTTACGCGCTCGTACCGTTGCCCTCCTGCGCCATTTGCGCTAAGCCCCGGCCGCTGGGACAAATCTCTTTCCGGAGGCTTCGATGGCGGATCACGGCAAGGTCGAATATGCGACCGCGACCGGCAATGACCTCAGCGCACATGAGGCGACCTACAAGGGTTTCGTGCAGCTGGCCTATGTGGGCAGCGCGCTGTGCGTCTGTATCGCCATCGGGCTTGCGATCGGTGGAACGACCGGCCGCTGGGGCATCGCGCTGCCGATCATCTTCCTGCTCGCGCCGATCGTGGCCGCGCATGGGCTGGCCAGCGGGGCGCGCGCCCCGAGCGCCGTCATGGTGGTGATCGCGCTGCTCGGTCTCGCCGTCGCGGCCCATTGAGAGGCTTGATTGAGAGCCTTGGTTTAAAGCCTTGCACGCCGCGACAGCGTCAAGTTTCTTGAGGAGACGGGGTGATGCGCATAGCAGTCGCGCGTGAGACCGATTCCGCTGAAGACCGGGTCGGCGCGACGCCGGAAACCGTCCGGAAGATGAAGTCGCTCGGCGCCGAGGTCGTGGTCGAGCCGGGTGCCGGCGTGAAATCGGGCTTTCCTGACGCCGAATACACGGCTGCCGGCGCCACCATCGTGAAGGATGCCGTCAAGGACGCCGACGTCGTGCTGAAGGTGCGCCGGCCTGGCGCGCTAGAAGTCGGTCTCTACAAGCCGGGCGCGCTCGTCATCGCCATCATGGATCCGTTCGGCAACGAGAGCGCCCTGCAGGCGCTGGCGGGGGCCGGTATCGTGGCCTTCGCGATGGAGCTGATGCCGCGCATCACCCGGGCGCAGTCGATGGATGTGCTGTCGAGCCAGGCGAACCTGGCCGGCTACCGGGCCGTCATCGACGGTGCTGCCGAATATGGCCGCGCGCTGCCGATGATGATGACCGCTGCCGGCACGGTGCCGGCCGCCAAGGTGTTCATCATGGGCGCCGGCGTCGCCGGCCTGCAGGCGATCGCGACCGCGCGTCGGCTCGGCGCCGTGGTCACGGCGACCGATGTGCGGCCTGCCGCCAAGGAGCAGGTAGAAAGCCTCGGCGCCAAGTTCATCGCGGTCGAGGACGAGGAGTTCAAGCAGGCCGAAACCGCCGCCGGCTATGCCAAGGAGATGTCGAAGGATTATCAGGCCAAGCAGGCTGCGCTCGTCGCCGAGCACATCAAGAAGCAGGACATTGTCGTCACCACCGCGCTCATTCCAGGCCGGCCGGCGCCGCGGCTTATCTCCAAGGAGATGGTGACCTCGATGCGGCCGGGCTCGGTGATCGTCGATCTCGCGGTCGAGCGTGGCGGCAATTGCGAGCTCGCGAAGCCCGGCGAGGTCGCGGACGTCAATGGCGTCAAGATCGTCGGCCATCTCAATGTGCCGGGCCGCCTCCCTGCCTCGGCTTCAAGCCTCTATGCCAAGAACCTCTACAATTTCCTCGAGACCCTGATCGACAAGAAGGAAAAGACGCTCGCCGTCAAATGGGACGATGAGATCGTCAAGGCCACCATGCTCACGCGCGAGGGTGCCGTCGTGCATCCGCGCTTCGCGCCCAAGAATGCAGCTTAGAACGTGCTCCGATGAAACGTATTCGTTCCTTCCCCGTTCGACCCCGCGAAAGCGGGGACCGTGCGTCTGTGATGTTGCTTTGTCAGGAGGTGGAAGTCCAACCCATGTGAGGTCACGC
>Ga0137409_10004109_pt1 | contig 15362 bp, 19 predicted proteins | sample CZODoug1_16funga_FD_122059 | JGI IMG/M metagenome (GOLD analysis project Ga0137409, IMG submission 122059) | Vadose zone soil fungal communities from Angelo Coast Range Reserve, California, USA - CZODoug1_16fungal (Hybrid Assembly) | ecosystem: Environmental > Terrestrial > Soil > Vadose zone... | reverse complement strand
GGACGGCAGGCGAGAGCTGCTCAAGCGGGTGGTCGTGGTCGGTGACATAGGCGACGCGCGTCTCGGCGAGCTGGAGCGGATCTTCCCCCTTGGAAATGAGACAACTCATTGATTCCAAAAGGCAACATCAAAAGGCATAGTGGCTACATGGAACCTCCCTTTGTTTTCAGACGTTTATGGTATCAGCATATACCGTTTAGGTCAACACAGGCTGGGGGATTTTTAGTGGCCACATCGAGGCCATGCTCAGTCCCTGTAACTAGCTGAAATATTGGATAATACTGGAAATCCTAGGGCTTTTTTGAGGGGAAGATCCGTTTCAAACCACCGGCTTTCAGCCGTTTTCTCTTTCAGTCGGCGGTGAAGTCCGCCGAAAGCTTTTGAACCCACCAGCTTTTAGCTGGTGGTCGTTTAGTTTCCAACAGGCGGCTTTAGCCCGCCCGAAGGGCGTTCAGCCCGTGGTTTCAAACCACCGGCTTTCAGCCGCTTTCTCTTTCAGTCGGCGGTTGAGTCCGCCGAAACCTTTTGAACCCACCAGCTTTCAGCTGGTGGTCGTTCAGTTATCAACCTGAACTTCTGACCTGTCCCCACCGGTCGCGGCGGATTTGGCTTGGCGGTCGCCCTCGACCTCCACGCGCCGCACCTGTCACGTGTCGACGCCGAGGACCTCATGCGCCGAGCCCACGCGCTCTGCCCTTACTCGAACGCCACGCGTGGCAACATCGACGTCACGCTCCGCGTCGACGGCACACAGTTGGAACGACCGGCGGCGTGACGCCGAGTTCACCGAGCGCTCGCTCGCGAACGTGACGAAATCGCCCGCGCGAGGAGCCGACACCATCGGGGCGTCGGCCACGAGTGCAGAATAGCCAGGCTCAACGCGCGGATAGGAAGAATCAAAGCCCTTTTGGCGCTACCCCCCTGGCCGCACCCCCCAGCGCCCCCCGCGGCAGCCCCGCTGGAGCGGCGCGCAGCACGGCGCAGCGCGGCCCATAGCGGCCTGGACATGCCGCTCAGGAAAGGGGAGGGGGCAGCCTCAAGGGTTGTCCGGGGCGAAGGCCTCGGCACGGGCGGTTTGGGAAGGCTGAGGGGGCTCGCCGCGAACGCGTGGTGAAGGTTCACAACTTTGCGGTGCAGGTTTGCGCTGCACCGCGTGGCGGAGTAGCCGTTCGAGCACTCTCTTCTCACCGGGGAGAGGAGAGCGATTGCAAGTTTAGCTCGCGCCAGCCAATCCTGTGGCGCGAAGAGGAAGAAAGGAGCACCTATGAAAAACGCAAAAGAGCTGCTGGCGGAGTTCACTGCTGCATCGTTTCGGGATCCGAAGAAGGCAGCGGAGATGTTCACCGAAGATGGCGCCTTCGAGATGCCCTATCTCGAGAGCTTCGGCTTTCCGGGGCGGTACGAAGGTCGTGAAGCCATCGAGGGTTTCTTCCGCTTCGTTCGCGAAATCTATCCCGACATGGGTCTTGAAAACATCAAAGTCATGATCGACACGCCTGAGCAGGCCTTTGCCGAGTACGAGTTCACCGCGCAATCGAGCAAGACCGGACGCGCCATCCACCAGCTCTTTTTCGGGCGCTTGGTCGCAGAGAAGGGCAAGATCAAGCTCCTTCGCGAATCAGTGAACCTTGTTGAGGTTGCTCTCGGGGTGTTCCCCAATGGGCTCGCCGACTACAAGGCTCCGTCAGAATACAAGGCATGACGCAAAGGGACGGGGCGGCATCTCCAACGATTTTATGCCGACTCGACCAGCCCGCAGTGCCGGACAGCAGCATAGTGCCCTTGATGGCCGCGATGGTCACAGCCATGCTGGCCTGTTCAGGCCCCGGCGCGCTGGCCCACATCCACGAGAACGTCGCCATCTCCACCGTGCTGCACGCCGTCGCGATGGCCTTCGCCTTCGCTGCGCTCGTGGCGTTTGCGATTCGGAGCCGCCGGTATGGCCGTTTGGCATCGACCCTCGTCCGGGCCGGCCTGCACCCCGCTTGGTGGGTGCCGGCCTACTCCGGTGATTGCGGCGAGATGCGCCTTGCCCTGTCCGTCGTCGGGACCGCCACCTGCGCCGTCCTCGCGCTCTCCATGTGGAAGAAGCCGGCGGCACTACCCACGTCGAGGACCACTGGACTGCAATGACGCGCGCGCCGCCGGGATTTATCGACGTCGGTCCGCGCAGCGCCCCTGAACTTGATGTGCAACCGCGGTGACCAACCGCATCTCGGCTGCTAGAGAGTCGGGCTTCGGATGACCGGCATCGTCCTGGTCCCTGGCTTGTGGAACTCCGGTCCGGAGCATTGGCAGTCCCATTGGGAGCGCGAGCGCACCAAATGCCGTTGGGTTCTTCAGAGGGAGTGGGAAACTCCTCGATGCAGCGACTGGGTGGCCGCGCTCGATGTCGGCCTGCTTATCACTTCGAAGTTCCCGCTCCTCAGAACGTCGCCCAACCGGACGGCGTCGTTGAAACTGCATTGTTGGCGCTCCTTTCGTCGGTAGGATCCGTGTCCAGCGGCTGGTCGGCCGGCCACGGGGCCGCCGAAGGCGCCGGCACCAGGGGCCGCGCAGCTCGATCTGGATGAGCGACTGGCTGACGAGCTGCGGGGCTAGCGGCCAGATTAGACTCGTGAGGGCGCCCTGGCGCGCTTGAGGTACGGGTGCGCCCGGCGCCCGGCCGCGGCGGCTGCCGCGCGGCGTGGACTGGCGTTGTATCAGCTGGACATGGCATGCTTCGCTGCCGGAAGGAGGGGTCGCGAGGTGCGGCGAGTGGACGGAAACCCGCATTATCATCTATCGCCTTAGGGGGAATAGCGATGAAGCGGAATCGCGTTCTCGGGTTGTCGCTCGTCTTCGTTAGTGGGGGTCGCTTGCAAGGGCAGCTTTATGCCCGTCGGCACGTTGTATGTCTTGAACGGCATCGATCGCTCAGCGGAGATCAGCGTGGCCGGTCGTTCCAGCGACGAATTCTTCATCGGGCCCCACGACGGCCGGCTCATCGAAGAGGCCGTCGCCGGCCCCTACACGATTAAGCACGGCGCAGCGACGGTGTGGCCAGCGAGTGGCAGCTCGACCTCATTGATGGCAAGACCGAGATCTTGAACCTCGGCGCCAAGGCTTGCTTCGCTCGCACCGACGTCAAAGGGATGTATCAGGAGTACGGTGACAAGGTGAGTGTACTCAAAGCCTATGCCGGGCACGAGCGTGTGACGATTGCCGACGTGATCAACGTCTTCCCGAGCGAGCCTTTGCCGCCGAACGGCCCTGAGCCCTCTGCTTTCCAGCGCCTCTCCGCCGTGCTCTGCGAGATCCTCGCGGAGGAAGAGGCGGTGCGCGACTTCGTGCGGAAACAGCGATGACCGAAACGCCGCGGCAGGCGCGGCATGACGGCCCGACGCGTGGCCTCGTGCTTTCGGGAGGGGGCGCGCGCGGCGCCTACGAGGCTGGGGTCATCGACTACATGTTCTCGGAGCTGCCACACGAGCTCTTGGCCAAGTCGCGCATCCACATCTACTGCGGCACCTCCGTGGGTGCCATCCACGCTTGCTACCTCGCCGCCACGGCCCATTTGCCCCGTCATGAGGTCAGTCGCTTGCTCGACATGTGGCGCAATCTGCGCGTCGAGCAGATGTTACGCCTCAATCTCAAGGATCTGCTGCGGTTGCCGGGGGATGTGCGTGCCTTGTTCTCACAAGCCCGCACCCCACCTGGGGTCATCGTCAACGCGCGGCATCTGCGCGAGGTCGTGATGAACGATATGCCCTGGGACTGCATCCAAAAGAATCTCGAACAGGGCCTCTTCGACGCGCTCACGGTGACGGCGACGCACATCGCCAGTGGCAAGACCATCAACTTCGTCGAGCGCTTCGACGGCGGGGTACCGCCTTGGACCCGCGACAAGCGGGTCATGGCACAGGCGGTGCGGATCGGCCCGGAGCATGCGCTCGCCTCGGCCGCCATCCCGTTCTTATTTCCGGCAGTGCAAGTCGACGGCTATTATCTCTGTGACGGTGGTCTGCGGCAGAACACACCGTTGTCACCGGCGCTGCGCCTCGGCGTCGACCGCGTCCTGGTCATTGGTTTGCGCCATGAGGGAGCGAACGGCCGCACCGGGCTGCAGAACCCAGCCGAGGAGAACTACCCGGGCCCTTTTTTGATGATGGGCAAGGTTTTGGACGCGCTCCTGCTCGATCACTTGGACTATGACATCGCGCGCCTAGAAGGCTTCAATACGTTGTTGCGCGACGGTCGGCTGGCCTTCGGTGAAGGCTTCGAAGAGCGCATCAACACCATCTCGCAACGCATGCGCGGCACCAGTTACCGCGAGGTCAACGCCGTCACCATCCGGCCATCGCGTGACATCGGCGAGATGGCCACCGAGTTTGTCTTCATTCACAAGCCGCGCCTGGGCAAGGTGCAGGGTTACCTGCTCGGCAAGGTGGCGGCCTCTGATTTTCTGGCGCACTCAGACTTCCTGAGCTACCTGTTGTTCGATGGCCGTTTTGCCGAGGCGCTCATCGCGCTCGGGCGCGCCGACGCCGATGCCTCACGTGACAAGCTGATCGAGTTCTTCAAAGATTGACCCTTGAGGTTCGCGAGCGCCGAGCGTCGACTTCTGGACGCCTACACAACTCGAACCACAGCCAGGAGGTGCGCCCGATTGGCTCTCGACAACCAAAGCCGCTTGGCACCGTGAGACCGCTCCCGACGGCGAGGGCGACGCTGGTACCCACGATGGTGCTCTAAAATGCAGGCTCCAGTGTAACAGCGGGTGGCCGCCAGAACGCTCGGGGCTGGAATCTCTGGTGTACAATGGTGCATGCGGTCGTGTGCCATGTCTGCATGGGCAGACGAAGTCAGAGCGAGTGCAGGAAGGCCAGGAGTTGTTCCTTCTCCTGCTCCCCCAGATCCGCGAACCTGCTTTGCGAATCGGCTGCCTCGCCGCCGTGGCGGAGAATGGCGTCCCGCAGGGTCAGCGACTGCCCGTCGTGCATGAGCCGACTGTGAGTCCGCAGTCCCCAGAGAGGCGCGGTCCGAAGCCGGGGAGCGGTCACCTCGTACTCCGGTTGCATATGCATGAATGACCGGCCGTGATGCTCGAGCACGGCAATGACGATGCCGTCACCGGTCCCGACGTCGTGAAGGAGGAAGTCGCTGAAGGGATGAAACACCTTGTTGCCCAGCGCAGGAGGCACGATGAAGGAGCCGCCATGGAGAGACGTCTCCGGCGGTGCCGTGATCAGCGTGCGGACATGGCAGATCGCGCATCCGATAGCATCGAAGAGCGCAGACCCTTTCTCGGCATCTGCCGTCAACGCCAGTCGCCCGTCCCGGGGCGGAGCCTTCGTGGCCCGGACAAACCGCGCAAAGCGATCGATGTCCGAGAGACCGTCGGCGCCGGGCTTGTCCTCGGGATCTTTCACGGTATCGCAAATCGTCGTTACCTCCGTTGGGAGCAGGCGATTTGTGATTCCCATCTCGTTCAAGTAGGCATCGGCCGCGAAAGAGAGCAAGCTCGCCTGCTGATCCTTCCAACCGAAGCGACCGACCCGATAGTTGCCCGGAGCCTCTAGTACCGGCACCGAGATGGCCTTCCCGCAGATGCGGCCCTTCGTCTCGCGGCACTGCCAGGCGGCAATGCGGAGCAGCGTCTCATCGGGCACGGCTTCGACGAAGCCATCGCCGAAGAGACCGAGCGACATGCGCAAGGTACGAATGGTCTCGCTCGAGGGAACGCGCTCCTGGATCTCCTGGTCAGGAAAGGCGGCGCTCGGGCAAATGGCCCTGTCGTTGATAAGCGTCCGGCCGGTGATGATCACGGTGCCCCCGGCGATCGGAACGCTCGGGTTGACGAAGCGTCCTTGCTGATCCCGATGGCCGGCGCGCAGCTCGGCCACCTGACTGACGCCGCCGGATGCGGGGTTCTGATGGCATTCCCGGCAGGACTGCGCGTTGTAGAGAGGCCCAAGGCCGTCGCTGATCTCCTCGATGGCGTCGAAGGCCGTCCGATCGGCTTGGTGGGTGGTGTCGTCGACGACGCCGTTCGACGCGAAGTCAAATGCAGCGGGTGCTTCTTGCGATTCCGGCAGGCCCGGAAGGTCGGGTACGGTGCTCGGCACCGGCGCCAAGCGAGCGCAGCCGGCAGCCGCGAGCGTGAGAAAGAGACTGATGTACCGAATCATCGGGCCACCCCCAGTCACGTCGGGCGTGTCGACTCTGCAGGGATTCTAACAGATCCGCACTCTCGTACGCTGGCGAACCTGGCACAGTCGAGGAGCGGAATCCAGACAGTTAGTTCGCCGGGTAGGGGCGGGCCTCGCAGGTGGGCAGGCGCCGGTGGCCCCACGAGGCTCGTCGAGAGTGCTGAAGGTGAAAGCGCGCCCACGCCCGCCGCGTCGCCATGTGCCGCTTGCGGCGCGGAGTGAAACCATCGAACAGGAGGAGCATGCGGACGGGTTGTCCACGCCACCTCTCGAAGGCCCGGATCCCCAGCGCGGTCTACCTCCCGATGAGCCGCCTGATCGTCGTCAGCCATTCGCTGGGATGGATGGCGAGGCTTCTCGTGACCGCGATCTGTGTCACCAGGACGGTCTATCCGTGCTCGCGCAGCAGCGAGAGCGGTCGCACTGCCCACGCACCGTCCAGCTCATCCTTCAGTCCGTATTCATGCGCGAGGCGATCGAGGCTGCGCGGCGTGGGGGGATCCGAGGCGGGAACGACGGCCAGCATCGCGTCGCCGTCGCCGGCTTCACGCGATCGTCTGCAGAAGACCCGTTCGCCGTCGTCCCACAACACCTGGAGGCGACTGTCCGCACCAGCGCCGAACCAAGAGGATGGATTCATTTCTCGGACTCCGCCGTCAACCTAACAGAGCGCAGCGGGGTCGGCCACACGGCTCTTCCTGCGCGGGCCGCTCGACGAATCATCGATCGGCGCGCAGTCTATCGCTCACCGGAGCGCGTGGCAATCGAGCCAGCTCGTGATCGCGCCCGCGATCTCCTTGGGCGCGTCTTCAGGCGCGTGGTGTCCGGCGGAGCCGAGGGGGACGACGTCGAGCTTGGGGAACGCGCTGCGCGCCCACTCGACGACGGCAGGCGCGTTGCTGAGCCCGGTCCCATCGAAGGTGAGGAGCAGCTTGGGGAGCGCGGGCGTTTTCGCGAGCCATTCACCGTTGCGGGTGATGATCGCGGCGACGTCGGCCGGCTCGCCCTCGATCGGAATCTCGCGCGGCCATTGCAACATCGGTCGCCGCGATGCCGGATCGGGGTACGGGGCGTAGTACACGGCGCGGTCGCTTTCCGCGAGTCCGTGCTTCACGCCGTTCGCCAGGGAGCGCGCGAGGAACTCGTTCTGTTCGAGCACGAGCTTCTCCCCGACGCCCGGCGTACGAAGGGCCCGGAACAGCTCCGCGCCTTGCGGAGGCCAGTCACTCCAATGCATGGTCCGGAGGAACGTCTCGAACACGACCACGCCGCGCACACGATCAGGGTGACGCGACGCCCAGTCCAGCGCGAGGACGCCGCCCCAATCGTAACCCACGAGCACGACGTCACGTACGTCCAGCGCGGCGAACCACGCCTCGAGATACCGGGCGTGATCCTGGAACCGATATGCGCTCGCCGGCTTGCCCGAGTGACCCATCCCAACGAGATCGGGCGCGAGGCAACGGCCACGATCGGCCATGAGCGGGAGGACGTTTCGCCACACGTACGAAGACGTCGGGTTCCCATGGAGGAACACGATGGGAGAGCCGGTGCCGGTCTCGCGATAGGAGATGAACGTGTCGAGGACGCCGAGCTCGTGAACGGCCTCTCGCGGGGTGATGGACGACATGGAATTGCTCCGAGGCAGGGGTGAGGACGTCTGGCACGCGACCAGCGCGGCCGCGGCCAGCCAGATGGGTGATCGATTCATGCCTCGATTCTAGGTTCGCACTCCCCACCCCGAAAGTGATGATTCGTGATAGATAAGATCACCCGCCGTGAGCATTGCGTCGATCGATCTGAACTTGATGTTGGTGCTCCACACCGTGCTTGCCGAGCGCAACGTGGCGCGCGCGGCCGAGCGTCTCCACGTGACGCCGTCGGCCGTGAGCAACGCGCTCGCCCGATTGCGGGACCTGCTCGGGGACCCGCTCGTGACGCGCAAAGGCCGCGGCATCGTCCCCACGCCGCGGGCGACCGAGCTCGCGCCCGCGATTGCCCGCGCCATCCACGAATTCGAACACGCGCTCCAGGCAGGCCCTTTCGACGCCGCGAGCTGCACGCGAACGTTCACTCTCGCGGTCGCGGATGCCGGCCAGATCACGTGGGTACCGCGGATCGCCAGCGGGATGACCCTGGAGCTGCCCAAGGCACACCTGCGCGTGGTCGGGATCGACTCGCTCGTGTCGCTCGGCGATCTGACGTCCTCCGAAATCGATCTGCACCTTGGCGTACGAGGGAAGGGTGCAGGCCTGCACGTCGAGCCGCTCTTCGAGGAGCGAGTGGTGCTCGTGGCCCGGCGCGGACACCCGGCGCTCGGCAAGCGGCTCTCGCGGCGCACGCTCGGTGGTCTCCGTCACGTGCGCGTCGATATGGTGCCCGGAAGAAACTTCCGCGATCACGTCGCCGTCGCGTACGCGCGGGCGGGCGTCCCGCGCCAGGTCGCGATGACGGTCCCCACCTTCACTGCGGCCGCCGCCGTGGTGGCGGCAAGTGACCTGGTGGCGACGCTTCCGGCCTCGCTCCTCGCCGTGCAGGGGACGCAGCTCGGCCTCCGCGCGCTCGTCGCTCCGGTGTCGACGCCCCCGATCGAGATGGCATTGTGTTGGCACGAGCGCACGCACGCCGATCCAGCCGCGGTCGCGTTTCGCGCCCTCGTGCGACGTGCGGTGTTGGACGCCCGCGCCCGTCCCGCGTGAGGAACCATCTCTTGTCCACCCTGCTGCTGGCAGAGGCTGTGCTAGATCCCGGAGTCCCATGATGCAAATCCGCGTCGGCTTCGAAATGGTCTACGACTGCCCGCAGCCAACCCCGATGATCTTCAACCTCAACGTCCACTTCACACGCGTGGCCGATCTCGTCGGCCGTGACGACCTGGTGATCGACCCGCCGGTCCCGATGGCGGCCTATCGTGATAGCTTTGGCAACTGGTGCACCCGCATCGTTGCGCCGAGGGGTCGCACGCGCGTCTCCGCCAATGCCCTGGTGAACGATACCGGAGCCCCCGACCTGATCGTTCCTCAGGCGGAACAGATTCCTGTGCCGGATCTGCCCGAGGAAACGTTGCTCTTCCTGCTCGGAAGCCGGTACTGCGAAACCGATCGGCTGTCCGAGACGGCGTGGAATCTCTTCGGGCAGGCGCCAACGGGATGGGGCCGGGTTCAGGCGATCTGCGACTATGTCCATCGACACATCACCTTCGGCTATGAGCACGCGCGCATGACACGGACAGCACTGGAAGCCTTTCACGACCGGACCGGCGTCTGCCGCGACTACGCACACCTGGCTGTTGCCTTCTGCCGGTGCATGAACATCCCTGCGCGCTACTGCACCGGCTACCTGGGCGACATCGGGGTGCCGCCGCCATACGGCCCGATGGACTTCGCTGCTTGGTTCGAGGCCTTCCTCGGCGGGCATTGGCACATTTTCGACGCGCGCAACAATACTCCGCGCATCGGCAGAGTGTTGATTGCGCGCGGCCGCGACGCTTCCGACGTCGCGATCAGCAGCACGTTCGGCCCCAATACGTTGACGAGTTTCAGGGTATGGACCGAGGAGGTGCGTCAAGGGCGGATGGACACATGAGCTCACTCGCGAGTCAAGTCCGCCCGCGGCGTCCTCGGCCGCATCGCTGCGCACGCACTCGCTCGTACCCGTCCATGACGGGCAGTCCCAGTTCGAGCACGCCGACCTCGGCTTCGAAGCTGCCCCGTGGCTCGGCGGCTCTACACCCGGCCGCGGCACCGAGAATCGGTGATGGGCCTCATCCGGATTCCTGATTATCCGGGCGCCCGATTCGGTCATCCATCCTGGCGACCCCGGGAGGATACGTGAAGGCAGAGCCGAAGCGCGCGCGCTTCCAGTCGTCGACGTTGCCTCATCTCGATCGAGTGGTCGCGCTGGCCTCACGCTGGGCGAATGGGCACGAAGCGGAGGATTTCGTGCAGGAAACCTACGTCCGCGCCTGGGTTGCCTTCGACCAACTCCGTGACGCCGACGCAGCATTTCCCTGGCTTTGCCAGATCCTGCGCTCGGTGATTGGCGAGCGGCGCCGAACCCGCGCGCGGCGCCAGCAGCTGGTCTTCATTACCGAGTTGGAAGCAGCGCACGAGGAGATCGTCGCCAGCGACGCACCCTCTCCGCTCGATGACCTGCTGGCGCGTAGGGAAGCGGGAATGCTCCGCCAGGCACTGCGCTCGCTGCCGGAGGACTTCGCCGAGGCAGTGGAGCTTCACGACATCCAGGGTTTGAAGTACAGCGAGATCGCGCAGATCACATCGGTACCGCTCGGGACGGTGATGAGCCGCATCAGCCGCGGCCGGCGTCTGCTGGCAGGGCTGCTTGCGGTCACCGCCGACAAAGCCAAAGCGGGAAATGGCGATATGACGGAGGGATCGCCGGGGAATGTTCTGCAGAGACGTGACATCGCAGTGAGTGGGCTCCCGATGGAGAACCAGGGCAGGCAACCGAAGAGGACGTCCGATGAGTGAGGTTGCCCTCGACCACGCGCTCGTCCAGAAACTGGTTGGCGCATTCGCCGACGGTGAGCTACCTGGGGATGAAGCGCGCACCGTCCAGGAACACCTGCGCACTTGCGCGCGGTGCCAGCGCGAGCTGGCCCTGCAGCAGGCCCTCTCCCGGGCGCTGGCCCAGGAACCCGCTGGCGAAGCCTCGGCTGCGTTGCGCCGACGTATCGAGCAGTTGGGTCGGCCCGCCTGGCGAGACCGCACTTTCCTCTCGTCCCGGCGGTGGACAGCTCCCGCCGCCGCTGCGCTGGTGGTCATCGGCATCGCCGCCGGAACCATGCTGCTGCGCCACCGCCCCGGCCATGGCAGCACGCCCATCGCGGAGATCCCCGTATTCCGGGATGCGGTCGCGGATTGCCGCCGCGTGATGGCGCGCAACTTTCCCCGCAAGGCGGATCTGCATGCGGTCGCAGAGGGTCTCCAATTCCCGATCCGCCCCCTCGACCGGCCCGACGCCGAGCTCTTCAGCACGTGGAAGACGACGCTCGCCGGCGCTCCAGCGGTGGGCCTCGCCTATCGCTGGCGAGGGGTCGTCGTAGTCCAGTACGCGTTCCCGGCCGAGCTCATCCGGCAGCAGCCCCAGGTCGTCGAAGCGCTGCATCGGACCGGCTTCTACGCCGGATCGGACCAGGGACAAGGGATTCTCGCGTTCCTCGCAGACGGAAACGGGACGCTGCTGGTGGGCGATGTGGCTCCCGAAGTGCTCAGGCAGCTGATTCTGTGATCGGGTGGTACCATGCCAGGGGGGCATGCTGGACCATCTGCGCTACTTTCAAGCCGTCGCGCGGTGCGGGAGTCTTTCCGCCGCCGCGCGCGTGCTTCAAGTCAGCCAGCCGGGCCTGACGGCGGTCATCAAACAGCTCGAAGAGAGCTTCGGGACCAAGCTGCTGGTCCGCCTGCGAACGGGAGTGTCGCTGACCAGCACGGGCGAGGAGCTCCTGCGATACGCCAATGAATCGCTCGTGCGGCTGGAGGAGCTCGAGCAACGGATCAAAGGCCTGGAGTCGGACGAAGCCGGCAGCTTCGTCATCGGTTGCCACGAATCATTGGGCGCCTACTTCCTGCCGCAGTGGATGACCCAGTTCCTCGAAAGCAATCCGCGCATCCAGATCACGCTTTCCAATGCTCCGTCGCGTGTGGTCCTCAACGCCACGGTGGAGCGCACCGTCCATTTCGGGATCGTGGTGAACCCCGAGCCGCACCCGGACCTGGTACAGATGAAGCTCTTTCGCGACGCGGTCGACCTCTTCGTCCTGGCGGAGGGCGCGCCTGGAACCGACGACCTCGACGCCGCGAAGGAACGCCTGCGCCGCGGACCGCTGGTCTTCGCGGGGCGGGTTCTCCAGAGCCAGCAGATGATCGACCAGCTCGCGGCGATGGATGCCCTCCCGTCTCGGCTCCTGTCCTGCGGAGACCTCGAGCTGGTCAAGAGCTTCGCGCTCGCCGGGCTCGGGGTCGCGGTGCTGCCTCGCCGCGTCGCTCGCTACTGGCAGGAGCGACGGCTGCGGCGTCTTCATCCAGCGCTGCCGTTCATTGCCGACGAGATCCATCTGCTCTTCCGTGGTGACGCGCATCGAACGCGCGCGTTCCTGATCACCAAGGACGCGATCGTGGCGCATGGCCGGGCACTGGACAGCGACTACGAACAATAGACGCTTTCAGCTCGCGACGCTCAGCTTGGTGCCGTGCCACGAACCGGTTGGTCGGGTCCAGATTGTGCGGGGCTCCGTGTGAACTGGTTCATCCACCAGCTCTCGGTCAGACATTTCGCGCGCGCCTTTCGCCAATCCACAGGCCAGTCGGCGCACCGCCGGCTAGTCGAGCGGCGGCTGGACAAGGCCCAAGGTCTCCTAGAATTGTCTGCGCGACCGTTGAAGGAAATCGCGGCTGCCTGTGGATTTGCGAATCAGAGCCACTTCACACGGACGTTTACGCGCGCGATGGGAATGAGCCCCGGGGCGTGGCGACGTCTGCGGCGAAGCTGAGGCCGGCTAATGCGACGTCGCTGCCACCACTGCGCTAGCGGCCTTCTCGATGAAGGTGGCCACCGACTTCGGCTGCGACACATAGACCGCATGGCTGCCGGCGACCTCGGCGACCGTCGAGCCGGCGCGCTTCGACATGACGCGCTGGGCCGGCGGCGGGATCATCCTGTCTTCCGTCGACACCAGGTACCAGCTCGGCTTGGTCCTCCATGCGGGCTCAGTGATCGTCCCAGCCAGTGCTCCGACGCCCCACGGCACCTGGGAGCTTGCCATGAACGCGGCCGTATCCACATCCACGTCGGCCGCGAAGGAGAAGTGGAACTTGGCCTCGTCGAGGAACAAGAAGCCGTCTTGCGGCGGCAGGATTGGAGGAACCGGCGCGCCAGGCGGCGGATCCTTGATCAGCGACGACACCGATTCGCCTTTGTCGGGGGCGAAGGCGGCGATGTACACGAGCCCGGCGACCTTTGGATCGGTGCCGGCTTCGGTGATCACCGCGCCGCCATAGGAGTGACCGACGAGCAGCACGGCGCCGCGTTGCGCGGCGATCGCGCGCCTGGTCACGGCCACGTCGTCGGCCAGAGACAGCGTGGGATTCTGCACGACGACCACGTTGTAGCCGTCCTTCTTCAAGATCTTGTAGACGGCTGCCCAGCCAGAGCCGTCCACGAAGCCGCCGTGAACCAGAACGATGCTCATTGCCGTCGAAGTACCGGTTGCAGCCATGTCGATCTCCTTTTGCGCGCGGGTGCGCGGATGGTTCCCATCGCCAAGGAGGGCGATAGCGCCGCCCTTGGAGCGTCTCTTTTAGAAGCATGGATTGGGCGCGTCAATCGATCGTGCAGGCTCGGGCGGCAGCCGAGGAACGATCGTGGCCGGTTCTGGCAACCTGCGATCGATCTGTAAGAACTCAGAGCGGCTGGTCGCTTTCGCCAGCACCACCGAGGTCTCGATCTGCCGCTCTGGGATGCTCCAATATTTGCGCAGCAGCCGCTCGATCTCCGGGCGGGACAGGACCCGGTAGCCGTTTTTCTCGTAGAAGCGGATCGCCCAGGCGGCGGCGCTCCAGGTCCCGATCAGGATCGGCTTCGCAGTCGTGCCTTCAAGGTGCTTCAGCAGCATCTCGCCGATACCTTTGCGGCGCTGGGCGCTCTGCACGTAGGCATGGCGGATGAGGCTGACCTCCCCGCGTCCTGGATGCCCATCATGCCGACGAGCGTGCTGCCGGACTCGTAGCCCCAGAACGCGATCCCCTCGCCGATCTCCCGCTTCAACTGCTCGAGGGGCATGTAAGGCTCGTGCCAGCAGTCGGCGGGGATGACGCCCTTGTAGGCCTGGGCCGCGTCATTGACGATGGAAAAGAGCGCGGGCAGGTCTGCGGCCCCGCAGGGGCGAATCGTCGTCGCGCTCACTGTCCTGGCCTTGGCTCGGCTGTACATAGCAGACCCACCCGCATTTCGCCCGTCCTCAGCGCGAGCGCGCGGACGGGGGACTGCGTGTCGCAACTGCGCGCTGGCTGAGCCGGACCAACGAGGCCAGGCCGGCGATGATCCCGACGGCGATCACGATGGAGACGACCCGCCGGGGAGCTGCGCTGCGGCCAGGTACAGGCGGGTAGGCCGGCGCGGCCGACGGATCGCGCAGAGCGGCCAGCAACTCGGCCCCTCCCGCATATCGGTCCCCTGGCTGGCGGGCGATGGCCCTGAGGAGGACCGCTTCCAGCGACCGATCGAAGTCGTGGCAGTGCACGCTGGGCGGCGTGGGGTCGTCGTTCGTCTTTGCGCGGAGCAATGCCTGCGTGTTCAGGGCGTCCCAAGGCAGGTGGCCGTCAGCATCTCGTAGAGCAGGGTCCCCACTGCATACACATCGGTTCGCGCGTCCCCGCGCTTTCCGCGGATCTGTTCGGGAGCGGCATAGTCGGGAGTGCCGAAGGAGTGCGAGAGCCCAGCCCAGGTCAGCCGGCGCGCGCCCCTGGACGACGCGATTCCGAAGTCGCTGATCATGACCCGGCCTTCGGGCGTGAGCATCAAATTCTCCGGCTTGAGATCGCGATGGACGACGCCCTGAGCGTGCATGTGCGCCAGCGCCTCGCAGATCTGCCCGGCAATCTCCAGAGCCTGCGACACGGGGAGCGGCTGCCCCGGCCGGAGCAGGGCGCGCAGCGCCTGACCGGGCACGTACTCCATCGCCAGGTACATGCGGCTCTTCTCGCGCGGCTCGAGCACCTTGACGATGCCCGGATGATCGAGCCGCTGGCCGATCTCTTCCTCCCGCCGGAAGCGGTCGAAGAAGACCACATCCGACTCGTACTGCAGATACGGGATCTTCAGGACCACCGCCGCGCCCGACTCCGAGTCGATGGCCTTGAAGATGGAGGCCATCCCTCCGCGAGCCAGGAGCTCGGTAAGGTGGTACTGATCGATCCGGTCGCCGACCTCGGGATCGCGCATCAGCGCCGCAGTCCGAGCGCCTCGCGGCGCGGGCGCGCCTTTCCGCAGGACAGGCAGATCTCCGCGCTGGCGCTGTTGCAGGCCTCGCAGGCGAGGCAGGTCCAGATCGAAACGAACTGCTTGTGCTTCCGGTTCATGCTCTCCTCAGCGGCAGCTTCGCCGCGAGCAGGGAGGGAGCATGGAGCGTGCCAACCGGAAGGAACCGAGAAG
>Ga0137409_10004108_pt1 | contig 15366 bp, 11 predicted proteins | sample CZODoug1_16funga_FD_122059 | JGI IMG/M metagenome (GOLD analysis project Ga0137409, IMG submission 122059) | Vadose zone soil fungal communities from Angelo Coast Range Reserve, California, USA - CZODoug1_16fungal (Hybrid Assembly) | ecosystem: Environmental > Terrestrial > Soil > Vadose zone... | reverse complement strand
TACGCGCTTGCTGGTCGTCCGGCTCGCTCGGCCCCCAAGCAATAAACTTGATAACCAGATCAGTGGCACTGTCTGGATTGATCAAGTTAGCCTTACCCCAGAAAACTAGCCGCGCCTGCTGCGGATTTCGAAGGATTCCCCGCGGTTCGAGGCTCCGTATTTCAGGTCATTGCAGGGTTTTACCTGATTGTATGGGGTTGCGGCCCAAACCTACAATCTAACCGACTGATAGGTGAAGGTTTGCGGAATTCCCCGTTTACGAGCATAAGGCATGCCGGGCACACTGCACTGCGCGCCTAGCGCTCTCGGAATCGCCGAACGTCGCGCTCGGGTTCGAGCGCTTGTTGCCCCTCCGATCTACGTCAGCCTGGCAAGCATAAACGGTGGCCTCGTTTTCAACATCAGTGAAGACGGATTAGCCCTAACGACGGCCTTCCATGTTGCCGGGGATGATTTCTTGACCATGCGCATTTATTTGCCGGATTCCAAGGGTTGGATAGAGGCAAACGGAGAGATAGTGTGGAGGGGGGAATCAAAGAGAGAAGGAGGCGTACGATTTATTGGTCTGGCCGAGGATGCGCGCCAGCGAATAAGGAATTGGATCGCAGCGGAAGCGTCGCACAAGGAATTTCACGTGCAGAAAGACGCATGCGTGGGAGTTGTTGGCCTGACAGCGGATGCGCACCAACGAATAAGGAATTGGATTGCCTCGGAAGCATCGCGGGGGGAATTTCATGTGTGTAAGAATGCAAGCGCACGACTTCCCAGTCTCGGAGAGGACGCTCGTCAGCGATTAAGGAACTGGATTTTCCAGGAAGCGTCACAGAGAGAACTTGGCTTGGCAAGGGACCAGTCCCTCGACTTGATCGTGGGGAAGCAAGAGCAGAATGCCATCGTCCCTGCAGATTCCGATACTCGCCTGGACGAGACAGAAAGGGTCGTGGCCAAACCCACGCTGCGACATGCACAAAGCATGCCGGGCACACCACATTGCGCGCCAAGCGCTCTTGGAATCGCCGAACGTCGCGGTCTGGCCCGGACGCTTGTCGCCCCTCCGATCTACGTCAACCTGGAAAACATGAACGGTGGCCTCGTATTCAACATGAGTGAGGACGGTTTGGCGGTCACTGCCGCTTTAATTCTGGCCGGCGATGACCCCAAAACGATGAGGGTTCAAATTCCGGATTCCAAGGGTTGGATGGAAGTAAGGGGACAGATAGCGTGGAGAAGTGAATCAAAAAAGACAGCGGGCATGCGGTTCGTTCGCCTGCCAGAAGATTCGCGCGAGCGAATCAGGGAGTGGCTTGCCACGGAAACCTTGCAAAGTGAACTTCGCCCAGAAGAGAGAATACTCCCCAAACCAGAGCAGCCGCCGTCGGATGATGTACCCGTAGAAACGCCAATCGTCCCGCTGTCGGAGCTTCTGAACTCGAACACCGTCGCCGAAAAGCGCATGCTGGCAGCGATCCTCTCAGAAGATCCCTGCGCTTCTCTGGACATGGCGACAAGAGTCCTCGCGGAACCACGTCGGCAATCGACCCGAGTCGCCACTGAGAACCTAACTCCTCCGCGTCTCCCTATGTCCGATATGCGCAGTGACAAGGGACCGGCAACAGCAGTCGCAACGGGTGCTCTGCCGCAAGAGTTTTCAAAGAGAAGCGAATGCAAGCCCAAATCAAGATCTTCATTTCATCCGCTGACTTCAGGAGCAGGGACTGGAAGATTGAGGCACCTCGGTGCGGCAGTGGTACTGGCCGGATTAACGGCAGGGGCCTTAGGATGGGTTGCGTCGTCTGCCGTTCGGAATGAGGTGATCGGACTCATTGGACAGAATACAGAACGCACAAACCAGCCCACCGAGATGAAAAAGTCCCTTTCCGCGAATAAGACTACAAATGCTCCCGCTCCCCGATCAGAGAATCTCGGCCCGCAAAGGCCTGTGCCCGAACCTGCGCCTGCCGACAGTCGCGCAACCGACTCTGAAACGCGCCCGGCACCTGTGCGTCCGCAAGCGCACACGATTGAGCGCCCTGCTGCAGGGCGCACTGCTAATGGCTCCGCTCGGCGCACTGAGGGCCCCTTGAGCGAGTCTGCAAAGCTCTCTAAACGCAGTGCTGTCGGTGTAAAGAATCCGGCAGTGGAGAATGCTCGAAGCCAGGCTGTGAAAAGTTTGCCCGCTCAACCGATGGAAAAAACCGTCGCCCCAGCAACGAGCCCGTCCGCGAGTGACCCGAGTGGAACGACGTTGGCTGAGACGAAAGAGAAAGAAAGTCCACCGCCGCTTCTGAAGCAGCCAATTGCTCCCATGGCTCCGACGTGGTCCGTCGCGGTCAGCACTGATCCTTACCCTTCGTTGCGAATCACCCCGGACATCAGTTCGAAGAAGGCGTTGCGTGGAAGTAGTTTGCAGATCGGTCGCACCATCTCGCGTGCTGAACCAGTTTATCCTGAGGGCGCGAAGCGCGAAGGCATCGAAGGAACTGTCAAGTTGCACGTGGTTGTCGGCCGCGATGGAACGGTGCAGAGCGTCGAGCCAATAAGTGGCCCGGCTTTACTTGCGAAGGCCGCAACGAGCGCGGTTCGCGAATGGCGTTACGCACAAACCATGCTTGATGGGCAACCCGTAGAAACAGAGCAAGAGATCGTAGTCAAGTTCCGGCTCTTGAGTCCGTCAATCTCCAAGAATTAGATTGAGATGGGTTCGACCCCGCCGGGAATCCAAGGATGCCACTTGATCGATGTGCCCGGCGATCCCGCGAGATTTTGAAACGGAGAGTTCGGTCGCACGCAACGGTTTTTACAAATAGCTTCGAGGCGGGGCGGCAAACTTAAGGTGAAGAGGGGCTGATGGACTGCTTTCCGCCGCCGTGGCTTAGAGCAGCTGCGGCTCCGGCCGCCCCGGCACCTGCCAAACCGAGATATACCCAGCCCGTATGGCTGACTTTGGCTGCTCGCACCGCAGAAGTTGTCTTCCCGGCCATCGCGTCCTGCCGTAGCACTGGAAACAATTCTCCGTTCGGCGCAACGCTAACGGATTGACCAACTTGGAGAAACTGGCCCGAAGTCCCCTGCAAGGGTAACACCCCCATGGCTCCATCCGAACACGTGACCAGGAAAGAACCATCCGGAGCCCTGTCGATTGAGGCTGATGCCGTCCGCTCTTTGAAGGAGGGAACCACCACATCGTTTCCAATTCGCAATGTGAACCCGTTTGGTCCGCTGACGGAATTCATCACTACCGCTCCTGCCTCCAACTCAGCGGTATATTCGTACTTACCGGTGAAGCGAACTTGACTGCGCGGAGAGAGTTTGAGCGAACCCTTTCCGCTCATGTTAAAGGTCGCGGATCCGGATTCCCCAATGCGCACCCTGTCGCCAGAAAAAATTGTGATTTCGGCAGGTGCCAGGGAATCATTCACATACACCTCCCCGATGCTGGTCAAGGAGCCCAAAGGCTCTTTCTCCTTCTCTTGTGGCAGCACGCGAGCGCGGCCAAATACGGGAAAGAGAAAGAGGAGCGAAGCAAATAGGTGAATAAGACCAAGAGAATAAGCAGGACTCCGGGTCTGTTTTGCGCTGACAAACGTCGTAGTAGTCAGGGTCACAGGCATTTGCCTTAACAAAGAGGCCGGGCAGGGCTGACAAAGGTTATTAGCATTTCTATGGTTCAGTGTCGATAGGGAGATTACCCGCGCCTGACGATCTACTGAAATCCTTCCTCCCTAGGGTTTTCACCTGACTTCGATTAGAGACTAAACCTTATCGACTGATTCTCGACCAGTCTCTACGCTTGGGCTGCCTGATGCACGGCTGAAAGTCGTACCTCGGTAGGTTTTTTGAGGAGATAGGCACGCCGGCATAACGCTCTTTTTTGCAAATCAAGAGTTAGAGGTGGTCGATTCGCATGCCCGGTAAATCTCTCGACCTCCAGTGGCGGACCTTCGGCCCATGTGGCTCACTGGCAGCACGTGCGATTCGCCCGCGGAACGTTGGAATCGCCAACTCAGCGACAGAGACGTTTCCTCTCCCATCCGTGGCGAAAATCTTTGGTTTTTCCTTCCTGGAGATTGACTGGGACGCACGATTCGAGGCAGGGGTTGGCCGAGATAACAGCATCCCTTGCCCGTGCCCCATCCCTATCGCCGGTTTGTTCATGAAGAGGATCATGGATCTGTTATTGTCCGCCATTGCCCTTTTGCTCCTTTGGCCGCTCCTGCTCGTGATTGGTCTGATCGTCAAGCTGGAGTCGCCAGGCCCAGCGATCTATCCCTCGCTCCGCGCGGGGAAAAAGGGACAAACATTTGTCTGTCATAAATTCCGGACCATGGTCCATGGAGCTGACGGGCTGAAAAATTCCCTGCGCTATTTCAACGAGCGCCAAGACCCTTTCTTTAAAATCGCTGATGATCCTCGCGTCACCCGGCTCGGCCACTTTCTTCGCAAGTACAGCCTCGACGAACTGCCCCAATTCTGGAATGTATTGAAGGGGGACATGAGCTTGGTTGGTCCTCGTCCCCATCCCGTAGACGACTACGCGCGATACCGCTCCAACGATCACAGACGACTGGATGTAAAACCTGGCATAACGGGACTTTGGCAGGTCATCGCGCGCACGAATTCTTCCTTTGAAAGGTGTATGACGCTAGATCTTGAATACATGAAGCATTGGAGCCTGTTGCTCGATTTCAAGATTCTGATGCGGACGGTTCCAGCAGTACTCGCGGGAGAGGGATCGTAATGGAAAGTCTGCAGGGTTTGATTTTCTGGGGAAGGCCACCGAAGAGCAAATTCTTTTGCCTAATAGTGCGGGGCATCGAATGAAGCAGAATGGGACACTCGCTCTACGAGCGGGCCACCCGACGCGTTCAATTGTGGCCGCTGAGCGGCTGGCTGTTGCTCCCGTATTTGTCCGAATGCACCCGCGTACACGCATCGTCAACGTCTGGCTGATCCTGATGGTGCTCGTGGGAGCGATAATTACCATCGCGGACGGAATGACGCGAACTTCGATCTTCGATAGAAAAGAGGTTTGGAGCGGACCACTAGAATATGCCCCTTACGGGGGGGCAGTGTTGTTTGCAGGGACGACCTTTCTGTTGATGATTGCGTATGCGCACAAGGCTAGAGTTTCGCTGACCGAAGGGCTGTTCTTGTGGTTTGCGTTTTGCACCGCTGCCTATACGCGAGATTTTTCCTACGTTCGCTTACCTGGAGCACCGTTATTTATCACGGACGTCGTACTTCTTGTTCTTATTCTTTCGATCTTTCTCTTGCGGCGGCCTCGCTATGCGAATTTTCCGCTTCCCGTTAGTGTGCTTCTATTGCTGCTTTTGGGAGCGGGCGCCATCGCTACAGCACGGGGTTTTTTGGGACATCGCGAGATAACGATGGTCCTCCGTGATTCTGCTCTGGTTGGGTACGCCCTCTTTCTACTGGTCGCGTATCACCTGTTCCGAACCTGGCTATCCATCAAAAGAGTGGCTGTTTGGTTTCTTCTCGGAGCCGCAATGGGTGTTCTGAATGGGTTAGCTTGGTTTATCGTCGTTCCAGAGGAAAGACGCTTCATTTATTACGGGATTTACATTCTGATCTCTCTCGCCGGAACTGTCGTGGCCATGGCAACGCAGCTGCTCCGGCCTCGCGTCGGGTGGATTTTCGTGGGTGTTTTGTGCCTAGGCTTGATGCTCGCGAACACACGAAGCCTTTTCGTGTCATTGGCCATCCTACTCCTCGTTGGATTATGGGGGGGAGGGGGCGTCTATAAGAGGTTCCGACTCGCGCATTTGGTCTCAACGCTTGTCGCGAGCACTGTCTTGGTCACGTTGGCGGCCTTCCTTTTTCTTCACACCAAGACTGGTCATGAATTTGTCGAGAGATCAACAGATGAGCTAGCTTCTGGGGTTCTAAATCCCGGTGAGGATGCGAACTGGCAATTTCGACTTTCTGCGTGGAAGGAAGCCTGGAGACGATTTGAGGAATATCCTCTGGCTGGTGAAGGGTTCGGCGTTCCTTTTGTTTTTGACCTGGAACATTATGATCATTTTGATCCGCGGGCTCACAACACGTTCTTAACCGTCCTCTACAAAATGGGGCTGACCGGTCTTCTCCCTGTACTCGCTTTGCTTTCTTTCTTCTTCTGGGTCACTTTACGTGCAGTTCATGGAAATTTGAGGAACCGGCTCGTCGCTTTCTTACAGATTGTTATATTGGGGCAGCTTGCATTCTGTGTTTATGGCACGGCGAACTTGGTACTCGAAAGCCCTTTCCTTGCCTCGCTCTTCTGGACAGCGATGGGTCTCGGCCTGCGCATGGTCCGGATGCTTGATTTTGAAAGGTCTCTAGGAGAATACAATTATGGTCATTAAGAAAAGCACGGCGAACGCTGACACTCTGGGCGCGCACCATAATCTTGTTTGCTATACAGGTTTTCTTTCTCCATTGAACCTAGCATTGGCTCGCATCTGAAGATTTCAGACATTGGGAAAGGTGATGAGGCGTCCTGGCAAATGAAAAGCCCGCTAAAAAAGTTCGAAAGGACATGGGGATTTCTCAAGACGCAACACGGCTTCCGTCGGGCTCCCCTGCTCACTTTTCTTCGCTCCGCCTCCTGGTACTGGAGATGCCTATCGGGCATGGCGGCGATCGTGGACTTGCATAGGTGGAACGTACAGATGTTCCTTCCTTCCAACTGGCACGGTTTCGGAAAATTCATATTTGCCTTCCGTGAGAATTATGAACCCGAGCTGACTTACTTAGAGAGCATCCTTTCGCCAGGAAGAGTTTTCGTTGACGTGGGAGCCAATTTTGGCATTTATACGATGGTGGCTAGCAGGCTCGTTGGTAAGGCAGGCCGAGTGGTTGCCTTCGAACCATCGGTCCAATCCTTCCCTGTCCTCCAAAAGAACATCGCCCTGAACAATCTGGAGAATGTACTTTCCTTCCGTGCGGCGCTCTCCGACAAGGAAAGCAGGGCATGGCTCTATCATGCCCTTGACCCAAGCGGTAATTCGCTGGGCCGCGACCCATCCCTCGATGGCGTGCGTGAAGAAGTAGTTCTAAAGTCGCTCGATAGTGTGCTCGAGGAAAACGGCATCGACCGCGTAGATGTGATTAAGGTGGACGTCGAGGGTGCTGAAGAACTGGTCCTTCATGGAGCGGCGAGAAGCCTCAAGACCCATAGGCCAATAATAATATTTGAATACAATCCGGGCTGCGCCGACCGTCTCGGACTTTCGCCGGACGGCGCAAAGGATTTCCTGCAGAGCTTGGGCTACGAGTTTGTGGTGCTCGGCGATTGTGCAAAGTCTAAGAACCCCGCATTACGACCGACGTACTTCAACATCATCGCGATTCCCAAGCAATCGTTAGCGCTCTCGTTCGGTTCACTCACTCCGAGGGCAATCGCAAGTTCTCAGAAACAAAAACACGCACAGAACTATGAGCATTAGTAGCGCGGTGGCCTCTTATGACCAGGACAACGAAGATATCCGATCACAGGAAACAGGCTAATCCCATCAAGCCGGTGGTACTGGATTCGCTGCCGCAACGGCCCTTGGTTTCAATTCTCATATCAAACTACAACTATGCGGCGTACTTAGGAGACGCCATTGAAAGCTGTCTGGGACAGACTTATGACAACTTGGAGATCATTGTTTGTGACGATGGCTCGACCGACGCTTCCCCCCAAATATTGGAGCAGTACAAATCAGTCGATAAAAGAATGAACGTAGTCTATCAGCGCAATGGAGGGCAAGCCCTAGCCCTAAACTCAGCATTTTGCAAAAGCTCTGGAGAAATCATCTGTTTACTAGACGCAGACGATGTTTTCGCTCCGGATAAGCTACGCTCTGTTGTCAATTCCTTTGCCGGTGCTCCTGATTCGGGATTCGCGATTAACAGGATGTTGCGAGTTGACAAAATGCGGAAATTTTCAGGAGTGATTCCTATGCTGTCGCGCCTGCCCTCAGGGTGGCAGGGGCCTTCGTTGAGCCTCGTTGCACCACAGATGTTGTCCGGGATGCCGCCCTGTTCTGGGTTGTCTTTGCGCCGCGCAATCGCAGAAGCCATTTTTCCTCTTCCTCCGGGCCTCACATTGTATGCCGATACGCTGATACAGGTTCTCGCCCCCCTAATCACGCCTATTGTCTCCATCCAGTCTCCTTTAAGCGAATATCGAATCCACGGCAGTAACACAGCGGCTGTTAGCGCGTTCGCGGAAGATCGTCTTCGAAACCTGGTGCTCTGGGAGAGAGAAATCTGGCGTGCCTGGCGTCAATACCTTGCGTCCTGTTCGGAGTTGACATCCGCATCGCTGCCTTCCTCGGATGCGCCCTATTCGCCGATAGCCTATGCATACGCGCGCTTTCGATCTGACCCAGACTCGAAGGCCGTCTATGATGCCATCCCCCCTGGTTATTTCCGAGCCTTGCCCAAGGAGCGCAAGTGGTTCTGGCGAACATCTGCCCTTATGCCGGATTGGCTTTTCCGGAAATGGTTCGCCTTCGTCTATGGACAAACTCGGGCGAAAAGAGTTGTATCTGGGATCCTGAGCAGTTTTTGGAGTGACTTCCGGGCTTGTAAGCGGTTCTTCGAACGAACTGAATGTACAAGACATCGAGTATCGAATGCAAATCGAAACGCTAGACTGAACGAAACCTCCGAATGCCTCCAGGAGATAAAGGTCGAAGGTGGGTCTTCGAGCGTTTGCCAGCGCAAGGGTCATGCGAGATGAGTTCAGTAACTGGATTGGTTGGTGGGTTCAAAGGGAAATGGGAGTTCCTCAGAATGCATCCCGCCTTTCGCCTGGCTCCGATGCAGACCACTCTCCGTCTGGCGTCTTGGCGGGCTAGGTGCTTGTTGAGGACGGCGGCCACCGTACATTTGAGTAGATCAGGCGTACGAATGATTTTACCGCCGAATTGGCGAGGTGTTGGAAAACTCATCTACGCGTTTCGCGACTATTACGAACCTGAGTTGCTCTATTTGGAAAAGGTTCTATCGCCGGGAAGAGTCTTCGTCGACGCAGGAGCGAACTTCGGAATCTACACGCTATTGGCGAGCAAGATCGTAGGCGAGGCGGGGCGCGTGATTTCCTTTGAGCCATCTTCTCGCGTGTTTCCTGTGTTGCGGCGGAATATTGCTTTGAATGGATTCAAGAATGTATCAGCTCTCCAGGTGGCGCTCACAGATAAGAGGGGTAGGGCGCGACTTTACTACCATTCTGCCGTCGGTTGCGATTCACTGGGCAAAGATGCCTCTTTCGACCCGGATGCTCACGCCGAGGAAATTGGCACAGAAGCGCTTGACAATGTGCTTAAGCAGACCTCCGTCGAACGAGTGGATGTCATCAAGTTGGATGTGCAGGGAGCCGAAGAATTAGCTCTGCGCGGCGCAAACGAGATCGTTGCTTCCATGCGCCCCGTAGTCATTTTTGAGTTTTTTCCAGAGGGTGCGGTCAGTCTGGGACTGTCACCGAACGGCACCTGGGATTTCCTGGAGGGCCATGGCTACGAGTTCTTTATTGTGGATGAGCGCGGAGCAGTTTCCAGGTTGTTGTCCCCGCCCGCTGCGATTGCCAACATTTTGGCGATTCACAGGTTGCAAGGATGAAGTCTTCTGCTTGCTCGGACAAGGACGTTATAGGGTTCGGAAGTTTTCTTCAAATGGACGCTCCCCTAATCGAGGGCTTGTCTTAAGAACTAGGTCTGAGGACCACAAGTGAACGTATTGATTATAGGTTTCGCATGTAGCCCGCGCCTGGGCGGCGAGCCTAGCAACGCGTGGAACTGGGCGTGGCAACTCTCGCGCCGCCATCAGGTCTGGCTCCTGGCGCATTCTCATGATCGCGAAAGTGTCGAGGAATTTCTTGCAAAACATCCCAATCCGAACTTGAAATTCCGCTGGGTGACTGTCCCTCGTTTGCTAGACCTTTGGGATCACCGTGGAAGCAACGTAGGTCTAGCGATTCATTATTTGCTGTGGCTGAAGCTGGCTCTCAGAAAAGCAATCAACCTCCATGCGCAGATCGGCTTTCACATCGTTCATCACGTAAGCTATGGGACAGTTAACGCGCCGCCTCCGTTTTGGAAGCTACCAGTTCCTTTTGTGTGGGGGCCGGTCGGAGGAGCTCAGCGAGTGCCCTCTTCATTCCGTCGTTATTTTGGCTATTTGTCGAGCCGGGAAATCCTTCGAAGCACTCGTATCGCGACGCTGCCTCTCTCCTTTTCCCTGCGCAAGGCTGCGAGGTCAAGTGCTCTTATTCTCGCCACAAACCGCGAGACCGGCCGCTTGTTGTCAAGAGTCGGAGGCCGAAATGTCAGACTATTCCTGGATTCCGGAATTCCCTCCAATTTCATTTCAAGCCCGCCCGTTCCCACGCCTAGAGACAGGCCCTTCACCTTGCTTTGGGTAGGGCGAATGGAGCCCAGGAAGGCGCTTCCATTGGCGCTTGAGGCTTTCGCGCAAAACCAAGGTTTGAATGCAAAACTGGTGATTGCGGGCGATGGGGAAATGCGAACCCAATGGGAGCAAAACACGCGGCGTCTCAACGTCGCGAACAAAATCGAGTTTCTCGGCCATGTGCCATGGAACGAAATGACACGCTTGTACGGAAGCGCTGATGCTTTCCTTTTCACGAGCTTGCGCGATTCCTTTGGCACGCAGGTGCTGGAAGCGATGGCCCATGGTCTGCCGATTCTGACTTTGGATCATCAAGGTGTGGGCACCTTTGTCCCTCCCGAAGCCGGGATCAAGGTTCCGGTTACTTCTCCCGAGCAAACGTTGGCCGGACTCGCAGAAGGCATTCGACGACTTGCGCTCTTCCCCGAAGAGCGAAGCAAGATGGGCGAGGCGGCCTGTGCTTACGCGAAAACACAAACGTGGGAGAGCCGCGCTGAGTGCATGTCGAAACTGTACGAGGAGGTGCTGTCGAAGCCTATCGGCCATGAGGCAAGACGCCGTTCCATCGGTCCAACATTCGATGTGCTGGGGGTCCGAACGCATGCCGTCCAACTAGGAGAAGTCGTCGACCGTATGCAAGGATGGATTCGCAAGCGTGACGGATGCCACTCCATCGCAGCCACCAGCATGCATGGCATTGTTGAATCTCAGCATGATGCTTCCTTCAAGAAAGTTCTGAACGCGACGGATCTGGTGGTGCCTGATGGCATGCCGCTCGTGTGGTTGGGCCGGCTCCAGGGCTATGCTCTGCGCAAGCGCGTCTACGGGCCGGATTTACTGCTGGCATTTTGTGAACAGACCGCCGCGCAAGGCTACCGCCATTTTTTCTACGGCGGGGAACGGGGCGTTGCCGAGCGCCTTGCGGAATCGCTCAAGGCTCGCTTCCCCGGGCTGAACGTGGCTGGGACGTGTTCTCCTCCTTTTCGACCGCTGAGTCCGAAAGAAGATGAAGAAATGCTGGACATGATAGTCCGTGCCGCGCCCGACGTGATCTGGGTGGGACTAGGAGCGCCAAAACAGGAGCGCTGGATGCACGAGCACAAGTCGCGGCTGCGCGTCCCCGTGCTGGTCGGCGTGGGCGCGGCCTTTGACATGCTTTCGGGGAGACGGAGACAGGCGCCTCGTTGGATGCGCGAACATGGCTTGGAATGGTTTTTCCGTCTTTTGCAGGAGCCGCGGCGTCTGTGGCGCCGTTATCTGGTTTACGGCGCACAGTTCGTCGTTTACCTGGCCCTCGAGAGCTTACGTCTGAAGAATTTCGAGGCTGTCGGCGTGCAAGCGCCGAATCGCATGTCGCATAAGGATGCACGCACATAATTTTTCTCGAAGCCAGTGGCCCTGTGGCGAATGAGTTCCTCTCAGGTCTTCACCTGTATCCCAATTCGAGTGTGGACCTTATCGACTGCCCCCTACATGGCCTCTAGTCTGATGTCGCCCAGTAAGTATTCAAAGTGAGTATCAACACATTTCAAGTGGAAAGGTGCCTGCGAATGCCGGCGAGCTTTCTATTCGCCTTCAAGTCCCAGCGTGGGATGGGAAGTCCAATGTTCGCTCTTTTGAGGCAATCGCTCTCCATTCGAATGCCTCTGTGCTCCGGCTGTGCCCTCCTGGTGGCCGTGTGGTTACTGTGTTTCCCCGATAATCTGCTTTGCGCCACGATTGCTGTTGATTCTGCTCAGGGCGAGCAAGAGATTCCGTCCGCAGGGCAATCGACGGCGCAGACCCAGAACGCGGCGCCGTCAAATCTGGAAACCGCCAAGGATTGGAATCGCCGCCTGAAAGAACTACTGGGTTCCAATCCATCGGCATCGGCCGTGAGCGCCCAGGAATATCGCATCGGCTCGGAAGACGTGCTCAACATCAACGTTTTCGAAGCCCAGGAGCTGAATCGCGAAGTCCGCGTTTCTGCGAGCGGTGAAATTTCGCTGCCCTTGCTTGGGTCGGTTCGAGCGTCGGGATTGACGCCGAGGGAATTGGAATTTGTCCTCCAAGAACTTCTTCACCGTACTTACATGAAGGATCCACACGTGAGCGTATTTGTACGCGAGATGCAAAGCCATCCCGTTTCGGTGATGGGGGCGGTGAGACGGCCCGGCGTCTTTCAAATCCGTGGAAGCAAGACACTGCTTGAGGTGCTCTCCCTCGCAGAAGGTTTGGCCGACGATGCCGGAGACACCGTCATCATTCTGCGGGGTGCGGCTTTGTTCCAGAAGGCGGAACCATCCACAGATCTTTCCGCTCTGACGGATCAACCTTCCCCCGGCACGCAGAATGCCGGCGAAGTGAAGGCCGTATCTTCGGGCCTCAACGGCAATCAATCTGCTTCCGAAAATGCCGTCCAGGTGAACTTGAAAGTTCTTCTCGAGTCGGCCGATTCTCGCAGCAATCCCTTGGTTCGTCCCGGCGACATCGTCAAGGTCACTCGCGCCGGGGTTGTTTACGTGATCGGTGAGGTTCGAAGGCCCGGCGGATTCGCCCTGAAATCGAATGAGAAGATTTCCGTCCTGCAAGCGCTGGCATTGAGTGAGGGCCTCACTCGCACTGCTGCGAAGGGCGAAGCGCGAATCATCCGCACGGATCAGCAGAGTGGTGAACGAAAGGAGACTCCGATTGACTTGGGAAAGGTCCTGGCGGGGAAAGCACCAGACCCGCTGCTCGAACCGAAAGACATTGTTTTCGTGCCGAACAGCGCCGCGAAGAGCACGTTGGGCCGGGGAGTGGAAGTCGCAGCGCAAACACTCACCGGGCTCTTGATTTTCCATTGGTAAGAACATGGCCGACCAAAATCAAGTCGAGCTCTACGGCCGCCGTCATGAGCTCGAGCGGCGCGGGCTGGGTGCCCTCGACCCTCGGGCTGTGGAGCTACCTGATTCCTATGAGATCCTGGAATCTGACGAGGCGGTCGACCTCCGCAGTTACGGCCGCATCCTTCGCAAGCGCCTGCCGACAATCCTGATGGTCTTTTTCATCTTGTTTACCGCGATCCTCATCGCCACGCTCAAGCAAAGGCCGGTCTACCGGGCTCAGGTATTGCTGGAAATTCAGAAGGAGAATCCGGACATCCCGACCATCAAGGAACTCTATGAGCTGGAGGCCGTTTCCGACGCATACCTTAGGACGCAATACAGCATCTTGGCCAGTGAGAGCCTTGAGCGGCGTGTAATTGATCAGCTCCGCCTGGAAAACCTTCCAGAATTCAACTCCCCCAAGTGGTGGCAGCTCCGGCCAAAGACAAAACAATCTTCCAAGGCGCAAACTTTTGCAATCGGTCCGGTGCCCGAAGGCCGTGATCGGGAACTCTCTCAGCGAATCCTTGAGCGATTTCAGGATCGGTTGATCATTGATCCCGTCAACCGCAGCCGCCTCGTGGCCGTTCGATTTGACTCGCACGATCCGGAACTTGCCGCGCGCGTCGTCAACGCCCTTGCTGCGGACTATGTTGAGCAGAACCTGGAAGCACGATGGCAAGCAACACAAAAGGCCGCGGAGTGGCTTTCGCAGCAGCTGGTGAGTGTGAAAGCGAAACTGGAGAAATCGGAAGACGACCTCCAAAACTACGCACGGCGCAACGGCCTGGTCTTCCTTGAAACAGACAAAGGCGCCAGCCAGAATGTTGCGAACGAGCGGCTGCAACAACTGCAGGAACAGCTAACCAAAGCGCAAGGCGAGCGATACGAAAAGGAAGCGCTCTACCGCTTGGTTCAGACGGCTGAATCCGGAGCCTTACCTGGAGTGTTCGAAAATAAATTGATCCAGGACTTAAGCGAACGCCTGGCGGAACTCAAGCGTGAACGTGCCCAGCTGTCGACGACGTTTAATCCAGATTATCCCCGCGTGAAGGAAATTCAGAGCCAAATTGATGAAATCGAGGGCTCGCTTCGGGACGAGCGCCAGCGTGCGACCGGCCGAATTGTCAACGATTATTCAGCAGCGGTACGTAGAGAAGTAACGCGCTGGGAAATGGATGTACTGAGGGGTGTCGCCGAGGGCTGCTGCGCACCGTCACTTGTTTGTGGCCGCCTCGTAGACTTGCTCTTCGAACGAGGTGTAGCACGGGCGGGGATTTCAGGCTGGTCATGCTGCTTGACACGGGGAGAGACTGTAGTTGCACTACGGCCAAGCCGGTGCGTGTCACGGATTATGGGAGGTATGGGCACGGGCTCCTCCCGAGCAGTAGTAGCAGTGCTCGGGCGATGGAACGACCGGGTTGGCCGGATTGACTTGTCGGGAAAGCCGATATTCGGCGCGCGTGCATGATCCCCAGATCGACGACGTTCAGGTTGATCAGAATGTGGAGGAGCGTCTGATGAGGTATATTGGTGTTTGTTCGAAAGGGACACGGATAATGAGTTCAGATCTTGAATGTCCTTCAGCCGTCTTGCGAGGTCCTCGGCGACGACGGGCCGAGAAGTGTTGCTGGGTAGCGTCTTGGTACGTGGGCGAGTTGCGTGCAAAAATGAGGGCGTAGGCTGGCTTGGCCCCTGCAGAGATGCAGTGCCTACGTGGGCAAGGTGTCGGGATGGTTCATTTGGCGGGGTCTGATTATGAGTTGGCTGTCGCTGCTGCTGTTGGCGCTGCAAGGCGCGCCGCCTCCTCCGCTCATCCTTTTCATCACGAACCTGTTTCTGGATAGTGCGCTGAGCTCGTAATGCGGTAGGAATGCTTTGCGCTAGAGGAACGTCATCATCTGATGTCGATGGTGTGTCTGAATGTGACCGCCGCGTAGGGTGCTGCGTGCCCTCCTCTTCACTTGCTTCGTTCTCTGTGTCACTGGGACTAGAGAACATCGATGGTGCACGATCGTCTTTCCGGTGATCATCACCTCCTCCCCCTCGACGACCATCACCGGCAGAACCCCACCCATTGTTGTTGGTGCCCCCAGCGTTTACATGTCGCCGATCGTTGCCG